>JAEIGA010004234.1_pt1 | contig 22217 bp, 17 predicted proteins | sample 9270691 | NCBI WGS metagenome assembly JAEIGA01 (sample SAMN17057246, study PRJNA624740) | gut metagenome | biome: biome; isolation source: fecal sample | host: Bos grunniens | place: China: Xizang | collected 2019 | reverse complement strand
TCGCCTCTCTCTTATTGGGTAGTTGATGTGTGATAATTGGGAGGAGACTCCCCAAAATCTCAGGATTTACTCCTCGTCTACCTCCTTCATGTTGTGGTATACATTCACCACATCCTCATCCTCCTCAAGACGATCTACCAGCTTCTCGATATCGGCACGACCCTCGGCATCGAGCTCCTTGTAGTCGGTCGGGATACGGGCACCCTCACCCGATACAATCTCGAAACCCTTGTCATCGAGCCACTTCTGGATCGAGCCAAACGACTCATAGGGGGCCTCCACCGAAATCGTGGTATCATCCTCGGGGGCAAACTCATCCACACCCAGGTCGATCATCTCAAGCTCGAGCTCCTCTCGATCCAACTCGGCGGGAGCATGGAACTTAAAGATGCACTTGTGCTCGAACATAAAGGCCACGCTGCCCGAGTTACCAAGCGTACCGCCACAACGGCTGAAGTGCATACGGATGTTGGCCACCGTGCGGTTCGTGTTGTCGGTTGCAGTCTCCACCAGGAAGGCGATGCCGTGGGCACCATATCCTTCGTATACCACCTCCTTGTAGTCGGTCGTATCCTTCGAGGTGGCACGCTTGATGGCACGCTCCACATTCTCCTTGGGCATATTCTCGGCCTTGGCATTCTGCATCAGAATGCGCAGACGGGTGTTGGCCGAGGGGTCGGGACCACCTGCCTTCACGGCGATTTCGATCTCCTTACCGATCTTGGTAAAGGTACGGGCCATATTGCCCCAACGCTTCAATTTTCTGGCTTTGCGATACTCAAAAGCTCTTCCCATTGCAGTAGTCTGTTTTTATTATTATTTTTTATCGTTTTCTTTTCGCGCGACAAAGATACATATAAATTAGGAATTAGGAATTAGGAATTAAGAATTATTTCATTCCTCCTCCCACAAAATTGTCGATGAAATCAGCCAACAGCAGACGAAGTGGAGGAGAAACCGCCGCTCCTTGCTGCCGAATGAGCTCTCTGCTTCACACACCGGGCCGGTGTCGATTGGACACCGGCCCGGCAGCGTTGAGATTTGCGAGAAGATCCGCAGATCATCGATTAGTAGGCATGGTCATGCGCATGGTGCTCGTGGAGGTGGCTCCCCTCGTTAACGAGTTTCGAACCCTTGTACTCACCGGTGAGGGTATGCAGGAAGGCGGTAATCGAGTGGATCTCCTCCTCGGTAAGGGCTACACCCGACTGATAGCACCCCATATCGCGTACCGCCTCCTCGAGGGTTTCGCGCGTACCATCGTGGTAGTAGGGCCATGTCAGTTCGACATTACGCAGACCCGGGGTCTTGAAGCGGTGGCGGTCGCGCTCCTCGCCGGTCTGCTTGAAGCGGCCGTTATCCTCCTCCGTGAGGGCCATTTCGCGCTCGGCGAAATAGTGACGGCGCAAACCCATCAACTCATAAGACTCTCCTCCGAGATTGGGACCCACATGGCAGGTGGCACAATCGTAGCGCTTGAAGAGCTCGTAGCCACGCAACTCCTCGGCCGTCAGGGCCTCGTCATCGCCTCGAAGCCACTTATCAAAGGCCGAATTGGGGGTCGTAAGGGTCATCTCGAACTGCTCAATCGCATCGGTGATGGTCTGCTGGTTCAACCCCTCGGGGTAGACCTCGCAGAAAGCCTTGGCGAAGGGACGATCCTTCTCGAGCTTGGCTACGATCTCGTCAAACGAGGTCGAGGCCATCTCCATGGGGTTGAGCGGAGGTCCGGCCGCCTGCTCGGCGAGGGTGGCGGCTCGGCCATCCCAGAACTGCACAAAATTGTAGACCGCATTGAAGACCGTGGGGGCATTCACTCCACCCAGGCGACCCTCCACGCCATCCGAGAACTGGTGGTTATCCACACCGCCATTGGTCAGTCCGTGGCAAGTGGCACACGAAACCGTGTTGTCGACCGAGAGGCGCGTGTCGTGGTAGAGGGCAAAACCGAGTGCTGCCTTGCGGGCATCCACCCCCTTGATGGGAACAATCGGACGCACGGGCTCGCCGGCACGCTCCCCCTCCAGGCCATCGTTGTAGAAGGCCGTGCGGTAGGCCATTGCCCAATCGGCGATAATATCGCGCTTGGCATCAGTCATCTGGCTTCCCCAATGCACCAAATAGTACTTGGCAAAGGGCATACGCTTGTCAAGGGCCACCTTCTCCACCTTGGCCACATCGACCGGTCGGGGCATCTCGCCTTTGGTGAGTGCCTCGTAGAGCGGGGCAATGTTGTAGGCACGGTAACCCGAATCAACATCACAACGGATCATCTGTTCAGCCCCAGGAAGTTTGGCATAGAGGGGCAACTCGGGGCAGGCCGTGTGGCACGACAAACAGCCTCCCTTCTCAAGGATCATGGCGACACGATCCTCCATCGGCAGATCCGCCTTGGGCGGACGATTGGCCATGCGATAGGCACCCAAAAGCAGGGCGACGAGCAGCAGGGCCGCAATCAGCAGATTTCTCTTTTTCATACGTCTTATTTTTAAGGTTTCTTTTTGTGTGTTATCTCAACATTTGTTTGGTTAAGTTGCTGCTATTGCTGGTTGTAGGTATGCACACTTCGTTGGGCCGAGGGAAGGTAGTTGACTCCATACCAACACATCTGCAGGGCCACGAAGGCGAGGAGCACCACGACATAGCGCATGCGGCGCGACCACCCTCGGCCGTGGATCACAACCAAATAGAGTCCCCAAGTGGCGGCCGCCCAGGCCTCCTTGGGATCCCAACTCCAATAGAGCCCCCAAGCCTCCTTGGCCCAAAGGGCTCCGCTAAGCATCCCGATGGTGAAGAGCGAAAGCCCCCCCGTAAGGAGCGACTGCAACGCCTCGTCGGGTCGACTCTTGGGGCGCACCAAGCCATAGAAGGCGAGCAAGGCGGCACAGCCCAGCAGCCCATAGGAGAACATATAGACCGAGACATGGGGCACGAACCACATGCTCTGCAGGGCGGGCATCAAGGTCTGGTCGTGAATCTCGGGGCGCAACACATTGATAATCAAGAAGACCGACGAAAGCAGGGTCGAGAAGGAGAGGATCGGACGATAGTGCCACCTCTGGTAGGTGAAGAGTCCGGCCACGAGCAGGAAGAGCGAATACCACAGGCGTGTCTCGCCCATGGTGCGTAGCGGAGGTCGCTCCAGCAGAAGCCACAAGTGCACCACAAAGCCCACCAGCAGGAGTATCGCCGCCAGCGAAGCAATCACCGCCATACGGCTTCTCTGGTGCATGCACCAGGCGACCACGGCTCCGACAACGGAGAGCGCCATGACCCCCACGGCCACAAACGGAAAGATCGTCCAACCGCCTGCCATAGTTATTCGTTTTTCGTCTTTAAGGTCGGTTTTTCCGCCCCCCTGTGTCCGACAAGAAAACTCGAAAGGGCCCCGAGGATCATCATCCCAATGCCAACCAAGGTTACTCCACGCCAGGGTTCGCGAACCACCTCTACAATGCAATAGCGGGGCGAAGAGGCCGAGCGGTCGTAACTGATCAGGTAGACCGCCTCCCCAAAGTTGAGTTGGTAGGGGTGGTTCACGCGCAACGAAACCTCCTTGCCCGCCACCTCCACCTCGGCTTCGAACGAAGAGGGGCTCCCATCGGCATAGCTCTCCAGGTGAAAGTCCCGCAGCTGCATCTCATAGGCCAAGAGGGTGCGGGAACCATCGGGGCGATAGGCCTCGCGCGTTGCCACTTCGCGCTCGACAGCCACACGCAACTCCTCGCGATCGGGGGCACCCCAAAAGGCTCCGACAAGGGCGAGCCATAAGCCGACATGGTTCAGCAGAAAGGCATAACGAACACCCTGCTCGTTGCGCCATCCGCGCAGGATCACAAGCCCGAGCACACTCTGCACAAAAAGAAGCATCCCCACCACGGGCCACGAGGTGGCGGCCGGCTCGGTCTGAAGGCCAAAGAAGAGGCCGATGACGACGAGAAAGAGGAGCGAAAGGCGCGTGGCCCTCATCGAGAGCAACCACTGCACCCCCTTTGATTCATGGCAACGGCGATAGAGCGCAACCAGGCTCCAAACCCAAATCAGCAACAAGATGAGATTGAGCGGAAAGCGAAAGAGCTCGATCGGAAGGCTGCCCGCAACCCCTTGAAGGAGGAAAAGCAATCCGAGCCCCAAGAGCACTCCGGCCCCGGCCCAAAACCCCTTTTTATCCCCCTGCTGCACCATATTCTCTGCTTCTTTCATGTAAAGATAGCGAAAAAATTGAGAAAATCCTCCTTTCCCCCACTATTTTTTCGGCAACAAATACAATTCTTCGTTTTGTGCCTCGCCCACAAGCGAAAAAGTTTGTTGCGACAAAAATCGAAGAAAGCGCTCCGCTCTCGACTCGTTTTTTCTATCTTTTTACTATCTTTGCGAAAATTCAAATGGAGAAATGAAGAACGAACGATTGATATTTCTGACCAACGACGACGGCTACCGCTCGCGCGGTATTGCGGCCCTGATCGAGGTGGCCCGCCAATTCGGCCGCGTAGTGGTGCTGGCTCCCGAGGAACCTCAAAGCGGTATGAGCCAAGCCTTTACAATGAGCCGCCCACTGTTTCTTAGAAAAGTGCGCGAGGAGGAGGGGCTCGAGGTCTACGCCTTTACGGGAACGCCCGTCGACTGCGTGAAGATGGCCTTCGACCACCTGCTCTGCGACCGAAAGGTTGATCTGGTGATCTCGGGCATCAACCACGGCTCCAACTCGGCGGTCAATGTCCTCTACTCGGGGACGATGGGTGCTGCTATTGAGGGCAGTTTCTACGGTTGCCCCTCGATCGGAATCTCGGTGGACGACCACTCGCCCGATGCCGACTTCGAGGGGGCGATGCGCTACGGCGAGCAGATCATCCGCACCATCCTGGAGCGCAACCTGCCCACACCGCTCTGTCTGAATGTCAATCTGCCGGCCATTCCGGCCGACCAACTCAAAGGGATTCGAGTCTGCCGCCAAACAGCAGGCTACTGGCGTGAGCGCTTCATCCGCCACGAAGATCCGCGCGGCCGCGAATACTTTTGGCTCACGGGCGAGTATGTAAACTCGGAGCCCGAGGCCGAAGATACCGACGAATGGGCCATGAAACAGGGCTATGTGGCCGTGGTGCCCGTTCAGGTCGATATGACCGACCACCGTCGCCTGGCGGAATTGACCGAGGCCTTTGAATAGATCATAACCCCGAAAAATCGAACCCCTGCCATGTTATTGAAAATCCTCTTGATCCTGGCGATTCTGCTGCAGCTCATAGTCTCGGTCTATGCCGTGCGACTGCTCCCGAAGACGCGTTTCAACATCATTTGGGCCCTCATGGTCTTGGGTTTCTACCTCCTCTCGGCCGAGCGAATTCTCCAATTCCTGTGGGTCAGCGGAGCCGTAGCCCCGCCCAAAGCCACGGTATGGATCGGTGTGGTGGTCTCGGTGGCCCTCTCGATCTCGGTGCTCTACGCCAACAAGTTGGTGAACCACGTCAACCGCATGGAGCAACACCGCCAATCGGTCAACAAATACATCCTCACGGCCGTACTGCGCGCCGAGGAGAAGTCGCGCTCGCACTTTGCCAAGGAGTTGCACGATGGCCTGGGGCCCCTGCTCTCTTCGGCCAAGATGTCGCTCTCGGCCATCTCGCGCGCAGAGCGTTCGCCCGAACAACAGCGCATCATCGAGAATACGGCCTACATGATCGACGAGGCGATTCGCTCCGTGAGGGAGATCTCGAACAACATGTCGCCCCACCTCTTGATGAACTTCGGTCTGGCACGCAGCGTGCAAAATTTCATCAACAAATGCGCCATGATCCACGGCGAGAAATTCCACTTCTCGACCAACCTCGGAACCAAGCGTTTCGATGAGGATGTCGAGGTGATCCTCTACCGCGTGATCTGCGAACTGATCAACAACTCCCTGAAGCACGCCGCCTGCACAGAGATCACCCTCACCCTCACCCACGAAGCCAATGAACTCGTGTTGCTCTACTCGGACAACGGCAAGGGCTTCAATCCGCTCTCGGTTACCGACTACGGCATGGGACTCTCAAACATCCACTCGCGCATCCACTCTTTGGGTGGCGTGCTTGAAATTACCGGAAACAAGGGGCAGGGAATGCATGCCAAGGTACAGATCGAAATCCCCGATCGAACCACCCCCTCAAACCACTAAACAATCGTTATGGAAAACAACACCTCGATGCCTCGAATTATTTTGGTCGATGATCACGCCCTGTTTCGGGGCGGCTTAAGAAACCTGCTCGAGCAAGTGGGCCAATGCCAAGTGGTAGCGGAAGCCGCTTCGGGCGAGGAGTTCCTCACCCTACAACCCTCCGTAGAATGTGATGTGGTCTTTATGGACATCTCGATGCCGGGTATTGATGGAGTGGAGACCACGCGTCGTGCCTTGGAGATCGACCCTTCACTTCGGATCGTAACCCTCTCGATGTTTGGCGACGAGAACTACTATACGCGCATGGTCGAAGCCGGAGCCTCAGGATTCCTACTCAAAGACTCCTCGATCGACGAGGTGCTGGAGGCCATCCAATGCGTCTGCGAAGGGGGTACCTACTTCTCCGAAGCGATCCTCTCCACCCTCTCGTCGCAACTCCCTCGCACAGAGAGCGCCGAGGAGGAAGAGAGCCTCTCGGCACGCGAATTGGAGATTCTGCTGGCCGTCTGCCAAGGGCTCTCGAACCAGGAGATTGCCGACCAACTCTTCATCTCGAAACGCACGGTTGACAAGCACCGCGCCAACATCCTCGAAAAGACCGGCTGCAAAAACACCGCCTCGTTGGTGGTCTACGCCATCAAACACTCCCTGGTGGACTTGATGTAGCGGGATCAGGAGTTAGGATTTTAGTAAGAATAAACGAGTCGCTTGGGCGACTCGTTTATTCTTGATAATCGGGTTATTGGGATTAGTCTTCTTCACACTTCGTGTAGCAAATTCAACCTCCCGATACACCTCTCTTTTTTGATTTTAGAGGAGCATATTTCGACTTAACGCAGCAAGCCCCGGAAGGGTTGGTGGCGTAATGCCACTTTGGACTTGGATCAGCCCCCATTTTTTTGATTTTAGAGGAGCCGATTTCGACTTAACACAGCAAGCCCCGGAAGGGTTGGTGGCGTAACGCCACTTTGGACTTGGATCAGCCCCCATTTTTTTGATTTTAGAGGAGCAGATTTTGTGCCGACATGAAAATTCCCCGGAAGGGTTGTACTTGATGTACTACCCTTTCGGGGAATTGATTGAGGTGCAAAATATGCCCTATAAAATCGAAAAAAATTTATTCCATTTGCTTATAATCCTTCGCCAATCCACCCTCCGAGGTCTCTTTGTAGAGGGAGGGGATGTCGTGGCCGGTCTGCTTCATCACCTGAACCACGCGGTCGTAGGAGACTCGGTGGGTACCATCGGTAAAGGCGGAGTAGATGTTGGCATCCAGGGCGCGCGTCGCCGCATAGGCGTTGCGTTCGATGCAGGGGATCTGCACCAGACCGCAGACCGGATCGCAGGTCATACCAAGGTGGTGCTCCAGGCCCATCTCAGCGGCATACTCGATCTGTGCGGGCGAGCCACCGAAGAGTTGGTTGGCCGCTGCGGCCGCCATAGCACAGGCGACACCCACCTCACCCTGACATCCCACCTCGGCACCCGAGATCGAAGCGTTGTGCTTGGCGATATTTCCCACCAAACCGGCAGTAGCCAGGGCTCGCAAGATGCGTTTTTCGGTGAAGAGGTGGCCCTTTTCCAGGTGGTAGAGCACCGCAGGGATCACTCCGCACGAACCACAGGTGGGTGCCGTCACGATGCGGCCGCCCGTGGCATTCTCCTCACTCACCGCCAGCGCATAAGCAAAGACCAAACCGCGCGTCTGGAGGTTGGCCTTGTAGCCCAAGGCCTTGATGTGGTACTTCGAGGCCTTGCGGCTCATATTCAGCGGACCGGGTAAGACTCCTTCGGCCTCCAGGCCGCGCTCCACCGCCTCGCGCATCGTGCGCCACACCTCGGAGAGGTAGTCCCAAATATCCGACTCCTCGCACTGCTCCACATACTCCCAATAGTTGTGTCCCGTGCGCTCGCACCAGCCCAAGATTTGGCTCAATCGCGACATTTCGTAGATATCGGGGCTCTCGTGTTGCACAATACCCTCACCGGCCAAAGCTCCTCCGCCAACGCTGAAAACCGTCCACGGATCGTAAGCCTTACCCTGGAGGTCTACCGCCTCGAAGAGCATGCCGTTGGTGTGGCGATCGAGGACAATTTTGGGCTCCCAAAGCAACTCTACGCGGCGCGGGGAGAGTGCCTCGATGATGGCCACATCGGTCATGTGCCCCTTGCCGGTGGCGGCCAACGAGCCATAGAGCGTAACGCGGAACGAGGCCGCCTCGGGGTGACGCTCCCCGTAGAGGTGAGCCGCCTTGCGCGGGCCCATGGTGTGGCTCGACGAGGGGCCGTGGCCGATGCGATATAACTCTTTGAGTGTCTTCATTCCTTTCGTTTCTTGTAATTCTTTCATCATATCGTACCTAACTTTTCGAGACAACCCGAGGGCAAATCCCGAGGATTGTCTGCTTTCCTAACCGGAAGGCAAAGGTACAAAAATTAGGCAGAAAATGGGGATTTCGGAGGAGAATTATCGTTTTTTTGGTATTTCTCTTCTCAGAAGGCGGAGCAGTTCGCCCCCCAGGGCGACGAGCGAAGTGAAGCCGATGATACGTCCCCAGGTAGAAAGCGAGAGGGGGCCGGTGCGGAAGACTTCGCCTCCCCACTCGACAATGGCGACCTGCCCCACTCCAATCAGGAGCAGCACGGCAAAGAAGAGGCGACAATCGCGGTGGTCGAAGAGAGCCAAGTGGCGAGCCAGGAAGCCTTTGGCGTTGAACAGGTTCCAGAATTGCAGGAAGACGAAGACCGAGAAGAAGATCGTCAGTTGTTCAAGGGTAGGAGCCCCCGTCGTATGGTGCCACCACCCCATCATACCCAACAGCACCACGACAAAGAGCGAACCATAGCCCAGGATCGAGAGGGCCATCGGCCGCGTGATAATAAAACGCTCGCGCGGGCGGGGTTTCTCGCTCATCACCTCCTCTTCGGGCGGCAACGAGGCAAGAGCCATGGCGGCAAAGGTATCCATGATGAGGTTGACCCAAAGCATCTGCACCACCGTGAGGGGCAACTCCGTGCCGAAGAGCGACCCCAGGAAGACGATCAGAATGGCGGCGAAGTTGATGGTGAGTTGAAAGAGGATGAAGCGTTGGATATTGCGGTAGAGAGAGCGGCCCCACAAGATGGCCGTAACGATGGATCGGAAGCTGTCGTCCAAAAGGGTGATATCGCCGGCCTCCTTCGCCACCGAGGTTCCCGAGCCCATGGCAAGGCCCACATGGGCAAAGTTGAGCGCCGGAGCATCGTTCGTTCCATCGCCCGTAACAGCCACCACCTCGCCTCGGCGTTGCAGCAGCTGCACCAGGCGTTGTTTGTCCAGAGGGCGGGCACGGGCAATGATCTTCAACTCCTGCACCCGCTCGAGGAGCTCTTCGTCCGTCAAGGCGGCAAATTCAGGCCCCGTGATGCGCATCCGCTCCGTATCGGTCTGGTCATCCCAAAGACCGATGCGACGGGCGATTTCGGTGGCCGTGGCGGGGGTATCACCCGTCACAACCTTGATTCCGATGCCCGCTTTCAGGCAACGAGCTACGGCGTCGGGCACCTCCTCACGCACAGGATCGCCAATGGCAAAGAGGGCTTCAAACTTCAGGGTTTGCTGCTTGATGGCCTCATGGCAACTCTCGGCTTCGGTCTCACACCAAGCCAAGCCCAGGGTGCGCATCGCCTGGTGCTGAAAGCGGGTAGCCGCCTCGTGGAACCTCTCATCGAGTCCATCGGCCATGCAGAGCGTGCGGACAATCTCGGGAGCCCCCTTAACCAAGAGCATCTTTTTTCCCTGCTCCGGCAGACAAATTAGGGTGGCCATGTACTTCAATTCGGTCGAAAAGGGGAGACGGTCCACGATCTCGCTCGCGTGGCGCAGGGCTTCGTAGGCCACCCCTTGCCCCTTGAGCCATGCCAACAGCGCCCCCTCGGTAGGATTTCCAAGGCACTCACCTCGGGCATCGAGGTGGGCGGTGGTATTGGCCGCTATTGCTCGATGCAACGCCTCCGGGCAGCAGGTACCGAAACGCACCACCTGCTCTACCGTCATGCGGTTTTGGGTCAGCGTTCCCGTCTTGTCGGTACAGATCACCGTCACAGCCCCCATTGTCTCGCAAGCGTGCATCTTGCGCACCAGGTTGTTGGTCTTGAGCATACGACGCATCGAGAGGGCAAGCGAAAGGGTGATCGCCATCGGCAACCCCTCGGGGACGGCCATCACAATCACTGCCACCGAGATCATCACGATTTCGAGGAGTTCGCGCGAGAGGGTGACCCAATCGGCAGTCAACAGATCGCCCCAAATCAACCCCTTGGCCAGGAGCGTCAGGAAGAGCAGGCCGGCCAGCGTAAAGCCGATGCGACCAATCCAACGCGAGAGCTTTTCGAGTTGTCGATTCAGCGGGGTCTCCTCGCCGCTCTGAATAGTCGATTGCTCCGTTACGCGCCCCGCCTCGGTTTGATCGCCCACCTTGTCGATCACCATGCATCCGTACCCCTCGCTCACGGTCGTGCCGCGCAGCAGACGATTCGAGGGGTAGGTGGCCTCCGGATCGAAATCGGCCTCACAGGTCGTCTTCATACAGATCGGCTCACCCGTCAGGGTCGATTCGTTGACCCGAAGCGAGACCGCCTCCACCAAAAAACCGTCGGCCGGGATGGTCTCTCCGCTCTCAACAAGGACCCGGTCTCCCACCACGACATCGCGTCGCGCAATTTGCTGTACCGAGCCGTCGCGTACCACCTTCACCGGCTCGTCGTCATTGACACGATTCAGTCGCTTGAAGCGGCGCATGGCGTCCCACTCAAAGAGGAACCCCACACCCGTAGCAAGCACCACCGCCGAGAGGATACCGATCGTCTCGGTAAACTCCCCGTCGATAAAGGCGATCGCAAGCGATAGAAGTGCAGCCACCAGCAGGATCCGGACGATGGGATCTCGAAATTTATCCAAAAAGAGTTGCCACACCGAATCATCCTTCGGCGGTGTGATGAGGTTGGCGCCATGTCGGCGACGGCTCTCTTCCACCTCGGTGGCCGAGAGTCCGCGACCGGTATTCGGGATCGGATCGTTTGTCTGCATAGGGTTGAATTAACAGAAATTAAAGGTTCGGGTCGAGGCATCGAGACGAATGGCGATAAAAAGGAGTACCGTAAAGGCCATCAGCGACGAACCTCCGTAGCTCATAAACGGAAGCGGAATACCCATCACGGGCATCAGGCCGATAGTCATGCCAACATTGACCATGATGTGGAAGAGCAGGATGGCCGCCACGCAGTAGCAGTAGATGCGACCGAAGGGCTCCTCCTGCCGCTCGCCCATACGCATCAGACGAAGGATCAGCAGGCAGTAGAGCGCCAGGAGAAAGATCGCCCCCAGGAAGCCCCACTCCTCGCCCACAGTACAGAAGATGAAGTCGGTATGTTTCTCGGGGACAAAGCCGTATTTGATCTGCGTACCCTCCATGAAGCCCTTGCCGAAAAAGCCGCCCGAACCGATGGCAATCTTCGACTGATTGACATTGTAGCCCAATCCGCGCGGGTCGTCCATCAACCCCAGGAAGGTGTTGATACGATCGCGCTGGTGGGGCTTCAGCACCGACTCAAAGACATAGTTCGTGGTGTCGAGAAAGACCAACGAGCAGATGAAGAGGCCCAGGATCAGAAAGATATTCGAGAGGTTGGCTCGGAAGGCATAGATGGCGATTCCGACAGCCGAGAGCAGTGCCACCGAGAGCAGTGCCCCGTAATAGGAGATCGAACCCGGCCAAAGGAGCTGCATAAAGAAGAAGAGCAGGATCGACGAGAGAAAAAGGGCCGCCAGGAAGATGATGCGCGAACGCCACTGTCCGTTCATCTTGGCTTCCGAGAGGGTGCAGACCCCGATCATCAGCACCAGCAGGGCGATGGGCGACAAGAGGAACGAGATGATAAAGAGACCCGCCACCATCAGAATCGGGATGCAGAGCCATTTGTTGAGTCCCTCGCGGTAGAGGACAAAGAGAAACGAACCCAACACGATGCCCGACCCCGTATCGTTCTGCAGCCCGATAATTGCCAGGGGGCAAAGCAACAGCAACCCCACCTTCAGCAGGTCGCCCGGGCGCGAAATCGAGAACGAATACTCGCTCATCAGGCGCGCCATGGCCAAGGCCGTGGCGATCTTCACCACCTCCACCGGTTGCCAATTCATCACTCCGAGGTTGATCCACGCCTTGGCACCATTGACCTCCGTACCGATGACCAGCGTGGCAAGCAGCAGCAAAATACCCACGGCATAGCCCACATAGGCCAACTTATGGAAGAGGCTGGCATCGAGCAGCAGCACCAGCAAGGCAAAGACCCAGGAGACCCCCATCCAGACCAACTGCTTGGTATAGAAGTGGCTGAAGGCGAACAATCCGCCCGTGGAGTCCTCCGACGAGGCCGAGGTAATGCAGAGACACCCGAAGAGAACGATCAGCAGGTAGTAGAGGACCGCCCAGCGATCCACCCCTTCGAAAATTCCTATTTTATTTTGATTGTACGACATGGGCTTCGATTTTTACACGACAACAACGCCTAATACTGGCGATAATAGGGTTGCAGGTTCTTCACATACTCCACCAAGTGGGGGCGTGTGATGGTATCCGTAAGGTAGTACTCCTCGAGCAGCGAGGCGATCGGCACAGCCGCCGTGGCACCAAAACCGGCATTCTCAACATAGACCGAGATGGCAATCTTCGGGTTATCCTTCGGGGCAAAGCTTAGGAAGGTGGAGTGGTCCTTTCCGTGGGGGTTTTGGGCCGTACCCGTCTTTCCGCAGACATCCAGCCCGGGCAACTTCGCCAGACCCGACGTACCGGCCACATTCACGCCTCGCCACATCCCCTCGACGATGGGTTCGAAGTACTTGGGATCGACCTTCGTGTAGTGGCGCTCATAGAAGCGGCGGTCGATCGAATCCCGGCCCTCGATCTCCTTGACGATGTGGGGGATGTAGTAGTAACCACGATTCGCTACGATGGCGGCCAAGTTGGCCATCTGCAAGGGGGTACATCCCAACTCACCCTGACCGATCGAGAGCGAAATCACCGTCTGCGACTTCCACGATCCGCGATAACGCTTGTCATAGCTTTCTCTGTCGGGGACAGAGCCATTGCCCTCGCTCAAAAAGTCGGAGTCCAACTTGCGACCAAAGCCGAAGCTGCGCACATACTCCTCCCACTTCTCGAAGCCCTTCTTCACCCCGCCGTTCTCGGGCTTGTCCAAAATATCGCGGAAGACGTAGCAGAAGTAGGCATTACACGAGTGGGCCACGGCATCGCGCAGATCCAGGGGAGAGGGGTGGGCATGGCACCCCACCTTGCGGGTAGCGGTATAGGCGTAGCCACCGTGACACGGGTAGCGCGTGGAGGGAGAGAGTACCCCCTCCTGCATGCCGATCAACCCCTGCACCAACTTAAAGGTCGATCCGGGCGGGTAGCGGGCACTCACGGCTCGGTTGTAGAGCGGACGCCGTTTGTTGCCCAAGAGTTGCATATAGTGGTTGCCACGTTGGCGGCCAACCAATTCATCGGGGTCATAGGTGGGCGACGAGACCATCATCAGGATCTCGCCCGTCGAGGGTTCGATCGCCACGGCGGCCCCCACCTTGCCCACCATGAGCTCCTCACAGAACTTCTGCAACTTGGCATCAATGGTGCAGACCAGGTAGCTGCCCGCCTCGGGTAGCGTGTCGTACATCCCCTCCATGTAGGAGCCCTTAATCGCGCCATGCGAATCGCGCTCAAGAACCTTCACCCCCTTCTTGCCGCGTAGCAACTCCTCATAGGCCGACTCCACACCGGTCTTTCCGATGTAGTCGCCCGAACGGTAGTAGCTGTCGCGCTCCAAATCCTTGTCGTTCACCTCGCTGACGAAGCCCAACAGATTGCCTCCCACCTGCATCGGATATTCGCGGGCCGTGCGATACACCGCGTGAAAACCCTTGAATCCGCAGGCATCGAAGCGCAGTTTATCCTCCTTAGAGACAAAGTTGGTGATCAGGGTTGCCTTGCGCGGAGCGGCAGCAGCCTCTTTCAGGCGACGCACCAAGCGCTCCTTCGAGATACCCAACACCTGACACATACGCAACGTGTCGAACCCCTTCTTGTCCATCTCGCGCCAGGTCACCATCATGTCGTAGCACTCGCGCGACTTGACCAGATACTCGCCGTTGCGGTCAAACACCTCACCGCGAGGCGGGTACTGCACCTCATAGATCAGGGCATTGCCATCGGCCAGATCCTTGTACTTGCGATCGAGGATCTGAAGATAGAAGAGACGCAATCCGATGACCGCAAAGATAAAGAGCACCACCAATTGCAGGGTGCGCATCCGTTGCAGACCTTCAAACGTATTCATAGACTCGAAAGTTTAGAGAGGAAGAGTTGCGAAAAGAGCCAAATGAAGCAGACGGTGACGGCCGAACTCAAGACAAAGCGCAAGAGGGCAATCGGCATCAACTCCCAAGAGAGGCTCTCCAGGAGGAAGAAGGCGAGGTGGTGCAGCGCCACAAAGAGCACCAAGTAGAGGATAAAGGAGTAGTTGCCCACCTTCCATACCGTGGGGACACCCCCCTCGCGCACCGTCTCCTTGCCAATGGCCAGGTTCATCACCATGCGACGCGTAAAGGCCGAGAAGAGGGTCACGGCCGTATTGATTCCCTCAAGCCCCATCGTCCAATCCATCGTCAGGCCAGTCAGCAGGCCGCAAACCAAAACCACAATCGGCGGAGTCTCCATCGGCAATAGGGCGATGAAGGCCACATAGACCAAGGGCGAGAGGTAGATGCTGATGGCCAGGTTATCGAAGAAGAAGACCTGAAAGAGCATCGACACCAAAAAGAGGAGCGAATAGGCAAACAGACGATACATCATTATTGGTAGCGTTTTTTGAGTTTTGCCTCCAATCCCTTCAACTCCTGCGAGTTGGGATTGCGGGCAAGGATTACGTTCGAGAGCGAACTCATGTCGGCCGCCAGGCGCACCCGCACCGTGTAGTAGGTTCCCGTTTCGTTCAACTCGAAACTCTCCACCTCTCCAATCGGAATATCGGCCGGGAAGTAGTCGGAAAAGCCGGTCGAGATCACCTCATCGCCCACATGAATATCGGCATACTTCGAAAGTTCGTGCATGGTCACATAGCGATAGTCGCCCCCCTCCCAACGGATCGAACCGTAATACTCGGGGTTGTGGCGAAGTTTTCCGCTGGCCTGAAACAAGGGGTTGAGGATCGTCAGGGCCACAGCATAGTTTTTCGACACACTCACGATGTGGCCAACCATGGCTCCATGGGCCGACAAGAGGGCCATATCGGTCTCGACACCCGCCTTCGACCCCTGATCCACCACCACAAAGTTGCGAGTACGGTTGATCGAACTGGTCGTTACACGCGCCGTGGTGTAGAAATATGGCTGATGCTTCATCGTGTCAGCCAAGCGCAGCAGGGCCCCCTCCGCCTCGGCTCCTCGATAAGCCGCAAGCTCCTGCTCGAGGGCGATGACTCGCTCCGAGAGGCGGCGATTCTCGGCCCCCAATTGCCAAAAGGTGCGCATGCTGGTAAAGACACCCTGCACACCCCCCACCACCTGGTTCGAGCGCGTCAACAGGCGCGCCTGCGTATAGGCGTTCGAACGAGCATAGTAACTCAGGGCTGCCACCTCCAAAAGCACAAAGAGGACAACCACATAAATACTGCGGATAAATTCTATGAGTTTATTCACCTTACACAGCTTCTAAAAATGGGGGTGTGCAACCCTTTCGTTGCAACACCCTCAATCAAGAAATCGGATCAAAGCCTTTTTCGAAACCATCACCCTCACATCCGAAAACAAAGGGAGTGAAGTAGATGTCACAAAAGAGCCGTTCCGGACAATTTCGGCTATTTCATTAGGAATGAGAAGCCATTGATATTCTTCAGGGCGATTCCCGTACCGCGCGCCACAGCACGCAGCGGATCCTCGGCCACATGGAACGGAATACCGGTCTTCTCGCTCAGGCGTCGGTCGAGACCCTTCAAGAGGGCACCACCACCGGCCAGGTAGATACCATTCTTCACGATATCGGCATAGAGCTCGGGGGGCATCGTCTCCAGCACCTTCATCAAGGCGGCATCGAGCTTCACGAGCGACTTCTCCAAGGCATAGGCAATCTCGTTGTAGTTCAGCGAGATGGTCTTCGGAAGGAAGGTAAGCATATCGGGGCCCGTCACCTCGAAATCCTCGGGAGCATCCTCCCCCAGGTCGGGGATGGCGGCACCGATGGCGCACTTGATGGCCTCGGCCGTGCGCTCTCCGATGCGGATGTTGTGCTGCTGACGCACATAATTCTGAATATCGGCCGTGAAGACATCGCCGGCCACGTTGATCGACTCCGAGCAGACGATACCACCCAGCGAGATGCAGGCGATCTCCGAGGTACCGCCACCGATATCGATTACCATGTTGCCCTCCGGGGCCTCCACATCCAGACCGGCACCCAGGGCGGCAGCCATCGGCTCATAGATCATATAGACCTCACGGCCTCCGGCATGCTCGGCCGAGTCGCGCACGGCACGAATCTCCACGTTGGTCGAACCCGAGGGGATGCAGACCACCATGCGCAACGACGGCGAGAAGAGCGACCCCGAGGTCTTCACCTTCTTGATCATCCCGCGCAGCATGAGCTCCGTGGCGTTGAAGTCGGCAATCACACCATCCTTAAGCGGGCGAATGGTCTTGATGTTGGGGTTGGTCTTCTCGTGCATCTGGCGAGCCTGGTGACCGATGGCCACCAACTTACCCGAATGTACGTCCAAGGCCACGATCGAGGGCTCGTCGACCACCACCTTATTGTTGTAGATCACCAGCGTGTTGGCTGTTCCCAAGTCGATCGCCAACTCCTGTGTCAATGAAAAAATTCCCATAGTCTATCTTTATGTTTTTATATTTTCGGTTTCTTGTTTCATCTCATTGAAAAAGAGATCAAAAGCCTCCTTTCTCTCCCCATTTTCCAACCAAATTCCGCCCGCCCGTCTTCGGTGCGGGCAATATGCAGGACAAAGGTATAAAAATAATTAGGAATTACCAATCAGGAACGAGGATTTATTTTTTATGCACGGGGATGCCAAAGAAAATTACTATCTTTGTGCGAAGGATAATCCGCAAACGAGGAGCGCGCGAAAATCGCCCTTTGCAAAAGGATCCCCGACAAAGGAGGCCCCCAAGCGGTTTGTCCCTGCATACTGACAACCAACCCAAAGAGAAAAAACAGAAAATCGAAATGGTCGAAAAATTTTTGATGGCCGGAGATACGGCCTTACATGTTTGCGATTCGGAGCAAGGCGAAAAGACCCTCGTCTTGCTGCACGGCTACCTGGAGTCGCTTTTGGTGTGGGAGGATTTTGTCCCGCTACTCTATAAGAAGGTGCGCGTCATCACGTTGGATCTTCCGGGCCACGGCATCTCGGAGGTGCGTGGCGAGGTACATACCATGGAGTACCTGGCCGATGTAGTCAAGGGGGCTCTCGATGCCTTGGGCGTGGAGCGTTGTACGCTGGTCGGCCACTCAATGGGCGGCTATGTGGCCCTGGCCTTCTGCGAGCGTTATCCCGAACGTCTCGAAGGGATCGTACTGCTCAGCTCGACACCGAATGCCGACACCCCCGAGAAGGCCGAAAATCGCCGCCGCGAAATCACCCTCGTGAAGGCCGGCAAGAAGGAGCAACTCGCCAAGGTGGCTCCGGCAGCCGGATTTGCCGAGGAGAACCGCACACGCCTGAAGGATGCGATCGAGGATCTCACCGAGCAGGTATTCCTCACCGAGGAGGAGGGAATCGTGGCACTGCTGGGGGGCATGATCGAGCGCAAGGATCAGAACGAGATGCTCCAGAAAACGGCTGTACGCCAACTCTTTATCTTGGGCAAAAAGGATGGATACATCCCCCTGGAGGTGGCCGAAAAGTTGGTGGAACGCCACCTGCAAGCGCAGGTGGTTTGGTTGGAAAACTCAGGGCACATGGGCTTCGTGGAGGAGCCCGAAAAGACAGCCCAGGCCCTGCTCGATTTCATGCAATAAGGGCGGTTTTCCGCACCCGCAAAAGGAGGGCTCGATCGAACCCTTAGGCATCGAAACCTCCGAGTGCGAAAAGTTTTTATTCGAAATGTTTGGGAAAGCGGGGCTTTTTTCCTATTTTTGACCTATTATTTTCTACTTGGTGTAGCGTGCACAACGAAATTCCATACCTCATCTGCCACGGATCGGGCAACCGATTTGTGATGATCGATGCCGTTGCCTCGGCCCGGGCGATCGAAAAGATCGACCTCGCCCCCTTGGCTCGCGCCGCGTGCCAAGCGCTTTGGCCGAGCCCCCTCGATGGGCTGCTTCTGCTGGTGAAGCAGGGAGAAGAGTATGGAATGCGGATGTTGAACACCGACGGCTCAGAGGCTGAGATGTGTGGCAACGGAATCCGTTGCGTGGCACGCCTGGCCCGCGAGCGTTACCTCTCGACGGATCATTTCCGCCTTCTCTCGGGCGGGAAGAGCCACCCAATCTACGGCACGGAGCCGATCTTTCCCGGACTCACGAGTTTTGGCGTGGAGATTGCCATCCGTCTTTCGGCCCCCGACTTTCCCAAAGGCGGAGCCCGCTTTTTGGATCAACCCATCGAGGCCCTGCACCCCACCCTGCGCTTCAGCTACCTGAACCTCGGCAACCCCCACCTTGTGGCGATCACCGAGGAGATTGACCTCCGACTACTCAAAGAGCTCGGCGAGCGCATCAAGAGCCTTCCCGAGTGGTTTCCGCGGGGTATAAACCTCAGCTTCGCAACCCTCGAGGCACGCGATCGAATCTTTGTCGCCACCTACGAACGCGGCGTGGGGCTCACCCACTCCTGTGGCACGGCGATGACCGCCTCCACGACCGCCGCCGTGTTGCTCGGCCACTGCGATGCCGACCGCCCCATCGAAGTCCGTAATCGCGGAGGGATGGTACGATGCCAATGTCACCAAGCCCCGGAAGCACTCGCCACCCGCCTGACGGGCAACGCCACCTACGAGGCGAAGGGACTCTTGAGTTGGGACGGCACAGAGCTCCGCCACCACGAAGAGGAACACTATAACGAGGAGGTCGAACAATACAACCAATTTTTATCGGCAATCGGTTGCTTATGAGAACATTGCGCCACATCCTCTGTTGGGTCGCCGTCGGCTTGCTGCTGACGGCCTGCAACGTGACGCGCAAATTCCAAGCGGGGGAATACCTCGTACAAAAGGTAACCATCGAGAGCGACAAGGAGGTGCCACGCAAGGAGCGCATCACCTCCGAGGAGTTGAAAAACTACCTGCGCCAGCGACCCAACAAACGACTCTTCGGCACCAACTTCTTTGTTTGGTTACACAACCAGGCCAACCCCGAGAAAGACAATTGGTGGAACAACCTGAAGCGCAAACACGGCCAAGCTCCGGTGATTCTCGACACGATCCTCACCGAACAGTCGGCCATCAACTTCAAGAATTACATGGACTCGCGCGGCTTCTTCTCCTCGAAGGTGAGCTACGAGATCGACACCACACGCCGCGCACACCGCGCCTACATCTCCTACCGCACCCGCCAGGGGAAGCCCTACCGCATCTCGAGTTTCAGCTACAGCTTCCGCGACCATTCGTTGGCGCCGTTGATCTTGAGCGATTCGGCCAATACACTGATCCGCGTGGGCGAGATCTACGACCTGGCCACCCTCCAGGCCGAGCGCGAACGCATCACCACCTACCTCAAGAAGCGCGGCTACTACCACTTCTCGGTGAATAATATCGAGTATGTGGCCGATACGCTGGAGGCCCCCTACACCATCGGCCTACGCCTGGTGGTCAAGCAGCAGATTACGGGCTACGACGAGACCGGAAAGGCGGTGATGGCCGACAACACCCGCTACTTCATCGACCGCATCAACATCTTTCCCCAATACGACCCCACGAAACTCGACCAGCAACTCCTCGCAGAGCTCGACACAAACTACTACCACGGGCTCTACATCATCTCGAGGCAAAAACCCATTGTTCGCCCCAAGGTGCTACGCGAGTTGGTCCCCATTCACCAGGGGCTCATCTACAACGGAAACAGTGTCACGAACACCTACGACCGCCTCATGTCGACCGGCTACTTCAAGAGTGCGCGCATCATCTTCACCGAGCGCCCCGAACGCACCCTCTTGATCGACACCGTGCAAATGGCCGACACCACCGCGATCCGACGGGTGGAGAATGGCTTCCTGGGGTGTAATATTCTCTGCACCCCCACCCTAAAACAGAGCTACAAGATCGAATTGGAGGGAAGCATGACCTCCAGTTTCTGGGGCTTGAAGGCAACGGCCGGTTACCAAAACCGCAACATCTTCCGTGGCATCGAGGCCCTGGATCTCGATGTGACCATGGGTTATGAGTATATGCGAGCCCCCGATGCCAAGAAACGAAATGCCCTGGAATTCGGCTTCTCCGGAGGCCTCTCCATTCCCCGCTTCCTGCTCCCCTTCTCCGTGGACAAGAACAAACTGCTCACCTCCCCCCGTACCCGCATCAATCTCTCGATCAACTTCCAGGATCGCCCCTATTACCGTCGCACCCTCTCCAACGCTTCGTGGGGCTACTCATGGGATCTGCACAACCACTCCTTCGTGATCCGCCCTGCCGACATCACGATCGTCGACATGGGCTACATGGACGAGGAGTTCTACAACTCCCTTCAAAACCGTTACCTACAAAACAGTTATAGCTCGCAGCTGATCTCCGCCCTCTCCTTTAACTATGTCTTCAACAGCCAACGTCGCAACCTGACGGGCAACGCCACCGTGGTGCGCATCAATGCCGAGGTGGCCGGCAACCTGCTCGACGGACTCACCCACCTCTTTGGCTCACCGGCCGAAGGAAAGGATTACCACGAACTCTTCGGTATCCGCTACTCGCAATACTTCCGCATCGAATCCAGCGTAAGCCACAAAATCATGCTGGGCGAGAAGACCGCCCTGGCAGGACGACTCTACGCCGGTTGCGGCGTAGCCTACGGAAACGCCGAGGCCCTCCCCATGGACCGTCTCTTCTACGCCGGTGGCAGTAACTCGATGCGCGGATGGACTCCCCGCACCCTCGGCCCGGGTACCACTCCCACCCCCGAGAATATGCTCTACCCCACCCAGCTGGGCGACATGCGCCTGGAGGCGAACCTCGAATTCCGCTTCCCGATTTGGGGAATATTCCATGGGGCCACCTTCTTCGATGTAGGTAACATCTGGTTTCTCAAAGAGAACAATGCCGAATACTCCCCCGATGCCGTCTTCCGTGGCGACTTTTACAAGGAGTTGGGCTTCAACACGGGTATTGGCATTCGCCTCGACATCAAATTCGCCATCCTGCGCCTGGATTGGGGTATTCAACTCCACAACCCCAACAACCCCGCCGGCGAGCGGTGGATCCAAAGCTTCAAGTGGAAGAACACGGCCCTGAACTTCGGAGTGGGCTACCCGTTCTAATCTATTCAGAATTCAGAATTTTATTCCGTATTCCTAATTCGCTACGGCAGTCATTGCGAAGAGCGAAGCGACGTGGCAATGACTGACTTATAAGGAGCAGGGGGTGTGTCGACATGAAATTGGGGCGAATGGATAGTACACAAAGTTATCCATTCGCCCCAATGATTGAGGTGCAAAATATGCCCTACAGAATCGAAAATAAATTTTTGATTTTAGAGGAGCAGATTTCGACTTAACGAAGCAAGCCCCGGAAGGGTTGGTGGCGTAACGCCACTTTTAACTTTCAACAGCACCCAATTTTTGATTTTATAGAGGTAGATTTTGTGCCAACGAAGATTGGGCCGGATGGGCTGTACTTGTCGTACTGCCCATTCGGCCCAAGCAAGGCGGTGCAAAATGTGCCCTACGGAATCGAAAATAAATTTTTGCATTTTAGAGGAGCAGATTTCGACTTAACGCAGCAAGCCCCGGAAGGGTTGTACTTAAGGTACTACCCTTTCGGGGCGAGCAAGGCAAGGTGAAATATGCCCTATAAAATCAAAAATTAAAGGCC
>JAEIGA010004233.1_pt1 | contig 22217 bp, 44 predicted proteins | sample 9270691 | NCBI WGS metagenome assembly JAEIGA01 (sample SAMN17057246, study PRJNA624740) | gut metagenome | biome: biome; isolation source: fecal sample | host: Bos grunniens | place: China: Xizang | collected 2019 | reverse complement strand
TGCTTCACCTTGCGCCCCAGCTTCCTGAAGTGCTCAAGCGCCCGGCCCGCCAGGTCATCCGACGCCCAGCGCGTCATGACGATGATGATCTTGCCGCCCTCTTCAAGGCGGGAAAGCATCGTATCCGTAAACCATTGCCAATGGCCCTCTTTCACGGCCTCGTTATGCGCTTCATAGCTGTTTTTGATCAGGTCGTCGATGATGATCAGATCCGCGCCGAAGCCCGTGGCCGTGCCGCCTGGGGACGTGGCCAGATAATTGTTGTATCCGCCTTCAAGGCTCCACAGGTTCATGGCACCGTCGCCCGCCTTGATCCTCACGTCCGGGAAGATGTCAGCGAAGATGATCTTGCCTTTATCGGCCTTCACTTCCTGGATGGCGTTTCGCACGTTCTTTGAGAACATGGTCGATAGCGTGGTGTTATACGATCCGGTCATGATCTTCTTGCGCTTGTCCCGCCCTAACACCCATTCCACAAACTTCTGGCTGGTGCGGGATTTACCAAAGCGCGGCGGCTCATTGACGATCAGGACCTCATACTCATCGCTTTCCACAAAGTCCTGAAAGTCCCGGCATTGCCGCACAAGGAAGTCCCGGTCCGGCGTGTAGAAGTCCGGCGACGTCGCATTGCAGTAGTAAAAGAAGTCACGCCGCGCCAGCTCCATCTTTGCGAAGATCTTCAGCAGCTGCTTATCCATCCTCAATCAGCTTCTTCAGGTCTTCCGTCGTCAGGCCCGCCATGGGGTTATTGATTTCGCCCGTCACTTCCACCTTGTCCCCGAACATGCCCAGGTGCTTGCCCAGCAGCTCAAGCGCGCGCACCTTGTCGTATGGCTTCACTTCAAAGCCGTCCCGGCCTTTCTTGATGACCGACAAAGCACGCTTTTGCTCTTCTGTCAAGTCTTCCGTCAGCACCGGCTCGACCGTTCTATACATCACGGGATTTCCATCTTCATCCGTCAGCTTGATATGATAACCGTTTTCATTCTCAATGAAGGCTTCACGTTCGACGACGGTGGCATAATCCGCGGCATTAGAAAAGGCGATGATCGCCAGCTCCTTGAGCACCCTATCCTGGGTGATCTCCGTCCGCTTGGCTCTCGCCGCCATCAATTCGTCGATTTTTGCTTTTATTGCAGTAATTTGCAGTAATTTATGCGCGTTGGTGCTCGCATACTTTTCTGCGTATCCGGCTCTGATTGCGGCTTGCGTCGCGTTCAGGTCGATCAGGTATTCATCACAAAACTGCCGCTGCCGCTTGTTCACAATCATCACCGCCTTTCATTTGTTTACATGCAGCCCGCCGTCAGGAAGGCGTCCAGCAGCTTGGGAAACTGCACAGCGATCCAGTCCACGTATGTCTCATCGTGCCCGTTCTCATGCGTCCAGCACTCCGAAAGGCCGCTTTCATGCAGGAAGGCGTGGATGATCTCATGCCGCATGACCTTCTTCCTGTACTTTTCAAAGTCGCCCAGGTCGCAGTCGTCTGCCCGGTCTGCGATCACGATCAGCTTTGTCGTCTTGTCGCAGTAGCCGTCACAGTCCTCCAGCAGCTTGTCTTCCGCTGCGCTGCGTTCATCAATGGCGTAAGTCGTGCCCAGCACGTTGATCAGCATAAGCCTCTTCCTTTCCGGGGAATAGAAAAAGCCCGGCAGGGGATAGGTGGCCCCTGTCAGGCTTCATTTTTGACAGCATAATCATATCACAGGAATCTGATGAAATGTTATGAAAAGTTAGGAAAAAGTATGAAAAGTTTTTCCGGCGGGCAGGAAAAAAGCGGGCTTGTGCCCGCTCAATCCTCGTATATTTCAATCAAGCATCCTTTGGCGTGGACAATGCTTCTTTCCGCATTGTCCATAGCCTCGACCATATTATACATCACTTTTCCTCTTATACCATCCTGTGAGTATTTCGGAAGGTTGCAATAGCATTTAAGCTCTTCTTCCTTGATATCCACGATTTCCTCCAGCAGTTCCTCAAGCTTGTCGCACACCTTCTCAATGCGCTGGCGTCTCTTCTTGTTCATTCTTCTTTCCTCAATTCCCAAATATAGATCGCGTCCCTGCTTCTTTTGCCGAAGGTTTCCCGCTTCACGAAGCGGCATATCAGCTGAAGTTTTCTCCATGTATCCTCTCGGAGGCGGTAATGCCCGACGCCTTCCGGGTTGTACAGATAGGGGATTCTGCCGCCCAGGATCTGAGGGCATTCTTTCACGCGGTACCCTTCCTGCATGAGGGCAAGCGCTTGCTTGTATCCGATGATCTTATTCATATGATCGTCCTTTCTTGTCATTCGTTAAAGGGGTACATGATGATCGGCGCTTCTTTGCCCATGTAGGGCAGCGCGCGGATCGTGTTGTATTCGATCCATTCAATGGCTTCTTCGTCGGTGAAGCCTTCCGTCTCCACCAGCCAGCGCACCATGCGTTCAAAGTCATACACAGCGCGCCCGTCTTCTGTGACGCCGATCAGGGCGTCGTCATAGCTGTAATTCTCCAGGATGATCACATCCTCATAACCAGCGGCCAGGATCTTCTCGGCTGCTGTCATAGCAGGTCCTTTCTGGTGGTGCTGCGGGTCGTAGGGGATGGGTCAGCAGGTGGTGCCGTATTCGATGACCTTGAAGCCGCCGTAAATCGCGGCAAGGCTGATCGCAATCCAGATCATGGGATTCCTCCTTGCCCTCGTAACCTCCGGGGCGGGCGTCGGTCAGATGTACTTGCAGAAGATCTTGTTATTGCGTCTGTAAACCTTGACGGGATATTCTTGTTCCACGATGATGTCACGCCCCACGTTATCCTTTGTCGGCTCATCCACGACGTAATACATCAGGTATGTATACGGATCACGATCCGGGTCTCCATCATCCTGGGCCATCCATTTGTCAGTCTGCACGCTATTGCGCCAGTAGAAGTACATCTCGGTGAAGGTTCGGAAGTTGTATTCCTCCAGGGCGTCGCTTGTTCCGGGCGAGCAGCATTCCAGGCGGTAATATTGCCAAACGTCGGTGACGGTTCTATCCTTCCAGTAGGCATTCGGATCATCCATTCGCCTGCTCTTGTCATACAGCTCGTATATGATGACGTGATTCTTGACGTCCATGGCGTCCTCACTTTCTGCCCGCCTTTGGCCCGGCGGGCGGGGCTTGTTGTTGGCTTACCTGGGCAGGCAAGTCTGCTTTCTGATCTGCATGAATCCCGAATAATCCGTAAAGAGTGTTCTGCCGGTTGCTGGGTAGAAGAGCTGATATCCGGTGCGCTTGTTTCTGCCGTTCTCATCTTCCCAATAGAAGACGTCTTCAAGGATGACTTCCTGCCCGTTATCCGTGAAGCAGTACCCGATGTACTTTTCGTACCACGTCCGCTTTGCCATAACATCCTCGCTTTCTGCCGGGGATCTCCGCCCGGCCCGACATTATCTGTATTGCGCTTTCTTGCGCCTTGTGTTAGAATGGGGTGGGCGCGGATCAGGCGCGCTCACCGTGGTTACGGTTCAGCTCGGCGCTCGTATCGCCGGGCTATTTTTTATTCGCTCACCGTGGGAGCGCTCGTGCCTGCGATGTACTTCAGGCAATCAAGGATCTGTTCCGGCGTCATCCCTTGGGCTTTCAGCCAATCGGCCAGCCGGTCAAGTTCCCTTGCGGTCATCTCTTCCATTCCTTTCTCCTCCTGTCAGGTTATTCAGCTCGGTCTTCCCTTGCTGTGATTATATTATACTACATGGTGCCATGTAAATCTATTGACCGTTTAACACATGTTGCCATGTATTATTTGTGCACTTTTACATGTTGCCATGTAATTCGTTTTCATGGTAATATATAGGGGAAAGGAAGTGCATCACCATGACGAAAGGATATGAAGAGCGCAAGGCCGCAAACGAGCGGTACCTGGCCACGCAGGAGCGCATCGTCATCCGCGTGCCAAAGGAAGGCGGCCTGAAGGAAGCGATCCAGGCCCACGCAGACGAACAAGGGGAATCCATGCAGGCGTTTATCCTCCGGGCGATTCAGACACAGATGGAGCGGGACAATGAAGCAAAAGATAATTGATATTCTCCATATCATTTGGGAGCTGATCCTGGATCTGCTTTTCCCTGAGCTGGACGACGACCAATACTGACAAGAAAAGCGACGCAGATTGATCTGCGCCGCCTTTTTTATTCCAGCGGCGTCTTGCTCCGCTCTTTCCTGTATTCCTCCAGCGCCTTGTCAAAGGCTTGCAGCGCCCTGCCGTGCAGGTAGTGCACGCCCCTGTACGTGTAGCCCATTTCGCAGGCAATCGTCTCAAAGGATCTGTACTGGATGTATCGTTCGTGCAGCACCTTCAGATGCTCCGGCTTGTCAAGCCTCCCCAGCAGCACGGAGGCTTCCTGTTTGAGGCTGATCAGCTCATCCACGGCCATGTCAATCTTCTCTTCCATGTCCACGATCCTGGCCACAGCGCTGCCCAGCTTGTCCTGGTTGCCGCCGGATGATCCGCCGTTTCCGCTCATGCTGGGCGTAACGCGCAGCGCCATATCCTTGAGCGCTTCCCGTTCCTGCACCATGCAATCAATCTGGACGTCAATCTTCCTGATCCGCTCTAAAAACTGCTGCGCCTGGCCTTTCTTTTTGTTCTTCATGGTGCTTCACCTCCGATATGCGCAGCTCCACCAGGCCCCAGGGCGTGAAGGCTGCGCTGAATACCTTGTACGCCTCGTACAGGTTCACCGCGTCAATGTAGAATTCATCCTTTGCGCCGGTCTGCCTGGTCACGCTGATCCACCAGGTTTTGAGCACTTCAGCCATGTGCATCACCGCTTTCCAGGCTCAGCGTGAATTCGCCGCGGATGGTCCTGATCGTGTCCTGCAGTTCAAGCGGCAGCTGGAAGCGCATCTGCTCCCGCTTCGCCATGATTTCAAACGTCTGCTGGAATCGCTTGGCGTAGTAGCCGATATCCTCCGTGTCGCACAGGTTGTTGAAGCCCAGGCGCTTCACGGTCTCCCTGGTGATGGGGTCAAGGCTGGCCATGGCCTCGCCGGGCCTGTATCTGCCGAAGCGGCGGATCGCCTGCTGCGTCATCATCCAGCCTTCGCTCCATTCCGGCGCATCGCCGCGCCGCACGTCCACGGCCATCTCCCGGATCTCCGCAATGGTGGGGGACCACTTGTTTGTGCTCACCCAGGCGCGCAGGGCCGCTTCCGCCACCTGCATGGGGATGTCCTTCAGGGCCTGATACCACAATTCCATGGCCTGCTCATTGGGGATCAGCTGCTCCCTGGGGTAGTAGGTCTTCATCGCCATCACAAACTTGGAAAATTCCTTCTTGTCCATCTCTTCACGTCTCCTTCGTGTAGCCCAGCGCCCTCACCGCTGCCCGGTGAATGGCCTTGAATTCCGCTTCCTGGATGGTCTTCACGTACTGCGTCAGGTCCGCCGTCCGGGCGTAGGTCACTTTCAGGGGATTGACGTACATCGGCACGCGGGCCATCACGCGGATCTCGCCCTCCAGCTGGATCTCATAGAGCTTGAGGCAGATGCACAATTCACCGTTGTTCGCCAGGATCAGGCTCGGCTGGTCGCTCTTTCTGTGCAGCCATATTTCGCCTGGGCGCGGGCCGGACGTCACGGCCTTGTAACACGGCTCGTCGTAGTAGCCGGAAGCGTTTTTCTTGACGCCGAAGTCCTTCATGTGCTTCACTCTCCTTCAGCGGCCCAGCCTGCCGCCATGTTGTAATAGTCGCTCATCTCTTCAGCCTTGCTCTGCTTTCTGTATGCAGGAGCGGCCTGCCTTGTGACCGGCTGCGCCTGCTGGTCCTTCTTTGCCCAATTGCGGATCGTCGCATAATGGCTCTTGTATTTCTTGCCCGTGCTGGCAATGTAGCCGGAAAGCCTTTCGATCCGCTCTTCCCAATCATAGAAGGCGTCCTTCAGCTTCGCCAGCTCTTCGTCGGTCAGCAGCACGTTTCCATATTCGCCGTACTTGTGCTTCACGGGCTTTGCAGCGGATGGGGGAGGGGATTCCGGCACGGAATCACAAATATCATCTTTTTCTCTTTCTCCTTCTCCATCTCTATCTCTATCTGAAAAGGCGACGTCGGGCGACTTGTCGGGCGACATGTCCGCCGACGTATCGGGCGACTTGTCCAGCGACAAGGCCGCAGGCGCTTCGATTTTCAAGCGCTGCTCCGCTCTTTTGCGGGCGATGCGCTCCCGGTCCCGCTTCTTCTTCTTTTCGTAGGCGTCAAGCGTCTGGTGCTTGCCCCAATTGGGGATGGTGATCACGTTGTCGATCACTTCAATCATGCCAAACTGTTCAAACGTCCGCAGCGCAAAGCGCACCGTGCTGATCTCCCGCCGGAAGATGGACGCCAGCATTTCGTCCGTGTAGGCGATACGGTTGCTCATCATGAATACGCCGTCATTGTTCTGCTTCCCGGCCAGGGTCAGCAGCTTAAACCAGATCACGATGATGCTGTCCGCCGACGGCATGCTTTCGATCAGCAGGATCTTTTCGTCATCGAAGATGTCCGTCGTGATCTTGATCCACTTCACATCAGCCACGGGATCGCCTCCTTTCTGTATGGTGTTGTTTTCTTTCCCGCTGCACCCGGATGGGTGCCGCGGTTTGGCACATCCGATTTTCGATCACAAGAGGGTACTCCTTTCTTCTTTTTTATTTTGTGATCGGCACCCATCCAGGTGCAGCAAGTCGTGATCTTTGTTATTCAATTTCCGCATCATGCAGCTCATCCATGATGAAGGCGCAATGCGGGCAGTAGGTGGTCACAAAGCGAAGATCGCCTTCGCCGCCGCAGTTGTAGCAAAAGCGATGACCTCCAGCATAAAACCAATGGGAATGGCCCAGGCCCGGCGACTTGATCACCACGGGCACGTCCGGCGGCGTCGGGCGCACGGAGGGGAGGGCGACCACGATCTCCATGGCCGCCTTGTATCCCTGCCTGCGCGCTGCCGTATATGTGCGCTTCATTTCGCTCTGTATGCCTTCCACGGCGTCAATGCGCCGGATCAGGTCATTGGCCGCGATCATCATCAGGATCACCGTCCCATGCAGGATGGTTACGGATTAAAAGGACGATGCTGTCAAACAAGTCTTTTACGCCCAGCATAATGTCCCTACCATATGGGGACATCTTCTTGAAATCAGGGAATTCCACTTCGGAAAGCCTATTGACAATGGCGCTTCTGCTGATCAGATCGTCCTTCTTCTCTTCATACACCTTGATCAGGTCAATCCATTCCCGCAAGGTCTTGCCTTCATAGGTGTACTTGTCCATGGCGCGCATGGCGATATCCTTTGCCATTTCATCCATTTTGATTTTCAGATTCATTCGCTTCCCCTCCAGCAGGTTTCCACTTCGTGCACTCGCCGCCCTGTATGCACCCGCAGCACTCTGGCGATACGGGCATGGATAGCGGCGTGCTATGGCGGCAGGTTGCGCAGCATCTTTCTTTTATCAACGCCGCCAGCCTCCTCGGATTTTTCCTTCAGGCACATCGCCCTTCTCATAATCATCACACTCGCCATAGTTGTCAGCGCACAGGTAGCAGTCGCCTTTTGCGCAGCAGTTGTGCCAACCACTCAGATCAAAGTCCAGATCATAGAAGTGCTTGCAGCCTTCGCAGACGGTTCCTTTATCGTAATCTTTCATCATGTTTTTTTACCTCCGGCAGGCCCTCATATTCCCACAAAGGCTTTTTCGGGTCCTGCAAACATACGATGCAGGCTTTGTCGTGTGCCTTGTGCGCGCATGTGCCGCAGTCGCCCTCCATCTGGATCTTCATCAGGGCGATCTGCTCTTCCAGCTGCTCCATGTAGGCCATGGCGTCGTCAATCACCGCAATGCGGCAGGGCGTCACGTTGCGCCCGTGGTATGGGCAATCTGAACAAGGCAGAAGATCGCTGCGCACCGTCACGGGGCACGCCAGCCCCTTCTTGATTTCATCGGGCGACTTCATGGTCAAGCCTCCTTCGGCGGTTCCTCCAGCAGGTTGATGAGATTCAGCGCGTTCATGCAAAGCAATTCGATGCAATCGGCACCGCAATTTTGAAACGGGCAGCTCCAGCATCCGTCCATTGTGCACGCTTTCAGCGCTTTCTTGATCTCTTCAGGCGTTTTCATGGCTCAAGCCCTCCTGTTCCATCGCTCCGCAAGCGCGATTTCCGCTTCTTCAGCCGTCTGAATGAAGCGGCCATACGCCATGTGCACCGTCTGCAGGCCGCATTCCGTGCAGCAGATGGCCTTTGATCCCTGGCCTTCCAGGTAGGTGGGCTTCCCGCCGCAGCAGGGGCAGGGCAGAAGCGTCGGTCTTTCGACCTTGGGCGCGATCTTCTTTTTCTTAAATGGCATATTCATTCCTCCCACGGCGCAGCAGCGCGCTCTTCTTCCGTCGGCCTGGTCGCCCATGCGCGCCAGGTCTTGCCATATGTTCCAAAGTTCATGTGTTTGACGCCGGTGGTTTTCCCATATCGGTCAAACATCTTCCCGTCGTAGATGATGGTCGCATACGTCTGCGGATCGTATTTCGTTTCGCAGTAGATGACGGCTTCCTTCCCGGCGTCGATCAGGGCGCGCAGCTCTTTAAGCGTCAGCAGCGGCAGCAGCACCCGGTCCGGGCGATACATGGCCGCTTTCTTTGCAATCTCTTCGCACTTACTCCAGTAGATAGCCCATCCTATCGCTGAAAAATCGGCATTAGGCACGTCCGGTTTCTCCACCTTTGGTGCGTCGGAAAGGCAGAAAGGACACTTCATCCAGACATGACACGAATCCGCTTCAAAGCTCATGATTGCGCCGCAATACGGGCATTTCGGCTCATTCTTCATTCTGCAATACCTCCAGCATCCGCTCCGCGTGTTCCAGCTTGTCGGTCCATTCTTTAATCTGATGACCGACTCTCACTTTCTGCGTCTTAGTGAGCGCGTTCCATGTTTCCGGGTCTTCCCGCCTGGCCTTGTATTTTCTCAGCTTCTTTTTGCACGCGGCCACGCGGTCCTGCGCGCGTTCCAGCTGCGTCTTTTCGTCGCCGAAGGTCTTCTTGAAGCCCAGGGTGCTGCACTTGAATTTTTCTTCCTCTTCCCGCTCATAGGGCCGGAAGCAAGCATGCGAACAACACAGGCGTTCTTTCCCGTCAATGCGCACCTTGTATTTGTGCTGATTCGTCGCATAGAAGCTCGTCCTGCATCGCGGGCACACATGCTCATGCAGGCCCACGTGAATGCTTTTGCCGTATCTGCCGGTCTGGCCTTCCGGTGCCACCAGCAGCTCGTCCGGCAGCATCTCGCCAATCGTCTGCCGGATGGGGAATCCCATATTTTCAGGCATGGGGAATTCCATCATGGCCGCCCTTCCTTTCTTCCTTCCAGCGCTCATGCTCATAGAATTTATCGTAGGTGTACTTCTTCAGCTCCAGCAGCTTGTCGCCGTCCAGCTGGCCCTGCTCTTCCAGGCCGTTGGCGCGGCCCCACATGTACGCCGCCGCAAGCGCGATCACAAGCGCGCAAAACCATACCATGCTCATCTTCATACCGCCTTTTCAAACATGTCGATTTGTCCGGGAAGCTGGTCGTCATCCGCAAACATGCCAATCTGGATCTTCATCTGGCCATGCCGGTGCGGGTGCAGCCTGCAGCTCTTGTCCGTGCAGGCGTCCACGGCCTTGCGGCTTCCCGCGCAGCAATCCAGGCATTTCGCCCGTATATCCGCCAGCAGGCTCTCAGCGCTGGGTGTTTTCATGCGGCCCAGCCCCTTCCGTCGCCTGCCACCAGGTCACAAGCACCGCCGCGGCGATCACCAGCACCACAATGCCGAAGATCCCCAATTTCGCAGCGCTCAGCAGCAGCTTGTCCACAAAGCTCATCCGCTCACCTTCTCCTTTTCTCAAATGGCCGGTCGTCGTAGTATACGATCCTGCCGTCCGCCGTGCAGATGCAGACGCACCTGCCTGGCCGCCTGTTAATCACCTGCGTTTTCCTGGGGGGGATATACGCGCCCGAAGGCTTCTTCTGGTCGTCTTTCACGGAAGATCACCTTCTTTTCTTCGCTCAGCCTGTCAAGCAATTCCGCAGTAATGGGCGGGCCTTTGACCACAAGCACGGGATCGCAGGCTTTCACCATCTGCGCGCCGACAAGCTCCAGCCGGTCCACGCAATCGCTCACCGTGTCCGTGACTGCTTCGGGCACATGCCGCTGCAGGCAGCAGGAAAGCCCCTCCAGCATGCCCGCCACAAAGTAGATCTCCTTGATCAGCTCTTCATACTTCATATTTGGCCTCCCGCACAAAGCTTTTCACGCGCTCTTCGTTCACCATGCGCCAGGCGTCAATCGGGTCGCTGGCCGCCAGCTCCGGGTATTTCGCCTGCACCAGCTGCCGCGTGCGGCGTATGCTCTCCGACGGTGGGAAGCCCCATGTCGCCCGGTTTTTGTAGAGCGTGTCCACGGTCATGGTGCCCAGGTCAAGCCCCAGCCGCCTGGCGTAGATCTTCAGCACCTCAAGCTCCAGGAAGGAATCGCTGTTCCTGCAAAAGGGTGATTCTTCAAGCACGTGCTTCACAATCTGCGCCGTGGTTTTCAGGCTCTCAGACATCAAACGTCACCTGCCTTCCGGTGAAGGCTCTTGTCGGCGTCAAATCCCTGCGGATACCTGGCGCGCAGCTTGTCCACGTTCAGCTGCAATACTTCCTCCAGCGTCACCTCAAGCACATCGCAGCCCAGGGCAAGGTACCAGGCCACATCACCCAGCTCCTTGATCAGCTTCTCCCGGTTGAGCGGGTGCTTATGGTGCAGGTGCTTCTTGATTTCGTCGGCGCATTCACCAGCTTCACCGGCCAGGCCCAGGCCGACGTTGGAAAGGTTCTTGCATTCGGGATTCGCCGTGCGCATCGCCAGGCGCTGATATTCATTGATCGTCATTCGGTTATACCTCCCTGATCCTGATGCCGTGTACGTGCAGCATCAGCTTTCGTTTGATGATGTATTCTTTGGTCCGGCAGCCCTTTGCGTCTTCCACGATCTCCTGGCCGGTCCTAAGATCCTTGTATACGAAGTCTGCAATGTATCTCACGCCATGCTCCAGCAGTTTGCCGTCCGCGTCCCGTTGAGTAGGGATCAGCGGATACTTGACTTGCAGCCGCAGATCCTTGATCACATTCCCGCGCATCAGCAGCTTCAATTCGCAATAGCGCTCAGCCTCATGCAGGCTGGGGAATTTGTGGCCATCCACGACGACCGGCTTGTTTTTGTATTTGTTCACTTGGCCACCAGCTCCCACGGCTGCACGCCCAGCACGTTGGCGATCTTCCCCAGCATGAAGGCGGCGCACTTGCCTTCCCTCAGAATCCTGGTGAAGCTGCCGCTTGTCGTCCCGGCTTTTTCGGCCACTTCGCTGGCGCTCAGATTGTTTCTGGCCATGATTGACTTCACGCGCCGGACGTCAATCGGGATCTTATTCATCGTCGTCATCCTCCACGCCCTGCAGCTCCTGCCGGAAATACTCATTCATGCAATGCACGCAGATCGCTTCCCCGTTGACCATGAAATAGTGGTCATCCTCTATCAGCGATTCACAGTAATCACACAGCGGCCTTTCGATCATATCCGTCCCTCCTTTCGCCGGTTTCCTTGTCTACCCGGTGCAGGGTGATCTTCACGCCATATTCCTCGCCATATTTGTCCGTCAGGATCTCGGAAAGAATCCGGGTGATCCTGTCCGCCAATCCGGGCGTATAGTTGAGTGCCATAAAATCACCCCTTCCTTGTTTATTGTCCGGGCGTTACTTGCCGAAGGTGTACAGCGCAAAGTGGATCACCGCAAAGATCGTGAAGCCCGCAGCCGTCACGCCCAGCAGGATGCGCTGCCTGCGAAGCTGGCGGCGTTCCGGCCCTTTGTACCATTGCTTGTTATGCTTCATGCTTCCGCTTCCTTTCCTCCAGCCACGCCTCAACGCGCTTCTTGTTCGCCTGCCGGATTCTCTTCAGCAGGGCCAGCTTTTCCTTGATGGTCATGCTTCTTGCTCCTTTTGTGTCTTGTAAGACACTTTCAGTTAAAAAAAATATTGACAACTTCATCCTCGGAAAGAGAATAGCGCTTCTTGATGGCTGCGATTTCTCCTTGCTTGAATTCCGTGCCGGTCTCGTTGATCTTGCTGATCAGCGCGCGCTCGCTGATCCCCAGGTATTCGGCAAGCGTTTTCCGGGTGTCACCGTGCAGCCGCATCTTGCTTTCCAGCAAAGCCTTGTCCATGCGTCCTCCTTTCCGTGTCTTATAAGACACTCTTGGTTCTAAAGAATGTCCTGTGTCTTACAGGACACCATTACTATACTGCAATAATTTTCACTTGTCAAGATTATTTTTTCATCTTTCATGAAAAATATTGCACCGCAGGACACAAATGTGGTATTATAAGACACAGGAAGAGAATGGTTACTTTAACCAGGATCTTGCTATCGACACAAATATATAAAAGAAAGGATGTGAGATTGAATGGACGTAGGCAGCCTGATAAAGCGGGCCAGGCTTGAAAAGGGATTTACTCAAGAGGAATTAGCTGAAAAAGTTGGCGTAAAAAAATCTGCCGTTGCCAAATGGGAAAACGGCAGAGTATCAGAGATTAAAAGAAGTAATTTGAAGAAACTTTCGGAAGCGCTCAGCCTGAAGCCCACGCAATTGCTGGGCGATGGCGGTTATAATCTCAGCATGATCAGCTCCGCTGATGAGCTGACAGAGAATCAGCGGAGGCTTATAGACTTTGCTTTGACGGTTCCTGAAGACAAGGCTGAGATGATTCTGAAAGTAATCCGGTCAATCGTGGAAGCTGACTGACCACCTTGTCCACCTGCTCCGGCGTGAGTGTAAGTATGTATTTTACAAGCGTATCTACTGCGCTCATCTTTGCATCTCCTTTCCGCTGAGGCGAACAATCGTTCGGAATTAATGTTCTGAAATCATTGTAAACTATGAATAATCTTGAAAGCAATGGAAACTGTTTCCTTGCTTGGAATTCGTAAAACTGTGAGGATGCCGCAGCACCACCATTGTCACCCTCACAGCCTGGATGATAGGCCATTTCTGACCCTGGCTAAAGATTACCACTTTTGCCACTTTAGCACAATAAACAGATCCGAAATCCTGTCTCCTACATGTGATTTTCATTCTTTCATTATTTGACGATAATATCACAAATGATCATTGGGGGATTTACAAATGTTTGATCGCTGTATCACTTGTGAACGAATCGGGCAGGATTGCGTCCCGAATCTGCTTGCCCTTCCGTGGGGTGAGCTTCTGGATTTTTGGAAAAAGCGCCAGGCGTTTCTCGGCTGGTCCAATCAGGTTTTGTCTGAGAAAAGCAAAATTCCAGTCGGCACCATAAACCGCATCAAGGCAGGCGAAGACGACGCCCGCTACTCCACAATGCGCTGCATCATTCACGCGCTGCTGGGCGGTTATTCCGTCGAATTCCCCTGCCAGAAGAAGCTGGACCAGGAATTCGCACATTTTGAAACGCTTGAAACGCAATGCAAAGAGTTATCCTGCGCAAATGAAGCTATGGCCGCTCAATTGAAGGCCCTGGAAGATCAGCATCGAAACGTCGAAGCCAATCTGAAAGACGCCACGAAAGACCTGCAGCGTGCGCTTGCTGACAAGGCTGAAGATCAGAAGAAGATCGACTATCTGAAGGATCTGGTCGAAAAGCTGCGATCCGACAATGATAATTTGTGGGCGGAAAATAACCGGAAATCCAGGTATATGGATCTGATGATTGAAAAACAAAAAGGATTAAGTGAAAGATATGATACTACTATATGACAAGGGATGATCAAATATGACAATTTTACGTGCAGGTTTATACGAAAGGGTTTCGACGGAAGAGCAAGCAAAATTCGGTTACTCTATCGCCGATCAGGTGGATTCTTTGACCGAATATTGCGAAAAGAATAGTCTGAAGATCGTCGGCCATTATACGGACGAAGGGCTTTCTGGCGCAAAGCCGCCGACAAAGCGCCCGGCGCTCAAAAGCCTGCTGGATGATGTACAAGCCGGGAAAATTGATATTATTCTTTTCACGCGCCTTGATCGATGGTTCCGTAATGTAAAGGAATATTTCAAAGTGCAGGACATTCTGGACAAGCACGGCGTACAATGGAAAGCAATCCGTGAAAATTATGATACTACCACAGCAAACGGCCAGATGGCGATCACGATCTTCCTGGCGGTGCATCAGAATGAGAGGGACAAGGGCGCGGAGCGTGTCACCGCTGTTTTGAAGCACAAGCGGAAGAATAAAGAAGCCTGCTTCGGCGGTCCAAACCTTCCAATGGGATACATGAAGGAGAAAGACGAAGAAGGCGTCATGCGTCTGGTGAAGAATCCAGAAGAAGAGCAGATGACGCAAGAATTCTGGAATATCCTCGTAAAGCACAATAACCTGAATAAAGCAATACGGCATATGCAGGATATTTATGGCGTCACAAAAAGCCCGAAGTCTTGGACAAGAATTGCCCGTTCTCCATTTTATTGCGGCGTATGGGACGGCATTGCGGATTTCTGCGAGCCGTATGTCAGCATGGAAGATTGGCTGATGATCCAGGAAACGGCAGAAAGACGCCGCCAGGATACGAAGGCGAAACGGATATATCTCTTTTCCGGCATGATCCGCTGCCCGGATTGCGATCATATTCTGTGCGGAACATATAAAACGAATACCAGAAACGGGAAGAAATACGAATACCTTTCTTATCGCTGCCGCTTCAAGTGGACGGTCTGCGCATATAAGCACTCGCCTTCTGAAAAGAAGATCGAAAAATACCTTCTGAAGAATCTGCGTCCGCTGCTTGAAAAAGAAATATATGAGCATGAGCTTGAAAAGGCGAAGCCGAAGAAAAAGCCGAAGAGCAAGCTGCCCGCCCTGAAGGAGCGCTTGCGCCGTCTCAATGTCATGTACATGGCCGGGAATATATCCGATGAAGACTATCTGAAAGACGACGCTGAGCTGAAGGCCCTGATCGCCAAAGAGGAAAGCAAGCAGGAGCCGCCCGAAAAGGACATAGAGCCGCTGAAGGAATTGCTGAAGACTGACTTTGAATCCATTTATAAAACGTTTGACCAGGAAGAGAAAAGGCGCTTCTGGCGTGGTGTCGTCAAATGGATCAAATTCGATGACAAAGAAATCGTTGACGTCACATTCTTATAATCGAAATTCCGACCATATTTTTTTACACAAAAATCAGGTCTTACATACATATCTCCACAGAGATAGTACCGTAAGACCCCACTAAAGGAGAAGGCTGAAAACCTTCTCCTTTCTTATGTTTTCGGTCATCTTGACAAATCCAGATAATTGTGCATGATAGTAAGCAGCATAATTCTTGACAAAAGGAGCGTGATCTGCATGTCATACGAAAGCGGGCCGAAGCAATTCAGGGCGATTGATACCTTTGGAGCGAAATACCCGCACAAAAAGGTGCTGAAATGGAAGTATGTCGATCAATCCAATGTATACGTCATCAAGGTGTATACTGCAGACGAAATTTTGACCGTCGAATATGATCCGAACGTGAAGGACATTTCCATCACGCAATGCGAAGACGCCCCCGGATCTATCAGCCCCATGCGCGGCACGCAATACGATGATGATTCCTCCAGCTCCATGTGCTGCCCGAAGTGCGGATCTCGCCGCGTCAATGCGCAGATCGTTTCTGAATCGCAGCTGCGGGACAAGCCAAAGGGCTGCATATGGTGGCTTCTGATCGGTTGTTGGTGGGTGCCTGTCAAATGGTTCTTCTTTACGCTCCCCGCTTTGATCTTCAAGCTGTTCGTGCCGAAGAAGCAGGAAATCGTCACGCAGCATTATTCCATGTTCGTCTGCCAAAGCTGCGGGCACACATGGAAGCCATAACAAAAAGGCCAGGGCATAAGCCCCGGCCTTTTCTCATTTATGCGCTTTTTCATTCAGATATTTTTCGTATTGCCCGATGGCTTCCGTCACCGGGCCGTTGCATCCCTGCTCCTTGAGGCCCTTGAGGCAGGCAAGCACGCCGTATACCAGCAAAGCCTGCTCTTCCTTAATGGTCGCCATGTCGTCCTCATGGTGCTGGCGAATTTCTGCGATTTCCTTGTCCTGCTTTCCCTGTTTGTCCACCCACCTCACCACTTTGGAAAAATAGGTGACAATGGCAACAAGCGCACCGATGACCGCGCTGGCCGTGATGACGCTTTGCCATGTCAAAGTAATCTGCATTGTACTCACTCCTATGTATTATGCTTTATACCCGATTGCGATCCAGCCCACGCTGGTGTTTGTCGTGCCGTTGCGGGTGACGTAGGCGTCAAAGCCGCTCACGGTGATGTTTGCCGGGGCCGCGCCGGAAACGGATGATCCCGGCACGGTCGTGATCGCAGACGTCACCACCATCGGCACGTCCGTGTATGCGACGGGGAAGGTCACAGCCTTGGCCGTGGGCGTATCCTTCACCGGCGTGACCGTATCCACGCCCCATTGGACAAGCAGCCCATTGCTGAAGCGCACGCGCCCGGTCCTGTTGCCGTGGGTGACGTCGCCGGACGTGATGAATTCATCGCCGCCGTTTGCGCGCGTTACCTTCACATTGGCGTCAAAGACCAGGTTCTGCGTGCTGGATAGGTAGCGCCATATCCCGTGGGATCTGGCCGTGTCCCAGCAGCCGATGGACGTTACGCTGTCCCCACTTGCGCCGTATAGCTTGCAGTTGTGCACGTTGGTGGCCCCGTCCGTCGTCTGGAAGTAGATGTCCTTCTCTTCGTCCGTCTTTTTGATGCCGCCCATGTATATGTATTTGTAGATACTCATGGGCAGATCAATCTCCATGCCCTCAGATATTTCCGATACCTTGCCGAAGGCAATGCCGTGCCCGCTGGCGTTGTAGTCGATCAGCGTGAAGGCCGTCGGGATCTCAAAGGTGGAGCGGACCGTCGTGAAGTAATCCGTCACGGATAGCCGGATATCAAAGCTGTTATCCTGGCCAAAGAGGCCGGACGCGCTCACAATGGAATCGTTAAAAGCATAAACGCTCCCGCTTGTCAAGGCCGTCCAGGTGGTGGCCGTCTGCAGCTTGTATTCCAGCGTATAGGCCGCCGTGTTTTTGTTCCCCACGGGCGATATGCTGAAATTTATGGCCGCGCTGATGAATGTGCCTTCATAGTTTTCCGTCCCGTCCTGAAGGCAGCGAAAGCCCTGGAAGGAAAGGATCTTCGGCGCAGCGTAGGCGATGACCGTCAGGCTGCGCGTCGTGCTGGCTGTGCGGCCCCTGCTGTCAGTCACGGTGATCGTGATCGTGCTGCTGCCGCTCTTTGCCAGCACGCCGCTGGTAAAGCTCGCCGCCGTGAAGCTCGCGCCCTGGATGGTCGTCTTATAGCTTTTGATGGTGGAAGAATACGCGCCCGCCGCCGTGATCTTCACGGCAAGCTTGCTCTTGCCCTGCACATAGCCGCCAAACTGCGCAGCCAGGCCGGAAACGGCTTCGGATATCGTGACGCCGCTGATCGTGGGCACCACGGAAGAGGGGACCGTCACCGTGAAGTTTTTGCTCACGGCGCTGCCGATCTTCGTGCTGCCGCTGTACGTCGTCACCGTCACCTTTGCCGTGCCGGTGGTGGCGCTGGGCATGGCGTTGATCCAGCTTGTCGGGATGGCGTAGCTGGTGCTGGTGCCCACGCCCGTCGTCGTCTTGCTGTACGATCCGAAGCTGAAGACGACGGTGTGCGTGAAGCTGCTGGCCGCGCGGGTGATGTTTACCGTCACTTCGTTCGTGCCGTTGATGGCCACGGAAGACGTGACGCTGCTGATCGTGCTGGCCCTGGCGATGGTGTCAAAGGTGCCGCTGCCGCTGGCCGTCACGTTGCCGTAATACGTGCCGGAAAGCGTCACATTGATGCCCGCCGTGGCCGAAAAAGCGCAGGTTTTTGTGCCGTCTGCATTGTGGGCGACGGTGACGGTCTTGGTGAAGATGGTCTTCGTCTGGTTGCCGCTTAGCGCCGCCGTGAAGGTGAAGGTGTATTTCGTGCCGTTGATCGTCAGGCTGCCGCTCTTGCTTGCGCTGGAGTTGATCGTGTAGCTGCTGCCGGTGGACACAAGCTGCACCTTGGCCGTGACGGAAGATGTATTGTTTGCGACGGATTGCGATCCCACGCTCCATGTGATCCTGAGCTGGTACCCGGTCCGTATTGCCTGGGTAATGGTGCCCGAATCTGCCATCTGCCTGCCCTCCTTTATGGAGGATCAGGGCCTATCATCCGTATTTAAAGTGAGCTTTACATATTTGCATTTTTGCTGACATTTATTTAAAGTACACTTCAAATTATTGAATTAAATCTTCTTGAAGCTCAGGTTCCCGTTTGCCCTGGGCATGAATGCAAAGCCGCCGATCTGCAGGCTGTGCAGGAATTGCGCGTCGGTGACAAAGAGCTTCCGGTCGCTGAAATAGGCGACTTCCGCGCCGTCCTGCAGGAAGTTGATCCGATTGTTTGCGATCTTCAGCTGCAATTCGCTGCCGGTTTCGCCCAGCTCAATCATCCCATCCACGAATCGGATATACTTGCGGATCTCTTCAAAGTTGGCGTCCGTTCCGGCGGCCACGGCTTCAATGTCCTGGGAAAACTGATTGAATTGAATTTCAAAGCTGTTCTTCGTCTGCTCCACGGTGGTGCTGATGGAGCTGATCAGGGCGTCCGTGTCGTCCTTCAGGGTGTAGGTTTCGGCCACGGTGGCCTTGATATTCTCTTCGCTCATCTGGATGGACGCCAGCGCGTTCTGCTCCACATTGTACGCAGCCTCGGCTGCTGCCTGGGCCGTCCGCTCCACAGTCTTGAGGATTTCCCCCTGGTTATTCGTCAGGCCCGCCACAGCCCCGGCCATGCCCTCCATGGGCGCGCCCAGCGTCAGCTTGTTTGATCCGGGGCTTGACAGGCTGATGCTCAGTTTTGTCACCAGGAACATCGCAGAAAGCCCGTGCGGCCTGCTGATCGCCTGCACATAGGTGCCCAGGTGGAAGGATTCATACGCCGCGTCCAGCATGGCCAGGTCCGCCGCCGTCAGCTCTATGGTTTCCGGCAGCTTGACAAGATCCGCAAGGTGTGCTTTGCCCTTGGCCAGAAGGTTCTGCGCTTCCGTCACGTCGTCAAAGATCACCGTCTTGACAATCGTGCCATACTGTGCTATGGCGTCCGCGTCCTGCAGCATGTCGCTTCCGTCGTTCACGCTCGCAATGGTCAGGCGCCGATCCGTATCTTTGCCTTCCTCATCCTTGATTTTAGCGCCCAGCGGGATCACCGCCGTGCCGATGTCCGCGCCCTTCCTGATCCGGTTAAGGTCCAGCAGGTTCTTGCCGAATTCGATCTTCTGAGGGGAAAGCAGCGTGAAGTCCTGCAGATAGTCGATGTAGTTGATCCATCCTTCATGGCGGACGACGATATACCCGCCCAGCAGCTTGATCAGCTTCTCCTGGATCTCCGTCCAGGTGTCCACATAGTCGATATTGCTGCGCACGATATAGTCATTGCCGTCCGTCACCGTGATGTTACCCACGGTAAACCATTTACTCTCTTCCACCTGCTCGTTATGGCGGGTGATCATCAGATTCAGGAAGCCTTCAATGGTGCCTGTGTAATCATAGGGCCGCTGCTGGCTGTCAAGCAAAAAGCTCAGCTCGCCTTCGCAGGCGATCTTCTTTTCGTTGTGCATGCCCGTCGGATCGTCCAGCGCCCGGCCCCGGAAGAGCAGATAGTCGCCCTGATACACTTTGATGATGCTCTTCATCCTGCGGATCAGGTCATATCGTGGGTGATCCTGCTGCATGGTGAAGGTGAAGCTGCCGGTCTTGTTCAATTCAAGCTCCAGGGACGCGCCGAAGATCCGCAGGTTTTCCAGGTTGCTGTGATAAAGCAGCTGCTCGTCGCAGTATACCCGATACATCAAAGATCACCTTCCTGATACACAAAGGTGACGGTGCCCGTGCCGGTCACGGTGACAAGGTTGTCGCCCTCCACCAGCTCAAGCTCCGGCAGGGTGTAGCTGCCCGCGCCCAGGTCCCATATGCTGCCCTGGTATTCAATGCGGATGCTGCCCGCTTCCGTGTAGATCTGCACTTCCGGCACAGCGCGCTTTCGCCCGTTCACCAGGGCGATCACCTGCGTGCCGCTTATGACCTGGGCGATCACCGTCTGCTGGATCTTGTACTTGTACGGTTCGCATTCCGCCTCCACGTCGATTTTTGCAATGCCCTTTTCATCCGTGTGCTTGTCCACGTAAACACGGCCCAGGTAGAAATAAAGAGGATCATCGTCCAGGATGATCCTCTTTTTCCTGCCGTGCAGCACGTTCTTCACGCGGGAATACAGGGAAAGGAAGTCGCCTTGCTGGTCCGCCGTGAATTCAAAGCGGTGCGTCGCCTCTTCAAATTTCACGTCGCCAAAGAATTCCGTCTGGTCCAGCGCGCCGTCCGCGCCGGGGATGTCGATCTTTTCCTTCTTCACAGCGGGCACGCCCATTTCCTTCTTGCCCAGGATCAGGCCCAGGTCATCAAAGGAATGGACGCTGCCGAATCGGATGCCCTTCATAGGCATGTCCTTTCTGTGGTGCTGCTTCTTTGAAGATTAACTCAGTTTGTTCAGCGCTTCTTCACACCAAGTCTGCAAGAAAAGAAGCATCTGCGTATAGCTTGCTTCCATGACGGACGGTGTGTACAAGTCAAGGGTGCCAGTTTCAATGTCCGGGGTTTCGTTCAGACCGCCAACTGCGCCGACATACTGGATATAGGCGGGAGACTTACCGCAGTACTCATGGCTCTGATCCCAGCTTGTATGTCCACCAATCAGCTGCCCGTAATCGCTGAATAGCACTTCTGCGACTTTTTTCATTCGGGTCGCGTCATAACCGCAGCCCTGCCACATCAGGCCTTCCGTGTACTCGGTTGCCTTCGTCTTGGATTGACCAAGGCCCAGACCGTGCATGCTGAGTCCGACCTTTGCTTTGCACAGGTGCATGGTGTTCATGATGTGCTGGGTTTCGTTTTCGCTGCCGGGATATTCACCGAAGGTTACATCCCCACCGTAATTGTTGTCACTTCCAGCCCAGCCGGGAGTATCGTAATTTCGGTTGATGTTTACGCCTCGTGAGTTATTATAACCTGCGCCAGAATTGCCCGCGCTTGGGTCGTAGCCCCACGGGTTGCCGACAGGAATAATAGTGAGCATGGCGTTCTCCTTCAGCCATTGCAGGAAGGGATTCTCCCTGTTCTCACACAAATCTTTCGCCATGCGCATAAGGCTGATCGACGGTACCTTATTGTCGCCCCAATGCCCATGCTCGTTAGCAAGGACGAATATAGAAAGCGGCTTTGTCTTGTCCGCTCTCAAATCCTCAAAGGGATAGCGGGTATAAACAACGCCATTTTTGCAGGTTATAGCATCCTTGGTGTAGGCGGACACTTTGGTGATCGAATCAAAGCCTGCATCAAACACATCTCCATTGTTGAGCGCGTTCAGACTTGCCTCTACTTTGGTATATACGATAGTCGGTTCAACATCACCAGTCGTGTATCTGGTAAACACAAGCCCCTTGACCGTTCGTGTGCTGGGTGTGCCGGGAGTATTAGTAGACGGATTGGCCGCAGAAGCGTTGACCGCCGTGACCGTGCTGTACGCCGTGCCGATGTAGGGAGTGGTGTACATGGTGTCACCTACACGTGGAGAAGCGGAAACGGAATAAATGACCGTGCTGCCGTTCTTCCATGCGAACATCATCGGATAGTTGGGTTTAAGCCATGCCCTCCAATACGACTTGCACAGCACATAGCGGTTATGGTCATATGCGCCGCTCTGATCTTTGCCCATCGTCTGCTTGGTAACATAGCTCTTGTGCTTCGCTGCCAAAGCGTCCATATAGGCATGCGCTTGTGCCGTGGTGACGTTCAGACCGTGGAAATCATACGTACCATCCGCAGGCTGTTGCGGTACGGGCGCATAAGCAGGCGTAGAAAACACCGTTGTTGCGTTAGCGGATGCCGACACGTTGCCGATTTTGTTTTGCAACGTTTTAATGTCGTCTTTCGCAACGGAAAGCCCGGTTTCCAGATCAACAATCCGATTTTCGTAATCAGCCGGGACAAATGCGTGACCTGTGCTTGCCCACCGATAAGCCGTGCCACCCTCCGTAGCGGTGTATGTAATTTCCTCATTCAGCGTG
>JAEIGA010004232.1_pt1 | contig 22223 bp, 22 predicted proteins | sample 9270691 | NCBI WGS metagenome assembly JAEIGA01 (sample SAMN17057246, study PRJNA624740) | gut metagenome | biome: biome; isolation source: fecal sample | host: Bos grunniens | place: China: Xizang | collected 2019 | reverse complement strand
TTTTGACAGCAGCAACGGCAACGTCAGCAGGTGTCGTATCGGCTGCAGGAGCAGCCTCCTCTGCCTTAGGTGCCAAATTCACTCCGCAGTTAGAACAAACAACTGCATCATCCTGCAATTCGGTTCCGCAATTTCCACAAAATTTACTCATAAATATACCTCCGAAAAGAAATTTCAATACTAAAATTTTACCATAATCAGCTTAATTTGTCAATTAAAACTCATCAAAGCCAAATGCTCCGTCAGAGACACCGGGCGCGGTATAATCGCCATAATACTCATCACCGGTAATAAAGCCACCGTTATTCCAATCAATGTTGGGATAATCCGGTTCGGGTTCCGCAACAAAACCGTTTTCCAACAACCCAAACAAGCCGTCTGCCAAATCTGTGGGCATACCTGCGGCTATTAAATTAGCCTTTAAGGTGTCGAATTTGATGTTTTCAATATATGACATCATATCATCTTCGTCGGAAATTTCCTTACCGCCTTCAGGTATTGATACATTTGCAGGTGTTTGCTCGGTTGATGCAAGTGAAACCGAAATAACGACCTTAGAATCATACAAAATCGTAAGCTTTAATGTTCCCTTGCCGTCAGAAGAGGTAACAGCAAGCTCAATAGCACCGTTTCTAAGATATTTTACAAGCTCTGCCGGAACTTCGCCTGATTTGGTCATTTCATCACAAGCATCCTTTGAGAATGTAACGGTAAAGGTACCGTTAACATAGTTGTCCTCAATCAAATCGACATCATAATCCTTAATAGCAATATTGACAAATGAGATTTTTTCTTCATCGTCGACAACAAACAGCTCGATATTACCGGCCATTTTTGTGCCCTTAATTTTTCCAGAGCCTATATACTCGAAGCCAGCACCATCATATTCGAATATACCCTCCATACCGACATCCGAACCATTATGAGTTGACAGGTAACGAATTTCACCGTCAAAGCCATCCATCTTGAATTCACGTCCGATGGCCTCACCCTTAGAGTCAACCCAAGTAACAAGCTCTATCTCAAAATCACCAAGTCCCTGCTTAAGCGATTTGGTTTCCTTGAGCACATCATCAATACCATCAAGAATTTCATCATACATATCATTAAATTCTTTATCACTGCTATCAGGATTAACAGCAATGTAGAAATTCTTAATAACACCCTTGATTTCCTTATCGTCTTTAAATTCCTTTAAAACTGCTTCAATAACATCGACCACGGAATTTTCGTCAATTGTAACGGTCAGCTCGGTACAGCTTTGCTCTACACCGTTTGCTTCAACGGTTACACGCTCCTGTTCAACATCATCAATTGCATTGATAACAGTAGTCAAGTATTTGCTTACAATTGTTGTGACAGTTTTCTCATCAGGCAGAATTTCGGAAAAATCAAGCGATGTAAGAACTGCCATATCATCGGCCATCTCAGGCAATTTGAAGAGTAAATACTCATTATTTAGCTCAGGGATTCTTATGTAATATGACATATCCTCTAATTTCATAACAAGCTCAATATTGATAATCGGCTTATTATTGATATTAAGTGCCATATTGCTCGAAGTAGCACCGTCCTTAGAGGACGAATTGGCGGTTATACCGAAATTCGAAGCCCAGGCAAGCTGAGCCTTATCAACACCGCTCTCCTTAACAAGAGCGTCAATTATAACATCTCCAAGCTGAACTGAAATCTCTGTCTTAGCACCTGCTGCGGCTTCTTTGGCAAAAACCTCATTCAACTGGCCAAAAGCACTTCCGATTGTTTCGGAAAGCTCATTAACATTCTTTTCCTCAACGAACTGATAATACTGCTGAGGTGAAGAAACCGTCTTAACAACAAAGTTTTCAACATAATCCCAGAAAAGAATCGAACCGGTAGCTATAACTGCAACCAAAGCGGCAACAATGCCTAAAATAGTGAATTTCTTTTTCTTAGTCATTTTCTTTTTAGCCTTTTTAGGAGCCGGCTCAACATTAACCTCAGGCTCAACTACAGGTTCAGCCACAGACTCAAGGATGGGCTCAGCTTCATCCTGAGGTACAACATCAGCGTCAACAGCAACCGGTACAGGCTCAGGAATCACTTCAGCAGCAACAGAATCAGCTTCAGTGTTAATAGCAGTCTCAACCGTTGCTTGGGCAACAGGCTCATCAATTGGGGTACCGCACTTCTCGCAGAACTTATCCCCGTCATTTAGTTTATTTCCGCATTTAATACAGAACATACAATTACTCCTTTATAATTTAATTAAATGATTTTCCGCAGTTAGTACAAAACTGTGCCGTAGCCGAAACTTTATTACCGCAATTGGTACAGAATTTAAACTCTTGGCTAGGCGTCTCAGGTGCCGTATGTGTAACTGCTTCTTTAGTCACACTAGGCTCAGTAGGCACTGTAGGCTGAGGTACAGGCACACTTGGTGCCTCAGACTCAGGTTTGATCAGCTTAGTACCGCACTTAACACAGAATTTTAAGCTTACCGAACATTCGGAATTACAATTCGGACAAAAAACAACCCCTCTAAGCAATGCTAAATCTATCTCACACTGCTTAATTTCAGCATAAGCTGAATTAATCGAATCGATTAATTCCTGAAACTTTGGGTCAGGATTATCCTTATATAGATTGTAATACCTAACACCGAGATCACTATAAGCTTCTTTTATCGATGCGTTTAACTTCGATACCTTGGAGTTTAATGAAACCTTACTGTTCATTTCATCAAAGAACCCCATACCCGTCCCTCCTTAAACAATAAGCTTTAACCGCACTTTGAAATTGACATCAAAGTTACAGCTCACATTTATAATTATAGCATATATAATAAATTTAGCAATATTAATTTACAACATTTTGGATTATTTTTATAAAAAAATCTTGAATATTGAAAATTAATAGTTTATAATATTTTTAGAAAAATATTACTTACAAGACATGTAAGTAAATTTAAGGAGGAATTTTTTATGGTATTAAATTGGAAAAAGTACATAGCTGAGTTTATCGGCACCTTTGTGTTGGTATTCATTGCCTGTGGCACTGCACTCATCTCGGGCAACCTTGTCGCCATTGCCTTGGCATTCGGTCTTTCGGTTGTTGCTATGGCCTATGTCATCGGAAACATTTCGGGTTGCCACATTAACCCTGCAGTTTCTATCGCAATGTTTATAAACGGTAAGCTTGCTTTGAACGACCTTATCGGTTATGTTGTAGCTCAGTTTGCAGGTGCTATTGCAGCCAGCCTTACTCATTATCTTATGTTTAATGAGCTTAGTGGTAACGCCTGCAAATACGGTGCCAACTACATTTATAATGACGGTGATTCCGTTTTCGGATCTTTGGCTGTTGAAGTAATTCTCACCTTCATTTTTGTCTTGGTTGTTCTCGTGGTTTCTTCTAAGGAAGAGCTTTCGAAGTCCTCCGGTATTATTATCGGCTCTGCATTAACCCTTGTTCACCTTTTCGGTATAAATCTTACCGGTACATCTGTTAACCCTGCAAGAAGCTTCGGTCCTGCACTTTTCGCAGAAGAAGCAATCGGCGATTATTGGGTATTCCTAATTGGACCCGCAATCGGTGCAGTTATCGCAGCCTTTGTTTACAGTGCATTTTTTTCAAAGAAGAATGAACTATAATTAATTGGTTTAAGCCTTAAGGGGACGGTCAAACGACCGTCCCCTTAATTTTATATATTGGGAATCAATAATACCGAATTACAAACCGTATCCTCGCTGTCTAACAAATTTGCCTCACATATTTTTTTAGGGCAGGTTGAGTATTTAAGCGCAATATCCCAAACTGTTTCGTTTTCGGGATAATATAGTATCATTGCCGTATCATTATCTCGGCTTACTGTATTTTCAAAATCAACCGCAATTGAAGAAACCGCCTTTAAAACTTCAACCGAAAATACTATACCCTTAATTTTAAGCTCAACCGATATATCTGCCGTACCGTCTTCGGACAAAGAATAACCAACTGCCGAAACCGTTACAGAAGGCTTACACCGTATAGCTTTAACTGTATCATTTAAAGGATACCGGTACTCATACTCTATCGGACGTTCAAAAAATACAGCATTACCCTCAAAATCGCAGCCTAAAATTGACACATTTACAGTTCCCTTTATTAAAACATCGGCATTATCCTTTGCGCAGTGTTCAACCGTAGCCTTACACCAAATATCATAAACTGTTTTTAATGTATTACCGAAATCTAGCTTTTTCTTACAAAGATAATTTTCAAAAATCTTGTCAACTGCATTCTCGACATTGATGTTTGAATATTTAATATCAGCTAAATATTTACCTGAAAACGCATCAACCGAGAAGCTGTTTTCGGTCCTGCAATACGGTGTGATTTGAAGGCCTACCCTTGCCTCGAAGGAAACGTTTTTGACCTCTCCGTCAAGTCCGGTTTTTGGATGCAATTCTAGTGACTCAACACGAATTGCCGTATCAAAATCAACCTCCTCACAATTGAGAGTGCAGTCTACAATCTGCGAAAATCCACGTTTTTCACTAAGTAGTATCGGCTTTTCTACATTTACTCCGCAATATAAAATTTCAACCGTCAATTCACCCTTAAGAACTGTTTTTTCACTTACATACTTACATTCTGTAATCTCGGCCGAAGCATTGCTCCTTAAAATTTTAGAAATTGAAGGTTGTGTTTGAGAAAGCTGAAACTCATCCTCAATAAAAACACTTTTAACTGTCGTTTCGCCAAAACTTACCGACGGTTTTGTTAGATTTTTCAAGTATATACCTTCACAGTCAGTTGAACATAAAACCGCATTATTTTCAATCCCGCCAACCGTAACTGCCAGCGCTATTGAGCCGTGTACCTCTACCCTTCTCGGACCTACTGCCTTACTGTTTATATAGCCTATATACGGTAAAACACTAACTGTACCGCCGTCAACGACATCCGCCTCCTGAGACTTTGTAAACGGATAAATATGTGAAAAGCTATTCATTTGCTCATCACTGCCGATATAAAGCATTGTAATCGTAACCTGACCGCCAATACTGATTCCGTTATTGCTACACTGAGATGACATTACATTTATTTCGGGTATAATCTTCAAAATCCTTTGTACCTCGGGATAATAATCAGGCAAGGTGAAATCTGTATCAACACTCTGCTCTAAGGTTGACTCGTAAAGCTTTTTATATGACCTAACAATAGATTCTTGCTTATTAAATTCCATAATTTTGGCTCCTTTGATGTTTTTTATTATATTTATTCAAAGGAAGCCTAAAATATAACAAACCGCGGCCAATTTGACCGCGGTTTTCCGATTTATGTATTATCCTTTTTGATTTTAAATATGGCTCTTAAAATTCCGCCGATGATTTTTGGACTTTTGATGACAACTATTTTCAAAAAAATCACTCCTTAAAGTCAGCACCTGGAACATACTCCAAGAATTATCAAAGCAATGGTAAGCATCGCTATAATAAAACCTGAGCTGCAAAAATACGAAGCAACCAAGCCTGCACCGAAAGCTACTGCAATTACTCCAAGACCCGAGCATCCCCTATTACTACGACGCATAAAAACACCGCCTTCATAACTCTTACGCCATTATACGCAAGAATTTGAAAGCGGTGAATAAACTAAATATTTTTATTTACAGTCATAATAATTAAGGTGCCGTTTTTAACCGAAACAGTAACATCACCGTCGGCTTCATTACTTACACCTACAGGAAACTGCGGTGAAATAACGGCATTTTCTAAGCAATAATCGGCACCCGAAATATCTACACCGATTGCATCACCCGAAATACTGAAAACCGACAAATAACGTTCGCGGTCAATGGTCAAAGTTATACAGCCGTTTTTTACGGCATACACACTAAAGCCGTTACACAACGCCTTAACCGATTTTATGTCACAGCTGTCACAAAGCCAACAAAGTGACTGAAGCATACTTAAATTTTGGTCAGGACGTGAACCGTAGCCACCTAGTATAAGAAAATCCTTAAAGCTATTTTCAAGACCGCACCTGAGTGCAAACAAAAGGTCGGTATCATCCTTTTTCTTAGGCAGCTTGATTGTCTTTATACCTTCAGGAAGCTCGCCCTTATAAGAATCAAAATCACCGACAATTAAGTCAGGCACAATATTTACGGCATTGGTATATTTAAGACCGCTATCAGCTGCAATCACAAAATCGTTGCCATTAATTTCCTTTAAAAGTGATAATTCACAGTCTCCGCCTGCAACAACAACACAACGGTTTTTCACTTCTTATTTATCTCCCAAGACTTTAATTTCTTTAAATCCTCATACATCGAAATATAGCTTTGAATACGTGATTTTGCTATACTTCCGCTTGCCACTGCATTTAAAACAGCGCAATCAGGCTCATTAACGTGTGTACACGAGGAAAAACGGCACTGACCTAGGTAATCCTCAAATTCAGGAAAGCAGAATTTCAATTCATCCTTATCCTTCAGATTAAAATCGACTAGCTCCAAGGTGGAAAATCCCGGTGTATCGGCAACATAACCTTTTGACACCCTAAACAATTCAACCATACGTGTTGTATGTTTACCTCGGCCAAGCTTTTCACTGACAACACCGGTTGTAAGGCTTACACCGTCCAACAAACGGTTTAGCAGGCTGGATTTACCCACACCTGAGTTGCCGCAAAACGCAGATACAGATGACTCAAGTTCAGCCTTAATTGCTTCAACCCCGTCACCCGTTTCTGCCGAAACAACAAAGGTTTTATAACCGATATTACTGTAAACCTCAGGCAAGCCTTCAAAATCACCCAAATCCGCCTTGTTAAAAACCAAAATCGGCTCAACATTTATATGCTCACAAATTGCCGTCATACGGTCAATAAGCAATGGATTGACGCTCGGAACAGAGCACGAGGAAACAATAAACAGCTTATCAAGATTGCTTAACGGCGGACGCACAAGGTAATTCTTACGGTCGAACACACGCTCAACTACGCCCTTTTCACCGTTTAAGGATATTTCAACCCTATCTCCTACCGAGGGCGAAATATTGCTCTTGCGAAATGAACCGCGAGGCTTACATTCATATACCTTTTCGCCGGCCTCCACATAGCAGAAGCCGGCAATAGATTTTACAATAATTCCTTCAAGACTTGAAGTATTTAAGCTCATGCAGTAGCTCCTTCAGATGAAGTAACTCCTGAGGCCGATGATGTATCCGATGAACCATTACTTGATGATGTGCCTGAAGAGCCTGTATCAGACGAAGATCCGGACTGAGTATCCGAAGATGTTGTATTGTCAGTTAAAAATTCCTTTAAGGCATTTTCATTAACCTTAGCAGTATCAGTTCTGCTATTAGAATCAATGGTATACACAATAGCATCTACAACATTGATTTTATCCGAAATTATTGAAATTTTAATATCAACCTTTTTGCCAAACTCAATACCGGTTACATTGATCGTCCAGCTGCCGTCATAGTCCTGCAAACGAACCTCCTGCGAGGCAAAGGCCTGGCCGCCTTTATAAGCCTGAAGCTTTACCGTAACGTTTTCCTTGAAATTATTCGGTAAATCATCAACCTTTAATGTGTGTGTGTAACTTATTTTACCGGTGCTGACTACCAAATTAACAGCAGTTCCCTTAGGAATATTTGGATTAGCACTCGGGTCAGGATCTTGACGCAAAACAATATTCGGCTGCTTTCCGCCATCCTCATAAGTAACCGTTCCTAGTGTAAGACCGGCCGCTTCAAGCTTCTGAGTAGCATCCGACAAGCTATATCCACTGCAATTAATATTACTTACATACTTAATTTCAGGGCCCATACTGATATACACATCAATAACAGTGCCGTAATACGCCTTTCCACCCTCACCCGGATTGGTTGAAATTACCTGGTCAACAGCTACCGACGGGTCATGCTTTTTAATAAATGTATATCCAAAACCAAGCTTTTTAAGCTGAATTTTAGCCTCGTTCTCACTTAAGCCAAAAAGACGGGGAATTGTAACAAGCTCGGTGCCGCGGCTGATTATAATCTTGATTTTTTGAGTTTTCTTGATTGTGCGGTTTTCCTTTATGCTTTGGTCAATAACTGTACCTGCGGGAATTTTGTCATTTTCCTGATATTCAATATCAAAAATGAAATCATTACCGTACTCAAACTGAAGGTCCTCAACCGTCATACCAATGAAATTGGGAACAACAACACTTTCAGTTGTATCCTTACCCCAAGACTTAAAGATAATTACACCGACAACAACTGCGGCAATGATAAACGCAATAGCAACACCTGCTAAAATCGGAATAACGGGTGACTTTTCCTCATCATCATAGTCGTCATAATCATCTTCATCCAAGGTACGTGACGATTCAGTCAACGCTGTGCCCAATAAATCGTTATCATTAACGGCATCGACAAAACGTGTAGGCTCATTATCTACAAAATAAGTATACTCGAATACCATATCGGGACTTCTGCGGAACTCTTCTAAATCACGAAGCATTTCAGCAGCCGAACGGTAACGTTTGGCAACATCCTTTTGCATAGCATGCATAGTTATTTGCTCAAGGCCCAACGGTATATTCTCGTTAATATCACGCGGCAAAACGGGGTTTTGCTGAAGCTGCATAATAGCAACCGAAACTGCACTGTCAGCCTCAAACGGAAGCTGACCGGTAAGCATTTCATAAAGCATAACACCGACAGAATAAATATCAGCCTTTTCGTCGGTTAATTCACCTCTTGCCTGTTCGGGACTAATGTAATGCACAGAGCCAATAGCTTTATCAGTCATTGTTTTATGCTCACTGCGTGCAAAACGGGCAATACCAAAGTCGGTAACCTTAATAGTACCGTCAGATAAAAGCATAATATTCTGGGGCTTGACATCGCGGTGAACAATACCCTTATCGTGAGCATGCTGCAATGCACGCAGCACCTGAATTGTAAGATAAACTGCATCCTTCCAACGAAGACTCTGCTGACGCTCAATATACTGCTTTAAGGTAATTCCGTCAACATATTCCATAACAATATACTGAATAAGGTCGCCAAAGCTGACGTCATAAACCTTAACAATATTAGGGTGATTTAAAACCGCAATAGCCTTAGACTCATTCTTAAATCGGGTAATAAACTCCTCATTAGAGATAAATTCCTCTTTAAGAATTTTAACTGCAACAATTCTATCCTCAATACAGTCGTAGGCCCTGTAAACAACAGCCATACCACCTACACCGATTATCTCCCGAATCTCATATCTTCCGTCAAGTCTTTTTCCGACAAATTTGTCCATAACCAACATCCAATCCTAAAATTTGAAGTTAAAATTATTTATTTTCCAAAACAACTGCAGTAATATTATCACCGCCGCCATTTTTGTTAGCCTCATTCACAAGAGCTTCTGCCTTGTTTACCTCAGATGATTTTAAAATCTTCACAATAGCCTCAGAATCAACAAAATTAGTCAATCCGTCGGTGCAAAGCAGAACTGTATCACCATCGTTTAAATCATACACATTAAATTCAGGCTCAATAACCTCGTCCACACCAAGTGCACGTGTAATTACGTTCTTTCGAGGATGAAAACGAGCCTCCTCAACAGTGAGCTTGCCGTTTTCTATCATAGACTGAACAATCGAATGATCACGTGTAATCTGCTCAAAATTACCGTTCGACAATACGTAAGCACGGCTGTCACCGGCATGGATAAAATATGCAGTACTTCCAATAACGAGGATGGCAACTATCGTTGTGCCCATACCCTGAAACTCAGAACTTTCCTTAGATTTATCAAAAACACGTATATTTGCAGACGCAACCGCCGAAGTGAGCAGATTTTTAATAGAATGCTCCGACATATTGGGACGAAGTCCTGCCTTTAAGGCGGCGGAAAAATGGTCAACTGCAAGACGGCTTGCGACATCACCGCTATTTGCACCGCCCATACCGTCACACACGACGGCCCATGAGTAATTATCTTCAACACAAAGTAAAAAGGCGTCCTGATTACTATTCCGGACTAGTCCTTTATCTGAAAAGCCATTGATATTCATTTTTCCGCACCCCCATTCATTTATTATTACTATTCCTCTAAAGCTTTACCCCTAAGCTGACCGCAGGATGCAGCAATATCCTGTCCCAAGGTCCTTCTTATAGTAGTATTTATGCCGAGGTCATTTAATAATTTACAAAAATGCTCAATTTTCCGTCGGTCCGGCTTTATGTAGGAGTTTTCCTTTACCGGATTTACAGGAATAATATTAACATGGCAAAGCATCCCCTTTAAAAGCTTTGCCAACTCCTTAGCATTTTCATCACTGTCATTCACACCGCTTACCACCGCATACTCAAAAGATATGCGACGTCCGGTAACCTTAACGTAATCCTTACACGCTTTTATAAGTGTAGCAACATTCCATTTTTTATTCACCGGCATCATACTGTCACGAATTTTATCGTTCGGTGCATGAAGTGAAACTGAAAGCGTAATAGGAAAATTCTCTTCAGCCAAACGGTAAATACCTGTAACAACGCCCGAAGTCGAAACCGAAATATGCCGAAGGCCGATATTAAGTCCCTTTTCGTGTGAAACCAGCCTTAAAAACCTAATTACATTTTGAAGATTATCCATCGGCTCGCCCATACCCATTAAGACGACGTTGGATATCCTTATATTAAGGTCACGCTCAGCGGTTGTGATTTGAGCAAGCATTTCGGAAGCAGATAGGCTTCTTTTCAACCCCTGCAAACCCGAAGCACAAAAGCTACACCCCATACGGCAACCAACCTGAGTTGAAATGCAAATGGAATATCCGTGGTTATATTTCATAACCACCGATTCTACTAATTCTCCATCATACATCTCATATAAGTATTTTACAGTATCATCTATAGAAGATTCAAGTCTTTTTTTCACTTTTGCGGTTACAATATAGTAACCTTCTTGTAACGTAACACGTAATTTAGACGGAATATCGGTCATTTCATCAAAATCAGACACACCTGACTGCAGCCACTTGAAAATTTGACCGGCCCTGAATTTTGGCTCTTTTAAAGAAACCATAAGTTCTTGAAGCTCGTCCAAATACATTGATTTTATATCTATTTTATTCAAAATTTTTCCTCTTTAATACACAAAAATAAAAGCCATCTGAAGAACTTGTTTGCGGAAATAATGTTTTTTCCAAGACTACTTCAAAATCCTTGTTTTCACTTAAAAATTTATCAACTACCTCTTTATTTTCGGCGTTTCGCAGAGTACAGGTTGAATACATAATCTCACCGTTGACCTTTAAGTACTTAACCGAGGTTTTTAAAATATTAAGCTGAATTTCAGGCAACTCATCAAACTCCGAAAGGTTTTTATACTTAATTTCCGGCTTACGGCGAATAACCCCAAATCCTGAACACGGTACATCACACAGAACTCGGTCAAACTGACCTAAGCTTTGATTATAAATTGTTGCATCATTTTGAATAGCAGTCAAATTATTGATATTAAGGCGTTTTGCACCGTTTAAAATCAATCCAACCCTTTTTTCATAAAGGTCACAAGCTACAATTTTGCCGCTTTTACCGGCATACTGTGCGGCAGTAAAGCTTTTGCCGCCAGGTGCGGCACAAACATCTAAAACGTTCATGCCTTCCTTTATATTAAGGTCAGAAATTGCAATTTGAGATGCTAAATCCTGAACGAAAAATTTACCGTCCCTAAATTCAGGTAAGCGTTCAACATTGCCTGCGCCTTTTAAGGTGAAGGCACTGTCCAGGTCACAATTATTACACTCTATACCTTTTTCAGACAAAGACTCCAACAATCCATTTGTATCGGCAAAATTATTTAACCGACATATTAGCTTAGGCGATTCTAAAGATGCTTTTAAAAAGCCTTCGGCCAATTCGAAGCCGTAGTCCTTAATCAGACTTTCTATAAGCTCTTTTGAGCATGAATATTTAAAACTTAAATCATCACTGTCGGCAATGGTTTTAAGTATTTCCGGCTTCGACCTTGCGATTTTATGAAGAACTGCGTTTGTAAAACCTGCGGCAAACCTTTGCTTCGAGGCTTTGACTATTTTTACAGACTCATTTACTGCGGCAGATTCAGGAATTTTATCCATAAAAAGCAGCTGATACGCACCGACCAAGCATACCGATACAACAAAAGGATGTGTTTTACGAAAGCTGTCCCCTGCCATATCCCTTAATACCTTATTAAGCGTAATTTTACGCTGCAAGCAGCCGTAAATCAGCATACTGGCTAGCCTGGAATCGGCAGAGTTTAAGCCTGCCTCATTCAAAGCGACATCTGCAGCAATATTTGAATAGCTGCCATCTCGCTCAATCTCCGACAAAACCTTAACTGCGACCTTTCGGGCACTGCTCATAGCTTCATACCGACCTTAATCTGATATCCGTTTACAAAGTCTTTCGCTGTCATTTTTCCCTTACCCTCGGGCTGTAGCTCCTCTAAAATAAGTGAAGTATTTTCCTTGCACGCAACCTCAATACCGTTTTTAATATCAACGACCGTGCCTATTTCCGATTTAGCACCGTTACCGACCGTAGCCTTTAAAATCTTAACCCTTTTACCGTTAAAAATGAAATGTGCAGACGGCCAAGGTGTAAATGCACGAATTAAGCAATCGGTTTCTTTAGCGGTTTTTGAAAAATCAACCACACCCATTTCCTTTTTGATAATCGGTGCATAGCAAACACCTTCTTCGGGTTGTTTGGTCGGTGTAATTGTGCCTTTTTCCAAACCGTCAATCGTTTCAACCAAAAGCTTTGCGCCTATCAAGGCCAAGCGGTCGTGCAAAGTTTCAAAGGTATCTGTATTAGTTATTTCAGTTTCGGCAGTCAACAACATATCTCCGGTATCCATACCTACATCCATCAGCATAGTTGTCACACCGGTTTTTTGGTCCCCGCAGTAAATCGACCACTGTATAGGCGAGGCACCTCTGTGTCTCGGCAAAAGTGATGCGTGACCGTTAACACAGCCGAATTTAGGTAAATTCAAAATCCGCTCCGGTAAAATTTTACCGTATGCCACAACGGCAATTAAATCGGCTTCAAGGCTTTGTAATAATTCATAAGCCTCATCCGTCTTAACCGAGGTCGGTTGATATACAGTCAAGCCGTGCTCCTCGGCATAAACCTTGACCGGAGGCGGTGTCATAATCATTTTTCTGCCCTGAGGCTTATCTGGCTGTGTAAACACACCAACTATTTCGTGTCCTGTATTTCGTAAGGCATCAAGCGAGCTTACGGCAAAATCGGGCGTTCCCATAAAAACAATTTTCATCTATCTCACCATTTTAATCACGCGGTCTTTATAGATAATACCGTCCAGGTGGTCAATTTCGTGCTGAAAAGCTCGAGCCTTAAGACCTTCACCGACAACTGTAAAAGTATTACCGAATCTATCCTGAGCACGAACTGTAACCTTGTTAGCTCTTTTTACAATTCCGCTTTCACCGGGGCAGGAAAGGCACCCTTCAGCACCCTCCTGTTCACCCTCCATTGCTTCAATAACGGGGTTTATCAGTTCAATAAGTCCGTCACCTACATCGACAACACATACCCTGCGTAAAATACCGACCTGAGGTGCGGCAAGACCGACACCCTCTGCTCTATACATTGTTTCCTTCATATCGTCAAGTAAGGTTGCGAGTTTTTCATCAAACTGTAATACACTGCGACAGACCTTGCGCAATACCGGGTCGCCTTCTTTAACTATGTTTCTGATTGCCATTTTAATTTCTCCTATATTATACTGTCGGGATTGACATTGACCGAAGCCGTAACCTTTTTCTTGAAGGCACCTTTGCCATATTCGGTAATAACAGCCGACATCATTTCCTTAAAGCGTTTTGAATTTTTATATTTAATTATAAGCTTAAATCTGTAATTATTGTTCATCTTAGGTACAGCAGCAGCAGTAGGTCCCAAGGTTATAAGCTTTACATCCTTATATTCACCCGAAACTTTAGATTTTAGTATTTCAAAATAGCTTATTGCCGCATCCTCGGTATATTTACGCTCTTGACCGCTGAAGGTCACGGTTGCAATATCACAGTAAGGAGGATAAATCATAAGGCGACGGGTTAATATTTCAGAATTATAAAAGCTTTCATAATCCTGCCTTGCGGCAAGTGACAGAACCACACTGTCCGGCTCGTTTGTCTGAATAACGGCAGTGCCCTTATCCTCACCCCGTCCAGAACGTCCAACGACCTGCGTAAGCAAAGAAAAGGTACGCTCATAGCTTCTGAAATCATTTGAATGTAACGCTACATCGGCATTTAAAACACCGACAACGGTAACCTTTGGAAAATCAAGTCCTTTAGCCACCATTTGAGTGCCAAGCATAATATCATATTGAAAATCGGCAAATGACTTTAAATTTTTTTCGTAATCACTTCTCGTAGAAGTACTATCGGCATCCATACGAAGAATCCGAGCCGACGGAAAAAGTGCCTGCAATTCAGATTCAGCCTTTTGAGTGCCGAGTCCGGAATACTTCATATGCTCACTTCCGCAATTGGGACATTTATTAGTATACGGCAGTGATTTTCCGCAATAATGACACATCAACCGATTATTGGCATTATGGTAGGTTAATGAAATACTGCAATTATCACAATTCATTACAGTACCGCACTGTGTACACGAAACATAGGTATTAAAGCCTCTGCGGTTTAACAAAAGAATTGCCTGCTTACCGTTTTCTAAGGCTTTAGAAATCCTATCATATAGCAAATTGCTGATAATTCCGACATTTCCTTGAGCAACTTCCTCTCGCATATCAACTGTTTCGACCGACGGCAATACTGCATTACCAAATCTGTTTTCCAGCCTATACAAGCGGTATTTTCCTGCCATTGCCATACTAAACGACTCGACCGACGGCGTTGCAGAAGATAAAATCAACAAACCCTTAGACCTGGCAATCCGCCACCTTGCAATATCACGCGCATGAAAATACGGACTCATTTCGGACTTATAAGTATGCTCCTGTTCCTCATCCATAATGATAAGACCGACATCAGAAAAAGGTGCAAAAACTGCCGAACGTGTACCAACAGCAATCATAGCCTCACCACGTTTTACACGTTTCCATTCATCAAGCCGTTGTCCCTGCGACATTGCACTGTGGAATACTGCCACATTTTTACCGAAACGTCGGTGAAAAATGCCCAAGGTTTGAGGAGTTAAGGCAATTTCCGGCACCATAACAATAACTCCTCGTCCGGCTGAAGCCACCTCTTCACACATTTTAAGAAAAACCTGAGTTTTACCTGAACCGGTAACACCGTAAAGCAATGAGGTTACTCCCTTAGGCTCAGAATAATCAGCCATTAAGCCATCGAATGCCGCCTGTTGTCCTTCAGTCAAAACCGTTGTCTTTTCGGGTTTAAATACCGCATCATTATACGGATTACGGTAATATTCCTGTTCAAAAACCTCAATTATACCCTTTTTTTGAAGTCCGTTAACGACTGCAACGGTAAGACCCGTAAAATAACACAGCTCTTTAACCGAGCAACAGCCGACATCATTTAACACCGCCATTAACTGCTTTTGTTTTGGTGTAAGCTTGATACACGACAAATCCTCAGCCGCCTCGGTCAAACGAACCATTTTCAAGGATGCGTCACCAACTGTTCTTACAGCGGTTCCGCTTCTGACCGCAAAGCCCTTACTGACAAGCTTTTCCATAAATCCGCAGCTTTCCTGAAACTTTAAAGCTTTATATGCCGCCTCTTTTGTGACTGCTTTTGATTTAAGCAAAATATCGGCAAGCGGCTTTAATTCAGCGCTTAAATCTGAATAAATTTCACTTGCACTTTCACTAAGCTCATATTCTTGACGGACCTTATAATTAATGCCCGGCGGCAACAAAGCACGAACAGCATTATACCAGGTACAAAAAGTTTCGGTTCGGATGTATTCCGCCAATTCAAGCATTTCTTTTGATATAATCGGTTCATCGTCCAAAACACTTATAACCGATTTCAGCTTTTTTGTATCATCAAACTCAGAAAAGCCTAAAATCACACCGGTTTTTCTTATATTTCCATTACCGAATGGTACCATAACACGGCAACCGATTTGAGCCTTATCACCCAAGATTTCGGGCACAAAATAATCATATGGCTTGTCGATTAAATAAACCGTCTGGTCGACAGCAACGCTGACAATAATCGGTCTATCCACGGCAAGCCACATCCTTTTTTAATAAATTTAATTGGAAATTATTCCTCGGTTCCTTTAACCTCGTTAGCCATTTTATCCATAGCTAATGTAACCGGCTTTTCAATGATGATTTCCCCGTTATCCTGAGCCTCTTTAGCGATATTGCGTGCGGTTTTTGCAACATCCAAAACAAGCTTATAACGGCTGTCTGTGTTCTGAATTAATACTCCGATTGAAGGGTTAAGCATAATTTTCTCCATTCTGCCGATTTTTCGGCTTAAAATAAAAATATAATTTATAAATTATTTAACAAATCAGTATTACGGTTTAATCTTCTTCGCTCACTCAAAATAATTCGGCGAATATCCTCTACCGCTTCCTTTAAGTCATCATTAATGACTATGTAATCGTATTCAACAGCTCTTGCCATTTCAGTTTTAGCCTCAGCCAAACGCTTTTCAATCACCTCGGCAGTCTCGGTACCTCGACCGGTTAAACGGTTTTTCAACACCTCAAACGACGGCGGTGCAATGAAAATACTGAAATTATCAGGACAGTTTTTTCGAACATTGCCTGCACCGTTAACGTCAATCTCCAGCACTATTTCTCCACCGTTATTTATGCATTTTTCAACAGGTGCCTTGGGTGTACCGTAATAATTTCCGCAATAAACATTGTATTCCAGCAGTTGGTCATTCTTTATCATTTTTTCAAAGCTCTCGCGCGAAATGAAGTTATATTTTTCGCCCTCAACCTCACCCTCACGCATATTGCGAGTAACGCTTGAAATTGAAAACTCAATTTCCGGCATAACCTTAAAAAGCTCTTTCAAAACGGTATCCTTACCCGAGCCCGACGGTCCTGAAATTATAATTAATGCTCCCTTATTCATCCTCATCCTCCTCTGTTTCGTCACTGTCATCCTCAAGTCTTGCAGCAACCGTCTCAGATTGCAGATATGTGAGAATTATAAGATCACTGTCAGTAATAATTACAGCTCTTGTTCGGCGGCCGTGGGTCGCGTCAATCAATGTTCCGTTTTCCTTAGCCTCCTGAACAATACGTTTAATCGGTGCCGAATCCGGACTGACAATTGCAACCAAGCGGTCAGCCGAAACCATATTGCCGAAGCCTATATTAATAAGTCTCATACTATCCTCCGAATAACCTATTCGATGTTCTGAATCTGCTCTCTTATCTTCTCAATTTCGGACTTGATATCGACGACAATATGAGAAATTTCAACATCCTGACATTTCGAACCGATTGTATTTGTCTCACGGTTCATTTCCTGAACTGTGAAATCAAGCTTTTTACCTATAACCCCGCCTGCTTCACACATCTCGGAAAAATGTGCAATATGACTGCGAAGTCTTACAGTTTCCTCGTTTACAGCAACACGGTCGGCAAAAATTGCAGTTTCAGTAATAAGTCTTTGCTCATCAACCGAGGTGTCCCCTAAAAGCTCACGCATCTTTTTCTCGATACGCTCACGGTATTCCTGAACAGTTTTGGGCGAACGCTTTTCAACGATTGATACCCAATCAAGAATCGTCTTGGTCCTCGCGATAACATCATCAGCCAAGCGCTGACCCTCTGCCTCACGCTCTTTAATAAAATTATCAACTGCGGTTTTAGCAGCATCACTTACCAGTGCCCATACTGTTTCCTCGTCCAGCCTTTGTCTTGTAACCGAAAATACATCCTGATTACGTGCCACAGACGAAGCCGAAATATCATCAATAACGCCGAATTTTTCAACCAAGGTACGAAGCGCATCAACATAAGATTTCGCATACTGTTCGTTAACCTCAACCTTATCGGTATCCGCAGCCGAAAAATCACAAGAAACAAGGATATCTATCTTACCTCTTGCAACTCTTGACTGAACATAGGATTTAAGCTTATCCTCTAAAAAAGCAAACTGCCTGGGAGCCCTAACCGAACCCTCAAAAAAACGGTGATTAACCGATTTTAATTCAACAGTAACCGCCAAGGTATCGTTACTTGCCTCACCTCGGCCGTAGCCTGTCATACTTCTGACCATTGTCTCATCTCCAATATATTTCAATTGTTTAGATATTCGATTAATTATACCAAAATCAAAGCAAAAAGTCAACCCGAAAAGCTCATAAAATCCGCTATTTAAATGTTAATTGAGGACATATAAAATCAATAAAATCCCTCTTTTTAACAAAAAAGCGGGATTTTAAAATATAAGCTTAATTATTTACCCTCTAAAGCGGTAATTGTACGGATAGATTTGAAGGTCTCGTGAGGCTTCAAGCACTCAATAGCTTCCTTATGAGTAATATCATAATCACTGTCAATATTATCAGCCTGACCGAACCAAGGCTCTAAACAAAGGAACGGAGCATCGGGCTTAGTCCAAACAACGAATCTCGGAGCACCCGGAAAATCGAGTTGAACGCCTCTGCCGGTGTTACGGTTAACCAAACGGCAGCTCTTCGACTTTAAATCCTTAAACACAAGAGCATCAATTGCAAAATAGTTATAATCCAAATGAATTCGGTCACTGTCAGCAATAACAGGAGTCTTTTCCTGTCCTAGTAAATTACCAAACAATGTATACGTGTCAAGTGTCTCCTTCTGCGGGAAAATAAGGTCATAATCCTCAATACCCTCAGGAGTTGCAAATCCATCATGTGACCCGATTGAAAACCACATTTCGGAATCATTGCAGTTGTTAACCTCATAGCCTGCGGTAACCTTACCGTCGGTCAAAATATAGCTGATTCTCAACTCAAAATCATAAGGATATGCTTTTTTAGTCTCATCAGAAGCGGTTAACAAGAAAACAGCCGAGTTTTCAGTCTGATGCTCAACTGTAAAGGTCATTTTTTTGACCAATCCGTGCTTGGGCATAATATACTCCTTGCCGTTAAGAATATATTTATCATCACGGAAACCGCCGGTCATCGGAAAAAGGTTAGGTGTCGATGCTGCCCAATATTTTGGGTCACCGTTCCAAAGGTATTCAACATCCTTATACATGAAGCTGGTCATTTCTGCACCGACTTCGTTAATATTTAGTACAGAATTACCGTTTTTTAATGTTACCATAATAATTACCCCTTAAAAAATTTATTATACTAATTATATCAAACTGAAATTACATAGTCAAGAATTTTACAGTAATATGGTAACTTTAAAATATTTTGTAACTTATTGCAAATTCACTTGAATAAGGTGCCAAAAAATGATAAAATACCTATATAAATTAATTTTTAAAAGGTGTTTTTATGGATATTTTTGTTGAACAACTTGTCGTAATTAAGCAGGATGCAAAAAAAATAGCCTGTAAGGTATTGCTTTTGCTCGTCAGTACAATGTTGGCAATAGGCTTGGTGTTGCTTGGGATTTTCTTTCCTTCATTTTCATTCATACTTTTTTTAGCTGCCGCAGGCTCTCTGTTTGGCGGTTATTGGTTTTGCGGTCAGTTAAACTGTGAATATGAATACATTGTTACCAACGGTGAAATTGATATTGACCGTATTACCAACAAGAAAAAACGTACTAGAATGGCCAATTTTACAGCAAATGATATTTTAAATATTGAAAAGTACAATCCCGCAATTCACAAACCGATAAAAAACCGCAATATTAATGTTTATTTTGGTTGCACTCCTAGCGAAAACGCATTAGCATTTAAAATCAGACACACAAAATACGGTCATTATTTTTTAGTCATAGCACCTGACGACAGTGTAAAAGAAGCAATAAGAAAATTCTTGCCATACACTCTTAAAAACAGTATTTAAAGCCTATTTCACGGAGGTTATTATGGTACTTACTTCAAAGCAAATGAAAGCGGTTGAACAAAATGCCGTCGATTTAGGTATGAGTTGGCTGCGGCTTATGGAAAACGCAGGCGCAGCCGCAACTAAGGTTATAAGAGACAGCTGTGATCTTAAAATTATGAAAACCGTAATACTTTGCGGCAAAGGCAACAACGGCGGTGACGGTTATGTTATTGCCCGAAAGCTTTTAGAAGATAATGTCTCAGTGAGAGTTATTTCAGTAGGTGCGCCGGCTACTGAAAGTGCAATTGAAATGGCATCAAAGGCATATGATTTAGGCATCCGTCCAATTGATTTTGAAAGCTATGAGCCACTTTGCTGTCAATATATAAATGATGCGGATGTCATCGTAGATGCTCTTTTCGGCACCGGCTTTTCCGGTGAACCGCAAGGGATTTTTGCTGCCGCAATTAACGCTGTAAATTCAAGTAACGGCTTAAAAATTGCCGTTGATATACCAAGCGGAATGTCAAGTGATACGGGATGCTGTAACGGTCTATTTATTAAAGCTGATTTAACCGTAAGCTTTGCAGCTTTTAAGCCTTGTCATCTGCTGTTCCCGTCAAGTGAATACTGCGGTAAGGTGACCGTCGCATCTATCGGTATACCTAATGAAGCATTTATAGGTGTCACTCCAATAATGGAGGTTGTCAAAACCCAAACAGTCATCTCAAATTTACCCAAGAGAGGTCTCAATTATCATAAGGGTGACTGCGGAACTGCCGCTATTTACTGCGGAAGCATAGGTATGGCGGGTGCAGCCGTAATTTCCGGAAAAGCAGCAATAAAATGCGGTGTCGGAATTGCAAATATGATAACACCCGAAAATATTTATAATATCGTCGGTACTTCTCTTCCTGAAGCTGTTTGCACCGTTTTAGACAATGTTGAAAACGGTAAGGTAAACGACAAGATAACTGATGCTGTAATGACGGCAATTGATAAAAGCAACGTCGGTCTTATCGGTTGCGGATTAGGACAAAGCAATCAGGCAAAATATACCGTTTCAGAAATAATGAAAAACTGCAGTGTTCCTTTAATTATTGATGCCGACGGAATAAACATCCTGTCCGAAAACATACATTTAATCAGGCAATATACTAACGACGTTGTAATCACTCCACATCCGAAGGAGGCTTCTCGTCTTTTGGGATGCTCGGTTCAATGTGTGCAAAATGACCGCTTAGGCAGTGCTATGAAAATAGCAAAAGAGTTAAATGCAATAACTGTGCTTAAAGGAGCCAAGTCAATTATTGCTCAGCCTGACGGAAGGAATTATATTGTGACAGACGGTAATCCCGGTATGGCCACAGCCGGTTCAGGCGATATGCTTGCAGGTATGGTTGCGGGCTTTATAGCACAAGGATTATCTGCCGCAATGGCTACGGTATGTGCTGTTAAAATTCACGCTATGGCGGGAGATTTAGCCGTGAAAGAAACATCCGTACTCTCACTCACCCCTACTGATATGATTAATGCACTTCCAACATTATTCTGCAGAATGTATTCAAGGAAATAAGGTGATAATATTCGTAAAGTTCTGCTGTTGATTGCAGTTGTCACAATGTGCTTAACGGCAGGATGTTCAAGTGTTAAAGTTAATGATATTTCTCCGATTTTATCCGGATTCAGATGTGATTTTTCAATAGAAAACTCAAAGCTGTCAGGAGAAATGGAGGTCGAAAGTAACGGCATTTTAACCTTCAGCTTTCAGGGTGACGATATTATAAACGGACTCAAGCTTCAGGTGAAAAACGAAGTGATTATTGTTGATGTAAACGGCTTGACCGAATCCTATTCAAGAGCTGAAATTCCCCAAGCCTCCCCTGCCGTTTATTTATTTGATGCGTTAATTTCGGCTAAACAAATCAAACCGCAGGTAAACGACAGCAGGACGGTTATTTTCGGAAACTCGCCCAGCGGTGAATTTGAGCTATCAATCGGGCCAACGGGTTTTATTGAAAATATATTATTAGACAAAAACGATATAAAAATTATTTTTTCTAATCACAGTACAATCAATTAGTCAAATCCCACTGATTTTCCAATAATTTAGATTTTATGTGATTTATTTAAACCAATTTGAGTAATACATAAAAAGAAAGAGCAAGTACACAAACTTGCTCTTTCTTTTTTGGTGCGAGTGACGAGACTTGAACTCGTACGTCGTTGACACACGCCCCTCAAACGTGCCTGTCTGCCTATTCCAGCACAC
>JAEIGA010004231.1_pt1 | contig 22225 bp, 24 predicted proteins | sample 9270691 | NCBI WGS metagenome assembly JAEIGA01 (sample SAMN17057246, study PRJNA624740) | gut metagenome | biome: biome; isolation source: fecal sample | host: Bos grunniens | place: China: Xizang | collected 2019 | reverse complement strand
AGGCGTATTCTTCATACGAAGGGGTGTTGTATAACAAGGATAGAACCAAACTTATTCAATGTCCTACAGAAAAACAAGATGTATTTACCATCCCGTCGGGTGTGGAAACTATTGGTAGCTGTGCTTTTGCATCGTCGAAGGTGGATTCGATTATTATACCATCATCGGTTTCGCATCTCGAAGTGTGTGCATTTTCGCAGTGTTCCAGGCTTAGGTCGATATATATACCGTCGACTGTAAAGCATATAGATGGTGGTATATTTCGAGGATGTGTAAACTTGAATAATATTGTTATAGATTCGCTTAATCCCAATTATATGGCGGAAGATAACATTGTTTACAGTATTAATAAAGACACCCTTATTTCGCATCACTCGGCATCGGACAGGGTGGAAATTTCACCAACAGTAAAGGTAATAGCAGAAGAAGCGTTTACCATATCTAATATAACCTCTGTTGTTTTGCCCGAAGGAGTGGAGGAAATACAGGATGCGGCTTTCAGATATACACCATATCTTTATACGGTAGTATTACCTCAAACACTTAGAAAAATCGGCACCTCCGCATTTCAACAATGCAACTCGTTAAGAACAATAGAAATACCTAATTCTGTAGTAGAAATGGGCGATTCTGTTTTTCTTGATTGTTGGAATTTGTTATCTGTAAAAATGTCCGACTCTATAAAGATTATACCTAAAAAAACTTTTTCTTATTGTTACTCTTTATCAACTTATATAGGCGGAGCATCTGTTGAACGTATAGAGGATGTGGCATTTATGATGTGTTCGAACTTGCCTGAAGAAATAGTTTTTCCTGAAACATTGCGATATATAGGTTTGGGAGCTTTTTATGAATGTGGATTTAAAGAAGTAGAGTTTACCGGAGTGGTAGATACAATAAGTGGAGAAAACTTTGATTTTTTAAGGACACTTGTGTTGCAGAACTCTACACCACCGTTTACCTACAATACCAAAGTGGCCAATTCGATATTCAAAGTAAGTATTCCATGTGGAACCAAAGAAAACTATCTTGCCGATCCAAATTGGAGTAGCTTCAGCTATAGAGAACGTTGCGACGGAGTGGAAGAAGGTGAGGAAAATAATGTAAAAGTAACAGCCGGCTACCGTAGTGTAGAGGTGCTTAACGCCGAAGGCTACAGTGTGGCAATATACGATGCCATGGGTCGCTGCCATATTAGCGAGGGTGCTACCGGCCAAAACATACGCCACTATTCTTTGCCCACAGCCGGTGTGTATGTGGTAAGGGTTAACGATAAAGGTTATAAAGTAGTGGTAAGATAAGGATTTGGATGTGAGCTATGAGCCATGAGCTATGAGTTGGGCGGTAGCCGGCTCATAACACACAGCTCACAGCTAAAATAGACAAACAGTTATGCAACGGTTATTTTTGATTTTGTTATTTATGTTTTTTGTTTCGTGTGGTGGTAGTGTAGATGATAGCAAAGCAGTGGTAGGCCTGTCGGCAGAAGAACTTAAGGTAATGCTGCAGGCCGATACCACCCATGTAAAGGCACTGCTGTTCTACTCCCAAGCCTGCCATAGCTGCAAGGAAATGTTTGAGATGTACTTTAAGGAGGCAATAGACAGCTGTAGCACCGATGTGCATTTTTACATCGTTTCGCAGGACAGTGCTTTTATGCAGCCACCCATCGAGTATTTGTCCGAGCGGGGTTATGAGGGCAAGTCCTACTACATCACTACCATACCTGCCAACGATAATTATTCGGGCTTTTTCCGTATAGACAGGATAGTGCAGTACCTCTATCCCGACCATTACCCGGCAATGGAATCCAAGGTAGGGTTGCCTTTTACGCTTATCCTCTCGAAAGATAACGAGATATGTACCAATAACTACACCCGTGGCGATACCACGGCGTTGGATCCTCTCTATCTTACCAAGAGCAATCTGCAGTATGTTTTAGAGAACGAAAGCAAATAAAGGCAAACAATAAGAATTTACTCATAAGCTAAACTTCAAATCCCCCATATCTTAAACTTACTGTAGGGCAGGGGGATTTTTTTTGTGAGTAGTTATTTGGTAGGGAATTTATGTTTTGGTGCGAAAGCTAAACCAAACTACCAACCAAAAAAACATTACATGTAATGTTGTAATAATGTAATAATGTAATAATGTAATTTTGGATGTATGCGATAGGGCGTATGCAAAGGGGCGTATGCGATACGCCCGTACGGATACGGGGGGATAATTGTAGGGACGAATCGCATTCGCCCAATATTGTATTCGCCCAATATAATGCATTTGCCCCAAAATTAATGGCAAAATTAATGATATACCATAAAATGTTTCACACCCGGGTATGAAACAAATTATGGTATACCATCGTGAAGATGAAACCCGGGTGTGCGAAAAACAGCTGTATTGTTATTGCCATTAGAGGCAATTTCTAAAAATTGCTTTTGTAGTGTAGTAGTTTGTTGATTTCGCCAAGTCAAAATAATTTCTTATATTTGCTAGGAAATTGCGTATGGCTGTAATGCTATATGCTTTTGAAATATATGTTGTTATACAAAAAATAGTATTAACCGAAAGGAATAAAATATATAATAATGTACGGTAGGAAACTGATAATCTTTGCCATTGTGGCTATGACTATGATGGATGTTGCAGTGTCGCAAAATCAAAAATATTCGGCCAATGGCGTGGAGTTTGTTATGGTAAAGGTAGATGGTGGCAACTTTACTATGGGCAACAAATCGCGTAGGGGAAAGGAGAAATACAAGAAAGAACGTCCTGCCCATAATGTAACGGTGGCTAGCTACTATATTGGCGAAACCGAGGTGACGCAGGCATTGTGGACGGCAGTGATGGGTAGCAACCCTAGCAATTTTGTTGGCGACAACCGCCCTGTGGAGCAGGTAAGCTGGAGCGATGCACAGCTGTTTATAGATAAATTGAACAGGCTTACGGGTATGAACTTCCGCCTGCCTACCGAAGCGGAATGGGAGTTTGCAGCACGTGGTGGCAACTACTGCAAGGGCTACAAGTTTAGTGGCGGCAGTAGTATAGCTAAAGTGGGCTGGTGTGCCGAAAACTCGGGTATGGAAACCCACGATGTGAAAAGCCGCGATGCCAACGAACTGGGTATATACGATATGAGTGGCAATGTGGCCGAGTGGTGCAACGATTGGAAAGGTCCGTACGACAGCAGTATAAAGGTTAATCCGCAAGGTGCCGATATGGGTATATACCGTGTGCTGCGAGGTGGCAGCTGGATCGACAATGCTTTTCAGTGTCGTATAATAGCTCGCGATTCGGCCAAGCCCGAATATGCCTACAAAGGCAATGGATTGAGGTTGGTACTATCGTGCAACAAATAGTATAAAATATTGAAGTTGCTGCTATGAACGAAGCATTTTTACACTATGTGTGGAAGTATAAGTTGCTGGTAGGCGATATGGTTACTATCACCGGCGAAAGCGTGGTGGTGGAACACCCCGGCGAGTACAACACCAATGCCGGCCCCGACTTCTTCAACGCTCGTATAAGGATAGGCAATATGCAGTGGGTGGGAAATGTGGAGATTCATAAGCTGGCATCGGATTGGAATATGCATCACCACAATAAGGATAAGAACTACAACAATGTGGTGCTACATGTAGTGTATGAAAACGATAAAGATATAGTGGCCGAGAATGGCAACAGCCTGCCTACCTTGGAGGTGAAGCCTTTTATACGCGAGGGGCTATGGCAACGCTACCGCTCGATAGTGCTTCCGCCATTGGCATCGTCTATACCATGTGCCGACCATCTGGCCGATGTGCCCGATATATATGTAAGCACTTATATGGATCGTATGGCTGCCGAGCGACTTGAACGTAAAGCCGATGTGGTTAGGGATTTGCTTGCCGAAACCAGAGGCTCGTGGGAGCAGACGTGTTATATACTTTTTGCTCGTTACTTTGGCGGTACTGCCAACGGGCTGCCTTTTGAGCTGCTTGCCAAGTCGATACCGCTAACGCTTTACTCCAAGATACGTACTTCGCATTTTCAGGTAGAGGCGGTGATGTATGGCCAGGCCGGCTTGCTCGACGAGGAGTTTACCGACGAATATCCGCTGGCGTTGAAACGCGAGTATGAATATTTGCGTAAAGCCTATTCGCTAGTGCCTATCGAAGGATATCTATGGAAGTTTTTCCGCATACGGCCTTATAGCTTCCCGACATTGCGTATAAGTCAGTTTGCATTGTTTATGTCTAGGGCTAGAAATCTTTTTTCAAAACTGTTGGAGACAAGGGATTTCAACGACATACTCTCGTACCTCGATGTGGAGGCTTCGGAATATTGGGATACACACTATCATTTTCAGAAAGAGAGCAAGCGTGTGCGTAAGACTACGGGACGTACTTTCGCCACACTATTGGTGATAAATGCGTGGGTGCCACTGCTGTTTCAATATGGTCTGCAACATGACATGGAAAGGTATAAGGAGTTGGCCCTTCAGCTACTGGAGCAAATAGATGCCGAGAACAACAGTGTAACCAAACTATGGTGTGCTGCCAGTATTAAGGCCGACAACGCCTTACAATCGCAAGCCATGTTGGAGATATACAACGAGTATTGCAAGCAAAAACGTTGCTTGGAATGCAATATTGGATATAAGGTATTAAACAAGAAATAACAGAAATTAGATATGCAAATAGCTTGGATAATAGGAACAGTGGCATTGATAGTACTTTTCTTATACATCAAACAGTACAAGAAAGAGGCTAAGCCGATCAACGAGGATTCATCGGAACCTGTAAAGATGAATAATAAAGGATGCAGTATTGCGTTCTATATATTCTTTGCCATACTTATAGGAGTATTTGTGTACTATTATATATTGTATAGGCAGAGTTTGGGATAAAACAATAATAACTGTAAGTAGTTATTTTATCAGTACAAGTAATATATATTATGATGGACAACGTACGAGAACTTTTTGATATATTAAATACTTCCGTTTACGGAAAGCCCCTTATCTATTTTGATAATGCTGCCACTACACAGAAACCACGTAGCGTTATCGAAACCCTTACGGGCTACTATACCACGCTCAATAGCAATATACACCGTGGAGCCCACTACCTTAGTACCACAGCCACCGAGGCCTACGAGCAGAGTAGGCGCAAGGTGCAGAGTTTTATAAACGCCAAGCATCCACACGAGATAGTGTTTACCCGAGGTACTACTGAGAGTATAAACCTAGTGGCATCGTCGTTTGCTAAACGTTTCCTTGCCGATGGTGATGAGATAATAATATCGGGTATGGAACACCACTCCAACATAGTGCCTTGGCAGATGGTATGTGAAGCCAACAATGCCAAACTGAGGGTTATACCTTTTACCGACGAGGGTGTGCTGGATATGCAGGCATTCAAAGGCTTGTTTAGCAGCCATACAAAGTTGGTGGCTGTCAACCATGTGTCCAATACATTGGGAACTATCAACCCTATAAAGGATATTGTAGCATACGCTCATAAGCAGGGTGTGCCGGTGCTTATTGATGGGGCACAGGGTATATCGCATATAGCGGTAGATGTTCAGGATATCGATTGCGACTTCTATTGCTTTTCGGGACATAAAATGTATGCTCCTATGGGCGTAGGTGTGATGTATGGCAAGGAAACTATACTCAACGAACTGCCTCCATACCAAGGCGGTGGCGAGATGATAAAAGACGTATCGTTCGAAAAGACAACCTACAACGAACTACCTTTTAAGTTTGAGGCCGGAACACCATCGGTAGGCGATGTGTTGGGTCTTAAGACTGCAATAGAGTTTATGGAAAACATTGGTATAGGCAATATAGCCAACCACGAAAAGCAGTTGCTCAACTATGCCGTAGAGCAGATGAAGACAGTAGATGGAATACGCTTTATAGGTACTGCTCCTAACAAGACATCGGTAGTGTCGTTCCTTGTGGGAAATTCACACCCCTACGATGTGGGTACATTGCTAGACAAACTGGGGGTGGCTGTACGTACCGGACACCATTGTACTCAGCCAATAATGGAACGCTACGGAATTCCGGGTACAGTAAGGGCTTCGTTTGCAGTATATAACACCGCCGAGGAGATTGATGCTTTTGTAAAAGCATTGAAGCGTATAGCCCCTATGCTGATGTAATATTTTTGGATAAAGATAATTGTATAATAAATATACTTAGATGATGAAGAAGAGTGTAAAAAGAATATTAGGATTGGCAACTATGGTTGCAATAGTATCGTTACTTATATTTGTTGCCTGTAAGAAAACATATGTAGAGGAACTATATTCAGGTAAGGTTGTAGGGGTAGAGATGTGCAACACCCGTACCAATGGATATCTTATAGAATTAGACACGCCCAAGGGAGTGGGCGATACTATGACATTGGGAAACAAGTTTTACAAAAATCTTGTTGTAGGATACGAAGCTCCTGCATTGCTCAAAGAAAATCAAAAGATATCGGGAGTTATGTATCAGACCAATGGATATGCTAATATCAATTGCATGTGGTTTGATATTCGCAACTTGCAAGAGATAATAATACTTACGGTGAACGAAGATTAGAAGTATTGTTCTTATGTTTGCTGTTGGCATATACTGTCTGAAATAACATATATGCAATAATTGATTAGCGTATATATATTATTGTATAGTAGAGAAAACAAAGTTTCATTGTGTAAGCAACGGCATATATTAGAAATATATTTGTGAAACATAGTAAGAAAACAAAACCAAACCAAGGCGTGGCATGGACGAGATACAAGCTATAAAAAATAGATATAAGATAATAGGCAACAATCCTGAGCTGAATAGGGCTTTGTTAGTAGCCATAACTGTTGCTTCAAAAGATGTGAGTGTGCTTATAACCGGCGAAAGTGGAGTAGGAAAAGATGTATTTTCGAAGATTATACACGACAATAGTGCCCGCAAAAATACCGGCAATATAATATCGGTAAACTGTGGTGCCATTCCGGAGGGTACTATAGAGAGTGAATTGTTTGGCCATGTCAAAGGTGCCTACACCAGCGCCGACAGAGATAGAAAAGGATATTTCGAGGAGGCCGACAATGGAACAATATTCCTTGATGAGATAGGCGAGCTGCCTTTGCAGATGCAAGCTAAGCTGCTGAGAGTATTGCAGAGTGGCGAGATGATGCGTGTAGGCTCGTCGAAAGTGCAGAAAGTGAATGTGAGGGTGGTGGCAGCTACCAATTTGGATATGGCCAAGGCTATACGCGAAGGAAAGTTTCGTGAGGATTTGTATTACCGTCTCAACCAAATACCTATACATTTGCCATCGCTGCGCGAACGTAAGGAGGATATAGAATTATTGTTTAGATGGTTTGCCTCCAATATCGCCGATACTTACCATATGCCTATGCTTCAGCTTACCGACGATGCCAAGGACTATATTGTCAACTATCCATGGTATGGTAATGTGCGCGAGCTGAAGAATGTAACAGAGCAGATGTCTATAATAGAGAGTACAAGGTTGATAACACGAGAGGTGGTAATGAAGTATTTGAGATACGAGCAGCCTACCAAACTACCTACCATATACCAGCCTCACGAGGTGGCATCGGCAAATACTATAACCGACCGTGAATTGCTGCTCAAAGCTCTTAGCATGGGCCAGATGATAACCGAGATGAGAGCCGAGATCAACGACCTGAAAAATACATTGGCAGCGTTGGCCAAAGGTGGTATATCGTTAGGTACTGCACCTCAGCAGCTACAACACCCTGCCCAAACCGAGGATATATACGAGGTGGAAGAGGAGGAACCAATAACCTATTCTTCTACCACTGCAGAGGAGGAAAAGGAATCGTTTTTGGATACCGAAGTTAGAGAAGAGGAGTCATTATCGATAGAAGACCGCAAGCGCGACGCCATACAAAAGGCCTTGGAGAAATACAAAGGTAATAGGAGGTTGGCAGCAGCAGAACTGGATATATCGGAGCGTACACTGTACCGCAAGTTGAAAGAATACGGTATAGAGTTGTAGAATATAGTGGTATGATGTGCAGCGATGATATGCAGAATGTATTCAGTGTAGGTGTACCTACCTCGAAGAGCCTGTCTAATAGGTGGCTTGTGCTACAATATCTATCGGGTGGAGACATTGAACTGAACAACCTTTCGTCTGCCGACGATACCCGACTACTGCAAACATTATTGTCATCACTGGCCAAGCCCGCCCACAATGTAACCACTCTTAATTGCCACAATGCCGGCACTGTGGCAAGATTTCTTACGGCGCTATTGTCTATAACCGAAGGTAGGTATATAATTACCGGAAGCCCCCGTATGAAACAACGTCCCATAGCCCCACTGGTGGAAGCCCTATGTAAGATGGGTGCCACTATCAGCTATGACGAGCAGCAGGGGCACTTCCCTATATCAATTATAGGTAGGCCGTTGCAAGGTGGCAAAGTAGATATCGAGGCATCGAAAAGTAGCCAGTTCGTATCGGCACTTATGCTTATAGCACCTTTTTTGCCCAAGGGACTGACCATAAATATTGCCGGCACAGTGGTGTCGGAACCCTATATAGCCATGACTGCCCATGTGCTGCGACAAGCCGGAATAGCGGTGCAATATGCCACCACCAATATATATATACCCGGTGGCAAGCCTATGTGTGGCACCATAGATATGGAAGCCGATTGGTCGTCGGTGGCATACCTATACAATTGGGTGCTATTGGGCGGCAAGCCATTGTATATTCCCGGCGTCAGCCAAATGTCGTGCCAAGGCGACAGGGTGGTAGCCGATATATATAAGCAGCTGGGGGTGGATACTACATATATATATAGTGGTATAATGTTGCAACGTTCGGACACACACCCTACATCGTTTACATATAATTTTATAGATTGCCCCGACCTGGTGCCCGCCATAGTGGTGGCATGTGCCGGATTGGGTATCGAAGGTAGGTTTGAAGGTTTGGACGCTTTGCCTTACAAGGAGACAGATAGGATAAAAGTATTGGCCACCGAGCTACACAAGCTGGATATACACACAAGCTATACCAACCGGTTATTGACCCTCCGGCCACGCCTTGCAGCCTTGGCGGCGGATAGACCGCTGTGCCTATCGTCGCACAACGACCACCGTATAGCAATGGCACTATCGGCATTCCGATTCATATTGCCATCGGGTAGTATTTCTATCTCCAACCATAGGTGTGTAGCCAAGTCGTTCCCCACCTATTGGGAGCAGATGAAACACTATTGTAGCAATATATGAAACAGCGAACCGAAAAATATAATTACCAAAATATTTGTTATATGAAATAAAATGTGTACCTTTGCCATCGGTTGAGGTACATTGTTGTATATATATAAAGTATGTATGCAATGATGTATCAGGTAGATAAATTATAAACATAAAATATTACGAGATGAAAAAATTAGCATTATTATTATGCGCCGTAGTGCTCACAGTTGGCGTTTCGAGAGCACAATCATTTAATTTTGGTGTTAAAGGTGGCGTTACATTAAACAGCCTTTCTTACGATCAAGAGCAGGGGCTTCAGGCCGAAGCCAACCCCGGTTTCAACGTTGGAGCTTTCTTCCGTCTTTACATTGGAGATAAGTTGTATTTGCAACCCGAAGTAGCTTATTCATTCGGAAAGTTTAAATTTGACGTGAATGCGAAGGACGTTATAGACGGAACAATAGCAGACGATGCCAAACAAAGTTTTGAAGCAAGCAAGCAAGGTGTGTCCATACCCGTACTGGTTGGATATAGAGTGTTGAACCTAAAAGTTGCCAATCTGCGTCTGTTTGCAGGCCCAGAGTTTATGATAAGCACAGGCAACTTCGAGCAACTTACTTCCGATATGGAAGCCATCGGACAGAACTTCGAAGCAAGTGCTTTCGGTGTATCGGGTGTAGCAGGTATAGGTATTGACGCCCTTATGCTTAGCCTTGATCTACGTTACGCATACCCATTTACCAACAACTTTGTGATAGGTGGCGAAGAAACCAACTTCAGAGGTTGGGTAGTATCATTGGCATGGAAGATATTCTAACTGAATGTTTTGTTTATTAAATGTATGGGCATTCGTATAATAGCGGATGCCTTTTTTTAACCACAATATTATGCATATAGGTCTTTTTGGAAAGCGTTACGACGAAGCCTACTCGCACCACCTACAGTTGCTAGTGGCCACTTTGGAGGATAGGGGAGTAGGCATAGTGGTGCCCGAATCGTACTACACACTTATAGAACAGTATATAAGTTTTGCCACACAGCCCCGCATAGTGGCAGGCGAAAGCCTACAACCTACAGATATCGATTGCCTATTTTCGATAGGTGGCGATGGCACGTTGCTGGCCGCCGTAAGGCTGGTAGCCGAGGCCGGAATACCGGTGTTGGGGCTAAACTTCGGCCATCTGGGATTCCTTACAACCGCCAATCCCGCCGATATACAAGGCTTTGTAGCACTGTTTTTGCAGCAGCAATACACTATTGAAACTCATAGCCTTATGCATGTAGAGGTGGCGCACGACGGTGCTGCAGAGCATAGCTATGTGATGAACGAAGTGTCCATACACAGGCACAACAACTCGTCGATGTTATATACCAATGTGTATATCAACGACGAGATACTTGCCACCTACAATGGCGACGGACTTATAGTGGCCACCCCTACAGGCTCCACCGCATACTCACTAAGCTGCGGAGGACCGGTGTTGGCACCATCGTCTAAATGCTTTGTAATCACACCTGTGGCGGTACACAATCTTACACTTCGACCAATAGTGGTGCCCGATACTTCGCGCATACGGTTGGTAACTGCCACCAACGAAATGTATCTTGGTCGAGATAGTAACAGCCAGCTTATGAGCAACCAATGTGAGATTATAATTACCAAGGAGAGCTTCTCGGCTAAGGTTATTCGTATGAAAAACAAGAGTTTCTACTCCGCTATTCGCGAAAAACTTATGTGGGGAGCATCATACAACTCGTAGCTTTGGGGTGAAGATGTTGTATATTGTAGCCCGGCGATATGTGCTACGCTATCATGGTTTTGCTATGGCAAACAGTGGTAGCGTAGCATTTTTTTTGTACAATAATAGGGCTTGTGTATTTGTTGAAAATATAAGGCTTTTGATATAGATGTACATCTATTTTTTCATTACTCGGTTTTGATTTTAATAGAGGTGTGCTTGGGGTGGGGTATGCAGGTATGTTTTTTTATATATGTCGATATGTTTGTATTGACATACAAGTGTTTATGAAAATATAATAGTGGCTTGGTACCAATATGGTGTGGTACTTGTGGGGTGGGGGGTATGTGTGCTTATATGGTTGTGGTTATATTTTTGCCAAGGTGATGTTGCGTATAATGCTATGGAGATGGTGTAGGTTGTTGCACTGCAATATTGGCGTAAGCTCGGCTGCGGTAAGTGATAGGTGGTGGGCTATGTATCGGAAGTATTCCTTGGTTTTGTTTACCTTCGAGGCATCGGGCTTGGGTAGGTGTTGTATTGTAGTTAGCAGCATATCTACATAGTTGTAGTACAGCTGTTTGGCTGTGTTGGCGGGTAGGTGGCTGTTGGCTTTTATTTCGGCGGCCAGCAAGGGGTTGGCTATTGCCCCGCGTCCTAGCATGTAGCTGCTTATGGTGGGGCAGAGGTTGCGTATTTTGCGGTAGTCGTCAAGGGTGTTGATGTCGCCATTATAGGTTACGGGGTGTAGCGATGTTTGGGCTATTTGGTTGGCGGCTTCGTAGTTGAGAGTGCCGCTATACATTTGTATTGCCAAGCGTGGGTGTATGGTTATTCCCGCTAAGGGGTATTGGTTGAAGATACTTATAAGAGGTTGATACTCTGCTTTGCTGTAGCCTGTTCGCATCTTTATGCTTAGGCGTGGACGTATGTTGGGCACTACGGTTGATAGGATTTTTTCAACCTCGTCGGGGTATGGTAGCAGCCCGCTGCCGTGGTGTTTGTTGGCTACTTTGGGTAGTGGGCAGCCCAAGTTCCAGTCTATTTGGCTGTAGCCGCAGTCGTACAGTAGGTTGGCAAGGTCTATAAATTCTTTGGGTTGGTTGCCCATTAGTTGAGGTATCACTGGCATCGAGCCGGTGGTGTGGAGCACGTCTTTTATCTTTTTTCGTGCGCTGCTCAGGTCGCCGTGGGTTATGGATATGAAGGGGCTTACGGCCATGTCGAATGTGTGCGCCGGCATACAACGGTGTATTACGGTGCGGAAGTACAGGTCGGTAAGTCCCTGCATGGGTGCAAGATACAGTGCTAGCGTTGCCTTTGGGTTATCCATCGGTATATTTCTTTGATAGAGATTTTTTTGCCATACATAAGTATTCCGGTGCGGTATATGCGCGCGGCTATCCACGTTAGTAGTACGAATGATACTAGTAGTATGGTTGCCGAAATCCATACCTGATTGAGTGGCACTCCGAAGGGGAGCCTCAGCATCATTGCCACCGGCGATGTGAATGGTATGAGGCTCAGCCACTGTGCCACTGCCCCCGATGGCGAGGCTATGATTAGTGGCGAGAGGGCTATTGCCAATATCAGCGGAACGGTTGCGGGTAGTATGTAGGGCTGCGAGTCGGTATCGGTGGTGGCACCTATGGCGGCAAATATGGCCGCATATAGCAGGTAGCCTAATATAAAGAATATTAGGAATGTGGGTAGTATTACGCCGAAGTCTATTGCCAGCAGTCCTTGTGTAAATAGTGGCAGTTGTAGGTTGCCGATGCCTGTGGTGGCTGCGGCCAACATATCGGGGCATAGGGCGTTGGATATGCTTATTGCAGCAAGCGATAGGGCTATCCATAGTGCAAATTGTGTGAGGCCTACGGTGGCTATGCCCACTATCTTGCCCATCATTAGCTGAAAGGGGTGTATCGACGATACTATTATTTCTACAATCCTGTTGTTCTTTTCCTCTACCACTCCGCGCATTACCTGTCCGCCAAATATGGCTATTACCATGTATATCAGCGCTGCCAGAGCCAAAGCCAGTGCTATTTTTACTTCGATAAAGCTGTTGCGTCCCGTCTCCAAGTCCTTGGCGTGAAGGTGCACCACGGCGTCGTTTATCATCTTGTAGTCGTCTTGTGGTATCTGATACACCTCAAGCAGTATGTTGTTTTTCAGTATTCGTTCCAGCTGAGTTTCTATATCGTTGATGGCCGCAGCACCGGGCAAGTGAGAGTAATAATATAGGTATGCGTCGGAAGGTATTCGCGTTTCGGTGCGTGGTATATATACTATTGCGACGTATTCTTCGTCGGCTTTCAGCGAGGCTTTAGCCTTGTCAATGTCTTGTAAATGTGTGTATCGCACGTCGTTGCCCGAGCGGAATTTGCCGAAGAGCATAGTTTCGTCCACCACCATAATGGCGGTTTGTTGCCTCGATTGTACCGAAAGGTATATGGGTATGATGTACAATGCGGCTATCAGCATTGGTACAAGTATGGTGATGGTGATAAAGGATTTTTTTCGTATTCGGGTGCGGTATTCGCGTGCTATTACCAGCAGTATTTTTCTCATTGTTGTGCAGTGTTGATATTGGGTGAGTATGGAGTTGCCTTAGTCGAACCGCAAATGGCGTATTGGCAACTTGGATTGCGATAGTCGTTGCATGGTCTTCAGCCCTATCTCGAAGTGGGTGTTGACGTATTTTGATGTAACAATATTGTCGCTCTTTTCGGTCTTGATACCGGTTGAGATCATAGGTTGGTCGCTTACCAGCAGTAGAGCACCGCAGGGTATTCGGTTAGCGAAACCTACGGTAAAGAGTGTGGCTGTTTCCATGTCAATGGCCAGGCATCGGATTCGTTTTAGGTATTCTTTGAAGTCGTTGTCGTACTCCCACACACGTCGGTTGGTGCTATATACGGTTCCGGTCCAGTAGTCCTCGTGGTATTCATTGATTACCGCCGACAGCTCTTGCTGAAGGGTAAAAGCAGGTAGCGCAGGTACTTCGGGAGGGAAGTAATCGTTAGATGTTCCCTCGCCACGTATGGCGGCGATAGGTAGTATATAGTCGCCAAGGTCAGACACCGGTTTCAGCCCTCCGCATTTGCCAAGGAATAGTACAGCTTTGGGCATTATTGCGGTAAGGAGGTCCATTATCGTTGCGGCGTTGGGGCTTCCCATACCGAAGTTGATAAGGGTTATATTGTGGTGTGTTACCGATGGCATAGCCCTATCTTTGCCTTTGATTTCGGCTCCGAACTTATCCGAAAAGAGTGTAAGGTAGTGGCTGAAGTTGGTAAGTAATATGTATTCGCCGAAGGCTTCCAGTTGAGTGCCGGTGTACCGAGGAAGCCAGTCTTTTACTATCTCGTCTTTGCTTTTACTCATGCTTTGTTTGTTATTTTTGTGCCGATTCTTTCAGTAGTTTGGTTAGTTCGTTGTTGAACATAAAGTCGTTGAGTTCCTTGTTTGTTGTATGTGTGATTGTATGGCGGGTGCCTTCCCAGGCCAGGTTGCCCTCGTGTATGAATATGATATGTTCGCCTATTCCCATCACTGAGTTCATATCATGTGTGTTCACTATTGTAGTGATATTATATTCTTCGGTTATCTCTTTGATGAGGTTGTCTATAAGTATTGAAGTCTGAGGGTCGAGGCCGCTGTTGGGCTCGTCGCAGAATAGGTATTCGGGCTTGCCTACTATTGCGCGTGCTATTGCTACACGTTTACGCATTCCACCCGACAGTTCGGAAGTGCTTAGTGTATGTACATTGCTCAGCCCCACGCGGTCTAAGCAAAAATCTACACGTTTGTTCATTTCCTCCGGTGTCATACGGGTAAACATGCGCAATGGAAATCTTACGTTGTCGGCCACGTTCATGGAGTCGAACAGTGCACCTCCCTGAAATACCATACCTATACGTTCTCTTATCAGGTGGCGTTGTTTCTTGTTCATGGTGGTGATGTCTTTTCCGTCGAAGAGTATCTGTCCGGAGTCTATGGTCTCCAGTCCCACCATGCTTTTCATAAGTACTGTTTTGCCGCTGCCGCTACGTCCGATGGTGAGGTTGGTTTTGCCGGCGTCGAAGGTTGCACTTATGTTGTTAAGCACAACCCTTCCGGAGAATGACTTGTATATATTGCGTACTTCTATCATCAGAGCAATATGTTAGTTATTATAAGGTTGGCAATTATCAGTGTGATGCAGCTTTCCACCACTGCACGTGTGCTGGCACGTCCTACCTCCAGTGCACCGCCTTCGACGGTATAGCCACGGAATGCCGACACCGATGCTATGATAAAGCTATATACCAAGCCTTTGACCAGGCCTACTATAAGTGAATGGTTGGTGTAGTCGAGTTGCAGACCGTCGAGGTAGTCGTATGATGATATAACCCCGGTGATTGTACCAAAGAACCAACCACCTATCAGGGCTAGGAATGTGCTTATTGTAATAATAATGGGGCTGAACAGTAGGCATGCTACTATCTTTGGCAGTATTAGGTATGAAGCGCTGTTTACTCCCATCACGTCGAGGGCGTCAATCTGCTCGGTGATGCGCATAGTGCCAAGTTCTGATGCAATATGGCTGCCTATCTTGCCTGCCAGCACAAGGTTAATCATTGTGGGGGCAAACTCCAACATTATGCCTTCGCGGCTCGAGAAGCCTGTTATCCAGCGTGGATATATTGGGTTGCTTAGGTTGGCGGCTAGCTGTATTACTATGGCTGCTCCCACAAATATGCTTATAACTGCCACTATGGGTAGTGAGTTTATTCCAAGGGTCTGCAATTCGAAAAGCAGTTTCTTGCGATACAGCCTTGGATTATCCGGTATTTGGAATACATTCTTCAGCAGTATAAGATACGAGCCTATCTCACTAAAAATCTTCATACATCGTAGTGGTTATTGTTCGTAGCCGAAGCGTTTGAGGGCTCGTTCGCTATTACGCCAGTCTTTAAGTACTTTTACTTGTAGGTCGAGGAAGCATTTCTTGCCTGTAAATTCCTCTATATCTTTTCGGGCTTCCATGCCCACCTTTTTCAGCGACTTGCCCTGATGGCCTATCAATATGCCCATTTGGCTTTCGCGTTCCACGTATATAAATACAGATATTCGGTCCATACTTTCGCCCTCTTGGTACGACTGTACCACAACCTCCGAGCTGTATGGTATTTCTTTCTGGTAATAAAGCAATATCTTCTCACGGATAATCTCGCTAACAAAGAAGCGCATACTTTTATCGGTCAGTTCGTCTTTTGGGAAATAGGGCGGGTTGGTGGGAAGAAGCTCCACAATCTTCTCAAATATCAGGTCCACGTTGAAGCCTTCGGTAGCCGAAGCGGGTATTATAGTCGCATGGGGAATCTGATTTTGCCAGTACGCTATTTTGTCGGCTACCACGCTTTGGTTGCTCAAGTCGATTTTATTAATCACCAATATAATTGGAATCTTCGAAGCAATAACCTTTTGCAGTACCTCCTGCCGCTTGAAGGTTTCGCCTACTTCCGACACAAGAAGGAACAAATCCGCATCCTTGAGTGCAGAACTTACAAAGGTCATCATGCTTTCGTGCAGCTTATAGTGTGGGTTCACTATTCCGGGAGTGTCGGAATATATTATCTGGAAATCCTCACCGTTCACTATACCCATTATTCTGTGGCGTGTGGTTTGTGCTTTAGATGTGATGATGGATAGTTTTTCGCCTACCAAGGCATTCATCAGCGTGCTTTTGCCTACGTTGGGGTTGCCTATGATGTTTACAAATCCTGCTTTATGACGTTTTTGTTCTTCCATTGTAAGTATATATTATATATGTATGCAAAGTTTAAGGTTTTCGCAGTGTGTGTATGGTGGTGTGCTATCGGGCGAAGAATTGTTCCACTTTAGCCTCGTCGATGTTTCGGTATTGGAATGCGTGGGCTATGGTGCCATTGTTTAGCAATACCACAGCGGGATACCGTCCTCTCGTCAGAGGTATGAATTGTTCCTTTTCCAAGAACATGTGTGCGGCGGGCTGTGTGTTGGTTTCTTCGTAGAACTTGTCTAAGTTGGTCGGTGCGCCGCCAAATACAATTACTACGCTTGATGTGTCGAACCCTATGCGGCGTTGCATGGTGCCCACCTTACGTGCCGATAACTTGCAGTAGCTGCAGTTGGGGCTGTAGAAAGCCACTAGTTTTTTCCCTTCGGTTATCCCAAGGGTGTCGAGCGGACCGTCGGCCAAGGTGTATTCGTCAAATAGTTCTTGGTTGATGGCGTATTTGATATCGCCCGGATAGCGTACCATATTGTCGGGCGGTGATATTATGAACACCGCTGCAAAGGGTGCAAGTATTGCCGGCAACAGTATGTACCACCGCGGGCGCAGTGCGTACTCTTTCACGCTGCCGCAAAACAGCGTGCCTGCAATAAATACTACGTTCTTGATTATGCTTTCGAGGGGGTCGAATTCTATAAGTTCGCCAAAGCAGTGACAGTTGTCGGTTCGCCCTACAATAAGTGTGTAGATTAGGAACAGTGTAAATGCCACCAACGTAAGCAGTGTAAGACGTATTGCCTGCTTGTTGTAGATATTGGCTATTAGCAGTATGCCCAGTAGCAACTCAAAACCTATTACTACCCTTGCAGCAATGTAAGAAAGCCCAAGGCTTAGTATGTCGAAGCTGTATATATATAGCTCAAAGCTGTCGATACCGATTAGTTTCATCGCTGCCGACAGCACAAACAATGCTCCCATGAGCATTTTTACTCCGAACTTGATATATCGTAGCGCCGTTGTACGTTGCATATAATGGGCTTATGATAATTGGGTGGCTACTCTTCCAAGCAGTATTTAATTACTATTTCCTGTCCGCTATATACCTCCACTTGGTTCAAATATAGGCACTCCTCGGCTGTTTCGTAGCTTATCTGATTGTCGGGGAGGTAGCATTTGCATTCTTTTTCCTTCGAGCAAGAGCTCATACCTCCTAGCACTAAGGCTGCGGTTGCTATGATGTATATTTTTTTCATTCCGTATATAATAGTTTTATTATGTCGTTACAAATCTTCTTCGTCTATCTTCACACATTTTGGTTTCAGGTATGTGTCGTAGTTATATTCCCACCCTTCGGGCAGAAAATCCTCACAGCTCATATCCTCAATGTGGAATATTTGTTTTATTACTGTGCCTTTGATGGGTGTTTTGTAACTACACTCGCAGTATTCGTGCTTGGTGCAAGAATTTAGGCACACCGCTCCAATGATTGCTATCAATAGCATCAGCTTTTTCATAACTATCAATATTTGTTGTTATTATCTAATATTTATTGTCTAATATATACCTTTTGGCGATGCAAAGATACGATTTTTTCTTCAAACAACGAAATATTTTTGGTACATAGATGTGCGATGTGCCCTTTGGTAGCACCTAACGGAATGATTGATATTGCCTTAGCGGCCAAAAAAAATATGGCTACTGTTCGTACTGTTTTACCCAATAAAGGTTATCTATACTATAGCCGCGGCTTTCGATACAGCTCAGCAAATGGTTCAAATCTTCCGACTTCATCTTCGGAGTTCGGCTCAGAATCCACAGATAATCCCTGCTGTTCGATCCAACAAGTGCGTAGCTGTAGTTCACAGTGTCCAGCTCCATGATGTTGTAATCGCTATAGAAAATCCAAAAGAACGACACCTCCAGCTGTCCGCCCCCGTCGGCGTGTTTGCGTTCACGCGCCTTACCTACTATCTCCTTGTATCGGCCGCCCAGAGAATCTACGTAGCCCGAATTCTTGACCCTTATCACCCCATCGTCCAGCATCGAATACTCGGCAGTTACACCCTCAAGGTTCTTTTCAAAATGATGCTCGTAACGGGCTATCTCGTACCACCGCCCAAGGTAACGCTCTAGGTCAACGTGTTTGACAGTGGTCTTGTTGATGTGGCTCTCAGTGCCACAAGCTGTAAAAAGCAATGCACTCATAATTGTAATATATATACGTTTCATATCTGATTTTTTACAATGAAACACTTTGGCACGCCGATGGTTCAATGCCGTGGCTGTTAAACATGGGTATGCCCATTGCCATAGGGCTGTGCTGTGGTGTGCCACGGCCGGTGTGGCAGTGCCTGCACGTGGGTGCAACAAATACCGCCCGGTAGGCGTATAATGCCCACAGGGCAGGCTGTGGAAGCCTATGCAAGAGGCTGAGGAAGTGCACGCATATAGTTTCCTCAAGGCTTGAGAATGGTGTGCTCAAGCCTTGAGGAATATACCCTCAAGCCTTGAGGAGTATCCGCTCAAGCCTTGAGGAAACATTGCTCAAGCCTTGAGCACACTATACCTGTGGGCAATCTACGCCTCTTGCATAGGTGCCCTCCGCCGGCCCGGAGGGCAATATCGGCCTGCCTTGTAGGCATTATCATACTGCTGCATGGGTATTGCCACACCCTTTGCAGGGTACTGACGCACCGTATGCGCGGAAAAAAATTGCCCTCAGTGGCAATTTGCCACACCGTTATTGCGAAAAAATTAGTATCTTTGCAGCATAAAACGATAACTTTAGAGATATGAAAGAATACGTTAAGAAGATTGAAAATCAAACTACTGTAGCCCTCGCTGTATCCACGGCGGCATTTGTGCTGGCAGTAGCAGTACAATGCCTGTACTTGTTTACCGACCTTATTGCAGCGCCCAACCTTGGCTATTGGGCCATGTATGTGGCAGTATCGTTGCCCGCCGTGGCAGCCCTGCTATACACCGTTGCCGTTCCATACTCAAAGCGGAAGTATAGGCAAATGGCAGCCATGGGTTTGCCGGACCAAAAGGTAGAAGCCTACGCACAGTTCCAAGCACGCCTCAAAACCATTGTGATAGTGCTATCGATAATAATGGCGGCAGTGGGCACATTGGTAAAGATGGAACTGATTATGTTGCTGTGCATGGCATTGCTTGTAGAAATGCTGATATACAGATGCATGATGGCAAATCCATATACCGTTAAGCAGAGGCTGAACCTTACGGCCGACGAGATGAATGAACTATACGGCCAAGGCTGGGAAGAACGTATAAAGGAAATACAATAAACTGCGGTGCAAAATGGAAAACTACGCAACAAAGATAATGAATTGCAGAATGTGGGCTGAAATATTCCTTGGGGGGGAATTTTCAATATCAGTGATAGTGTATATTATACATCGCTATGCCGGTTGGGAAATTTCAGGTGCTATGCAATCCAATGCACTTGGTATATCCGTTGTATTGTTTATTGGGGCATTTCTGTTTGCCGAAATAGCATCGCTATACACAAAGCATAAGTTTAAGAAACTCAGAGAAGCCAATTCGCTCGAAGCCAAACTTATGGGATACCATTCCTGTATGCAGATTTTGAGAAATGCCATAGCAGCATTTATGACGCTTACAGTGGGGGTAAATGTTATAGGGCAAGTACCTCTCTACTTTACGTTTCTTATCTTTCTTGCACTTGATACGGTTTTGATAAAACGTATGTCAAGCAATCCGTATTTGCTTATGCAACGTCTTCAGCTTAGTGCCGAAGAGGTAACAGAAGTATATGGCGAGGGTTGGCAACAAACCACTGAGGAAAAATATACCATATATTAATATATATACTATGAACGCGACGGGAACACACGATACAATATGCGCCATTGCCACACCCCAAGGTGTAGGCGGTATAGCAGTAATAAGGCTGTCGGGGCACCAAGCCACCGACATCTGCCAAAAGGTGCTTCGGACTGCCTGCACCGGCAGGCCTATACTGAGCTACACTCCCAATATGGCCCGATATTGCTGCTTCTATAGCGGCGAAAGGCTTATAGACGAGGTGGTGGCCACTTACTACGCCTCGCCACGTTCTTACACCGGCGACGACACAGTGGAGATAGCCTGCCACGGATCGTTGTACATACAGCAGCAAATTGTTGAAAGCCTGATAGCAGAAGGCGCAAGGCTGGCCGAGCCGGGCGAATACACACTCCGGGCATTCATCAACGGCAGGCTGGACCTCTCGCAGGCCGAGGCAGTGGCCGACCTCATCGACTCCAACACATCGTCGGCTCATAGCCTGGCAATGCATCAACTTAGGGGAGGATTTTCTCAGAGTATAGCCGAGCTACGCGAGAAGTTTGTTAATCTGGCCTCCCTGATGGAATTGGAACTCGACTTCAGCGACGAGGACGTAGAGTTTGCCGACCGTACCGAACTCTTGAACCTACTCCACGAAATTGATACAAGGGTTTCTGAACTTACTGCATCGTTCCGATTGGGCAACGCTGTGAAGAACGGCGTACCCGTAGCCATAGTGGGCAAACCCAATGTAGGGAAATCCACACTCCTCAACGCACTTCTTAACGAAGACCGTGCGATAGTATCAGACATTCCCGGCACCACCCGCGACACCATCGAAGACAGTGTAGTAATTGACGGTATTACTTTCCGATTTATAGACACCGCCGGTATCCGAAACTCCGACAACGAGATTGAAAACTACGGAATAGAACGTACATACAAAGCCATCGACAAAGCCGCAGTGGTACTATATATGTTCGATATCACCAATACCACACCCTCCAACCTTCGCAAGGTAATTGACCAACTCTCGGCCGAAGGACGCCTTACCGACAAGCACCTTATACCAATAGCCAACAAGGCCGACCTGGTATCAGACCAAGCCTCAATCGAAGCCTTCGCAGCCGGCCTCGATACTCCTATACTTATATCGGCCAAAGACAAGATGAACATCAGCCAAATAACACACCGCCTTGTGGAAGGAGTGAAAGCCGGCCGCCAAATCGACAATACCCTGCTAACCAACGCCCGCCACTACGAGGCCTTCCTTCATATACTGGAAGCCGTTAAAGCTGTACGCACAGGAATAGACTCGTCCGTGCCCGGCGACCTACTGATGGTGGACGTCCGTCAAGCATTGTATTACCTCGGACTTATTACCGGTCAGGTAACCTCCGACGAACTGTTGGGAAATATATTCGGACGCTTCTGTATCGGAAAATAGTTGTTGATTAGTAAAATATATCATACTGTGACTTATGGCTAGTCCTATCCAGCTTTCGGACCATTTCTCTTATGGGCGACTTATCCGCTTTACGCTTCCAAGCGTAGCCATGATGTTATTCACCTCCATATATGTTATTGTAGATGGGTGGTTTGTGTCCAACTATGTGGGCAAAACTTCGTTTGCGGCTGTCAATCTTATATATCCTCTTATTCAGATATTGGGTTCGTTGGGCT
>JAEIGA010004230.1_pt1 | contig 22226 bp, 15 predicted proteins | sample 9270691 | NCBI WGS metagenome assembly JAEIGA01 (sample SAMN17057246, study PRJNA624740) | gut metagenome | biome: biome; isolation source: fecal sample | host: Bos grunniens | place: China: Xizang | collected 2019 | reverse complement strand
TTGGGAAATTATTTCGTGCCCATCAACAAGATGTTGTGGTCGAGCACTTTTGTGTGTGCCGTAGGCTCTTACTCGCTGGCAATGATGGCTCTGTTCTACTACATTGTCGATGTGAAGGGTTGGCAGAAGTGGACGCTCCCGTTCCGCGTGGTGGGTATGAACTCAATCACGATTTATCTGGCGCAGAGCATCATCGGATTTAGCGGTATCGCCCGCTTCTTCTTCGGCGGTGTCGCAGGCCTCTGCTCCGAGCCGTGGGCTGCGGTGGTCAATGGCGCAAGTTTCGTGCTTGTGTGCTGGTTGTTCCTCTACTTCCTCTACCGTCAGAAGATAGTCCTTAAGGTGTAGCTTTATGCCTTGTAAATGAATAAATATCAACCGAAAATGCCTAATAAGATATGAAAAGAGTTGTGAAATATACCTGCGTACTTCTTGTCGCAGTATTGTCGATTGGCTTGCAGGCCTCGGCGCAGAAAAAGGTTAAAGATTCCAAAACTACATATGCTCGCGAGGTGTTGCAGCCTTATGTTGACAATGGTCAGTTGTCGGGTGCGATAAGCGTATTTTACAAGGATGGCGTGCAGGAAGTCAGCTGTGTGGGTTATGCCGATGTGGCAGCAAAGCGTCCCATCAAGTTGGATAATGTATTTATGCAATGTTCTCAGACCAAGGGTTTTTGCGGTGTTACAATCGCCAAGTTGGTAGAGGAGGGCAAGATCTCTCTTGATGACCCTGTTTCGAAATATCTGCCCGAGTTCAACGAATTGTGGGTGGAGGTGTCTAATGAGAATGGCGTGAAGACTCTGCATAAGGCTAAGAACGAACTGACCATTCGCATGGTACTCAACCACACAGGAGGTTTCCCCTTTGAGGCCAGCGTGAAGCGCAACGATGTTCGTGGCGGTGGATGGAGTGGTGGTGCGCCCCTGCGTCAGGTGGCTGCCGTTGCTGCCGATTCGCCAATTATGTTTGAGCCCGGAACGAGCATCCTCTACTCTAATACCGGCATCGACATCGGTGCTGCAATCGTTGAGGTTGTTACCGGCATGAAGTGGGAGGATTACCTCAAGCAGGAGGTGCTGGATCCGCTGGGCATGAAGTCAACATGGTTCTGGCCAACAGATAAACAACTCAAGAAGAAGGTGGAGCTCTATGCTTTCAAGGATGGAGCCCCCGCCGAGTGGGTTGAGGAGATGGCATGGCAGCAGCGCCCCTATAACGATTCTCACGTCTTTGCGTCAGCCGGTGCTGGTCTGTGGACAACGGCATTGGATCAACTGAAGTTCTACAAGATGCTGATGAATCTGGGTGTGGGCGACAATGGCGTACGCATCCTGAAGGAGGAGACCGTAAAGTCGATTCTTGCTCGCTCGACACGCCCTGAGGGTATGGAGGGATACTCTCTTGGTCTGAATGCACCGTTTGATGATACCGAGGATTCGTGGTTTGGCCATGGTGGTGCGTGGGGTACAAATTGCGTTGTCAACTGGCATAAGAAGCAACTAAAACTGTGGGTGATACAGAGCGCAGGAGGCAATCAGCCCTGGAGCGCGAAGATGAACGAGGCTGCCGAGAAATTCTTTGCTCAGCCCTTTGATTCATCGGGTGTGGATGCATATACGGGCAGGATCGGAGCCAGCCGCTAATGGGTGAATTTACGAAATAAACTGAGGGGAGATATCGATGGGTATCTCCCCTTTGTTTTTGGCAGATTAAAAGATTTGTAAATGCGAGCAAATGTCGTAATAGATTGGTAAGCGTTTTGTTGTGGAAATAATTCTGCTACGGCTTAATTATTAATTATTTTTTTGTATTTTTGCCAATTATTAAGGCATATTATGGCAGAGAAAGATAAAGAATTATTAGATAATATTGATAACGAGTATAAGTACGGTTTTACAACCGACATTGAGACCGACACCATTGCGCGCGGTCTTAGTGAGGATGTGATTCGCCTTATCTCGGCCAAGAAGGAGGAGCCCGAGTGGATGCTGGAGCGCCGCCTGAAGGCTTTTCGCCATTGGCAGACGATGAAACTGCCCACATGGGCACACCTTGATATTCCTGAAATAGATTTCCAGGATATAATCTATTATGCCGCCCCCAAGCAGCGCAAGGAGGGTACGATGGATGATATCGATCCTGAGCTGAAGCGCACGTTCGACAAACTGGGTATTCCTCTTGAGGAGCAGCTCTCTTTGGCGGGCTTTGCTGTTGATGCGGTTATGGATTCTGTTTCGGTCAAGACCACCTTCCGCGAGACGCTGGCCGAGAAGGGCATTATCTTCTGCTCAATCTCGGAGGCTATCCGCGAGTATCCCGATCTTGTAAAGAAGTATCTTGGATCGGTGGTTCCCCATACCGACAATTTCTACGCTGCACTCAATGCTGCAGTCTTTTCCGACGGCTCATTCTGCTACATCCCCAAGGGTGTGCGTTGCCCGATGGAGCTTTCGACCTACTTCCGCATTAACGCCGAGGGTACGGGTCAGTTCGAGCGTACGCTGCTCGTGGCTGACGAGGGTGCCTATGTGAGCTACCTGGAGGGTTGTACAGCTCCGCGTCGTGACGAGAATCAGCTTCACGCCGCCGTTGTGGAGATCATCGTAGAGAAGGATGCCGAGGTTAAGTACTCGACCGTGCAGAACTGGTATCCGGGCGACAAGGATGGCAAGGGTGGTATCTACAACTTCGTGACCAAGCGTGGCCTTTGCCGCGAGGGAGCACATCTCTCATGGACGCAGGTGGAGACCGGTTCGGCTATTACGTGGAAGTATCCGAGCTGTGTGCTTCTGGGTGATAACTCGGTAGGCGAGTTCTACTCTGTAGCCATGACCAACAACTATCAGCAGGCCGATACCGGCACGAAGATGATTCACATCGGTCGCAACACTCGCAGCCGCATCGTGTCAAAGGGTATCTCGGCAGGCAGGAGCCAGAATGCCTATCGTGGTCTGGTGCGCGTGGCAAAGGGTGCGGATAATGCCCGCAACTACTCGCAGTGCGACTCGCTTCTGATTGGCGATAAGTGCGGAGCTCACACCTTCCCCGAGATTGACTCGCACAACCCTACAGCCGTGCTGGAGCATGAGGCTACCACATCGAAGATCTCGGAGGAGCAGCTCTTCTACTGCAACCAGCGAGGACTCTCCACAGAGGATGCCGTAGGGCTTATTGTCAATGGCTATGCCCGCGAGGTTATTGCCAAGCTTCCGATGGAGTTTGCCGTTGAGGCGCAGAAACTGCTCGCCATCAGTCTCGAAGGCTCGGTGGGTTAATGAATTAGGAAAAATAAAAACGAAAAGATATGTTAAGTGTAAAGAATTTGCATGCCTCGGTGGGCGATAAGGAGATTCTCCGTGGTATCAACCTGGAGGTTCGCCCTGGTGAGGTGCATGCTATCATGGGCCCTAACGGTTCGGGTAAGAGTACCTTTGCATCCGTGTTGGCCGGCAATGAGAAGTTTACCGTTACCTCAGGTTCGGTAGAGTTTATGGGTCAGAATCTGCTCGACCTCTCGATCGAGGATCGTGCCCGCATGGGTCTGTTCCTCGGCTTCCAGTATCCTGTTGAGATTCCTGGTGTGACGATGGCAAACTTTATGAAGATGGCCGTAAACGAGCAGCGTAAGTTCCGTGGCGAGGATCCCCTCACTGCGGGCGAGTTTCTGCGCCTTATGCGCGAGAAGAGTGCTGTTGTGGAACTGGACTCTAAGCTCACGTCGCGTGCCGTTAACGAGGGTTTCTCGGGTGGTGAGAAGAAAAAGAACGAGATTTTCCAGATGGCTATGCTCGATCCCAAGCTCGCCGTTTTGGACGAGACCGACTCGGGACTCGATATCGATGCTCTGCGTATTGTGGCTACGGGCGTGACGAAGTTGCACACTTCGGAGAATGCAACCATTGTCATTACCCACTATCAGCGTCTTTTGGATTACATCGTGCCTGACTACGTGCACGTTCTGTATAAGGGTCAGATTATCTACTCGGGCGACAAGTCGTTGGCCCTGAAGCTCGAGAAGGAGGGTTACGATTGGCTCATTAACCAGCAGGAGGAGTAATGATGAAACTGCTCGATTATTTGCAGAGTAGAGGTTTGCGTGCCAATACGGGTATGTGTACACTGGGCGATGGCCAGGCGTGGGAGATTATTGTGAATCCCCGCTCGGTGGAGCGCACGGTGCGTGGTCGTCTGTCGCTTATTGTGGTTCACAATCAGGAGGATGCGGCCAGGATGCACTTCGACCTTACGGCGGGAGCCTCACTCAATATGATAGAACTGTTTGCTGCCGATTGCGCAGTCGAGTGCAATATCCATCAGCAGGCTGAGAGTGATTGCCGCGTGGTGAGTGTCAGCGTTGCGGGCTCTACGGCTAACTATACGATCGATCTTGATGGTACACAGGCTGCCAACCATATGCGTGCTGCGTACATTGCAGGAGGGAAGGAGCATACGACAGTTGCCCTGCGTGTTAATCACAATGTGTCGGATTGTCAGAGCGATTCGCTTGTCAAGGGCGTAGCTGGTGGCAATGCCGTGGGCGAGTTCCGTGGCTTGGTATATGTTGCACAGGATGCACAGCGCACCGATGCGCGTCAGACAAACCGCAATATAGAGATCGGAGCCGATGCAAAGATTATAACCAAACCCCAGCTGGAGATCTATGCCGACGATGTGAAGTGTTCGCATGGTGCTACGGTGGGACAGCTCGATGGCGATGCTATCATGTATATGCGTCAGCGCGGCTTGAGCCTTGAGCAGGCTCGTCGTATGCAGATCGAGGGCTTTGTGAGCGACATCGTGCTGCATGCTGGCGAGATTGGTGAGATTCTGGCCGAGGAGTTAACCTCAAAACTTGAGAGATTGTAATGAATGTAGAGAGCATACGTGGAGATTTTCCCATCTTGCAGCGCACGGTAAACGGCAAGCCGCTCGTCTATCTCGATAGTGGTGCAACGGCACAAAAGCCCGAGCGCGTGATCGAGGCGGTCAATCGTCTGCACCGCGAGCAGAATGCCAATATCCATCGTGGTGTGCACCAGCTCTCTGCCGAGGCTACCCAGCTCTACGAGCAGGCTCGTGAGCGCATTCGCACATTCATCGGTGCCGCATCGCGCGAGGAGGTGATATTTACTGCGGGTGCTACCGCTTCGATCAATACCGTTGCCTATGCCTGGAGCGAGAAGTTCCTGCGTGAGGGCGATAACATCGTTGTAAGCGAGATGGAGCACCACTCCAATATCGTGCCGTGGCAGGTCGTGGCCTCAAGACGAGGTGCGGAAATTCGTGTTTTGCCATTTGATGACAAAGGTTGCCTGAAGACGGAGATGCTGGATACGCTTTTGGATGAGCGTACCCGTATGGTGGCCATCACTCAGGCATCGAATACGCTGGGTACACGTCCCGACCTTAAGCCTATAATAGAGCGGGCTCATCGAGTGGGTGCACACGTTATGGTGGATGGATGCCAGGGTGTGGTACACGGTGGAGTGGATGTCGTGGCGCTGGATTGTGATTTCTACGCCTTCTCCGGTCATAAACTATACGGCCCTACGGGTATTGGCGTGCTCTATGGCAAGCGAGCGTTGCTCGAAGAGATGCCCCCGTTCCTTTGTGGAGGCGATATGGTTGACCGGGTGTCATTTGAAAAGACTACATATGCACCTCTGCCACTAAAGTACGAGGCCGGCACGTCGAATTACATCGGTGCCATAGGTCTGGGTGAGGCTGTGGAGTATCTGCGAGGCTTTGATCTGCGCGAGGTTGAGGAGCATGAGATGTCGCTTATGCGCTATGCCGAGGAGCAGTTGCGCAGGGTGGATGGCCTCAGAATATATGGCTCCGCAGAGGATAAGTGTTCGATTATCTCGTTCAATGTCGAGGGTGTGCATCACTACGATCTGGGCATGATTCTCGATAAGTTGGGCATAGCTATACGCACAGGTCAGCATTGTGCCGAGCCGGTGATGGCGCACTTTGGCATCACGGGTATGTGCCGTGCTTCGATTGCGATGTACAACACACGCGAGGAGATGGATGCTCTGGTGCGTGGCGTGGAGCGTGCCGTGAGGATGTTGAGATAGATTACAGCAATATAAAACCAAACAAAAAGAAGAGATATGTTCATAGTGCTTGAAGGGGTCGATGGCTCAGGCAAATCAACGCAGATAGCCAAGCTGCGCGAGATGTTTGCCCAGAAGGGCATTCCGACCGAATACTTGCATTTTCCCCGTTTCGATGCTCCCTTCTTCGGAGATCTTATTGCCCGTTTTTTGCGTGGCGAGCTGGGTAGTATCGATCAGGTTGATCCCTACGTCGTGGCGATGCTATACGCCGGCGACAGACGTGATGCTGCGGCAATGATTCGCGGGTGGATTGCTGACGGTAAGGTGGTTATTTGCGATCGCTATGTATATTCAAATATAGGCTACCAGTGTGCAAAGGTTACTGCCGCAGAGGAGCGAGAGAAGCTGCGCGAGTGGATTCTGTCGCTCGAGTATGACTACTTTGCTATCCCGCGACCTGATATATCTCTCTTCCTGGATGTGCCCTTTGCTTTCACCGAGCGCAAGCTTCTGCAGGAGCAGCGTGAGGGTGATGACCGTGCCTATCTGCATGGCAAGAAGGATATCCACGAGCAGTCGATGGATCTGCAGCGTCAGGTGCGACAGGTATATATCAATGCTGCGCAGCATGACGAGGCAATGCACGTTGTTGACTGCAGCAAGGATGGTGAGATGGCCTCTCCCGAGGAGATTTTTCAGCGCATCGAGAGCGTTGTCAGTGGCTACATAAACACCGAGAAGTAATGCCGTCGCGTCGATTTATCATACTAGCCGCGATTTGTCGCGTGATTGTGGGTGTGACCTTCATCTTCTCTGGTTTCGTGAAGGCTGTGGATCCGTGGGGTACGGCACTCAAGGTGAACGAGTATCTCTCGATCTATGGTATTGAGGAGCTGCAGCCTGCGGCAATGATCTTCTCCATATGGTTGTGCGGTGCCGAGCTTATGATGGGATGTATGCTCACCTTCCGTGTGCGTACACGATTGATTTCGATCTTCGCCCTCTTGTCGATGACATTCTTTACGATACTGACCTTCCTCAGTGCTACATGGATTCCGGTGGAGGATTGCGGCTGTTTTGGTGATGCGCTCAAGCTTACGCCCTGGCAGACCTTTTTCAAGAACTTGATCATTCTGCCGCTGGTTGTAGTGGTGTGGATGCGCCACCGTCATCAGCGCATATTGGATTTCAGCCGCCTGGAGGTTGCTCTTACCTGCCTGTTCTGTACCTTTGCCATGGGTCTGGGTGCATACTGCTATTATAATCTGCCTTTGATCGATTTTCTGCCCTATAAGGTGGGTGCCAATATCTATTCAATGATTGAGGAGCAGCACGATACGGGTCACGAGGCGATGTCGGAGGAGGAGTATGTTCTCATCTATCGCAATCGCCGCACTGGTAAGCTGCGTGAGTTCACCATCGAGGATACCGAGTGGCAGGACGAGTCGAAGTGGGAGTGGGTTGAGACCCGCGTGGATAATGAGTCCTCGCCTGTGCAGACTCTTGTGAGCGAGTTTACTCTTACCGATGTTGAGGGCGACGCCACACGCGAGATACTGACTCATCGGGGCGATATGTATCTTATATGTCTTACCTCTCTTGATAAGTTAAACGATAAGTGCCGCGCAAATCTTATATCGCTGGTCGAGCGCGTTCAGAGCGAGGGTGCGGCTGTGGTATGCCTTACTCCGCAGCCTCTGCGTGAGGTTACCTATCTGCCATTTGGGGATAATGATCCAGTGCGTTGCTACAATATCGACGCCACGGTGATGAAGACCATGCTGCGAGCCGAGAATGGCGTTGTGTGGTTGCGCGATGGAGTGATCAACGGCAAGTATAATTGTCGCAATATTGATATAGATTAAAAGAGGAGACAGATTGGTATAAAAATTGACTTTTGCTCAGGCAAAGGTCAATTTTTTTTGCTATGTATAGATCTCTTCTTTTGTTTTTTGGCCTGCTGCTCTGTTGTGTGGCGTGTCGCAGCAGGCTATCGCCTCCCGCAATAGAACGTGTGGTCAAGGTGGAGCGTGTGCAGGCGGTGAAATATCTGGACCGCGATTTTGCGGGTATGTCAACGGCCGATGATGCTGTTAACCTTGCATTCAAGATTGCGGGTCAGGTAGCTGGCGTCGATGTCTCGAAGGGCGACTATGTCAAGCGAGGGCAGACTCTTGCACGTCTGGATCCCCGCGATGTGGAGTTGCAGGTTGCAGCCGACAGGGCGCAATATGAGCGTGCCCGCTCGCAGTTTGATCGCGTGTCGCGACTCATGGAGCATGAGGCTGTGTCGCGCCAGGAGTATGAGTCGGCCGAGACGGCACTCGTGCAGGCTCGTTCTGCGTTTGAGAATACATCGGACCTGCTTCAGGAGACGACGCTCCGTGCTCCGTTTGCCGGAGTGATCGAACGTACATATGTGGATACCTACCAGCGTGTAACATCAGGTCAGACCATCCTGCGACTGGTCAATCCTATAAGCACTACGGTGGAGTTCACCATGCCCGAACGCAGTCTGCCTATTCTCTCGGATTCGCTTACGCGCTTTACAGTTCGCTATGACAACTATCCCGATATCAGTTTTCGTGCACGGCTGGATACCTATGCCAAGACAGCATCGGATGCCTCGGGTTTCCCCGTGTCGCTGAAGTTGGACAGGACAGAGATACTCCCCTATAACATCTCGCCCGGCATGACATGCCAGGTGACCATCCGCACCGATGATGAGTTATCCTCAGTGGTGGCGGTGCCGCTTACATCTATCTATGCGCCGGTAGAGGGTGGAACCTATGTCTGGCGAGTTACGGGTGACGATCGTGTGGAGCGTCAGGCGGTGGTGCTGGGCGAGATATTCGACCGCGACCGCGTGATTGTCCATTCGGGCTTAAGTGTGGGCGAGCAAATTGTTGTTGCTGGTGTCTATCGCCTCAAGGATGGCGAGCGAGTGAAAATCCTAAATCGTTAGCCTATGTCACTCTCCGAATTTTCATTGCGCCGATCTTCCGTTGTCTATTTTGTGCTTATGCTCTTTGTGGTGGGCGGCATTTGGTCGTTTATCCGTATGGGCAAGAAGGAGGACTCTACCTTTGTGCTGAAGAGCGCCGTTGTAACGTGCGACTATGCCGGTGCCACACCCTTCGAGGTTGAGCAATTGATCTCCGAGCCCGTCTCGCGCGAGTTGCAGTCGATGCGCCGCATAAAGAAGATTACATCCGAATCATACTATGGCCACGCCCGCATAATGGTTGAGCTGGAGTCGGGCGTGCGAGCCCGCGAGATACCGCAACTGTGGGACGAATTGCGTCGTAAGGTGGAGAATATATCCTCGTCGCTGCCCGCGGCGGCAGGGCCTCTGCGTGTGGATGATGATGTCAGCGATGTCTATGGCCTGTACTATGCTCTGGCAGCCGACGAGGGCTTCTCGTGGGATGAGATTCGTAGTTGGGCGCAACAACTAAAGCGAGAAATAGTGGCCATCGATGGTGTGCAGAAGGTAGCCCTTAAGGGCGAGCAGCAACCGGTAGTAAATATTTATATTACAAAATCCACGCTGGCTAACTTCTCAATATCGCCCGAGATGATTGCAGCTACACTCTCGCAGCAGAATAACATCGTCGATACGGGCGAGATCGATGCCTCACAGGTGCGGGTGCGCATACTTGAGCCTGGCACATACTCCACCATCGAGGATATTGCCGACCAGTTGCTCATCGCGCCCGATGGACGTCAATTCCGCCTGGGCGATATTACCCGTATCAAACAGGGCTATGTCGATCCGCCGACAGTTGTAATGAATGTTGATGGACGCCGTGCCGTAGGTATAGGTGTTGCCTCTGATGGCGATGCCGATGTGGTGCGTCTGGGCGGAGAGGTGGAGGCCCTGCTTGCCCGCTTTGAGAGCCAGATGCCTGTGGGCATGGATATCCTGACGCTCTACCCCGAGGATCAGATAGCACGTCGTGCCAACCTCTCCTTTATGCTCAATTTGTTAGAGTCGGTGGCTATCGTTATTGTAGTGATTATGCTCTCGATGGGCTTTCGTACGGGGTCGCTCATAGGCCTGTCGCTCATCTTCACCATTGGCGGTACGATGCTCTGCATGTACGGTATGGGAGAGGGTATTAACCGCACGTCGCTGGCAGGATTCATCATTGCGATGGGTATGCTTGTGGATAATGCTATCGTAGTGGTAGATAATGCAATTAGGGGCGTTAGTCGTAATCTTACCATGCGCGAGGCTCTGCTGCAGGGTGCCGATAGACCGAAGTGGGGATTGCTGGGTGCAACGCTCATCGCCGTATTTTCGTTCCTGCCTCTCTACCTTGCGCCCTCATCCGTGGCCGAGATCGTGAAGCCACTCTTCATCGTTATTGCCCTCTCGCTGCTGCTCAGCTGGCTGCTGGCACTGACGCAGGTGCCGCTCTTTGGTATGGATATGCTTCGCGAAGGCACGATGCCGGTGGCTCAGACTCAAGCATGGTTTAAGCGGGTGCTGATGGCTCTATTAGCTCACCGTTGGTCTGTTGTTGTGGTTGTTGTGCTGCTTTTTGCGGGTGCGGTGGTAGCTATGAAGCGTATGCCGCAGAACTTCTTCCCGCAGCTCGATAAACCATATTTCCGTGCCGATGTGATTCTGCCCGAGGGGTACGATATGGAATCTACTGAGCAACATCTCGATGCTATGACCGAGTGGTTGCTTGGGCAGGATGAGGTGGTGCGTGTATCCACAACGGCAGGTGCTACGCCACTGCGTTACTATCTGGCCAGCGGTAGCGTGGCCGGTCGGCCTAATTTCGGCAATCTGCTGGTGGAGGTTCGTTCTTCTCGTGTAACAGAGCAGGTGAAGCAGCGCTTCGATGACTACGTCGAGGCTTCGTTCCCCGATGTGTGGCTCCGCTCGTCGCTCTTCAAACTGTCGCCTGTGCCCGATGCCACCATCGAGATAGGTTTTGTGGGTAGCAATGTGGATACGCTTATATCTCTTGCCACACGCGTGCAGCGTATCATGCAGTCGCTGCCCGAGGCCGACAACGTCCGCAGTAGCTGGGGTAATCGTGTGGCTACGTGGCTTCCGGAATATTCTCAGATTAAGGGGCAGCGTATAGGCGTGAGCCGTAGTCGCATGGCGCAGTGGATAACGCTGGCCTCGGATGGGTATCGTCTGGGGGAGTATCGTCAGGGTGATGAGGTGATGCCCATCCTGCTCAAGGATGAGGATATCGATGATTATAACCTATCGAATCTGCAGTCGATGCCAATCTTCTCGCGCGATGGCAATGTCTACTCATTGGAGCAGGCTGCGTCGGGTTTTGATTTCGATTATCGAACTGGCGTAGTCAAGCAGTATAACCGTCAGCGAGTGGTCAAGGCTCAGTGTGATCCGAGGGCAGGGGTCAATACGCAGCATCTCTACAAGCGCCTTATAGCGGAGGTCAAGCGTCAGGTGGTAGTGCCACAGGGTTATCAGATGATGATCTTTGGTGAGCAGGAGTCGCAACAGGAGTCAAATCGTGCCCTGGGGAGGTATATGCCGCTCACACTGGTGCTGATCTTTGTTACGCTGTTATTGTTGTTTGATAATTTCCGTGATCCGATTGTCATTCTGCTTATGACGCCACTTATCTTCATCGGCGTAGTGTTGGGGCTGTTGCTTACCGGTAACGAGTTCGATTTCTTCTCGCTTCTGGGTTTGCTTGGCCTTGTTGGCATGAATGTGAAGAATGCCGTAATTCTGGTCGCTACCATACGCGATTATCGTGTCGTGGGACTCCCCGTTGGCGATGCCATTGTGGAGGCTTCGGTTGAGCGATTGATGCCAGTGGTGCTGGCCTCCGTGACGACTATTCTGGCTCTTATTCCGTTGCTTTTTGACTCGCTTTTTGCCAGCATGGCTGCAACGATTATGGGCGGATTGCTGGTGGCGACGGTGCTGACGATGGTGGTGTTGCCCGTAGTGTATGCCCTTTTCTATCGAGTGAAATATGTTAAAAAGAGTTAGTTATGCGAATCGTTTCCCTTTTTATAGCTGTGGTGCTGACCTCAAGCGCGGCATATGCTCAAGTCTCCTTTTCGCTTGAAGCCTACCGCGATAGCGTGTATATGAATAGTGTTGATATGCGCAATTCCATCGTTGCGGTGGAGCGTGCTCAGGCGCAGGAGCATATCGCAAAAACCGATTACCTTCCCTCGCTCACTGCATCGGGATCGTTTACGACCGATTTCCGTCGTACGGGCAATGCCGATCTGTGGGGTTTTGCGCTGCAGCCACACATCGAGCAGGTGCTTTATGCTGGTGGCGGTGTGCGTGCGGCATATAGGCGCTCGGTGTTGCAGAGTGGGGTGGCTGCGGAGAATCAGCAGATGACACGTCTGAATGTGCGCAACGCTGCCGAGAGAGCATATTACACGCTGTCGGCTATGCAGCTCTATCGTGCCGCAACGCAGGAGTATGTCTCCATTATACGGTCGCTATATCGGGTGGTGGAGGAGCGTTTTAACGAAGGATATATTGCTAAGGGTGATATGTTGCAAGTCGAGACACGGCTAAGTCAGGCCGAGTATTCGCTCATTGAGATGGACAATAGTTACGAAGTGGCTCTGCATCGCTTCAATACACTTCGTGGTGAGGTGGGGCCTGCCGATGTGACGCTGCTGAACTCCATCATTGACACCATTTCGCAGCCTCAGCGCCTGAGTGTTGAGCAGATGCTTGTGCGTCGCCCCGATATGCGGTCGGCACAACTTGCAATACTGGCTGCAGAGTATGGTGTGCAAGTTACGCGTGCGCAGTATAATCCGCGATTGACGGCAGGTGTGAGTGGCTCGTGGCAGACCTATTCTCCCAATGCCTCGGCAAAGACCTATGTAGATGGCGCGCTGGTGCTTGGACTTAGTGTACCGCTGTTTCATTGGGGTGAGCGACGATCGGCGGTAGCCGTGGCGCGCAGCGATCAGCGACAGGCAGAGAATAGGCTGGAACAGTTGCGTCGCGATGCGGCACAGCAGGAGGCCGACGGCTGGAGTGCAATGATGAATAGCTATTCGCAGATTCAGTCGTCGCTGCACAATCTGGCTATAGCAAGCGAAAACCTCTCGATCAGCACCTACTCCTATCAGGAGGGGCAGGCCACAGTGCTCGATGTGCTACAGGCGCAGATCAGCTGGCTACAACTCTACACCAACGCCATAACTGCCCGCTTCAATTATGCCGTAGCAGTGTCGGAGTATCGACGCGTTACGGCTCAGGAGTAAAAAGGAAAGGTTGCCCCACGCGGAGCAACCTTTTACTATGCCTTTACCGTTTCGTTGCTGACGATGTAGATCTCGTGCGTGACCGGGGCAGCGCATTTCAGCAGGGCGATAAGTCCGCACAGTCGATCCTGCGCATCGCGTATGGCTTCGCTTACGAAGCGCTGGTCGCTCATTGTGCGGCACTCGACGTTGTATGCTACGTTAAAACGCATAAAGCGGCTGTCGGCCTGCAGTTTTTCGGTGTCGAGTGTCCCCTCAATAGAGATCTCAAGTCGTTTGAGCGAGATGTGATCCTTTGCCAGGATGCCCATTACGGTGAGTCCTGCACATTGCGCCGTGGCGCACAGAAGCAGCGCTTTGGGGTTCAACTCCTCTAATTTGGCGCCACTGGGCAGCCGGAATTTACCGTTTCGAAGTTCTACGGTGACCTTTTGTTTGTTGTTCATAATTACATGCTTTTACTCTATATTTGACTCTACGGCCGCAAATGGAATCAATGCGCCCCGTGAGCACAATATTTGAGTGACAATAATCGTTCCTATATTGGGAGAATTGCTCTAAAATAGTTACCTTTGTAGATAATAAACTTCGAAAAATTATGCGAAAAAAAATATTCCTTTTAGCCATTATTGCCATTGGAACGCTTACGCAGTTGCAGGCGCAGAATACTGCGCAGCAGGCTGCCAATAGTGCTGCCATTGAGCGAGGTGTGTCGTTGTACAATTTTGGCCATTGGATCGAGGCTCGTACGGAGCTGTTGTCGCTGCGCGAGAGGTTGTCAAGCGTGCGCGATCGTGCTCTGCTGGAGAAGATTGATTATTATGTAGCCTTGTGTGACGTAGAGCTTAAAATGGCTGATGCCGATGCGCGCCTAAAACGTTTTCTGGCCGAGTATAACTCCTCTCCCTATAAAAATGATGTGCAATATACGCTCGGTGCAGTTTACTGCATGGAGGATGAGATGACTCTGGCCCAGCAGGAACTCGAGAAGGTAAACTATAAATTCCTCTCGCCCCAGCAGCGTGATCGCTACGATCTGCGTATGGGATATATGGCCTTCATGGAGAATGATTATGCGCAGGCCAAGCAATACTTCGCCCGCATTGCTAAAGGTAGCGACTATGCCGACCATGCCACATATTACACCTCCTATATGGCATATGCCGAGGGTGATCTGCCGCTCTCGCGCCAGGGATTTCAGTCGCTAACGCAGAGCCCCATATATCGTGATCTGATGCCTTTCTACCTGATGCAGATCGATTTCAAGGAGGGCGACTACCGTGCCGTAGTGGCGCAGGGTGATGCCTTGATGGAGCGCACCACCCCGGAACAGGCTTTGCAGATACGCCGCATCATGGCCGAGTCGTGGTTTCAGTTGGATGATTATGCGGCAGCGGTAAAGTATATGAATGCATATCGTGCAGCGGGTGGAGAGATGCATCGTCTGGAGAACTATATAATGGGTTACTCGCAGTATCGTCAGACTCTCTATGCAGAGGCTTCGTCATATCTTCGTCAGGCGTGCAGTGCCGACGATATGCTTACGCAGAATGCCTCGTATCACCTGGCCGACTGTTATCTGCGCGCTGGTGATAAGACCAATGCCATGCACTCGTTTGCCATGGCGTCGAGTGCTGAGTATGATCGTGCCATTGCAGAGGATGCCCTCTTTAATTATGGAAAATTGCTCTTTGAGCAGGGTGGTGGCCATTTCAATGAGGCTATCAACGTATTGAACCGATACATGGCTCTCTATCCCGAGTCGGCAAGAAAGGGTGATGCACACAAGCTGCTCATTGCCGCATACTACAACTCTCACAACTATGCCGATGCATACGAGGCGTTGAAGAGTATGCCCAATCCCGATGGCGATGCTCTGCTGGCTCTGCAGAAGATTGCATATTTCAATGGCCTTGAGGCTTATGCCGACGGCGAGCTGGCCGATGCCGAGTCGTCGCTCACTGAGTCATTGTCGGTGGGTTCGTCGAATGCAAAATATAACGCTTTGGCCTCGTTCTGGCTTGGCGAGATAGCCTATGCCAAGGGGGATACACGCACCGCGTTGCAGCGTTATCGCAACTTCGTTGCTCGTGCACCACGCTCGGGCGAGGAGTATGCCATGGCGCAGTACAATATGGGTTACTGCTACTTCAATTCAGGCGACATGGAGTCTGCAGCGAAGGCTTTTGAGGAGTTTCTTAAGGTGCGTACCCTGAACGATGAGTATCGTGCCGATGCCTATAACCGTATGGGCGATGTGCGTTACGCGACACGCAAATATGCTGAGGCGGTGCAATACTACGACCGCGCTATCGCATCCAATCAGGCGGGACGTTACTATGCGCAGTATCAGCGTGCGATAACCCTGGGTGTGCAGAATAAACGCTCGGAGAAGATCTCTGCCCTGCAGAGTATCGTCCGGGCCGACAGAGGTGATTATGTCGATGCTGCTACATATGAGCTGGGTAGAACCTACATCGCTGCAGAGCGTTATGCCGACGGTGTTAGCACCCTCGAGGAGTTTATTGCGGCATATCCCTCATCGTCATACCATGCGCAGGCGTTGTCGGATCTGGGTCTGGCGTATATGAACCTTGGCCAGCGCGATAAGGCTCTGGAGTATTACGATCGCGTGGTGAAGTCTTCGCCACAGTCGCCACAGTCGAAGAGCGCATTGCAGGGTATCCGCGACATCTACATGGCGCAGGGTAATGCCGATGGCTATTTTGCCTATGCCGAGAGGGTGGGTCTGGAGAGTAACGTGAGCGAGATGACACGTGACTCGCTGTCGTATGCCGCGGCGCAGAAACTCTATCTTGACAACAAGACGCAGGAGGCCGCCATTTCTCTTCGCAACTACCTGAACAACTACCCGCGAGGATATTATCGCAACGATGCCCTCTTCTTCCTGAGTGACTGCCACGTTCGTGATGGTCGCGACGAGGAGGCCATCACATCGCTCTCGGAGCTTGCGGCGCAGGGTCACACACAGTATTCGGAGCGTGTGTTGGAGCGTCTGGCTACGATGTGCTACGAGCGAGAGCGTTATGAGGAGGCTGCCAAGGCTTACCGCTCGCTCTATGATGAGACGCAGAGTGCTGCCGCCAAGACCAATGCTGCATCAGGTTATATCGCCTCGACACTTAAATATGCCGACGATGCCACGCTGTTGGCTATGGCCGATGATGCCGAGCGTATGAGCGGTCTTACCGACGTTGCTCTTCGCAAGGCGCGCCATGCCAAGGCATCGGTGCTGCTACGCGAGGGTAAGCGTGAGCAGTCGCTGGAGGTCTTCCGGGTGTTGTCGTCAGAGGTTAAGAGCGCCGAGGGTGCCGAGGGCCGTTATCGCCTCATTGAGGCTGAGTATGCTGCCAAGCGATACGATAAGGCTGAAGAGATGGTTTATGCCTTTTCGGACAGCAAGACACCGCAGAACTACTGGCTTGCCAAGTCCTTTATTTTGCTCGGTGATATATATATGAGCCGCGGTGATGCGTTCCAGGCACGTGCTACGTACCAGAGCGTAGTGGATGGCTATTCGCCCGCCGATGATGGCATTGTGGCCGAGGCTAAAGAGAAAATTGCTAAAATGGAGTAGAGTATGAGAAGATTATATTACATCGTAACATTGCTATTGCTTTCGACCTTTGCCTCGCAGGCACAGGTGCAGAAGCAGGTGGAGGTGTCGAAGGATTACACGCCGACGGTTAGCACTGCGCAGAAGCTCGCAATCCAGCCCGATATGACCGATACGGTGATGATGCGTCCCGATGTGGATTATACAGTCACACCCCGTTCGTTCGAGACCTCGCTTATGACCGAGAACTTCCGCCCGGCTACAATCACCTACTGGGACTATTATCGCGCCCGTCCGCTCTATGCCCGTGCAGCCATCGGCATGCCGCTGTCGAGCGAGGTGGATGGTTACATCGCAACATATAATAAGGATCGTGGCTATGCTATGGCCTATGTCAACCATTGGGGCGACTACCGTGCGCGACATAATCTGCTCGACGAAAAGGTTACGCGCAACACCATGGAGATGGATAACCGCGTAGGCGGTCGTGCCGGTCTTTTCGTCGGCGAGCGTCTGCTGGAGGTTGATCTTGCTGCCGACCATCGTCTGCGACACCGCTATCCTACAACGGGCGAGAAGATTGAGTTCGGCCGTGCCGGAGGTAAGATCCGTTTTGGTGATGACTTTACCGACCTTAGCCGATGGAATTTCAATGTCGAGGCTGAAGGCTCGTATTTCCTCGATGGGGTAGATGTGGGCGACTTCAATGAGTCCAACATAGCCGCATCGGCTGCGGTAGCCAAGATGCTTGGTGGACGTCATATACTGCGCATTACGGCCGGCTACGACGGAGCATTCGGCTATAAGGCTCTGAAGAACTATAAGAACAATATTTTCACTGCCGGTGCCCGCTATGGCATGGAGAGCGAGCGTTTTGAACTTATGGTTGGTGCCGACTACTATTATGACAGAGTGAATGGTGCGACCAGCAGCCCGCACCATATATTCCCTTATCTGCGCCTTGCGTGGAAGGATACGTCGGAGGGTTTTATCCCCTTTGTTGAGGTGGATGGCGAGCTTAGGCGCAATGACTTTGCTTCGCTCATATTCACAAACCCCTATATGCGTGGAACAAGTGGTGTGGCTGAGGCTCTTGCCCAGCAGGCAAATGAGACATCGTATAATGGCCGCATCGGTTTTGGCGGAAATCTTGCTAAGGGAGTCTTCTCGTACGATCTCTCGGCCGAGTTGTCATTGGCCGATGATCATCTCTACTGGTATAGCACAGGTGCTGACTATGGCTTTGCTCCAGCCTACCAGCACAGTCTGCGCATCGATGCCAATGCTCTGGTGCGCCCCGTGGGTGCCTTCGAGGCAAAGGTATATGCGGGGGTATATGTGTGGGAGAAATATGCTGGTTATTACAGCAACCGACCCAATTTTAATGTCGGCACGTCGCTAAGCTATCTCTCGCGCAGGATCCGTGCTGGCGTAACGCTCGATTATGCGAGCGCTATCAAGTGGATGACACTCTCTGATACTCTCTCTGAGGATGGTCTCAAGCAGTTTACCTACACGCGTACGAATGGCACGCTGACGCTTGGTGTTGAGGTGGAGTGGCGCATCAACGATCGCTGGGCCGTATATGCCGAGGGTCGCAATCTGACGGGCAGCAAGGTTTATGAGTGGCTCAATTACTACCGCTCGACACCCGAGGGTATACTGGGAGTGAAGTTCTCGCTGTAAGTTAGCCCTGCAAAATAAAAAGGCCGCCAAGCAATTTGCTGGCGGCCTTCTCTTTATCTCTTCTTTTTTGTCGTTGTCTTCTTCTTTTTGGTTGTGGTGCGTACCGTGCCACCTGTTATCTTGCGTGCCATCTGCTGTGCAAGTGTCTTGGCAAAATATGTTGCGGCTGTACCGATGATGCTTCCGATGATGCTCTTCTTCATGCCTGATGAGCGCTTTGCCGATTTGGCTTGCTCCTTCTCCTTAAGTTCACGCTCACGCTCGGCCTGCTCTTCTGCTTCGGCCTCGGCAGCCTCGGCTGCGGCCTTCTCGCGCTGCTTCGATATCTTCTCAAATGCCGATTCGCGATCTACGGCCTCGTCATATTTGCCGGCGATGCGTGACGATGCGATGAGCTCTGCTCGCTGCTCATCTGTAATAGCACCAATCTGACTTAAGGGGAAGAGAATCTTTGCACGCTCGACAACGGAGGGTGCACCCTTCTCATCAAGGAATGATACCAGCGCCTCGCCTGTGCCAAGCTCCAGAATCTCGCGCTCGGTTGAGAAGGCGGGATTGGGACGGAATGTCTGCGCAGCTGCCTTTACAGCAGCCTGATCCTTGGGTGTGAAGGCTCTGAGAGCGTGCTGCACACGGTTGCCGCACTGGCCAAGGATAGCCTCCGGCAGATCGGATGGCGACTGCGAAATAAAGTAGATGCCGATACCCTTCGAACGAATCAGACGCACGATCTGCTCGATCTTGTCGGTCAGCGCCTTCGACGTATCCTTAAAGAGCATATGCGCCTCGTCGAAGAAGAATACCATCTTCGGCAGATCCATATCGCCAATCTCGGGCATCTTCTCATATATAGAGGTGAGCAACCACATAAGGAACGTAGAGTAGAGCTTGGGCTGGAGCATAAGCTCATCAGCGGCCAGGATGTTCATCACGCCACGACCATTCTCCGTCTGCAGCAGGTCGTAGATATCGAACGCGGGCTCGCCAAAGAACTTGTCGCCACCCTGCTCGGCAAGCGTTAGAAGTGAACGCTGAATGGCACCGATAGTGGCTGTTGATACGTTGCCGTAGGTGGTAGAGTAGCGGTCGGCGTTCTTTGCTACATAATCCAGCATAAGGCGCAAATCCTTCATATCAACGAGCGGCAACTGCTCATCCTCGGCAATGCGGAAGGTGAGTGCCAGTACGCCCGACTGCGTGTCGTTTAGATCGAGCAGACGAGAAAGCAGCATGGAGCCCATCTGCTCAACAGTAGTGCGCATAGGGTGTCCCTTCTTGCCGTAGACATCGAACAGACGTACGGGGCAACCCTTGAATTGCAACGACGCCGCGTCGATGCCGAACTCCGTGCAACGCTTCTCAATAAAGCCGCTCAGGCGGCCTGTCTGCGAGATGCCTGAAAGGTCTCCCTTCATATCGGCCATGAAGCAGGGTACGCCAGCCTCCGAGAATGTCTCGGCCAGCACCTGCAACGTGACGGTCTTACCCGTACCCGTGGCACCAGCTATCAAACCGTGACGGTTTGCCATCTTGCCTATGATGTGAATGGGCCCCTCAGCGCAGTGAGCCACATAGAGTTGCGAATCCTTATACATGGGTTAATAGTGTTTGTGTTGATTATTTGCAGGCAATCTTCTCTACGCGAGCGATGTGGCGGCCACCCTCGAAATCGGTTGAGAGGAACTTCTCAACGATAGCCATAGCCTCATCGTTAGAGATGAAACGAGCGGGCAGAACCACTACGTTGGCGTTGTTGTGCTGACGGATAAGGCCAGCAACCTCAGTGTTCCAGCACAGACCTGCACGGATGCCCTGGTGCTTGTTCAGGGTCATAGCCATACCCTCACCCGAGCCGCAAAGACCAATACCGCGAACCATCTCGCCAGCCTCGATAGCCGAAGCCAGGGCGTGACCGAAGTCGGGGTAGTCGATGCTCTCCTCAGAGTAAGTGCCGAAATCTACTACGTCGAAACCTTTTGATGAGAGGTAACCAACCAAAAACTCTTTCATCTGATAACCTGCGTGGTCACACGCAATACCAATTTTCTCCATAATCTTATAGTGTATTAAATTTATTCCTGCTTTGCTGCGCGCTTGCGATCCACCTCATTGAGCAGAATCTTTCTCAGACGCATCGACTTGGGGGTAACCTCAACATACTCGTCAGCCTTGATGTACTCCAGAGCCTCCTCCAGCGAGAAAACCTTAGGCGGTACGATGACTGCCTTGTCGTCGGCACCCGACGCACGCATGTTGGTGAGCTGCTTAGCCTTCGTTACATTGATTGTAATGTCGCCCTGACGTGTGCTCTCGCCAACTACCTGACCGCAATATACCTCCTCCATGGGAGAGATGAAGAATCGGCCACGATCCTGTAGCTTGTCGATAGAGTAGGCGTAGGCAGTTCCGGTCTCCGATGCGATGAGTGAGCCGTTGGTACGCATCTCAATATCGCCCATCCAAGGCTCGAAGTCCTTCAGACGGTGTGTCATAATTGCCTCGCCGGCGGTTGCCGTGAGCATATTTGAACGCAGGCCGATGATGCCTCGTGAGGGAACGACAAACTCCAGACGTGTACGCTCGCCGTCAGACTCCATGTTTGTAAGCATACCCTTGCGCTTTGTTACCATCTCGATCACCGTTCCAGCGCACTCGTCGGGACAATCTACGGTCATCTCCTCAACGGGCTCATGCTTTACGCCGTCAATATCCTTGATGATTACCTTGGGCTGACCCACCTGCAACTCATATCCCTCGCGGCGCATGGTCTCCACCAGTACCGAGAGGTGTAACACGCCACGACCATATACGATGAACGAATCGGCATTCTGTCCCGGCTCAACACGCAGAGCGAGGTTGCGCTCCAGCTCGCGATCCAGACGATCCTTCAGGTGGCGCGATGTGACAAACTTACCGTCGCGACCAAAGAAGGGCGAGTTGTTGATGGTAAAGAGCATCGACATCGTAGGCTCATCGATAGCAATAGGGGGCAGCGGTTCGGGATTCTCATAATCACAGATCGTATCACCAATCTCGAAGCCCTCAATACCTACAATGGCGCAGATCTCGCCACACTCTACCTTCTCGACCTTTGACTTGCCCAGACCGTCGAATACCATCAGCTCCTTGATCTTGGTCTTGATCTTTGTCTGTCCGTCGCGCTTTGCAAGCGTTACATTCTGTCCTGCGTGCAACTCACCGCGAGTGAGCTTACCTACGGCAATACGACCAACGTAGGGCGAGTATTCGAGTGATGTTACAAGCATCTGCGGAGTGCCCTCCACCACTTCGGGCTCGGGAATCTCATCAATGATAGCATCGAGCAGCGGTGCGATAGAGTCGGTAGGCTCGTTCCATACGTGCGACATCCAACCCTGCTTTGCCGAACCGTAAATGGTCTTATAGTCGAGCTGCTCTTCGGTTGCATCGAGTGAGAACATAAGGTCGAACACCTGCTCGTTTACCACTTCGGGGCGGCAGTTGGGCTTGTCCACCTTGTTCACCGCCACGATGACCTTGTGGCCCAGCTCCAAAGCCTTGCCCAGAACGAAGCGGGTCTGGGGCATGGGGCCCTCGGCGGCGTCCACCAGCAGAATGACGCCGTTGACCATCTTCAGGATCCGCTCCACCTCGCCGCCGAAGTCGGC
>JAEIGA010004229.1_pt1 | contig 22227 bp, 18 predicted proteins | sample 9270691 | NCBI WGS metagenome assembly JAEIGA01 (sample SAMN17057246, study PRJNA624740) | gut metagenome | biome: biome; isolation source: fecal sample | host: Bos grunniens | place: China: Xizang | collected 2019 | reverse complement strand
TGTCAGGGTGCCATAATTTGGCTAGATCTCGATATGAATGCTTTATAGTTTCAAAATCGGCATCTGTTGATACTTGTAATATTTCGTAAAACCCCAGTACATCTTTCATCTATATGTATACCCCTTCGCTTTTGATATTGTCTTCTTGTAATTTTATAAAATTTTCACTCGTATTTATTTTGATAGTTCCCGAGTAATTCAGATCGTACAATGACTTTTTAAACAAATTGATAATATTTGAACAAAAATCGTCAGAAAGTTTTGTGCTTGTTCTGATTATCAGGTCAAGACTGCGAGATTGGACTTTTGAAAAGCCGTCAAATTGAAATTTTCCCAACTTAGAAAACTCTGTTTCTACAACAAATCTGGTTGTTTTGCCATCTTTTTGCTTTTCTTTTTGTTGTTGGTCTTTTTTTAGAGCTATTTTTATGGCAGACAGTTGCGAACCATCAAAAAACGGCACTTCGACAATACGCCAAGACGGTGTTTCTTTTACAAAACTTTGCATCATATTGTTTAGTTCGGTTACAATTTTTTGACCGGCCACATTATCTGAAATTATTTCTTTGACAACTTCTGTTCCCAACCAACGGGTGATATCGTTATTTAGACTTCCTTTATATAAGTTATATATATTTTCAAACAAATTATCACTTTGAAACGGTAATTTCGGCAAAAGCAAATTCATCGTTTTGGTATCTGAATTTTGAAACAAATCAATTAAATGCTTAAAACTTGTGTCTTTAAGCATGGTTTCAATATTTGCGGTTGTCTTGTGTGAAGGTAAAATATTTTTGATAATATCATCAACGATTTTTATTTTTTGTTCCAATGATGATTTTGCGACATTTATATCCAGCGTTAATTTTTCAGCTAGCGGAATTTCGATGTCTGAGGCAAAACAAGTATCGCCTATGGGAGTTTTTACAATATAAAGTTGGTTTATCTTATTGCTGATTTCACCGCCCAGTTGCTTACTGCTAAAACTTTGTATTATTTCTTCAAGTTGCGGTTTTAAGATATCTATTTTTTGCGGGTTTGCGATAATTTCCTTAATTGTATTTTGCAAATTTTTTATATCGATACTTTTTTCGGGCAAGCTTCCTATTTTGGCAATACTTACCTCAATATCTTTGGCTATTTGAATAATCTGTTGCTTAGTTTTATTATCCAGAGGTGTATCTTTTGTACTTTCCGCAATAAAATTTTGTAATTTTATCGGAGATAATTGAGGCTTGTTAAGCCAAGCATCTTTGCTTTCAATAACTATTTCCGGTTGAGGCAAAGATGACATATTGTCTTGCTTTGGGATTTCTGGTGTCATTACTCCGGTTGGACTTATTTTAACCGGAATCGTAATTTTTTCACCAACTTGCAGCGGTAAAGATATATTGCCTTTCAACTCAACGGGAAACGAAGTTTCACCAAGCTGTAAAAAAAATTCCACTCCGTCGGAATTGGCTAAGACCTCAAGCATTCCATATCTTTGAGTATTTATTGCTTTGGCCAGTTCTGATGTTATATTATCCAAAGAAATTGTTTGTTTAATATCGCTCGGTTTTATGAGTGAAATTATATTGTTTATGTTAATCGAATTGTTCATTTTTGAGAACCCTTTGAGCTACGGCCATAACATCAAGCGCGGCTTCTGATTCCGGATAGCGACTGATTATTGTACTTTGATTTCTGATAGAATCACGAACGCGGGTGTCTTGTCGAATAATCCCCCGCAAAGGCGGTACTGTTTTGATAAATTCGCTACATGCTCTTTTTAACAATTTGTATGTACGCAATCCGTCCTCTATATAATTTACCTGATTGATAACTATACTTAGCGAGGTATTTGGGTAACGAGTTGTCATCAGCTTTATCAATCTGTAATTTGCCGTAAGTGATTTTGGATCGTCATTACATACAATTATTGCCGATTGAGACATTCCGGCCAAAACTTTGGATGAATTATTCATTCCCGAGCTCATATCCAAAATCAGTTTATCATAATTTTGAGATACAATATTTAAATCATCTCCCAATATCTGCAAACGCCCGATTGACATCGTTGACAAACCCGAAGATCCCGGATTGCCATAAGCTATGTCAAATCGCCCTTTTTCATAATTGAAAATAACCTGATTAAGCGTGCGGTTGCCATATATCACAGCATCTAAATCATTTGCAAAATCCAAGCCTAATTGCACTTTAGTATTATTTAAGCCGCAATCTCCGTCAAACAACATAACTTTTTGTTTAAACAAACTTAGTGCATGCGCCAAATTTAATGAAAACCATGTTTTACCGCAACCACGATAACCGGAAATAACCGCGAGCATATTTTTGCCCTTAAGCTGCATAGCTTCTTTGGCAAAATTGGTTGTTATTTCTGTTTCATTCAGCATTGTTTTTTATATTTGGCCTACGGTTTTTATTTTAGCTTTCGGGTGAATTTCATTTTGAGACATTACTGCACTCAAAGGACGGAAGCGCTCAATTATAGAACGAACAAACGGTCGAATATTCGGACTGGTTAAAAGCACCGGATTTTCACCTTTGAGAGCCAATTCTTCTAACACATTGCGAACTTTTGTTATAAATGACTGTAACATTGTCGGCGGCATAGCAAGTTGTTTTTCTTCGCCTTCGCCAATGATTGATTGAGCAAAGTTTTGTTCCCATTCTGCTGACAAAGGGACTAAGGATATAACACCAAATTCATTAGAGTAAGCATTGGATAATTGGCGCGACAACCTGGTGCGAACATGCTCAGTTATAAGCATTAAACTATGCGTTGAAGTAACCGCTTCGGATATACCTTCCAAAATGGTCGGTAAATCGCGAATCGAAACCCTTTCTTGCAACAGATTTTTTAATATGCGTTGCAAAGCCGCCAAACTTATCTTATTTGGAATCAAATCTTTTACCAATTTTTGATGTTCTTTATCCATTTCATCAAGCAACTTTTGAGTTTCGGCATAAGACAACAGCTCTGACATATTTTCTTTTACCAATTCGGTAATATGAGTTGTTACAACCGTCGCCGGATCAACAACGGTATAGCCTCTGAACATTGCTTCTTCACGATATGACGGGTCTACCCACATAGCTTTTAGCCCAAAAGTAGGTTCCAAAGTTTCTTCACCCGGCAGATTGATTTTGTCACCTCTGGGATCCATAACCAACAACTGAGTAGGTCTGATTTCGCCCTTGCCTGATTTTACTTCTTTGACATAAATGTTATATTCGTTAGCCTCTAATTGCATATTGTCTTGAATACGAATCGAGGGCATTACAAAACCCAATTCCGAGGCAAGAGCTCGACGCAATGCTTTGATTTGGTCGGTAAGTTTGCGGTTGGTATCTTCGTTAATCAATGGAAGCAATCCGTATCCTATTTCAAGGCGTATCAAATCTACTTTTAAGACATTAGCTATCGGTTCATCAGTCATTTTGCTGATTGCCGATTGTTTTTGCTCTTGTTCCAATACGGCTTGAACTTTGGCAGCTTCTTCTTTTTGCTGCTTAGATAAATAATATGCCGTTGTTCCGGTAATGGCTGAGAGAATAAAAAACGGAACAGCCGGAGTTCCGGGAATTAGGCCTAAAACAACAGCCAATCCCGAGCTCATACCAAGAGCCTTAGGATAATTAGCAAGTTGTTCAAACAAAACTTTGTCGGTTGACTCGGTCATGCCCGCTTTTGATACCAAGATACCGGCACCGACGGATACAATCAAAGCAGGAATTTGAGAAACCAAGCCATCACCGACAGTCAAACGAGTATATGTTTCACCGGCTTGAGCAAAGCTCATATCATTTTGAACCATACCGATAATAATACCGGCTACAATGTTGATAAAGGTAATCAAAAGGCCTGCAATTGCATCGCCTCGCACGAATTTGGAAGCACCGTCCATAGCTCCGTAAAACGAGCTTTCTTTGGATAAATCTTCGCGGCGTTTTTTAGCCTCGTCCTCATTTATCAATCCTGATGACAAATCGGCATCAATAGCCATTTGTTTTCCCGGCATGGCGTCCAATGCAAAACGAGCGGCAACTTCAGCAATACGACCTGAACCTTTGGTAATTACGATAAAGTTTACCAAAACCAATATGGCAAATACTATTACACCGATAACAAAATTGTTACCCATGATGAAGCCGCCGAAAGCTTTAATGACTTCACCGGCAGCATTGTCGCCTAAATATCCTCGAGATAAAATAAGACGGGTTGAAGCCAGATTTAAGGCCAGTCGATACATGGTTGTAATTAACAACACCAATGGAAACGAGCTGAACTCTATCGGCTTTTCGATAAAAATTGCCATCATTAAAACAACACATGCAAGTGTTATAGAAAGAGCTAATGATATATCCAACAACCATACAGGCATTGGCATAATCAAAATAACCAACATCAAAATAATGGCAAAGGCAAAAAACAAATCACCCCTTTTTGCTGAGCTAAGGAGCATATCTTTCATTGAAGTAGAAAATCCGTTTTTTGTTATATTGCCGGCCATTTTAACTACCCTTGATTAGACGAAGGATGTAAATAGCCTTCTTCCTGATATTGTTTTAATTTGTTGCGAAGAGTGCGAATCGATATACCTAGTATAGTAGCCGCAGCCGAACGATTCCACATGGTATCTTCCATAGTATCTAAAATGAGCTTGCGCTCCATTTCGGCAACTGTTTTTCCAACAGGAGCTTTTGTAATTTCTTCGTTTTCTTTAACTTCACGAACAGCTGATGGTGTTTGCAAAATTATTGCTTCTTCACCTATTTCGTCACCACTTGAGAGTAACACTGCTCGATGCATGGTATTTTCCAGCTCGCGAACATTACCCGGCCACAAATAATTGAGCAATATTTCTTCAGCTTTTGGCGATAAGTCTTTCATCGGCAAATCGTTAAGCTCGGAATATTTTTTGATAAAATGCTTAGCCAAAACAACAATATCACCCTCGCGATCTTTTAAATCGGGAATATTGATATTGATTACATTTAAGCGATAGTACAAATCTTGGCGAAATGTTCCGTCAAGGGTGCATTTTTCCAAATCTCTGTTTGATGTGGCAATAATTCTGGTATCAACCTTTATCGGTGATTTACCGCCCAATCGGTCAATTTCTTTTTCTTGAATCGCGCGAAGTAACTTGGCTTGTAAAGAAATATCCATTTCAGATATTTCATCCAAAAGCAATGTACCGCCTGAGGCTTCTTCAAATTTGCCTATACGACGAGAAACAGCTCCGGTAAAAGCACCTTTTTCATAGCCAAACAATTCAGATTCCAGCAAAGCTTCGGGAATTGCGGCACAGTTTACGGCCACAAATTTTTGATTAGCCCTTTTAGAGTTATCATGGATAAAGCGCGAAAAGATTTCCTTACCTGTTCCGGATGAGCCGGTTAATAAAACAGAAGCTTCGGATGGGGCTATTTGTTTGGCCATTTTCAAAATTGCTTCGGTCTTTTTGTCACCATATATAAGTGCGTGATTCTCTCTGGTAGCAGCAGCCAAAACAGCTCCGATAAGTTCCGGATCAGGAGGCAGAGGGATATACTCCTTTGCACCGGCCTTAATAGCTTTAACCGCTAAAGATGTATCATTGGCAACACCGCAAGCAACGACCAAAACATTTATTCTTGAAGCTTGCAAAGATGAAATAAGCTTATGAACATCGAGTGTTACATCAACCATTATTAACTCAATATTTTTTCCGGAACACAAAATTTCAAGTGCTTTTTCGACACTATCGGCCAAAGAAACCTGACCGCCTTTTGATATTGCTATCTTGCTGGCAGCTCCTATCTGACCGTTTAATGTTCCGACTATAAGCAATTCCATCGTAAACTATATCCTTATTTTCCGGAAGCTTTAACAATCTCGGTCATTGTGATACCTAATTTATCATCAACAACAACCACTTCACCACGAGCAACCAACGAATTGTTTACATAAATATCTATGGCTTCGCCTACTTTTCTATCAAGCTCAATAATCGCACCTTTGTTCAATTTCATCAATTGACTGACTTTCATATTGGTCTTGCCCAAAACAGCCGATACCTTTACCGGTATATTATATACAGCTTCCAAATCTGATGTTGATGTCGGAATATCAAAATCCTCAACACCGACATCTTTGCGTAAAATCGGCTCATTATCCAAAATGCTAGATTCACTAAGCTCGTTTAATTCTAAGTTATTATCCATTTTCCCTCTCTCGATTATTTGTATTTACTAAATTTTCTACTTTATTGACTATATCAGATGTTTTTCTTTCAACTCCGCCTGATTTCCACTCTACTCTACAATCCGATAAGCTGAGACTTACATCTTTGTGAACAGATATCTTACCTGAAAAATCATTTTGTTCAGCCAAACGAGAAATACTATCGGCAACAGAAGATATTATCTCAGGATTAAATGAAAAAGATAATGTGTCTTGATTAGAAAAATTAGCAAAATTTTCTGCTAAAAAGTTCTTAACTTCTTTTTCGGCTCTTTCCTTTTCTAAAGTGGGTAATATTTTTCTGACCATCTCAATAGAAAATTTAAGAGCAGATGCTTCAAGCGTCGTTTGTTTTTCATCCAAAGTTGAATATATAGTCATCAACTGATTTTTAATATTTTCCAATAATATATTTTGCTGCTCAAAAGAAGAATTTTTAGCATCTTCCATAGCTTTGTCATAAGCATTTTTTGATGCTTCTTCTATGGCCTGTTGGTATTCTTCTTCGGTGTAGACAGCCATATTTTCATCTATCTTTTCTTCTGCAAAGTTATATGACGAAGGTTCAATAATCGGTTGTTGTGTTTCGATTTCTGCGACTTCTTCAACTTTTTCTTCAATAACTTCTTCAACAACTTCTTCAATATCTTCTTCAACGATTTCTTCCGTTGTTTCGATATCTTCTACTGTATCATAAACTTCTACAATTTCTTCATCTGTTTCTAAGGGTTGATTGTCTTCAGAAACTACATTTGTAGCTTTGTCGCTTTTGACGACAAAGTTATCAAACAAATATTTCTGAAAATCAACCACCTTAACTTATTCCTTATACTAATATACTAATTCGTCGTTATCATTTCCTTCGGCAACAACAATTTCGCCGGCAGCAGCCAAATCTTTAGCCGAAGCAACGATATATTGTTGAGCTTCTTCAACATCGCGCATACGAACAGGTCCCATAGCATCCATATCTTCTTTGACGATTTTTCCTGCACGAGTTGACATATTGTTGAAGAACAAATCCTTCAAGGTATCTGAAGCACCCTTCAAAGCAATTGCAAGCTTGTCTTTGTCGATATTGCGTAACAAAATTTGGATACCTTGAGAATCGATTCTGGTCAAATCTTCGAATGTGAACATCAATGATTTTACGCGTTCAGCACTCTCACGGTTGCGTTCTTCCAAAGCTTCCATAAAGCGAGTTTCGGTATTTCTATCCAATGAATTGAAAATATCGGCAATAAATTCGTGAGCATCTCTTCTGGTAGATTTTGACAATGAGCTCATAAATTCTTTTCTTAATGTTTTTTCCAAGCTGTCCAAAACCTCTTTTTGAACCGAATCCATACGCAACATTCTCATTACGATTTCCATTGCAAAATTTTCAGGGAATAATGCTATAACTTTTGCCGCATGGTCTGCTTTAATCTTTGATAAAATAACAGCAATAGTTTGAGGATATTCATTTTTAAGGTAATTAGCCAAAACATGTTCGTTGACATTGCCGAGTTTGTCCCACATGGTACGACCGGCAGGACCTCTTATTTCTTCCATAATAATGGAAACGCGGTCTTTATCCAATGCCTTGGCCAACAATCTTTCCGTGGTTTCGTATGTACCGACCAAATTACCGGTATCATTTATTTTTTCGTTAAATTCGGTTATCAATTGTTCAATAACATTGGAGTTTACTTTTCCGAGTGATGCCATAATTACCGACAATTCTTTAATTTCTTCATCATCCATTACCGAAAACAGTGAAGACGAGCGTTCCTCATCCAATGACAACATTAAAATAGCGGCTTTTTGCGGACCGGACAAAAGATTAAAATCATCTATTACATTTTGTTTAATAGCCATTGTTCTTAACCCTCATTATTATATAACCAACCACGAATCACATTAACTGCTGCATCAGGATTCTTTTCAACCGTAGCATTGAGCTTCTTGACCAGCGATGCCTTGATACGGCCATCAACCTTGTTAATGTTAACCAGCTCATCTGCATTGTCATCATAGTTATCATTCAAGAAATTGGACAATAACAAATTATCTTCGTCGGTGTTAGCAGATATGAGTTTTTCGGCTGAATTATTATTTGATACTTCAAACGCATTGTTTATTAACGGTCTGATTACCAATAAAATAACCAATATTGCAACGATTGCAACGCCCAAACCTTCAGCCATACGCATCAACTCTTGTTTGGTCAAGCCCATATACAGTTTCTCTGGCGGGACATCCTCTTCATCTATGAATGACGAGAATTTGATGTTAACAACTTCAACCAAATCTCCGCGATTGGCATCATATCCGACTGCTGATTTTACCAAATTGGTAATGCGTTCCATTTCTTCCGGAGTTCGAGGCTGATAAATTAAACGACCATCTTTGTTTCTTTTGTATGTACCATCTACGGAAACACCGGCTGTAACACGACTGATTACACCCGTATTTTTTACTTTGTTTCTGACAACACGAGAAATTTCGTAGTTAATAGTCTCTTCGGTTTTTGCCATTGTGCCGAACGAACCGTTAGATGATGGAAAAGAACTGTCTGAATTTGGTATATTCTGACCAACAGTTACAGGTTGCGAAGCATCTTGTCCCGTTGTTCCTTCTTCTGACATACTGGCTTGAGAGCGAATAACTTGGCTGTCAGGATCAAAAATTTCTTCATTGGTAACTATTTCATCAAAATCCATTTCCAAATTTACTTGGACTTGAGCTTTTCCTTTACCCAAGCTTTTTTCCAAAAGCTCTTGCAAACGTTGGTTAAGTTTGTATTCCTGTTCCAAACGCATTGTTTCATTGGTCGACTTTTTAACAATTTCGGTTTGTTCTTCGCTAAATTCAGTTAAAAGATTACCATTGGAATCAACGATTGAAATATCTTTCATGTCCAACTTTGGAACGGCCGCAGCAATCAGCTTTTGAATAGCCTGAATGCTTTGCGGGTTTAGCGGACCTTCTTTAGTTTTTATGATAACAGAAGCAGATGGCTTTTGTTCTTCGCGAGAAAAAATTTCGCGTTTGGGCATAACCAGATGGACTCTGGCACTTCTGATGTTTTCAACAGAGCTGATAGTTCTGGCTAATTCGCCTTCTAAGGCTCTGAGCAAGTTTACATTTTGAACAAAGTTGGTTGAACCTAAGGCATCTGTATTATCAAAAACTTCGTATCCGACGCCTGAAACTCCGGAACCAAGAGCAAAATCAACCGTATCCAAACGCAAACGATTAACTTCACTCGCCGGAACTAAAATTTCAGTTCCGTTTTTTTCCAAACGATAATCAACGCCTGAAGAATCGAGTTTGTCGACTATTTGTTTCGAATCCGGTAGTTCCAAATCAGAATACAAAACCACATATTCATTGCCACTTATTTGAACAACAACATATACAAAAAAGCTAATCAAAAAAATGATAATGGCTGCGATAGATGCCACCTTAGACGGCGACATATTTTTTATCATCTGCAATATATTATTCATAGATTCCCCAATCTATAAGCAAATAAACACTAAAATCCGCCAACTTTGGATAAGTTGATGCGAATCATTTCCCCTTTTATTTATCATTTAACTTAAAAAAACTCATTAGTTAACCATTTATTTAAGATATTAACAGCCTCTTTCTTACCCACTGATATTTATATAAAAAAAGAAAAAGAAGCCTCATTCTGAAACTTCTTTTTTCTTTTTAGTTTTAGGATTTATCTAATTTTTATACAAGATTTGTCAGCTCTTGTAACATTTCGTCAGCAGTTGTCATAATCTTACCGGCTGCTGAATAAGCTCTTTGTACAACAATCATATTTGAAAATTCGGTTGCCAAGTCAACTGTTGAGCTTTCAAGTGATGATGAAACTATCTCACCTGCACCGCCTGTTGTTGCTTGGGTTAACAACGGATTTCCAGACTCGGTTGTTGCAATCCAAACGTTATTGTTAAGAGCTTCCATACCATTGGCATTTACAAATGTTGCCAAAGGAATAATTGCGATAGGACGAGTTTCACCATTTGAGAATACTGCTGTTACCACACCGTCATCGCCAACGGTAACACCGGCATAGCTACCGAATGTTGCACCGTCTTGATTGATATAACTGGTTGAGAATCCGCCTGACAAGTTAGTCAAACCTGTTGATACATTTTCTTCACCCATGTTAATTCTGATTTGTACGCCATCACCTAATTTTACTTCTCCGGTCATATCTTGAGCGCCATTTGCCCAGTATATTTCCATATTTTCAACATTGATCGTTTTAGGTGTACCGTCTGAGTTGAACATAATAGCGGGAACTTTACTTCCGAGTTGTTCAACTTCATCATAAGTAAATTTGTTGCTGATACCGTTGGTCGGAATATCTCCGGATACTTCATTTGAACCTGAAATATATTCGACTGTTGCGCCGGTAATTTTAATACCATCATTAGGAATTTTAATGTTTTCACCGGTTGAAGTAGGAATGATTTGCAATGTTTTACCGCTGGCGACAAATCTTTCCGGCTCTGAAACACCTGCTTCTTGAATAGCTTTTACAAGCTTATCAACCAAGATATTTGGTGTATAAGGTTTATTGTTATTATCAGTATAGGCTATGTATACGGTATTTGCTGCCGGTTGTGCCGGAGTTGGGCCAAAAACAAAGTTAATTCCATCAATAGCTATGCTATCATTCACATTAACTGTATTAAAGTCGATGCTGGCACAATTTTTGATGCGATTATCAATAGCTTCAACAGTAAATGTACCCTGTGATAAACCTGATGATTTATCAATAGCGGCAGCAGATTGTACACAAGCCAATGTTCCGCTACAATCAATAGATAATTTGTCACCGGTTAATGATTGTGAAATCTTTATTGCATTGTTGTCACGAACAAAACGGCCGGCATCTCTTATGTTGAGTTCAATAGATTCCAAAAATGCTTCTATGGCATCTCTTATTGAATTTGCTTCGGAAATATTTACGGCAATATTAGTATTACCGTTGCCGATTTGACTACCGTTTGTAAGCGCCTTATTATTGACAAATTCAAATGTTACATCGTTAATTTTAATTGTTGAACCCTCTGCCGGTATCTCGGTAAATTCCATTTGACCGATTGATGAGTATACCATACCGTCATTAGTATAAAGATTGATAGCAGCGGCACCTGAAGGAATTGATGTATTCAAACCCCAAGAATTTGCTGTTTCTTTGGTATAGTTAAGACTGATATTATTTGGATTACCCAAGCTATCATAAATTAAGGTAGAAACAGAATGAGTTTCACCGATACGACTGCCTGATGGCAAGTTAGCGCCAAAGGCAATTTGGGTGGTCGGAGTTGCGGTACCGCCGATGTTGGAAAGGTTAATACCACGAAGATTGTTTTCATCAACAATGTTATCATTTATGTAAACTGTTTCGCCATTGTCGTTTTTGTAGGCTTTCATATACATAATACCGTTAATTTCGACCGTGGCGGCAGAATCGGTACCATCCCAAGGCATTAAAGACCAGGCTTGTGCATAGTAACCACCGGAATTTACCAAATAACCTGTTTCATCTTTTAAGAAATCACCGGCACGAGTATATGCCCAAGTTCCCTCGCCGTTATTGAGCGAATTGACGACAAAATATCCGTTACCGCTGACTGCCAACGATGTTGTTGATGAAACAGATGATAACAAACCTTGGGCATCAATACTTTGCGAGGTGTGTGATTGAACACCGCCTGCAGAATATTTGCTAGATGATACCTGTTTGGTTACCAAAGTTGAAAATGATACATTATTTGTTTTATAACCAATAGTATTCATATTGGCTATATTGTCGGCAATGGCACCCATTGCGCTTGACTGCGCTCCGAGGCCTGATACACCGGCTTGTAATGCTCCTAAAATACTCATTTTATTTCTCCTAAAACTATATTATTACGCCATTTGCGCGATTATTTGTTCTAATTCTTCTTTCAAATCTTCATCTTCTGATGAAGCACCGTTATTCTTCTGAATTTCGGCAACTAATTCGTCCCAATAATTTTCGTTGCGTGATGTAACAACATAATCAAGTGTTGTTGTTATAGCATCACCCAAACCTAAATAAATTCCGCTGTCGTCACTGGCAACGCCTGTTACACGACCGAATACAGTTGTTGTTACCGAAGCTGATGTTTCGCCTTCGGGAACAGTTGTTAAAACTTCAATTTTGTAGGCTCCGTCAGGAAGTTGCTCGCCATTTATATTTTTGCCGTCCCATAACAAGTCATGAGCCCCTGAAGATGTTTCACCTTTTGCGGTATAGACAACTTTGTCGTCCATATCTTTCAAAACGATAGTGCAATCAATTACATCTTTACTCAAAGTATAAGTAGCTTTAGCTGCACCTTTATCCAAAGGCATTACATCGCTGATTGCTTGAATGGTCTTGCCGACATAACCGGTTGCTTGAACCCCCAAGTTGTAAATTGATAAGTTAAGTAAGTTATCCAATTTTGAGTTAGTTTGGATTGCTTGTTCCACATTAGAATATTGAACAAGTTGGTTGGTATATTCAGATGCGTCCATAGGATCAAGAGGATCTTGATATTGCAATTGAGTAGTCAACAATGTCAAAAATGTATCCATATCGGCAGACAAAGTTTGAGCAGAGTTAGTTCCCTTATTAACACCTGTATTTATTGATGAGATGATTGAGCTTAAATCTGTCATGATCTTACCTCCCTTTTACTTAAACTCTAATATTCAATCCCAATGCGGGATCATAAATCGAGTTGTCGTTACCGGCGATATTTTCAGCTTCTTGCTCTAAAGTATCGCCAATGAATTTCAATAATTCGGCATTGTCTTTTTCTTGACCATTAGCCTGATTCTCTTGTCTGAAACTAAAGCTTTTGGCGTCGGTATCATATCCGGCATCATTGAAAGCCTTTGACAAAGATGAAGCATCTTTTTGCAGCAAATCAGCTGTTTCGGCACGGCTTGCTATTATTTCGGCTTGAATTTTTCCGTCTTTAGCAATGTGCATTTTTATTTGAACTTTACCCAAATCTTCGGGCTTTAATTGAATATCAATAGTATCAATACCTTTTACGGCAGACTTAGTAATATTCACTTTGATTTGCTCAACAACCTCTTTTGCCATACCTTTGAAATTGTCGCGAGAAGATGCTTCGGTAATTTTAGCAAAAGCTTCATTTCTTGAAACATTGGCAACTTCGGCAACAACTTCTTTACCGGAAACAGATACAACCGTCGCATCTTTCAAAGATGCTGTTTTGGCAGAATCTTGAACAACTTTAACTTCGTTATAAGCTGCATTGGTTTTAATTTCAGGTAATGTTACAACATCAGAATCCGTAACAGGTGTTTCTTCAGCAACAATCTCGACATCTGTTACCAAAGCTTCAGCGTTTGTATCGATATCAACAGATTGAAACATTGAATCTATCTCAAAACGATTTTTCAAAACATCTTTTACGATAGGATCGGCAATTTTTTCCTCTGACACATTAACTTCTATTTTTAATTTTTTATCAGTGGTAATTTTTTCATCCAATAACTTTGCCTGCTCCATGAGTAAAGCTTCTTCTTCACTCATGGGAACAAGCTCTTCTGATACAGCTTTTGAAGTGGTAGCAACCTCTTGTTTTTGAACTTCTTGCAAAACGATTTCTTCGACATTGTTTTCTACAACATTTTGCATTGTTACCAATTCATCAAAAACCGGTACTTCTTCTGTAGTAATAGGATTATTTCCTTGCAAAAATGCTTGCAATACGACTTCGTCAACACCTTGTGCAATAATATCTGCGGGGACAGTTTCTTGCGACAAGGATAAAGTATCCTCACCTTCTTGAGTTTCCGATGTCTGTGACACTTCACTTTCTGTGTTTTGCTGTTCTTTTGCATCAACTTCATTTACTTTTTCAGTTGATTGATTTGCACAAACACTTTTTTCTTCATCAGCATCTTTGCTTACTTCTTCTTTTTCTTTAGATTGCGCTGTTTCAGTATTTTTTGCTTCTGCTTTTTTCGGGGGATCTTTCTTATTATTATCAACGCCTCTATCATCGAAAAGCTTTTTCTCAACACTACCGAGATTATCAGATGTACTGTTTTGCTTTAATACAGGCTTAAAAGTAATATCATCAGTGTTTTTTTCGGGGGATGACATTTCTGTTTGAGCTGATTTCAGTACCTCAGCAAATGCGCTACCTTCGACAGACGAAAGTTGAACACCTGTTTCTCTGGCGCCGGTTAGTATTTGAAGTAAACTGTTTCTATCTTGTATTTCCATCGGAAAAATCCTTAAAAAAAATAAACCTAAAGAAGTATATGCAAATTGCGTGCCATTTTTTAATGTTGTTTTTTTATCCTTTTTTTCTTATATTTTAAAAAACTGATTTTTTATCATTTTTGCCTGTTTTTGCTCAAAAAATTGCATTTTTTGGTAAAAAAAGTGCATTTTTTATTGTTTTTTGCATATTTTGTGTTATCTTCTTTTTTAAGTGATAAGGACGCACACTTTTTAATTTGGAAAGAGAGAAAATATTATGGCAAATGCTATTGATACTAAAATTATTGGAAAATTAGCCGATGTGCTTAATAAAAACAATTTGAGCGAGCTGGAATATGAAGATGAAACCTGCCGTATAAAAATAAAAGGTCTTGTTTGTGCCACAACCGTTGCTCCGGTTGCAGTATCAAACGCACCTCAAGTTCAAACTCCGAGTAATGTAGTTATACCGGCAAATGTTTCCAAAGAAGATGCCTATGTAGCAGACGGCTATTCTAATAATGCAGGTACTGTCAAATCTCCGATTGTGGGCGTTGTTTATTTGTCTCCGGATCCGACAAAACCTGATTATGTCGGCGTAGGCGATACAGTTAAAGAAGGCGATATCGTTTGCTTGATTGAAGCCATGAAAACATTTAATCCGGTTAAAGCTCATCGTACCGGTACCGTCACCAAAATTTTGGTAGAATCCGGTGACCCTGTTGAATATGGTGAATCTTTGTTGGTAATTGAATAAGGTATTAACCTATGTTTGAAAAAATACTGATTGCCAATCGTGGTGAAGTAGCATTAAGAATCCATCGTGCTTGTAGGGAAATGGGTATTAAAACCGTTGCCGTACATTCGGAAGCTGATGCCAATGCAATGCATGTTCGCCTGGCTGATGAAGCCGTTTGTATCGGACCGGCTCGTTCAGCTGAATCTTATCTTAACAAATCAGCCATTATTTCGGCAGCCATTATAACCGGTGCCGATGCTATCCACCCGGGATTCGGTTTCTTGTCCGAGAATGCCGATTTTGCCGAAATGGTCGAAGAACACGGAATTACTTTTATCGGACCAAAGCCTGAACAAATACGCCTCATGGGTGACAAATTGCGAGCTCGTGAAGCTGCTATATCTTCCGGTTTGCCGGTAATTCCGGGATCACCGGCTTTGCAAAATATTGACGAAGCCAGAGAGTGGGCAAAAAAAATCGGTTATCCGATTATAATAAAAGCCAAAGCCGGCGGCGGCGGAAAAGGAATGAAGGTTGCCTTTAACGAAAGCGATATTGAAACCGCTTATACAATGGCAAGAGCCGAGGCAAAGGCATCTTTTACCAGTGACGAAGTGTATATGGAAAAATATTTGCAAAATCCTCGTCATATTGAAGTTCAAATCTTAGCCGATAGTTTTGGTAATGTCGTTCATTTGGGTGAACGCGACTGCTCTATTCAAAGAAACAACCAAAAAGTTATTGAAGAAACTCCATCTCCGGCTCTAAACCAAAAACAGCGAGATGAAATCGGTGAAATAGCTCGTTCAGCTGTTGAAAAAATAGGTTATTCAAGTGCCGGTACTTTGGAATTTTTGTTTGAAGACGGAAAATTTTACTTTTTGGAAATGAACACCAGACTTCAAGTAGAACATCCGATAACTGAAGCCGTAACCGGTATTGATATTGTCAGAGAACAAATAAGAATCGCTAATGGTGCTAAATTAGGATATTCACAAGAAGATATATCCTTTAACGGTTGCGCTATTGAGTGCCGAATCAATGCTGAAGACCCGTCTACCTTTGCACCAAATCCGGGAAAAATTACCGAATGGCATGCACCCGGCGGGCTTGGTGTCAGAGTTGATTCCGAAATTTATTCAGGATATAGCATTCCTCCGTATTATGATAGTATGATTGCAAAACTTATTGTCAGCGGCAAAAACAGAAATGCGGCACTGATGAGATTGCACAGAACTTTGGAAGAATTTGTTATTGACGGTATAAAAACGACAATTCCGCTGCACCAGAGAATTATATCTCAGTCCGATTTTATTAACGGAATATATGATATACATTGGTTAGAAAAATTGTTGAAATAAGTAAAAAAAACAGGTTGCCAAAAAACAACCTGTTTTTTTATTTAATCTAAATACGATCCTATGTTGCGTCCATATGTATTACGAATATAAGAGGTCATTTCTGAGAGCTCTTCTTTATATGTAGCAGCATTTTTTTGTGCGGCCATAATCTCATCTATTTTAAGTTTACTTTCAATCTCGTTACGCTTTTCCGAAGCACCTGCGACACCTCTTACTGCGGCAATATTATATAATGTATGCGCATATAAAGGATCTTTGGTATATTTTTTACCTTCGGCCAAAATATCAGCCAACAACATCATAGATCCAGTATCGCCCTGTTTTACGGCTTTGTGCATATAGTTTACACCACTTGTATAATTTTGCGGAAATCCCAAACCATTCAAATATATTTTTGCCACAATTGACTGTGCCTCATCAAATCCGGCATCGGCAGCATCTTTGATTAACTGCGCGGCTTTAGTATAGTCTTTTTCTCTATGTTTTCCGTAAAAATAGGCATAGCCAACCATATATTTTGCGGCAGGAGAATTCCCGGGAAGAGCTGATTCAAAATATTTTAATGCCAGCTCAGGATCTTGTCTGGCTCCGTTTCCGCTGGCGTGCATAAAACCTATATTTACAGCAGCATCATGATTTCCCATATCAGCAGATTTTTTGAACAAATGTCCGGCTTTGGCAGAATCGCGTTTAACACCTATGCCGCCATAGTATAGGCTTCCTAAATTATTGAGCGCAACCGGATCATTTTGCAATGCGGCTTTGGCATAATATTCAAATGCTTTGGTATAGTCTACCGGTAATCCGTTATCACCATATAAATAAGAAAAGCCCACCAGCATTTGAGCTTTAAGGTCGCCTCTGTCTGCCAGTTTAATCGTTTCTTGTATAGTCAAATCTTTTACCTCTGATGAACTATCTGAGGAGAATAATTTGTCCGGCACTGAAAAGTTAAAAAACGAAAATATTCCGCTTTCATCTTTTGTCGGTTCATTTTTTGTATCTTTTCTGAAATCTGCATCTTCAAATAAAGAAACCACAGACTCTTCGTTAGCTGATGCCGAATCTAACATCAAAAACATACCAAAAACCATCAGGAAAAATCTTAACATATCAGACTCCTAAAATTTTGCTTTTTGTTATTATATTATCAATATAGTTAATAATTAGTTTTCCTAAAGAATAAATTATAAAAAATGAGGGCGGTAAGTAACCACCCTCACTATCAAAAGATATTATGTTTTTGACTATTAGAACAAGCTCAATACTGATTGTGCAGACTGAGAAGCTAATGCCAAAGAGTTAATAGCCAATTGTTGACGTGTTTGTAATGCCAAGTAGTTAGCTGATTCTTCGTTCATGTCGGCAAGTACAAGCTTATCTGCACCTGTTTCTAACACATCTACCATAGCCTCAGTAAAGTTTTGACGAGTTTCGATAACGGTAAAGTTGTTACCGAGTTCGGTAGCAAAGGAACGCAATTTTTCAACTGCTGTGGTAATTTCGCCGATAGAAGCTGTAATCTTCTCAACACCGGTCTTCCAACCGGCATCACCGGCAGCACCTGTTATTGCCATTTCATCAACGATATCTTTACCTACAACAGTCAAGTCATTTGAACGTGTTTCATTGAACACAACCTTTAATTCGTTTCCGATCAACAAGTTTACACCTTGATATGATGAGTCTTCTGCTATATCTGCAATTTGAGCCTTAATTGCATCAAATTGCGCAGCATAGTCGGCAACTTTATCATCATAACCTTCGGCATTTGCATCAAGAGCAGCAGCTGATTCGGCAACAGACTTCATCTGTTCAACGAAAGAAGTAATAGCTTCGATACCTTCGTTGGCGGCCTGAATTGTTTGAACGCCTTGTCCCATGCTATCCAACAAAGAATCTAAGTCAGCGGCACGGTTTGTTAAAGAGCGAGCTTGATAATAAGAAGAGGCATTATCAATAGCTGAGTTAACTTTCTTACCTGTAGAAAGTCTCTCTTGAGTTTTATCCATTTGAGTTTGAATTACTTTTAATGACGAAAGATTTGAACGCATACTTGCGGTTAATGTAATAGTAGACATGGCTTTTCTCCCATAAAATAAGTTTCACATTACTTGTGGTGTCTATATTCACACTACCCTTTCATTATACCATAAAAACCAAGTCAAAACAACTTCAACAAGATAGAAAAAGTGTTTCACACGAGTTATCATATTGATTTTATACAATATTTTCGTGAAACATTTCCCACGACGAATCGCAAAACGAATCGCAAAAACAAGGAAAAAATGAGGACAAAAATGGCGTCTACTTGGTAACATAGTACCGCAAACGGTAATATTCTACCTTTGGCGGTAATATTATACCTCGTAGTCTGATTCTTTATTTCATATTTATAGGTACATCAGCTATATTTTTTTAAGCCTTAAATATATATTTTTTCAAAACGGGTATTCTTGCCAAGTCGTGACATTATCTCATAAGAAATAGTTCCGGCATCCCTGGCGACATCATCCAATGTATAAAAATCGGTAGCCAAATATGCCATATCACCGCATTGCAGACCTTCAACATTTGTAACATCACAAATTACATTATCCATAGAGACTCTGCCGATAATTCTGGCTTCGGTAAGTCTGTTTAAGGTCTTGAAAAACACTTTTCCGACATTTGATAATGATCGAGGCAAACCATCACCATAGCCAATGGAAACAATGGCTATTTTTCTGTCGGAACTGGCTCGATAGGTAGCGGAATAGCCGACAAAATCGCCTTTTGGAAGTTTGGTTATCTGTAATACCGGAGCCTTTAGAGTGACGACATTTTCCATTTGATTAGGGCGATATGGCGTAGTGTTGATTCCATACATAGCAGCCCCAAGTCTTACCATATTTTGGTGAAAATCCTTACCTAAAAACACCCCATCCGAAGCTGATAAAGAAGCCGGTGTTTTGGGGAAATATTCATTTTTTAATTTAGTAAAATTTTCCATTTGATGTTGATTCATAAAATGATCTTTTTCGTCACCACAAGCCAAATGCGACAACACAAGAGAAAACATTTTTATATCTTCACTGTCCATCTGCGCCAAATCTTCTGCGCGAAATCCCAATCGATTAAGTCCTGTTTCAATTTGTATTGCCGGTTTGACGCCTTCAATTTTGTTTTGCTTATAAAAATTCAGCATTTCAGGTGAACTGATTACCGGTATCAAATTGGCGGTGCTTTGAAACGAAGACAATGAATCTGTGCCAATACCTTGCAACACATATATTTTGGCATCGGGAATAAGGGAAGATATTTTTTCTCCCTCCGAAGCATGAGCAACAAAAAAATATCGGCAGTAGGCCTTTTCATAGAGCATTTGTGCTACCTTATCAGCACCAAGGCCGTAGGCATCATCTTTTACAACAGCGGCTGCAATGGCGGGATGAGACAAATTTGCCAATACATTGTAATTTTTCAGTACATTGCTTAAATTTATTTCTAAAATCGGTCTTGTCAAAATATTCATTTTTTCCTACTATCAATTTGGGCTATAACATTTTTAGGATATTATATATGCAATTTACAGATTCTCATATCCATTTGCAAGACTATAAAGAAAAAAACGAGCAAAAAATTATAAGTGATATGAAAAATTTAGGATTTTCAAAAATAATTTGTGCATCATCACACCCAAGTGATTGGAGTAAGATTGCACAAATCGCATCAACAAATCCCGATTTTGTAGTTCCGGCTTTTGGTGTACATCCGTGGTATGTTGCCGATGTTACAACAGACTGGAAAAACGAATTAAATAATTATTTGGCAAAATTTCCTCATGCACTTGTCGGAGAATGCGGAGTTGATAACCTGAAAGCCGGGAATAATGAGCTTCAGGAACAAATTTATGCCTATCATATAGATCTTGCCAAAAGTCTTAAGCGCCCTATTTGTATCCACGCACTTAAGGCAAACAATCAAATAGAGGCTATGTTACCTAAAATGCCTGACAGATTTATGCTACACGCCTTTGGCGGAAGTTTAGATTTTTTGCAAAAAATATTAAAACACGGCGGATATATATCTTTATGTGCTGCCGCAAAAAAGCAAAAAAATCATATTGATATCTTAAAAAATATTCCAAAAGAAAAGCTTTTGATTGAGAGCGACGGACCTTATTTGTCCGATTATAATGAAATTGATGAATTTATATCATATGTTGCAAGAATTAAAAATATTGATAAGATTGAGCTTGTAAAACAAGTTTGCCAAAATTTTGAGGAGTTTTGCCGTGTCTGACAAAAGATTTGCTCGCACACAAATGTTATTGGGCGAAGCCGGATTAACTAACTTAAAAAATGCCAAGATTATGATTGTAGGTCTGGGGGCTGTGGGCGGATATGTACTGGAGGCTTTGGCTCGAAGCGGTATAGGAAATTTTGTCTTGGTTGACTTTGACACCTTTGAAGAAAGCAACATCAATCGTCAAATTTTGGCTGTTACCGATACTTTGGGAATAAAAAAAACCGAGGCGGCAAAACAACGGGTTTTAAGCATAAATCCGAGCGCAAAGATAGAAACTGTTGATATTTTCGTAAATGAGGAAACAATACCGCAATTGTTACAACATCGGCCTGATTTGGTAGTTGATGCCATAGATGCCTTAAATCCCAAATGTTGTCTTATGCAAGCCTTATACGAAAACAATATACCTTTTATTTCGTCAATGGGCGCAGCGCTAAAAACCGACACATCAAAAATAAAACTGGGAAATTTGAGCAATTCAAAAAATTGTGCTTTGGCAAAATTTGTGCGCAAACGCTTACGCAAGCGCAATATTGACATCACAAAAATAAAATGTGTTTGGTCTGAAGAACAAACCTCTCTTCCTGATTGTGCATTAGCTCTTGATGATAATTCAGATACCAATGGTCGCAAACGCCATACCTTAGGCTCTTTACCAACTATTACCGCTATTTTCGGGTTAACTATTGCGAACGAAATAATTTTGAGCATATCTAAATACAAAAACTGAATTTTCTTAACTTGTTCTTAAGTTAAACGATTTATATTTAAGGCAAAATTATGACTTAAATGTCGGGATGATGTGCAATGAATATGATAAAACCTATTGTCAATTTTTCCAAAATAGCCAGCGATTACAATACTTTTGTAGTCGGTTTTAACGGTGTTTTGTATGATGGGGAAAAAGTATTTAACGACGCAATAAAATGCCTGAAAAACATATCATCTATGGGCAAAAAAATAGTTATTGTATCAAATTCGCATTTAAGAGTTGCTGAAGTTGTTAAAATTTTGCAAGACAACCGAGTTGATTTGAATATTTTTTCCAACATTGTTACTGCAGGCGAAATACTACATTACAAATTAAAATACGCTCAAAATGAATTTGAGGCCATAGGCACAAAATATTATCATTTGGGAAGCAGACAAAACAAAGGTGTTTTTAGCGGACTTAATTTTGAAGAAGTAGCCAGAATTGAAGAAGCACATTTTATTTATATGAGTGAAATTTCCACTCCTGATGATGTAATTGAGAAATACAGACCATATTTAGTTCAGGCCGTAAACTTAGGATTGCCGTTTGTATGCGCCGGCAATGATACATCTTGTTTTATCG
>JAEIGA010004228.1_pt1 | contig 22231 bp, 45 predicted proteins | sample 9270691 | NCBI WGS metagenome assembly JAEIGA01 (sample SAMN17057246, study PRJNA624740) | gut metagenome | biome: biome; isolation source: fecal sample | host: Bos grunniens | place: China: Xizang | collected 2019 | reverse complement strand
GTCAAGGGCGAGCCGCCCCTACTTTTTTGACCTCCCCGGGGTTCTGCGCTTACCGTCCCCCGGGGTTCGGCCATGCTCGGCAGCGTGGCACGAGCTGCACAGTCCTTCCAAGTTCTCCCATTCAAGCCTTTTTTCCCAGCCGCCGGGCGATCTGATATAATGCTTATGGTGCACGACTTCCGCCACTCTGCCGCACCTCTCGCAGCGCCAGCGCACACTCTGCAAATACGCCTTGCTAAGCGTGATCCACTCTTTTGACCTGTAGAACCTCGTTACCGGGTCGTCTTTCCGCTTCTGGTCTGCGATTCTCTGCCGCTCTTTTTGTCTCTCCTGCCGCCTCTGCTCCTGCTCCGCCTCTGCAATCGGCTTGCATACCTCGCACCAGCGGCCGCCGTATGGTATGAGCTTACCGCAGCGAGCACATTTTTTTATAATCATATGAATATTATCTAAAAATAAATAATTATAAATATTTCCTTTGGGGTAATTATACCACACCAAACGTGCGAACCTTGCGAATATAACAATTTGTACATATATCTATTGAATTTTTCGCAGTTTGAACCGCCTTGACCGCTGCGGCTGCTCTCGCTTTACTCTCCATGTGCGGCGGCGCTGCCTGCTGTCTGTCGCTTGTGAGCTGTCACCGCTCAGCGGCACGGCCGCCAATTGTCGCCGAATGATATCAATGCAACCGGAGCGAGAGCGCCCGAGCATGTCCGCCACCACGCCCAGAGAAGTGCCACCCCTGTAATGCTTATCAAAAACGATCCGTTCTGCACCTGTCAGCCCTGTTATGTACCCGTCAACCGCTTTGACGACCTCCCCGGCTTCCTTGACTACCTCCCCGGGAAGCTCCGCCCGAGCCGCCGCCCGGAGTATCTGCACGGCGTCCCCGTATCTTTTGAGCCGTTCCCGGTCTTCTTTTATCCGTCTTTCCACGTCCTCCCCGTATTTGTACAAAATTATCCCCTCCCGATCTTAGGTATATGCGTATGTAGTAGCCCCCGTTTATGTCGTTGAAGAAGGTCCCGGCACTTGTCACCGTGTACCCCTCTAAGCCTCGAACCTCCCCGAGTTCATCACCCTGCATGATTTCCCCGGCTATCCTCCCGGCCGCCCGGCGGGTTATCTCAAAATCATTTTCAAAAATAGGGGGTTGTTTTATGTTGCGTGATCTGTGCACCCTCCCGGCTCTGAGCTTGTCCGCCGTGCCGCTCTGGGTCTCGCCGTCCTCGTCACCCTCCCCGGAGCTTTTGCAAAGATACCGGGCAAGCCCTCTGGCGCTCCCCTCGTCATCGAGATATAGCCCCGAGATGTCAACACGCCCACGCCCCCACTTTTTGTGTAGCGTCTCCCAGGCCACCCCCGGAGCGTGTAAAACAAGATGATGATGCCAGCGCTTCGCCCTGCTCCCCTGCTCCGTGATGTATAAATATCTTATATCATCGTCCGCCGCCCTCTTGATCTTTGCCAGATACCCCCGAATCGCCTTTTGTGCTTCCTCGTAGCTCTCCGGCGGCCGCCCTGCATACGTCAGAGTTATAACAGGATCACCCACCGAAAAATTATACCCCAGCTCCCTTGCGACCCTTGCCGCCCGGTGTTCGTTGTTTAATCTCTCTTGGCAAGCCCTCGAAGGCTTCCGGCGCTTTCCCCTTCCGCCCCTGCTGCCCTTCCCGGCTCTGCCGCTCTCCGTGACGGGATATATATAAACCTCTGCCGCCTCCCCGTATTTGATCATCTGCCGCCTGTACTTTATCACTTTTTGACCCTCCCCGAAATATGCCTACTAATAATACTATTTACAAGCCCACAAAAACGGCCGCCGCCGCCTTATTTTTTCCCACCCCTTTTTATATATATAATAGTATCCCCTTGACAATGCACTCAAAGAGTGCTATAATATAATCGGAGGTGATAATAAATGTATAATTCTATCAAAGAGCTGCGAGCCGTGACCGGCTGGAGTCAGCAAAAATTTGCTGACTATTTCGACATACCCCGGCGGACCGTTCAGAACTGGGAGCTTTCCGGAGGGATCAACGCCCGAGCCTGTCCGCCTTACCTGCTCCGGCTCATGATCTACAAGCTGGAGCACGAAAAAATAATTGATACTACCCCCGATTAATTCGGGGGTTTCTTTTTCGCTCTTGTTTTGTACTCAATGGGTATATTTGCACAAAAATATTTTTTATATTTGTCTATTTTACCATTTGTATTTGTACTCAATAAGTGCTATAATATAGTAAAGAAAAACAAAACAACCACGGGCGCTGAACATAGTAACCGAGTAGCGGCAGCAGGTAAGACCGCCAGACGGCAAAACACACCGCCCCCATAAAAACAGAAAGGAAGTATAAACCATGAAAAAATATCAAATAACCCCCTACGGAGCACAGACACCCGCCACAGAGTGCGACACCCTCCCCCAGGCAGCAAAGACACTTGAAGCGCTGAAACTTGAAGCCCTCCGCACCTCCGGAGAATGTCACGGGCATTATATAACCTTCTCGGACGAGCGCCACACCCCCGCCGCAGAGATCCGCGGCGACAAGATTTATTATACTTATAGCGGCGTTCACTACGTGAACCGGGTGCAGATCGTTGATACTATCCCCGCCGGCTATGAGTTTTTACATCTCGATGTTCTTCCCGGCTGGCTGTTTTTCTCAAAGACCTACCCCGCAACCGTAGACGCTCCCGGCGTCGCTGATGTTGTAGCGATCCGGACCACCCCCGAAGAGGCAGAAACATTTACAAAAACCGCCCGCCGCAGCTGGCTGCACTCCCTCGCAGACTGCAACAGAGCAAAACGCCCCGATCGCAAAGCCGCCGCAGCTATCGCCCGCCCCCTGTTTGAAAAGTACACCGCCCACGGCACAAAGAGAGCCGCCGCAGCTGCCGCCCTCGCCCGTGATCGTGTCGCCGCCCTCGTAGCTGAGGAGATCGGCAAAAATAACAGATTTTCCGCCGCCCGTGAGCAGTACGAGCAGCAGCAGGAAGCCGAGCGCCGAGCGGCATACGAAGCCCAGAACGCCGCCGACCTCGCCCAGATCGCCGAGACCCTTCAAAAAGTCCTTGACACCTGCGGCACTACCGTTCCCGCTGTTTATGCTCAAATCGTATGGAGCGAAAACAGCGCACTTCATACCATATCCACCGAGCACCACGAGCACGAAAGCGGCGCAGGCGCTCCCCGTCTCCCCCTCTGGGCGTTAGATGAGATCATAAATGGCGCAGAGAATAACGCAGTGATCGCCCCCGGCGGCTATGATAAAACAAAAATTCTGATCACCCACCCCGGCGGATCGTATGAAATGCGCTACGATATCGAGTCTAACCCCGAGTACCAGGAGCACGGCATTTTGCAGCATATCAAAAACCATGTTGACGCCTGCCGCCAGTACCCCGAGAGCGTCCGCAAAAATATAGATTTTTCGGGCTATGATCAAATTATAAAAATGGTCGCCGCCGAGCTGAACCACGCCCCCGCCAAAGGTCCGAGCGTCTGCGATAAGCTCGCCGCCCGTGGAACTGCTGCAAAACTGATCAAAAAGCTTTCCGGCTGCGTAGCCTTCAAGATCTTCAAAAACGGCGCACCCGTCCCCGGTGTATTTTATGCATATACCGGCGGCGCTATAAAGTACCGCAGCGCCCCCGATGCCCCACAAAGCAATATAACCTACACCCCCGGCGGAAAAATGGCCGCTATTGCTGACAGTATGTTAAACGGTTGCGGCGTCGCTATCTTCCCCGCCTGACCCGAACCCCACCCCGGCGGCTTCCCGCCGCCCCCACTATTATAAAAGGAGTGTATAAAATGTTTACTGCATATATTCATTTTATGGATCAATTCACCGGCAAAATATGGCGTGTTACTGTCTCGCAGTACCCCACCAAAGAGGAGGCGAAAAAAGCTATACAAAAAATATATAGTCAATATACAAATTGCAGACACGCCACCCCCATTAACTGGTATATTGAATAACTAACCCCGGGCGGCTCACCGCCGCCCCTCTGAGGCTTGACACCCTGCCCCCAAAGATGTTATAATACTTACAACCCGCCCCGCCCGGGGCGCACCTGAAAGGAGTTTTTGAAATGCCTAATTTTTATGTTACATACTGCGATAAAAATAACTACCCCGCCGCCGTCAAAGTCCCTGCATTTATCGATGATCACGGCGTTATATGGATAGATGCCGCCGACTGTCCGCCCAAGATCTCCGGCGTGTATCTTCCTACCGCTGTTTATGATACAACACAGGGTGCATATATCATTCATTTATTTGCAAATAAAATAGTCCCTGATTTTTGTAAAAACAACGGCGGCTATTATGTTTCATCCCCTCTGGGCGATGGCTACCGCATCGATGAGCCCGATATATACATTGATGATGTTCTGAGCAGCTTTAAAGGGTATTTCCCGTCTGATTGGCACACTACAGTATAACACCCAGCCCCCGCCCGGGGGGCTTATCTCATACCACCGCCCCACCCGGGGCGGCTTTTTTGCGCCCTGCTGCCCTGCTGCCCTGCTGCCGCTCCCAGAGCTCACGCCGCCCGGATCACCCCGAGCCCCACCCGGGGCAATTTTCTTAAAACTTTTTCCGCCCCGGCTTTTGCCGCCAATTTCCCGAAAACTTTTTTCCGGCCAGAAAATCGTCATTCCTGCGCGCGCAGGCGTAATGTCTCAAAAAATCGTCATTCATGCGCGCACGCCTACCGGCTTATCGTTGTTATGTTGACGACCTTTTCTAAAAACCCGACCTTTTTCTTCATCCCCTCGATGAAGTCTTTGCCGTGCTCCCTGTCGTCAATGGCGGTTTCTAATGCTAAAGCTAAAACTCTCATCGCCACTATTATGTAAGGAAGATCATAGTAATTGACCTTCACCGCCCCGATGATGTCCTTTTCATATTCTTCAATTATATTGGCTTCCACCTGCGCCAGTTCTTCAATGTATTCCTCAGACCCTATCTTGTTTTTTGAACCTTTTAAAACATCTAAAGATTTTACCGCCCTGCTTGTAAAAGGAAACTGATCTATCTTTAAGTTTATCTTTTTTTCTCCCATTTTTTTGACCTCCCGTTTGTTTTTGTCAAAGCCTGCTTTGCTTAAAATTTGCCTTTTCCAAAAGGCTTGCCACCCCGGCATCGTGCTTACGATCAGAGCACTCAAAAATAAAAATTCGACCACCCGTATTCTAAAAAGAACACTCAAAATAAAAATTCGACCACCCGTATTCCAAAAAGAACGCTCCGGAATAAAAACGTTTTTTGCAAAAAAAACAACCACCCCTTAAAAAAACGACCACCCCTTTTAAAAAAGTAACCACCCGGTTATTTCCTTGACCACCCGGTATAAAATAATAACCACCCGGTTATTTTCTTAACCGTCCGCTTGTTTTGCTTGCCCCCGGCTTTTTAGTATCCTCTCAGCCCTTTTGTTTAAGGCCACCCCCGGTTTTTTGCAAATAATGCAGATGCTTTCGTGATGTACCCACTCCACTCTGCAATATTGACATCTCCAGCGTGGCCGTTCCTGTTCCTTCTTGCCTATTTTAAAGCTCCCCCTTCGGACAGTTCTCCGCCGTCCATTTTCTGAAAGCCCCCAGAGCTTCCGCCGCTCTCTGCTTGTCCTCCCAGCTCGCCTTTTCGGCTTGCCTCCTGTTTTTGAGTATGCCGTGATAGTCCTGAAAACTCGTGTCAAGCTCTATCCCGTATTCTTCTTTTAACTTGCGAGGTGCAGCGTCTATCTCCTCCCGGCTCATGGCTTCAATGCCTGCTATCAGCTTTTCTCTGCCTACCCGGTCAAATTCGTCTACCGTCATCAATAGCTGTAACAGCAGATTGTCTGCTATCTCGCTTATCTGCCCCGGGCTTTTGAGCGTTGTGTTCTTTATCACGATGTTTTCCACCCTCTCCCGGGTGATTATCCTCCCGTGCCGTTCCTCCCATGCATCGAGCTTGTAACGGTATATCCCGTCCTGATCGTATTCGTTGAAGTCATTGCAGCATTTCGCCGCACTCTCGACCCACCGATTCAGCCGTTCCTTGCCCCAGCCGTATTCTTTAGCCAGCACCCGGCAGATGCTCGCCAGAAACCGCCAGTTGTCAATTATGACCGCCTGTAACGCTAAATTAAACCCAGCGTGCTTGATTTTCTTATTCCTCATTTATCCTACCCCTATAAAACATACTCATTTGTTTTGAATAACTCATTAACACTCACCCCCGGGAAGTACTTCTCCTGTATCGCTATCGCCCTTTCAAGCGATATTGCGCATCTGCATCCGTTGCCGTGTACCCCGTATATCATGCAGGAGAAGTTGCTCGGTTCTACCCCGATAAAAGCCGCTATTTCCCTTTTGGTAAGCCCTGCTGCCTTTATCTCGTCAAGCAGCCGCCCGTACATCTTGTACGTCTTGCCTTTTTTGGCAGTCATTTCTCGACTACCTCCTTGTCCATAGCCTGTACTTTGAACTTGCCCCCGAACCTTAGCTCCTGCTCGTTCTCAAACTCAGCCAGCTTGACGTATCTTAAGTCGCTCATGTCCGGCTTTATCCCCTTTGCCTTAAGGCCTGCTATGTTGTCCTTTATCTCCTCAGCAGTTTCCCTGTCGGTCAGCCTGCCTTCCCCGAATAACTCGCTCTCTGTCTGTATCATTATCTCTACCCCCTGCTCTTTCCCGTAAATGAACCTGTCCTCAAACCCGATGATGTATCGGTTGTTGTCGTTTTTCAGCTTCCCTGCTTTCTGTAAAGCGTCAAAAATAAACTTCCGTGCAGTGCTTACATTGTCCTTGTCCCGGCGTTTGGTCTCCTCATACCATGTGAAGACAAAGTAGCATGGCTCACCTAACGGCTTCATCTTTATTACCTGCCATGCTACCCCCTGTTCGATCGACCGCTTCATGCTCGCCGCCGCAAACGCATTCCGCCTGCAAGTGTCAGTATACTCATTCAGACTCGGCAGCTTACCTCGTATCATTATCCTCTGCATTCTCTATTCGCCCCATCCCCTTTCGTCTCCATATATGCCCCACAGTTCGGACAGTATAATGAAAGATGAGCCTTTCCAAATGGGTCAAAATCTGGCGGAAATCTGCACACCGAGCAATAAGAAATTGTACCTCCATGCCGGTCATCTATTTCCCACCGCCCTTGTGCGACTTTTGGCTTTTCATCATCACACATAAGTCTGACCCTCTTTTCCACATATTCACACCTGCCCTTGTTCTCGCATCTCACTTTTCTGTCAGCCGTCATATATTCTATATTTTCGCAGAAAAATCTACCACCGACTACTATCGGCTTAAAATCTTCACACTCGTGACAGTATTCTTTTATTTCCAGCTCCATTGCTTACCCCTCCCTAAACTTCGGACACCCCAAAACCTCAAAGCTCGTTACAAATTGCTCGACTCCGCCCTTTGTACCCATTTTCATCTGATATTCTTTGGCGATCCACCCCGGTACTCTCTGCCCGTATACCGACCACTCGCACCCCCGAAGCACCCTGCCGCCACGCCGTGCGCCTTCCGTCTTCGGAACGGCATTTTCGCATTCCCAGCAAAGCGTCCTGCTCTGTGGCTCAGCCGGTAAACTGTTCTTCCTGCTCATTATCCTCACCCTCTGCTAAACTCACCGCTGGCATTATCTTGTCAAAGCTCACCCTTACATAGCTGTTTTTTACCCTTACGTCCTGGATAATGGCAAATATCCGCCCGGCTCTGTCCTTGCGCCGCTCTTTGAGAATGTAAAGATGATCCTCGCCCCTGTTGTCGGTGTATATCACCAGCTTGTCAAACCATAACGGCGCATCTCTCCAGTCCATAAGCTACCCCTCGAAGCATTTATGTTTCCCACTGAGTAAAGCCTGCTCATCGTCACTCATTACATACCCGACCTTCTTCAGCAGATCGTACCACCTTTCAAGCTCTTCATTCTTCTGATAATGCCCCTCCCAGTCGTGAACAGGCATCCTAAAGTCCTCGATCTCCGCCCACGCCACTGCAAGCATTATTATCTGCGGTGCTTTTTTAAGTGCCACCCTGTATTTTGCGCTTTCTCTCACAACATCGTCGTAGTCTCTGTCCTCGTCGGCCTCAATACCCAGTATCTCCCCGATATCATCCATGCCCACATCATCAAGACAGACGCCCTCTTCAAGTATGTATCTGAATATCTCCCCGATGTCACTTGCTCTGCCACTGTATTTTTTTACAAATATCTTCCGAAGGCTCTTAGCCTCCCCCTCGATCTGGGCTATCTTTGCAATGCGTGCTTCTCTTTCAGCCTGCTTTTTCTTCCAGTCATCGTCTTTCTTTTCTTTCGGCTCGGTTTTTCTTTTGCCCATTATGTAAAGCGAACCGCCGTTCTCGCTCCAGCACGTCCCCTCGCCTGCGTCCTCTATTTCCTTGTCTATCTCCTTAGACTCGTACCTACTGTTACCGTAGAAGTAAAAGGTCTTTATTATGTCCTTGCTCTCCGTATCAAACTCTACATACGGCAGCTTTGCTTTTAAATAGTTCCTAACCTCCGAGCGTACCGCCTCAGCCGCCTCAGCACTCACCGCCTGCCGCACGCTCCAGTCAAAGTTGTGCGTTCCAATGTCCTTAAGCGCCTTATTTTTAAGCTCAGGGTCTTTTATCTTCTCCAGTTCGTAATAGTCGGTCAGCTTTGCCTGTTTTACTTCTGCCTGCTTTAATAACTCAGGGTCAAGTTTTAACAGCTCTAAGCGGTGGTTCACTGTCGTTGACGATAACCCTGTCTTTTTGCTTATGCTCTCTTTTGTCTCCCCTAAGTCTATCATCATTTGAAAGCCCTGTGCCTGCTCGTATATCGTCAAGTCAGACCTCTGCATATTTTCAAGTAGCATTGTTGCAACTTGCTCCCTGTCGTCCATTTCAACAATATTGCAGGGCACAGTCTTTAAGCCTGCCGCTTTTGCGGCGGCAAGCCTTCTGTGCCCTATTATGCATGTGTAGCCATATGCATCAGGATCAGACAGCCCCTTGCCTCCGTCTATTACAGTTAAGTTCTGTAATATTCCGTTTTCCCTTATGCTCTCAATAAGCTCGGTTAGGTCTCCTAAATCCTTTCTCGGATTGTCCGGGTGAGGATAAATAAACCCCACCGTAATATCTTCATTTCTTATAATTATCTCCATTTGATAACCTCCCTAAAACGGCAATACCTCCGTGTCAAACCACTCAATAAACTTCTTGTAAGCCTCCTGAGCACTCATGACCACCGACCCCCATACTGCAGGAGCACTCTCATCAATTATGCCCTTGACAGGCCTGCTGGCATTTTCCGTTTCAAACCCTAATAGAAATATCCTCCGCTGCCCCTGGTATTCATCGACCTTGTAAAACCCTTCAAGCAGCTTGTCACCCTCCAGCTCTTTCAGTATTTCATCAAACTCTCTTTTGTAATGCATATTATCTATAACTCTCCTTATGGCCTGAGTAAACTCGGCCGCTACTGATAACGCAGGCTGTTCTAAACCGTCATAATACCCTTTGCGATAATGCCTGTCCATTTCGCTTATAGCCCGTGTGTTCCATAACATTTTGAGCCTGCCCCTGTCCTGATGTATCTTGCCTGTCATTTCAATAGCCTGCGACTTTGCACCGCATTTTAAGCATATTACCCTGCCGTATTTATTATTGTGGTTTATCGTTGCCACACCGCCGCAGAAAGGACATCTTTTAAGACTCATTTCTTATCCTCCTTATCTTTCATTTTATTACTTTTTATTCTTTCCACCGTCTGTATTGTTTCGCATATCATATATATGGCTATCAATACAGTTAGACATATTATAACAATTATCTCGGCTATTTCATTATTCATTTTCAATTCTTCCTAACTGCCGTGTTAACTTCTGTTCTATATAGTAATCGAGCTTTGAATTTCCTGCGTTTTTCCAATATGCGTGTAGTATCTGCTCAATCATAATCGTAACGTCTGCCATTTCCTCAACGAGATTGAGCATTGCTTCCGTTTTGTCGAATACCTTGCCGCTCTGCTCTGCCCTTGTCAGCTTGCTTACCCCCTGAATTAACTCGGCGCATTCTTCGGTTAAAATGCCTTTTTGACTTTCTACGCCGTAATGCTCACATATCCGTCTGCATTTAGCTTTCTATTCCTCTGTCATTCTTCCTCACCCCTTACGCATACCATTTGCCAATGCTGTTATACTGCTCAATAATATATTCTACCATTTCAAATGAAATACTAAAATCCGCCTTGACCGTTCTTAAGGCCAAAATCAGCAGTTCGTCAGCTATCTCGTGTGATCTTTCACGATCTCCTTCCTTCTTATCAATTAGGTACAGCTCGTAAAAAAGTCTTTTGATAATTGAATATGAGCTTATCCGGTGATTGTATACATAATCTGATATTTCATCATAGCTCATTCTTCCTCACCCTCCCAACATCGGCAGGGCACTTTCAAATTGATAATTATCATATTCAATTATCTCATCTTTTACAATTTCGCCGTCTTTTATAAGTATATCCTGCTCAAACTCCGACCCTTTTTCAAACGTGTGAATAGCAATATCTATTCCGTATTCTTTTGATATTTTCTCAAAACTTTTAGCTTCAGCTCTCCACGCCTGCTTGAAAGATAGTGCTATAGTATTAATATCCTCCGTGCTTTTGCCACCTAAATAAGCATACTCTCCATATTTTACTATCTCAGGATCAATATAAGCCCTCCATGTATGTTTAATATGACTTGTGCTTACGAAATGATATTCATACTCAATACCGCATTCATCGCTCCAATCGGTAAAAAATACTATATTTTCGTCCATTTCTTTTCCAAAAGTGTTCAACTTTTTTTTCTGAATACCCTCGTCAAGAAACCTTTTTATATTTTTAATTGGCCCTCTTATCTTAAGACTGCCCTCTGCCCAATTCGGCATACTTACTCACCTTCCCATATCATCGGCGTTCCGTCCGCATTCACAAGCAGCGTAAATGTTCCACGGTTATATACTCCGTCCGATACCACATACATTACCTTTGTCTTTTTGTGATAAACAACATTCCACTTACCCGTGCTTTCTACTATCGTGAACCCCGACATATCGCTGCTCTTGTCCTTGACCTCGCTGCACCCTATTAGTGTCATCGCCAGCACAACGATCATTAACGCTATTATCTTTTTCATTATTTAACCTCCTTAAATATCCTCGACAACCATCTCGAAGCTGTCTTCATCTGGTTCATTTACGCAACAGCTTAACTCTGTCATAAAATCCTCTTTCATAAAATTAAAGTCATCGTAGCCGTCACTTACGTCTACCGTGAACTTTAAAGTTACTCTCTTCTTAGCCATCTTCTTCTCCTTTGTCAGTGCCATTTATTTGACCCTCCTCTTTCCGGGCGACTATTCACGCCGCCCCTCTCTTTGACTTCTTCCTTCTTTGCCTGACGACCATTCTTATCTCGCCCCACCCTTCGGGGCGATCACTTCGCAGTTCGTCCATTTCACGCTCAAAGTCTCTCCGAATATCACGCCTTCGGTCTCTCTCGACCTGCTTGCGTGCTCTCTCGTAATCGATGAGCTGTGTTATCATCAATACGATAAACCCCGTTACCAGAGCCGCATATATTGCCGTTCCAATGCTCATTTCCCAGCACCCCCTAACACAAGATCACCTATCCTGACTTCCACATCGTAACACTGAGCCAGTAAGAGGAGGTCATTCAGCCTGAGCGTCAGAGCGTGATTTTCCCTGTATGATATGTTTTTCTGCTCCAGCCCGAGCTTCCTCGCCGCTTCCTCCTGCGTCAGCCCCTGCCGTCTTCTCCCTGCCGTAAGCACTCTCTTGATCTCTTCCGCTATGCCTGCTTTCTTTTTCTTCATTGCCATTACCCCTCACTCCTTTGCCTTCGCTAAACTAATCTTTACTTAGCCTTACTCTGCCTTCGCCGTAGCTTCACTTAACACTACAGTACGTTGCCTTTGCCTCGCATAACACTACTGCGCACCGCTCCGCCTTGCCCTCGCTCTTACTCTATCACTTCAAATATAAACCTTCCCTTGCCCGAGTTTCGCCACTGCCCGAGCCCGTGCAGCTTGCCGTATTCCAGCCATTCCTTTACAAGCTCGATGTCGCTGTCACATAGACACGTTACCTCAAATTCCATTTCAGCGCCCTCAGGTATCGTCTCCGAGCAGGCAAGTGCTATCCTCTCGCCCTGCGCCGTCTGACCTCTTAAAGGCCTCTGACATTTGCCTATCTCACCGTTAAATTCAATTGGTATCATCCTCGGCTCAACGAACACCAAGCCGTCTACCGTTTTCTTGTATGCCTTGACCTTGCTTGACTTGCTGCCCGAAACTTTCCTTAAGAAACCGCACGCTTCCTTGAAGAAGCCTCTTATCTGATAGTCCCACATTATAGGCCTGCCGTCCTCGTCTCTCGGGAATACCGTCATCGACTTCTCTATCTCAGCATCCACCCCGATAGCTTCTATCTCCTGCTCTCTCGATATAGCGTCCGGCGCTTTGCTTGCAATAAACTCGCCGTGTATGTCTGCATTTCCGCTTGCTGTGCCTAACAGCTCGTCAAGCATTGTTATCCTTACCCTTATCTTTTCCATTTATTTGTTCTCCTTGTTTTTAAGACCTGAATACCGCCTCAGCGTTAGCTTGCTCCTGCCGTAGTGCCGCTTCGTCCGCTTCCTGCATCAGTAATTCCTTGCTTTTGTAGTCTACCCTCGAGAGGATAGAGTGTAGCAGACCTATTGCCTTGTGTGTCTTTTCCCGGCTGCCGTTCTCTATCATATGACACGCCCTGTCAACGTCCTGCCTGATAGCTTCAAGCATAAGTATCATCTTCTGCCTTTCCGTCAGTTCATCCATAAGTCTAACCTCTCCTCGCTCTCGTATAACACCTTGCCCGTCTCTGCATCAAGTACAAGGTAAAGTAACGGCTGCCCGTCTTTGCCTTTGACGGCATACTCGGAATCAGCGGTCAAAGCACAGTATTTGTGCTTCCCCGTGCATCCCTCTTTAGTGCATACCTCATTCTTCCGCCTGTCACAGATGTATAATTTCTGAACTTCCGCCATGCTATCCCTCCACAACGTCCATTAGTTACCTTCCTTTTCTTTTTTCAGCAAGTTCATGCCGCCTTCTTCTTGCCTGCTTTTTGTTAAGCCCCTTAACTTCGAGCTTTCTCCTAAGTGTTCTCTGTAAACTTGACATTCTCACTCCCCCTTTATCATCGCATCAACAGTCGTTCCCAGCTTCTCAGCGATAACGCCTGCTACAGTTACGCTCGGCTGCTTGACATTGAGCTCGTATTGCCCTATAGCCCCCTGCGTTACACCTACCATTTTCGCAAGCTCGGCCTGCGACCAGCCTTTTTCTTCTCTCAGCTTTTTTAAACTTTCTGTGAATCCCATGTTTGTAGTCCCCCTTTCTGTACACTAATAACCAAGGTTATTGACATCGGGTAAAATATAATGTATAATGTAGTTGTAAGGCAAAATTATACATCAGAAGATATGCACTTGCAGATTTTCACTCTTTTCGTATACCCTCATTGCGCCCTTTATCAATACCACAGTTATATTATAATCTAACATTATGTAGATGTCAATACTATCTTCTACATTTAGTTAGATATCTGTATATTTGCACAAACTGTATATGCTTTATTTGTTGAGTTTCTATAAAAGCAAAAAAGGCCACCCCGTAGGGCAGCCCTGAATAATATATATATAAGGATGTGATACCCTTGTATGATGATCTGCAAAAACTGTTCGACGACACCAGCCCCAAGCAAATGGAGTATATTAATGAGCGCCGTAAGGAAAAAGAGCGACCGATAAACGCCGTTGAGCAAATCGCCCCCAGTATAGCGGCTCTTGAAAATCAAGTCGCTATGCTAAAGCAGGCTCTTTTTCCTTTAGCATTATTATGAAAATGTCGGAAAAAATGATTATTGAGCAACTTCTATAACGTTTTGCTTTTATTATTAAACGCTTCATTGCTTGCCTTTGCTCTTGCTCGAATATAATCGCTTATTACTTCTATCGACTTCTCTGCCTTGCGGTTTAAATATTCGATAGCTTTTTCATCGTATTTAAAGTCGCATAGCTCTGATGTCAAGCTGTTAAAAGCCTTATCTATATCTAATAAAACGTCTTTAAATACTATTTCCCCAAATTCTTTTCCAATATACTTATCCATTTCCTCACCCCCCACGATTTATAGAAAGGTTGTGTTACTATGATATGTCCGTTCATCAGCACCCCGCAGGCACAAATAGGCTGCCTTGTCGGCTGCACTCTTAATCGTAGCGGCAAATGCGCCGTAAATGTCATTGCAGACCGTCTGCTTTCATGTAGCAAGGCTGCGGAGCATAAAGACACTCAACTTCCCACATCTGACGATACACCGCCCTCAGTTCCGCATAAAGATCAGTCTTTTCGAGAAGAGTAGCCTCCCCTATATCTTTGCTAATGGCATCTGCAAGTTCTCTTAGCTTGCTTATGTATTCCTCTTTATTCATTCCCTCACCCCCCTCTTAATTGCTTATATTATAATCTAACTTTTTGTAGAAGTCAATAGGAAAGGAGCAATTTGTATGTTTTGGCAAAATTATGCTTTACTTTGTAGTGAAAATGACATGACCCCTAACGCCGTGTGCGCCGCTCTCGGTCTCTCGAGTGCAACCGCTACGCATTGGAAGAACGGGCGTATACCAAACGGAGAGACCCTTTCCGCTATAGCCGACTTCTTCGGCGTGTCAGTTGATTACCTCCTCGGCCGCACCGATAAAATAACGCACGTCCCCATAGTAATAACTGAGGGCGAATTGTTTTCAAGGCTTAGTCAGCTTTCCGAGTCTGACCTTGACGAGCTGGAGAACTATCTTGATTTTCTTGACTACAAACGTTCTCATACCTGATGTTGTCAAGCGTTTCCAGCTTTTCTAAGTTGACTAAATTGAGCTTTATCAACTTTTTGATTATCCTGTTGATTTTTTCTTCTTTTTCTTTGGTCATGGTAAAGCTCCCCTTTTTATAAATTTTTACATTATTAATTATATTCGATTAGTAGGACTTTTTCAATGACATTTTTAGGAAAGTAGGTGAAACAATGGAGAAAATAATGCGACAGCGTATAGAGGAATTACGGAAAATCAAGCGAGAGCAAGATTTAAGCAATGAAGCTATCTTGGATATTGTCTATTCTTACGGCAAAAACATCAGCGGCAGAACACTTTCAAGGATACTTGCTGACGGCTCAGAATTTAAAAGTTTCAGATATCAGTCTATTCTCGACGTGCATGAGGCTCTTATTGACAAATTCGGTAGTATCGATGAGCCCGAAGATGCAGCGACACTGCATTATATCATCAAAAACAAGAACCAAGAGCTTGACCGTGTGCTTATGGAATTTGAGGAGCGTGAAAAGGAATTTGAGCGTAAGATGCAGCTTTGCGATGAGCGTAAGCAAGCCTACGAAAAGACCATATCTATCCTCGAATCCCAATTGCAGCACCAAGCCCGGATTATTGACAAACTTTTGGAAAACGCCAGCAAATAACACCAAATAGCAACAATTGTTGGCAAATAACATCAAATAACACCAAATAGCAACAAATGTATGAAAGGAGTAATCACTATGAATGAACTGTTTGCAAAAACCGCTGCCGTCGATTCCTCGACCGGTTTGATCGTCGCCGCTGTCTTTGTCGGTATTATTGTTCTCTGCCTTATATTTGCTGTTCTGAGTATGCAGGGTTCGCTGAAGACTATTCAGCAGTACCTTTATGTCCTTATGCATTATAATGTCCCTGAAGATAAGATAAAACGCTTGACGCAAGCCTATCAACAGGACAACAACGCCGACCCCGACCCTGAGGAGGATGAGGATAATGCCGAAGACTAAAAAGAAGACCCTCTCAGCTACACAACTTCCCTCCGGCTCATGGCGGTGCCGTGTCTATGATAACGTCCTAAAAAAACAGGTGTCCTTTACCGCCCCCACCCCTGAGGAAGCGACCCTCAAAGCCCAACAATATAAACTGACCCATGAAGCCAATACTTCCGCTGATGCTACCCGTACTCTGTCCGAGTGTATAGATGCCTATATCGAGTCAAAAACAAACGTTCTCTCGCCTACTACTATCAGCAATTACATCAACATAAAATCCTCGCAGCTCTCGCCCGAGTTTCTTAATAAACGTATGCTCTCACTTAAAGGCATAGATATTCAGAATGAGATAAATCGCCTTGCCGGCACAGAGTATAAGCCGGGCAAGCTGTATTCCGCAAAATCAGTGTATAACGCTCACGGCCTGATCTCGGCAACTGTAAAAACCTTTCTGCCCGAGCTGAAATATAATGTTACTCTCCCACGGCGGGAAAAAAGAAAAAAAGACCTTCCAACGCCCGAAATAGTGATCGAGGCTTTTAGAGGTCACGAGCTGGAGCTTGTGGTCTTGCTTGCTCTTTGGCAGGGCTTTCGAGTGTCCGAGATACGAGGATTTAAAAAGAGTGATTTCAAAGACGGTGTGCTGTCTGTAAACCGTGTCATTGTCACGGTTAAAAGCAAGCCCGTTGAAAAGACTATTGCTAAGACCGAAAAGAGTAAGCGCTCACTGCAAGTACCGCCCGTTATCATGGAAATGGTAAATAATGTTCAGAGCGAGTACATTACAAAGTTAACAGACGTGAGAATAAATGTAAAGTTTAAAAAGGTCATGTCTAAAGCAGGCTTTCCCGATATCACGTTTCATGACCTTCGACATTTGAATGCGAGCGTTATGCTCATGCTCGGCGTACCTGATAAGTATGCTATGGAGCGTGGCGGTTGGTCAACAACATCAACGCTCAAAAACGTCTATCAAGAAACATTTTCCGAAGAGCGCAAGAAAATAGACACTCAGATCGATGACTATTTTGCGCATTTGTACATCCAAAGTAGCACGCTATCAGACACGCCAAAGCCCCAGCCCCCACGAAAGCCCCGAAAATTCAGGCTTAAAAGAATATAGTATATCGGGTTCGACTCCCGTTATCTGCTCCACCTCAAAAACACCGTATCTACGCCAAATCCAGCGTACCTACGGTGTTTTATTTATGCCTGCTAAGCCAAAATATACCCTGCCGTGACTAAAAAAAACCGCTAAAAAGATGCTGATTAGACACGAACAATAGACACGAAATTATTCCTTGAACATACCTTGCATGACCTTTATCTCAGCCGCCTTTTCAATGTGTTTTTTGTGTAAGTATTCATATACGGCCATCATTTCGGCAGGCGGCTGCCCCTGTTTCTCTCTGTAATTTTCTATGAGAACAACGACCGCTTTGTGTAATTTTGTCATGTGCCCCATTTCTTCTCAAATTCCTCCGCCAGCGGTTCAAAACATATGCCGTCTATCAGCCTGCGCCTGAGTATCTTTCTGTTTCTCTCAGCGTGCCGCCCGATGATGTATAGATCAATAGCCTGTTCAATGTCTTTTGACGTTATCATATCGTTAGCCCTTTGGTCTTTTTTTCTTTCTTAGTACGATCTTTCTCTTGACTTTTCGCCGCTTATGCGTCAGCCTTGTCACTTTCAGCGTCTGTCCCATAATCTACTCCGTTGCTGTCACCGATGATGTTTACTCCCTCGCCGTCCTGCTCATAGCTTGTTGTTACTACATCGTAGTTGTATATGATCAGTACGGCGATAGTCAGTAAAAACAGTATGATTGTTGTAAACGCTATTATCAGCCGTCTTATCGTCCTCTCGTACCTTGCCCCCATTGATTCAAGGGCGTATCGGAATGTTTCTTCGGGTATCATCTTCTCGTTCATTTTCTCAGCTCCTCACCCAATTTCTTTATGAAGTTCTTTCCTGCAATACCGTTCTGCGTGTATTTCCACTTTTTGAGCAGCTCATTGACTGCCTTTTCCGTGCCTTTACCAAAAATTTCATCATTGTTCACGCCTTGTAAAATAATGCCCTTCTTCTTGGCTTCAAGTATCATCTGTTTAAGTGCATATACACCTATCGTCTTTTTGCCGAGAGTGTAGCCGCTCTTGTCGAGTACCGGCAGTGCCTTCGCCGCCGTCTCGGGATATCTGAGTACCACGTTCCACGGGTAGTTGTAATACGACCTTGTGTGTATCTCATAGCCTGTCTGATCGCCGACCTTGCCGCCGCTGATGCCGCCGTTTTCGTCACAACTTGCCTGCGCAAGCTGAGAGGTGGATATCATCATAGCTGTGTGGTTGACATGGTTAAGCAGCACGTCGCCTGCGATAAGCCCCGAGCCGGTCGCAAGATTGACCTTGTTCGTCACGTCCTTGAAGCCACACTGTAAGAACACGCTGTACATGTTCCCGGTGTATGTAGCTCCCTTGTCCTTGACCGGCACGCCTGCCGCCTGATATGCCGATATCACCAGCGAGCTACAGTCATAGTCGCTCCATGTGTTGGGATTGCCATTACGGTTTGTCTGCGAGTAGCCGTGCTTTGGGTCATTTGCGACCTTTACCATGTAGTCAACGGCCTTGCTTACCTTACTCATTATCATTTCCTCCTTTATCTTCTATCTGTTTTTGTAGCTTCTTAATGCCTCTTAAGAGAAACCCCGGCAACGGTACGCCGAGCTCGCCGAGGTTTTCGAGTATTGATATGCACTCGTTGATGATGAGCCATATCGTCACTATCAGGCCAAAGTAGTACGAGCTGTCGAAGCTCACGCCCACGCCCTTAAGCCCTGAGTATATCAGCCAGTCAAAGACTGCTGCCACGATGACTACTCCCATATAGCCTACCTTTTTGACGATGCCCCTGAGCCCGACCTTGCTGCTCCACTCGCCCTTCGTGTAGGCATTAGCCACGCCTGAGGCATAGTCGATGAGCATCACGATAAACAGCAGCGCCACCGGCACGGCTATGACCCGAAAATATGCCGTCAGACCTGCCACCACAGCAGAGCAGAGGGCTTTTATTGTGCTATGCTTGTCCATATGGCTCACCCACTATCATCTCATACTCTTCCGCCGTTATCCACTTGCCTACTGCATTATAGACCCTGTGTTTGTTCCACAGGCCGTTGTCGTAGTAGGATTTGACCTGCTCATATTTCTTGCTCATCTTCATCATCTCCTTCTTCGAGGTCTACGTCAGTCATCATGGCGATGTATTCAATATCAGCTCGGTTTTTGGCTTCCGTTTTTACGGTCTCTTGTACATACTCTGATGCTTCATATTCGAGGAAGTCATACAGCCAGTAATCACGAGGTTCAGGGTCATATTCGGTAGGTGTCTTATCGACTTCTACAAAGCGGATGTTTTTTGCAACAAAAACCTTGTAAGGGTTTGCTTCTATTTCTTTTGGGCGTGAGTAGCCCTGTGTGTTTGGATAGAATATCATGTTATCACCTCTTTAACCTACATATAGAAGACGACCGCCTTGAGCGGAGTTGACAGTCGATGAAGACGCAATGTTCGCAACAATGTTAAAAGGTCCACCAGAAGCACCGCTTGAACGATTTCCTCCAGAATTAGCCACATACCAGCCAGAAGAAGATGTGTAAAATGAATCGCCAACAGGCACAGAGGAATTTGCATTACCGTCCGAAAAAATGGGTATAAATATCCAATCATATGCAGAATCATATCCGAAAGCTCTTATATAATAGGTTGCGCCCGAAGCGTTATAGATACTAAAACTGAGTTGGGTATAATCAGTGCTTGTGTTATCTCCGAAGCTGTATGTATTGGCAATGTAAGGCTGAAGCCCATCAAAATTTAAACCATCTATCCAAACGCTCATATTACACCATGGATTTTCTTTACCTCTCCACTGTACGGCTGTAGTTGAATTTGTAGTGCCGTATGTACCATTTCCGTAAGAATTAAGAGTACCAGTAACTAAAACACTTGAACTACTTGCGTTACCATTACCTATTGCATTCTGCATATTAAACTTTCCATACTCAATAATCATTAATAATTGGTTAGCACTTAGGCTCCATATTGTCTCTTGTTCCCAACCGGTGCCTCTTTGATGAGCATAATATCTGAAATTCGCCCTGCTTTTATAACTTGGGGTTACAGAACTTCGAGAATATAGTTTGTTATTATAAATATATCCCTCATAAGCCCCTTCATAGAAACAATCTATCTCATTTCCGTTTGTATTATAAAAAGCTGGGTGAATCTTATATCCGGGTAAAGGCTTATTGCTAACCCAATATTCAACAACGTTAAGTCTTTTATTATCGCCGGGAGCAAGCGTCACAGGCACAACTTTGTAATAAAACTTAGGTTGCTCTACCATTACCTGTCCATTACTGCCGTCAACAGCATAATTGGCATCACCTAAATATGCATTAACAGTTCCGTCATCAGCAAGATTACATCTTCTACGTTTATACATTGGGAAATTATCAAAGTCAGAGCCACCGCTAAGACCAATAGCATCGCCAAGTCTTGTAAATACACTGTTTACAAAATCTACTCTCAGCCCTAATTCAAAGACAGGTTCGATTACGGTGAGAAAACTTGTACTTTCTGCAATTGAGTTTTCTACTGTACTCAAAACTTCATCTACAACTATTGTGTTTCCAACATCAATACCAACTACACTGTCTATATTAAATGTATTGATGTACACTCCACTATTAGCCGTAGGTGTTATCGTGGTTGAGATTTCGGTGGATGTAACACCGTCTTTTGTTATACTCAAATAATCACCTGTATTGGCATCATAAACTCTCGTCTTAAGAATATAAGTAGCCCCTATTGCTAAGTTTGAATAACTGATACTATCAGTAATACCTACATTTGTAATGCCTTCCTTTATAGTTGCTGTACCATCGCTCGTTCCAACAGCACTTGAAGTCATTGTTGTAGATATAGCCTGTATATTTATAGTTTCATTTGAAGCTTGATTAGCACTAAATGTACCAATAATATTACCATTCTGCTGTATAGTCAACACGCCGTCATTAGGCGTTCCTGCCCCGTCAAGCCCCTTTTCTAATTTTCCAATCGCCTCGTTCAACGTATCTGTCGCCGCTATCGCAGAGGTTGACTGCGGCTTGCTGTAGCCGGTCATTGACGTTACCGTATCGCTTGCCTGTGTGTGGTTAATGGGTGCTTTGGTATTATCCCTCGCATCGCCGCTCGCCAAATTGGAAAGCACTGTGGCGATATCGCTCAGATGCCCCCTTATTGTGTTGATAAGCTCCTGCGTGCGGTTTTTGTTTAAGTAATTGTGGCTCATCTATGCCACCTCCTCATCAGGTCGATGTCCACATTGCCGCAAGCTCCTGCGCTGTGATGTCCACGAAGTCCGCTTCGACTGCATAAGCGGTCAGGTCAACAAAGCCCGAAAGCACATCGTACTTGTAAGACGGGTTCTGCTCTGTGCCTACATCTACGATAACAACGTTAGTGCCTGCGGGGTAGCTCTTGCCTGCGCCCTCCACGAAGTCTGCTGTAGTGATAAATGCGTCTGTGACGTTGACTACCTTGCCTGCATTAGCGGCTGTGAGTGTCGGCAGACTGGCAAACGCCACCGAGCCTGCGGGGCGATATACGCTCGATACCGCCGCATCGACTTTGTTGTCTACCTCTGTTTTTGTGTACGCATCGGTAATGCCGTAGCCCGAAATAGTCGTGGCGTTGTCAGCCTTGCCCGAAAGTCTCGTCTTGATCTCGTTGATGAGTTCCTGTGTCCTCGCTGCGTTCAGATAGTTATGTGTTGCCATAGTTGATTACCTCCATAATTTTAATTATTCCACATATCCGCCAGCTCCTGGGCAGAAAGTGGTTTCATACCTAAATCATCAAATGTTTTGTCGCCTTCGAGGGTGTTGCCCTCTATCTGCGGTTTGTTGAACAGATTGTTGTAGTCTTTCTCGTAGACTTTCTTCGCCGCTTTTACATTGCCGCCTAAACTTCCCCTTGCAGTCACATTGCCTGTCAGACTGTTATTCATCGCCATCACCGACCTTTGTTATCGCCTCGTCTATCCGGAATATCGCTTTTGGAATGAAGGTGTATCTGCTGCCGTCCGCAAATTCGTATAAGCAGTCGTATACATAGCTGTCCGGCGGCAAGAGAGCCGTGTCCTCAGGTTCGAGCACCATTACTATCTCACCGCTCTCCTCCTCGTAGTTCCGGTAGTCGAGCTCCTTTCTCAGCACCTCTTTGCAGCCGTGCTTCATGGTAAATATG
>JAEIGA010004227.1_pt1 | contig 22232 bp, 16 predicted proteins | sample 9270691 | NCBI WGS metagenome assembly JAEIGA01 (sample SAMN17057246, study PRJNA624740) | gut metagenome | biome: biome; isolation source: fecal sample | host: Bos grunniens | place: China: Xizang | collected 2019 | reverse complement strand
CCAAGGGTATATAGATTTGGTGTTTACCAATTATACAGGAAAATGTATTAACGATATATTCGTATTGCCTTATAATGGAAATGTGAAGTATCCCGAAACTGTAGCGTATGATGATGAAGGGAATGTGTATTTCTACGAAAAAAACATGTATAAAATAACATTTGGAGGTAAAGATGGTCAAGCTTATCATACTCTGCCAGAAGAAGTATCTGTAAAAATGCGTATAGAACTGAAAGATATTAGCGAGTTTGCTACAGAATTTACAATGCTTAATATCGTTTTTCGAGGTATCTCTTCACACGACCATGTTGGTGATGGCTCCATCACATTCCGAAAAATACCTATTACGAGACTCGAATAATTTAATATATACCAATATATATTCGTATAATCATTTATGGATTGGATAACCTATTTGGCAGGATTGCTTGGTTTGTCTTTTTTAGTGTGTTTTAGCATATGGTTTTTTAGTCATCCCATATCTAGAGATAAAGTACTTGTCAGTTTTGATAGAAAGTATTTTATACTGGTTGGCTTGGTCATGATTTCGTGTACTTTGTTTATAGCAGGGTTAATTGCTATGCATTTACATGAAGGCGCTCAAAACTCTACATCAGAAAATATAGCAGATCGTCCTTTCTTTTATGCGCTTCAGTATTGCTTGAAAATGAAAGAAGCGAAAGATGGTGCTTTAAATATACTAACATTCATGTTTATCATGCTTTTTCAGGTAGTGGTATTTGAAGGTATGGTGTTAGCAGCAATTGTAGGATGGAGTAATCGACGTATAGAAAAATCTCAAAATGGTCAAATACGATACAGCATTAAGGACCTAACGAGACCATTTGTTTCCCAATGGGATGATAGTGCCAATTTTAAATGGTATAAAAAATGGTGGCTACGATACAAGCCAAGTTTTTTTAAAAATGTAATAAAAAACGAATTTGCTGTGGTTATAGGAGCCAATGAGGTGGCGCCATCTGTGATTAAAAATCTATTAAAATCAGAAGAACAAAGACAATCACTCAATTATGCACATGAGCGGACTAACCAATATGTAGTTCTACAGACTTGCAGCGAAATTGGTGAAGTGCGAAAAACGCTGCAATCTTATCTTACCAAAGATGAGTATAATCGTGTTATCATATATAGCGATTTGCGCAACTCCTACGAAGGGCTTAAAACATTGCATTTAGCAGAAGCATCAGAGATATATGTATTAGGCGAGAATACTACCTTCTGCGAAGGTGAAACATTCCACGATACCATGAATATGCGGTGCGTGAATATGATAGCGAAGGTATTGGGTGATCGTAAAGATGATTTGAAAGTGTGTAAAGTTCTTTTTGAATATCAAACAACATACTCTGTCTTTCAGTTTTCAGATGTGACAGAAGAAGTGAAAAGATCAGTACATTTTATTCCATTCAATCGCTACGAGTCATGGGCTCGCCGCGTAATGGTTGATAACAAGGCTCTGGCTCTTATAGACGAGAATGATAAAGAAATTAGTGATGCAACGGAAAGGGAGAAGAATATCATTTATTATACTCCATTGGATGACTACAAGGGAATAAAATATGATGACGACAAGCGTGTGCATTTTATTGTGGTGGGAATGTCGAAGATGGGTGTGGCAATGGGAACACAAGCATTATTTCAAGCGCATTATCCGAACTATGTAAGAGATCATTCTCTTAAAAGCCGTATTACCTTTATCGATGCTAATGCATACCAAGAGATGCAGTTCTTCAAAGGTCGTTATGCAACTTTATTTGAATTGGCAAGACATCGATATGTGGATATGAATAATGACGATAAAGAGAAAGGATATCCATGGATCGATCCGATGGTAGGAACAGACTATAAATGGGGACATCTAAGCGAAAAGGGTAAAAATTTTTTGGATGTAGAGATTGAGTTTGTGAAGGGAGAGTTGGAGTCGGAAGGTGTGCGCGAATATCTGCGCCAAGCTAGTGCAGATGAAACATCCAAAGTTACCATTGCTATCTGTTTACCACAAACTCACCAAGCGGTTGCAGCAGCATTATATATGCCTAATGAGCTGTATAAAAATGTACAAGAGATATGGGTGTATCAGCGCGAAGCTTCGGATATTGTTGCAAATCTAACACATGAGAAAGCGGATAACCATTATCGTAAACTTAAACCATTTGGTATGGTATATGGTGAGTATATTGATAGTCGTACATATTACCTCAAAGCATTGATAGTGAATAGATTGTATTATCTGCGAAGAAATACTGCCAGCATAGCCGATTTGGATATGGGAATTAAGGAGGCGTATAAGGATTTAAGGACTAAGTGGAACGAACTCACTGTGGAACTAAAATGGTCTAATAAATATTTTTCTGACCTTATCTATCAAAAGATTCGTAGTATTATGCCATATGAGTCTGATGAGATTGCTCGCGGTGGTTATGAAAATGAAATGTTCAATCAACCTGATTGGTACATGCGCATTGAAAAGGCATTGGAGAATGCCCCTGGATTAGCCGAGTGTGAGCACAATCGTTGGAATGTACAGCAGTTGCTATTGGGCTTTATTCCTGCAGACAAAGAAATAGATGAGAAAGTGCAGAATGTAAAAGGAAAATTAACAGAAGAACAGCTTAGTAAATACAAAAAAAATCTAAAATCTCCTGCACATAAAGTACACTATTGCATTTGCGATTTCAATCATATGGATAAAGTTGATAATGGAGCCAAGGATTATGATGTAATGCTTAATAATGGAATACCATTTATATTAGCGCATGTAGATGGCTATAGGATGAAGATATGGGAGATGCTGAAAAGAAAGTAATTGTGTCATGATTTCATTGCAAAACCCACTTTTAAGAAAGGTAGGATTTTGAAGGTGGATAAGCATCTGAATCTTTAAACTAAAAATATAAGTGAAAAATGAAAACAATTTATATCCCTAAACCTGAGAAATTGGATGGTATTCAATTATCTGATGATTTGAGTGACCTTGTGGAAGCTATGGCAGAAAATGTGCATGAAGTTTGGGCGCAGTCGCGTATGGAACAAGGTTGGACTTATGGTTCCGAGCGTAATGATATTCTCAAACATCATCCATGTTTGATTCCTTATAATGAACTGCCTGATGTAGAAAAATCATATGATCGTGATACTGCAATAAGTACACTTAAACTGATTATCAAATTAGGTTTTAAAATAACCAAAGAGTAATGCGCTTAGTGGGGGAAGGCTCTCATGTGCTAATAAAAAGAAATATGGCACCTCTCGGTACCATATTCTTTTTTTGCGGAAAGTGAGGGATTCGAACCCCCTGTTCTCCTATAAGCCTTTTTGGTGCCGTTTTCAGCTCCTGAACAGCGGGTTAATATTTCAAATTTTCACTTTCGTTCACACGGGTTTTACCCGATGTTTACACGATTTTCCTCTCTTGGAAAGACTATGCAAAGGTACTAAAAATTATTGATATATGCAAATTTATGGGCAACTTTTTTCCAAAAAAATGATATATAGTTTTTCCAACAATTTTCCAAATTAAGATTAAAAACAGGAAAATTATTTGCATATATCAAAAAAAAGCAGTAATTTTGCAGCCAAGAGTTGCAAAGACAACTTAACCGTCCTTCTCCATGACGTAAAACCGGATGTCGCGCAAGCGTGCGCGACCATTTTGATTAAAAGCGTTTGCAATTATTCGGCAACCCGGAATGTAGGAAGTTTTGGTTTTTGCAGTTGAATAAGTCGGCGAACGCTCGCGTGTTAACGTGGGCGTGACTTATTTCTGCAATAGGCGTTTCCTACAGCCTCGGGTTGAAATAAGGAACGCTCATTTTAACGAATAATTAAATTATATGTATATGAAAAAAATATTTATCATCATTGCTTTTGTTTTTGCTTGGGCAACACGCGCATTTGCACAGATTGAAGTTAATAACGAGGACGTAAAAGGCCCCGTTAAGCTGGTTGTGATAATATTAGAATCAGCAAGCCCGGGAACACAAATAAGTACATACGGAGGGCCTGTTCTTAACAGGGTAGTTATTTTTACTCATTATGATACTAAAGGGCGTATTGTAAGAAGAGAACATTTTCACGGAGAAGAATTAGCAGATGGCTATTTTTGCAGATATGCCAATAATAAATGCAAAGAATATAATTTCGATGCGAAAGGAATAGTTGAGGGGCATTACCGTAATATTACATTTGATTCGGCGGGGCATAAAATCTCTGATATATGCTACATGAATGGTAAATTCTTTGCAAAAGATTCTATTGTGTACGATTCGCTCGAACGAGTTGTCAAAACATATGAAAATATGAACCGCAAGAATGATTCATTAGTTTTGAGATACACATATGAATACGATTCTATAGGGCGTATTGATTCATATAAGGATTGGAGAAGTAAAAACCTGTATAATATTCATTATTCCCCTGATGGAAATTACATAATGCATTGTGTAAATGAAAAGGATGGCAAATCCTTTGAGAGAAAATATACTGTAAATAAAAAAGGCCAATTAGTGAAGGTTGAAGCTAGTAATATGCGCATGTTTTTATCAAATTACGACAAACATGGTAATTGGCTTCACCTAAAGGGAATGACAAATACGAATACTCCAATGGGATGGTTTACTACCATTACGAGCCGTAAGATAGAATACTACTCGGAAGATGAAATAGAGTCTCCCGAGGCAGAGAATGACACCATATATTTATCTTCAGAACAATTGCCTGAATTCCCGGGAGGGCAAAATGCGATGTTTCAATATATAGCACACAATGTAGTATATCCGGAATCTGCTCGCATAAATGGTATTCAAGGGCGGACAATTTGCCAATTTGTAGTCAACAAAAGTGGTTCTTTATCTGATATTAAAATTCTTAAATCCTCCGGAAATAATGAATTGGATGAAGAAGCAGTCAATGTTATTGCTTCAATGCCGAAGTGGATTCCCGGAAGGTCTGCAGGAGAAATAGTACGGGTAAAATATACGGTTCCTGTGACTTTCAAGATTGCAGCCCAAGTCTCGACTAATGATTCTTTGGTTATCAGTACGGATACGACCATTCATGCTATTGTAAATCAAATGCCCGAATTTCCTGGCGGTCAACAAGCATTATTTGATTACCTTGCCAACAACATTCGCTATCCCAATAAGGCTAATGGCGCCCAAGGACATGTAATAATTACATTTGTTGTGGAACAAGATGGCAGTATCTCAAATGTTGTGATTGCTAAATCATCTGGCAATAAGTGGCTGGATCAGGAAGGTATCCGGTTAATAAAGTCCATGCCCAAATGGAAACCAGGACGCTTAAAAGGAGAAATAGTACGAGTAAAGTACAGCGTGCCGATTACATTTTTAACAGAATGAAATGAATCGTGATAAAAAAAACGCTAATTTAATCGCTATTATATGCGTAAAATACATATTCTCCTAATATTACTATTACTTCCGCTGGTAGTCGCGGCAACAGGGAATGACAGGACGGACACAGTCGGTTTTGTACATATGCCATTGTATATTGTAGATGGTAAAATCGGTGTACAGCCATCCGATGTTCCCGAAAGTTCCGAAATAGCCTCAGTCACTATTTTAAATGATGAAGAAGCAATAGACTTGTATGGAGAACGCGCTGCCTATGGTGTAATAGTTATCCGAACAAAAGACTTTGAAAAAACACATGCTCAGCAGTCCGCAAAACAACACAGAGGCGAGCCCGGCAAATTGGGAAGATGGATAAGGAAGTTTACCGGAGGGAATATGTTATTGGGTATCCTAATATGTATCATCATCGTAGTGGCAATTATGGCTTTGCCGACTATTATTCCTCTGTTACTAACTCGTAATAAAAAACACAAACAAGGGCGTAAAGCGATTTATTCTAACTATGACCAGGGTACATTTGACGCAGAAGGAGTGCGGTTTGAAGCGGTCAAGCAACCCAAAAACTATTTTATACCGATAATTTGCCTTGCCATTATTTCGATGTTTGGTATAATGTTATACAAAACATTTATTAGCACGCCCCCAATCGGAATATTGCTTGTTATTTTGATATTTTTTTGTGGCATTTCTGTATTATTTATCCTTGCATTTGTAAATAGTTGTAAACTATTACGAAGTTACTTGGTCATAGATGAAAAAGGGATTCGTGGATATGTTGCAAATACCGAACGGCTGAATCTCAAAATGGATTTTAGGAAGATAGATATCTCATTGGAGCAAATCAAGCGGGCACAAATGGATGGATATTTAATCACATTCTTTAAAGAAGGGACTAAAATTCCTGATGATATGGTAGATTTTGCGGAATTAGCGGATACCGATATAACTGAGAAAGAGATTGAAAATTCAACATATCAAATAGACTTGTCTGCATTCCCCATTAACAAGGTTAAAGATAGTATCAATTATTTCTATGCACGCAAGAATGGCATAGCAAAACAGCCGTCATTGATCAAGTCAGACCCATTGGAGAAAACAAATGTTTTGACAATAATCTTAGTCATACTCGCAGTATTATTGCTCAGTTACTTGGCAAAATAAGTATCTAAGGGATTCGAGGGCACCTTGTTCAAGGGATTCGAAAATTGCCTAAGGCAATAATCGTTCGAGGCTTTAGCCGAGATAAGAACTCCCAATCGGTGGTTGAGAAGGCCCTCACAATCCATATAAATGAAGAAGGATGCCCGTCAATGGACATCCTTTTCATTTACCTGCGGAAAGTGAGGGATTCGAACCCCCGGTACAACGCAATGTGTACACCGCATTTCGAGTGCGGCTCTTTCGACCACTCAGACAACTTTCCTGAAATCGTGCGCAAAGGTACTATTTTTTTTTAATTCTGCCAAAAAAAAGAAGCATTTTTGTAAAAATTTTGCACAAATAAAAAAAAAACACTACCTTTGCGCTCGCTTAAGTGAAGGCTCGTGTGAGTTGCAGCCCCGCAGCTCCTTAAACACTTCGCCTTACTTTGCGCTCTCCCTCATAAATTAAAATTTGTCGGGGACCCCAGAGAAAGATAATTTCAAAAAACATAAGTACTAATACTCGAATGATATGATTAAAGTAGCTATTCTTGGTTATGGCAATATAGGTCGTGCGGCAGAGCAAGCTGTGCTCTCTGCACCAGATATGACTTTGGCAGGTGTATATCATCACAATGATTGTTTGGATAGTGTAGATGCAGATGTGATGGTGATCTGTACTCCCACGCGTGAGGTACAGAAGTTTGCTACTCTTTTGTCTGCGCGCGGTATATGTACTGTAGATAGTTTTGATGTGCATGGGCAGATATGTGACCTGCGTGCCAGTTTAGACGCAGTTTGCAAGCGTAGTGGAGCGGTGAGTGTTGTCTCTGCAGGTTGGGACCCAGGTACAGATAGCGTTGTTCGTGCGTTACTTTTGGCTATGGCGCCTAAGGGGTTGACATATACCAATTTTGGTCCAGGCCGCTCTATGGGTCATTCGGTAGCGGCTAAGGCTATTGAGGGCGTGAAAGAGGCATTGAGTATGACTATTCCTTTGGGTACAGGAGTTCACCGCCGTTTGGTGTATGTGGAACTGGAGGAAGGCGCCGACTTTAAAACAGTAGAAGCAGCAATCTTGGCAGATGATTATTTTGCTCATGATGAGACTCATGTCATTGCAGTAGAGAGTGTGGATGCACTCAATAATGTAGCTCATGGAGTTAATCTTGTTCGCTCTGGTGTTAGTGGCGAAGCACATAATCAGCGTTTTGAATTTAATATGCAAATCAATAACCCTGCGCTCACGGGTCAAGTAATGGTCAGTTGTGCTCGCGCAGCATATCGTTTGAAGAAGCGTGGTCAATATGGTGCGAAGACGATGATTGAATTGGCGCCAATTGATTTATTGCCGGGCGAGACCGAAGCGCTTATCAAAGCTTTAGTGTAATGAAAACTCTGCGTATGCTATGCCTGCTTTTGTTGGCAGGATGGCATATTTGCTCTTATGGAGCAAAGGTGTATGAACGGGCTGTAGAGTATTCTTCTATAGACCAGTATGGTGATACTATTTTGCTATCAGGCAAGATAAGTGTGCCAGAAAATACGCAGGCGAAAGGACTTATTTTGCTACTCCATTATACGGTTGGAGCCAATGCAGAGGTGCCATCACAACATACGCTATATGAAGCGAGGTTTTTTCATGAAGACTATGTCTTAGTTATGCCTGACTATATAGGGTATGGTGCTACAATTGATCGTTTTCCTCCTTATTTACATGGTGAGTTAACTGCTCATAACTGCGTAGATATGTTGCTTGGTACGCATGCCCTCCTGACGCAGATGTTAGATAGTTTGGGTACATCTCTTCCCTCTGATAGTATTCTCATAGTGGGTTTCTCTCAAGGTGGCGCTACTGCGCTTTGGACTCTAAAACATATAGAGGAACATTATGCCGAACAGATTAAGGTAAAGCGTTGTTTTGCGGGTGGTGGACCATACGATGTGGCCTCTACTTATGATGATGCCCTTGCAACTGGAAAGGTGGGTATGCCATTGGTTGTGCCCTTATTGGTGATGGGCACGAATGAGGCGTATGGCTTGCAACTAAATACTGATAATTTCTTTACGCCTGCGATGAAACGTTTTTACAATAGACATATGGCGGATAAAGCGCGTGGTGTGGTTTCGTTGGTTATGCTTTCTCCACAGCATCGTTTGGATTATTGGTTGACAGAGTTCGCTATGGATAAGACACAAGCGGAGACAAGACTTATGTATGAAGGATTGCTTCGCTCAAGTTTTGTGCATTATCCGCTTCATGAAAGAGCATGCGGCGATGTTATCTGTCCCGAATGGAGGCCTCAAACCCCTCTTTATATCTTCCACTCGTATAAGGATGATGTGGTGCCATTTGTTAATGCCACTCATTTGCAGCGCTGCATTCCGAGTTCTTCGTCTATAACATACGATTTTGGTTCGTATGGTGGTCATCTTCGTTCGTTATTCGTGTTCTTGAAGAGTGTCAAAAAACAAGTGGATTGAAACCTCGTTAAAACCTCGTACAAACCTCGTAAAATAGCCCGCTATTTTTTGACTCTTTTTGGGGAAGTTTTTGGGGGGTGTCTTTGCTTGTTCTTAGGAGATGGTCCCGTGATGGTCTCGTAAATAGCAGTTAGTAGTATGTGGATTTGTTTGAGAAGATATGTGATTATCTTTCTCGGATGAGACCTGTGCGATAGGCGTGTAGGAGTTGCTCGAGGTATTGTATCTGTTGTAGCAGTTTCTTTCCTCTGTCTGTGTCTCTCACGCGTATTCGTTGGCCTGAGAAATCTTGTAGTAATGTACGGCTATGAATATCGCTTCCCGATAAGATAGCTTGCTCGCGGCTTTCAAAATATTCATGCTCTACGAGTTGTATACCATGACTATTGTAGATGAGTGTGTATCCGGCAATACCTGTTTTCTCTTGATAGGGTTTTGAGAAACCGCCGTCAATAACGAATCGCTTTCCGTTGGCTCGTATGGGTGTTTCTCCTTTTATGGTGCGAACGGGGATATGTCCGTTAATGATGCGTCCCGTCGCAGGGTTAAGATTGAATTCTTTAAGAATGTTTTTGCAAATGTGTTCTTTGTCAGAAAGAGTGAAATAAGCGCCTTTCTTCTCTTCGTGTGCTTGCTTATCTGCAATGAAATAGCGTTCGAAAGTGGTCATTCTGTCTTTGTTATACAAGGGCGAGTGTTCTCCTTGCCAGAGGTAGAGCATATAATCAAGCGCTTCTTCTTTCTCTTTTCCTTCTCCATAATATGCCCGGCGTATGACAGCATCTGTGCGGTCCATCAAGTCTTTGCCGCTCACACGCTGTCCGCATACCTCTGCTTCTGTAAAAGAGCCATCTGCGTTGAGAGGTATAGCTGCGTGGTATAGTAGAAATCCATTGCGTACGAGATATAGTGAACCATGTTCGTATAACATCTTAAGATGGCGCTGCATTTTCTCTGATTTTCGGAAAGAGCGTGATAATTGGTTCATAAGGTCTTGTTCGTCTTGGCTTAGGGCATACGGGTTGTTTGAATTGAGAGTAGGGAGGTTTGTGTCTAAAAGAGGATAGGTTTTGTTTTGTAATGTAATTGTGCCTTTGTTAAAATCAATCTTGTCAAGGAGTGCTCTATGACTCATGTTCCATTCAGGATGTCTGAGGACAGTTTGTCCTTCGAGTTTGAATTGGATGATAGAGATGGCTTTGTGCATTTTAGCCATGAGTTGTGCGGAGCGAGTGAGTCGTGGGTTATTCTCAAAATCTTTGGTCTGCCATATGGTACATGGGTCGTTTCCATATGTCTCCATGGCGAAGTTAGCGAGTGGTAGTAGGTTGATACCATATTCCTCTTCAAGTGTTTCTATATTTGCGTATCGTATGCTCACGCGTAGGACTGTAGCCATGAGCGCTAAATTACCAGCCATAGCCCCCATCCATTCAATATCGTGGTTACCCCATTGTATATCGTAGTCGCGCACGGTAGCGAGCACATCCATTATTTTTGCCGGTCTTGGCCCTCTATCGAAGATGTCTCCCACAATGTGTAGCACATCAATAGTCATACTATGTATGAAATAAGAGATGGATATGAGTAGCGCTTCGGCACATCCTGTTTTTATGATGGCGTCAATAATGGCATTGTAGTAATTCTGCCTATCTTTCTGCTCCAGACTTGACTCGTGTAACAGCTCTTTGATGACATATGCATAATCGTTAGGTAGTAGTTTATGCACTTTGCTACGACTATACTTGATGGTGACTGCTCGTGCGACATCCACTACTTGGTGCAATCGTTTGCGATACCATTCGTCCATAGCGCATTTTTGTGGTTCTCCCTCCAAAGTCTTTCCTTTATTCAAGGTTCGTTTGATAAGTTTGATGCGTTCGTCAGGATAATAAATGAGTGCACAAAGTGCGCGCTTTTCTTCCTCTGGCATTGTGTCTCCGTATATTTCATCCACTTTCTTGCGTATGACACCAGATGCATTTTTAATCATATGTATGAATGCCATCGATTCTCCATGTAGATCGCTGACAAAATGTTCTGTTCCTTTGGGTAATGATAGGATAGCGCGCAGGTTGATGAGTTCAGTGATAACACTCTGCGCATTAGGAAATTTCTCGCCGAGCAGGCGTAGGTATTGCTCGTTTTGCATGGTGAGTGGTTAGTAGTGAGTAGTTAGTAGTTAGTAGTGAGTGTGTCAAGTGAGGGCAAAGGTAATATATTTTTTGCGAATATGCAAATGACTGTTAGTTGTAGAGTGGTGGAAATTGGGGGTTATAGAATAAAATTCTATTTTTTATAAAAAAAAGCGATTAAAATTTGCATATATGTAAAAAAAGCAGTAAATTTGCAGCGAATTTGCATTAAAACGAAACACATATGAATACAGTAATGAAAAATGTCACATGGATTAGTTCGGTAGTGATTGTACTCGGCTTAGCGAGTTTTATTTTCTTTAAGTTCTTCTTTGTGTATAGCGAAGGTGTGAATGAAGGAGATATCAATTATTTCCAAAAGGAAGGTTTTTTATTTAAGACCTATGAGGGTAAGATGATTCAGACGGGTGTTAAGTCTATCAAGGGATCTCAAGGAACAATTCAGTCTAATGAGTTTAAATTCTCTGTTGAGAGCGAGGCGGTGGCAACCCAACTGAATGAGATGTCCAGCGAGGGTGTTAAATTGCATTGGAAGCGTTATCTTGGCACTTTGCCTTGGCGCGGCAATAGCGAGTATGTGGTAGATAGCATATATAAAGCTCGAGTTGTAAAGCGTTAAAGGTGCGTAAAAATGAAATGATTATGATGACAGAAGAGAAATATAATTTTGTAAAATATTACGAGCGTTCGTTTCGTAATAATTGGAATTTAGAGGCTGTTACGGATTATGGTACTAATGTCACTCTAACCTATGGTCAACTGGCGACCACGATAGCTAAACTGCATATTCTTTTTGAGGAATGTGGTATTCAAAAAGATGACAAGATAGCAGTGATGGGTAAGAATAATAGTAACTGGGTGACGGTTTATTTGGCTGCAGTTACTTATGGTGCAATTATAGTGCCTATTTTACAAGATTTTAAGGCGAATGATGCTATACATATTATCAATCATTCGGAGTCTAAATTGCTATTTATAAGTGATATTAACTGGGAAGGTATAGATTTAGAGCAGATACCTGATGTGTTGGCAGTGTTTAGTCTAAATGATTGGCATCCCATCTCATTAACCTTAGATCCTAAGCGCATTAATATACAAACGATAAGTGAGTTATTCAATAGCCGTTATCCGAATGGTTACAGTGCGGACGATGTGCGCTATGACGAGCGCTCGAATGACAAGATAGCAAGTATCAATTATACGAGTGGTACAACGGGATTCAGTAAAGGAGTAATCATGCCACTCAATGGTTTGGCTGGTAATATCCGTTATGCATTCGAGACGCAATTGGTGTATCCAGGTTGTCGCCATGTGGCATTTTTGCCATTGGCTCATGCATATGGATGTGCTTTTGACTTTTTAGGATGCTTGGCAGCAGGTGGTCATACATGGTTGATAGGCAGAACACCATCGCCAAAGATATTGCTCAAAGCGTTTGCGGAGGTAAAACCAACGATTATCTTGTCTGTTCCACTTATTTTGGAGAAGATTTACAAAAAGATGATTGTTCCTCAAATCCAAAAACCACCTGTGAGTTGGGTATTGAAAGTGCCTTTCTTGGATGAAATAGTGTGCGCTAAGATACGCGAGCAGTTAGTGCAGGCTTTTGGTGGTGAATTTAAGCAAATCATCATCGGTGGCGCTCCGCTCAATCCAGAAGTGGAAGCATTTCTGCGCAGAATAAAATTCCCAATGTCCGTCGGATATGGAATGACAGAATGTGCTCCTCTTATCAGTTTTACACCTTATGAAGAAAGTAGAATTTATTCGTGCGGTAAACCATTGGCAGGAATAATGGATGTTAAGATACTTTCACCCAATGCGGATGGAATAGGTGAGATAGTGACGAAAGGTGAGAATACGATGACTGGATATTACAAAAACTCGAAAGCAACCAAAGAAAGTTTTACCAAAGATGGTTGGCTTCGTACGGGTGATTTAGGATTGATAGATGAAGATGGTTTCCTCTATATCAAGGGACGCAGCAAAACCATGCTTTTAGGTCCCAGTGGGCAGAATATTTATCCAGAAGAGATAGAGGCGAAGTTGAATAATATGCCTTATGTGCTTGAGTCGTTGGTTCTTCAACACAAAGATAACCGTTTGGTGGCCTTGGTGTGTCCTGATTATAATGAGGTAGATGCGAGTGGTATGACCGCTGAACAATTGGTAGAACAGATGGAAGAAGCGCGTAAACAAGTGAACTCTGAGTTGGCGGCCTACGAGCAGATAGCTATTGTGAAACTATACCCGAATGAGTTTGAGAAGACTCCAAAGAAGTCCATTAAGCGTTTTTTATACACGAACATGGTAGATTAAGGGTGGTATGAATCTATGTATAGACCAAGGTAACAGCCGCACAAAAGTGGCGCTTATGACGGATGAAGGGAAGATAATTCACCATTTTATTTATAAGACTTTCTCTTCTTCCGATGTGGAGCGTCTCTTTTCTCTCTATGAGATAACAGACTCCATCATCAGTTCTGTTATCAATATAGAGCCTGCGATTGTGAATGCATTAGCAAAGCTATCACAGCATTTTGTGTTGTTTGACCACAATACACCTATTCCTATCCGCAATGGATACGATACGCCGGAGACATTAGGTCAGGACCGTTTGGCAGCAGCAGTGGGCGCACAGCGTTTGTGCCCTAATGAGAATCTGCTAATTATAGATGCTGGTTCTGCTATTACCTACGATTTTGTGTCTGATAAGGGTGAGTATATGGGAGGTAACATTGCTCCTGGGTTGAAGATGCGTTTCACTATGCTTCAGCGTATGACCAAGAAACTACCTTTAGTGGATGTTGATGAGAATGAGCTGATCCCCCTATTTGGTAAGAACACGCGTGACGCCATCTCAGCCGGTGTAGTGCGTGGTGTGGCATATGAAGTGAAAGGTTATATGCGCACGCTTCGCGAAAAGACACCTCATTTTCAGACTTACCTTACAGGCGGTAACGCGCCTTATATTTTACACAATACGCGCGCTTCAAGAACGGAAAAACGAGAAATACATCACGAGAAGCACTTAGTGCTAATAGGACTGAATACTATTCTGGTCTTCAATAAAAAGAGTTAAGACCAAGTTGACTAATAAAACTATATGAGCAAACGATACATACTTGCATTTTTTGTAATAGCAGTACTGACCATTAGTACTACAGTAACAGGGCAGAATATGACATCATCGCCTTTTTCTCGCTATGCGTATGGCGATTTGAATGAGAATGTGCCTACCGCCTATCGCGCGATGGGAGGAGTGGGGATAGGTATGCGCAATAATCGCGTTATCTGCTCTGCACAACCTGCATCGTACACATCATGCGACACGCTTACATTTATGATGGATGTGGCTGCGAGCGCTTCGTGGAGCCGATATAGCGATGCGAGAGGAATGCGTAACAAGGCCAACGGTAACCTTGAATACCTCACTTTCCAAATACCATTGTGGAAAAAATGGGTGGCAATGTCCGTAGGTGTGCAGCCTTATAGTTCGGTGGGATATGATATTAGCATGAATGACTCTATAGGAGGCTATCACTATACAAAGATGTACGCAGGAGATGGCAATATAAGTGAGGTATACGGAGGATTGAGCATTAATATATGTAATTGGTTCGCAATCGGTGCCAATATATACTATATGTGGGGCGATTTAAGTCGCATGCGTACGCTTACCTTTGAGGAGGCAGGAATGAATTCAACTATCCAAGACGAGATTCTTAGTGTGAACAATGTTCGCCTACGCTATGGCGCACAGTTCTTCCATACTTGGACAGATCATAGCATTACGTTAGGTGCCATCTTTGAGAACAAGATGAAACTCAATAGCACTTATGTGTTATTAGAGACCCAGACGGAAGATACCATACCTATTTACGAAGAAGGATGGCAATTACCAATGGTCTATGGCGTGGGTGCAAGTTATAGTTGGGGCAACCGATTAACAATTGGTTTTGACTACGAACATCAGGCCATGGCGTCTGCGCTCTATAATGGGCTGGAAGGTTGGAAGAATGGCTTGCAAGACCATAATCGCTATGCAATGGGTATTGAGTATCGCCATAATGCTAACGGACGAAAGTATGTGGAACGAATGATGTGGCGATTAGGTGTCAATGTGCAAGATGAATATTTGGCGAGTATAGGCGCTAAGCGCGTGTCAGCGTCTATCGGTATTGGTTTTCCCTTACACACGATAGGTACAATAATTAATACTACTATCGAGTACACACATCGTGGAAATAAAAATGGTTTAGAAGATAATTCTTTGCGCTTTACAATAGGGGCTTCTATCGCGGAGAATTGGTTCTTTAAACGCAAATTATAATGTTTGGCATGATTGTTGCCACGAAAAAAACAATGCTATCTAACAAATAATAATAAACACCAAAACAGAAAAATAATAAATCTAAAAACAGTTATGAACATCAAACATCTATTTACATTAGTACTTGTTGCACTCGTACCAGCTATGATAAGTGCACAAAAACTAAAGAAAAAAGAGTTGGCTGCCCAAGCAGTAATGACAGAGAAGAAAGTGGCCAAAGCACCTGCAGTAGTGGAAGAACCAGAACCCACTATAACAGAGGAATGTGTAATCAATGTGTCACTTTTCCACGAATCGGTAAAAAACAAGCAATATGCAGACGCATATGGTCCTTGGTGGGAAGTATATACTACTTGTCCTAACGCAAATAAAATCATCTATACAGACGGTGCAAAAATCGTAGAGGCATTATACAAAGCTACTACCGACGAGGCAGAGAAAGAGCGCTTGGCTAACTTGGCAGTTGAGATGCAAGATAAGCGTATCCGTTTCTTCGGTAATGATCCTAAATATCCTACGGCATATATCTTAGGCGAGAAAGGTATGGCATATTTGGATTTCTTTGGAAATACCAAATTAGTAGAAGCATATGACTGCCTTCTGAAATCAGTGGTAGGAATGGGTGCACAAAGTAAGATTATGAACCTTGTTAAGTTGGTAGATGTATCGTATGACCTCTATAAGCAGAATGGCAATGCAGAGCAGTTTATCGCAGATTACGAGATGGCTAGCAATCACTTGGCTGAGCAAGCAGCAAATCCAGCCAATAAGAACGCTGCTGTAGCTGCAAAACAGAAAGATTATGTGGATAATATCTTCGCTATCTCAGGTGCGGCTGACTGCTCTAAATTAGACGAAATATATGCAGCAGTGGTAAGTGCAAATATAAGCAATTTAGATATGCTGCAGAAAATAGCTAAGTTGTATAAGCGCGTGCGCTGCACTGAATCGGAAGTGTATTTTGCAGCATGCGAGGCAGCGCATAAACTGCAACCTACACAAGAGTCAGCAGCCGGATGTGCATCCATGTCCGCAAAGAAAGGCGAGTATGAAACAGCTATCGCATACTATAATCAAGCTATCGAGTTGGCTAAAGCAGAGAACGCAATGCAAGATGTGGCTGATTACCAATACAATGTAGCAGTATATTGCTTCGCTAATACCAAGGATTATCCATCTGCGCGCAAGTACGCGTTGGCTTCTATCGCTACTCTCAATGAGTTGGGTAAGACAGAGGGACAAGGTCGTTGCTACATCATCATCGGTATGGCGTATGCTTCTTCTCGTCCTTATGGCAATGATGCAAAAGGTGCTATCTTGAACAAGACAGTATTTTGGGCGGCAGTAGATAAGTTCGTGAAGGCAAAACAAGTGGATCCGACAGTAGAGGAGACCGCTAATGAGTATATCTCATCTTATAGCAAGTATTATCCGACTAAAGAAGAGCGTTTTGACTTGCCAAACGAGTTCAGCGGTAGTTCCTTCTATGTAGGTGGATGGATTGGCGAGAGCACAGCAGTTCGTTAATTTTGAATCATCTATTCTTACATAGAATATGTATCTCCATAGCGGGTATCCTATCGGTGCTCGCTATGGTTTTCTCTGCATGCTCCAACGGCTCTGTAACGGAGCAGAGCGACGAGGAGAAGAATAGAAACTTAATACCCGTACTAACCACAACGGATGTTAATACACTGATCTCGGATTCTGGCATCACACGCTATCGTATTGAATCACCATTGTGGCTTGTATATGATAAGCATAACCCACCTTTTCAAGAATTCCCCAAAGGAATATACTTAGAGCAGTTTGATGAAGATTTAAAAGTGCAAGCCTCATTAAAAGCTGATTATGCCTATTACAATGAGGAGATGCAAATATGGATTATTAGAGGTAATGTGCATGCACTCAATCATAAAGGAGAGCAGTTTGATACACCTAAACTTAATTGGAACCAGCAAACGCATCGAGTCTATTCCGACTCTTGTATCCGTATCACAAGGGAAACGAGTATCATAGAAGGAATAGGATTTGAGTCCAATGAGCAAATGACGAAATATACCATTCTAAACCCAACAGGAGTATTTCCTATAAAAGATTAAATTTCACAATGCTATTAGAATCTAAAACAGCCCTTATCACAGGCGCAGCGCGTGGTATTGGCAAGCAAATAGCAATCACTTTTGCGAAAGAAGGATGTAATATCGCCTTCACCGATATTTCTTTAAATGAAGAAGCATTGCAGACACTTGCAGAACTACAGTCGTACGGAGTGCAAGCGCGCGCTTATGCAAGTAATGCTGCCGATTACGAAGCCTCTCATCAGGTGGTGGAGCAAGTAATTGCAGAGTTTGGAAAAATAGATATTTTAGTCAATAATGCGGGCATTACACGCGATACTTTATTAATGCGCATGACTGAACAACAATGGGATGACGTGATGCAAGTTAACCTCAAATCAGTATTCAATTTCACTCATGCAGTTACACCTATTATGCTTCGCCAACGAAGTGGATCTATCATTTCGCTCAGTTCAATAGTAGGTGTAAATGGAAATGCAGGACAAGCCAATTATGCAGCGAGCAAAGCAGGAATTATTGCATTCACCAAATCAGTCGCTAAGGAGTTGGGAGCAAGAGGAATACGCGCTAACGCTATCGCACCTGGATTCATCATGACAGAGATGACTGCGGCACTCAGCGAAGAAACACTCAAGCAGTTTGTCTCTCTCATTCCAATGAAAAGAGGAGGAACAACAGAAGAGGTGGCCAAAGTAGCACTCTTCCTCGCTTCAGACCTCAGTTCATATGTAAGCGGACAAGTGATACAAGTGAATGGGGCTATGGGATAAACCATAACTCAATGAAAACAAAAACTCCCTCGAATCAATCAGCGAGGGAGTTTTTTGTTGTTATGTTTCTGAATTTATTTCGTATAGATCTTGTATTCCCAAGGTTTTAACATGAGTGTTTGTGACGCCTCTAATTGTATTGATTTGCCGCAAATACAATCGTACTTGCCTGTATAATCTGTGAAGTCAAGGGTTACTGTTTGCTCTTCACCCGACATATTCATGACCGCAATAACTGTATTGTTGCACCATGTACCTTCTGCATGGCGTACGCAAGCGAAAATATGTTCGTTATCGGCAGCAATGCGCATCATTGGAGCACCTACTTCAGGGCTATGCAATGCCTTGTTGTCTGCGCGAAGTTCATTGAGCTGCTTGTATAAATCTGCTTGTGCATATTCAGGATTAATATCAATCATATCTTTCTCAAAGAACTCCAAGCGATGGTGGTTACCACTCAGTTGGCCTGTGTAAATCATAGGCATACCAGGCACTACATAGCAGAATGCTGACCATAATGGAACAGAATTGCCCATGCGCTCAAACTCAGTGCCATTCCATGAATTTTCGTCATGATTAGTGATGAAGTTCATGCGAATAGCATTGGGGCGGATTGTGGAGTCTGCTTTCGCAAAATACGCCCACAAATCATTTACAGTGTTCTTGCCCTGTGCTACGCCATTCATCAGGTGGTGTAATGTCCATCCATAGTACATGTCAAAGGCACTTTCTGTTAGTTCTTGGGCTTTGTCCTCATCCTCTGCCAAGGTGAACATATCTGGGTGGTCCTTGCGAATATCAGCCATCGCCCAGTTCCAGAAATCGGTAGGAACTTCGCCTGCTACATCGCAGCGGAAACCATCAATACCAATCGAATCCATCCACCAGCGCATACAGCGTAACATCTCATTGCGCATGTCTTGGTTATGATAGTCCAATTTGGAAATATCTGTCCAATCGTATTGCACCATTAGGTTGCCCAAACTATCACGGTAGTGCCAACCCTCATTCTTGGTCCACTCACTATCAGGGGCAGTGTGGTTAGCCACCCAGTCAAGAATAACCTTAAATCCTAAATCATGGGCCGTTTGTAGGAAATGCTCAAAGTCTTCACGAGTACCAAACTCAGGGTTCATTTGGCAATAGTCAATGATAGAGTAGTAGCTACCCAAGGTGCCTTTGCGAGTGAGTTTGCCAATAGGTTGGCATGGCATGATCCAAAGGATGTCAATGCCGTTCTCACGCAATGTAGGCAGAACTGCCTCCGCAGCAGCAAAAGTGCCTTCAGGAGTTAACTGGCGCGTGTTAAGTTCATAGATGGTTGACTCGTATGCCCACTTAGGATGAGTAGTCACTTCTTGTGAGCATGATACTAATGCTAAAACAGCAAGAGCAAAAAAGATTTTCTTCATTGTTGTAACTAATTGTTAGATTTATAATATAAATACTTTTTCTCCATTCAAACTGATGCTGCTTTCTTGATTCAGAGAGATAACAACATCTGCTGTTTCGCCCATGTATATGCGTTGGAAATGCAGGGTTGTGTCATTCACTTCAACCGGAATATATTCTCCGTATATGAGTGCCATGTTATTGCGGCGAAGTTGTGCAAGTTGTTTTACCTTGGTTAGGAAATCTTGTTGCTCGTTATTCAATCCGTCAAACTTCATCATATGTCTATTGTCAGGGTCGTTTGCGCCTGCTTCACCATACTCATCTCCTTGATATACGCAAGGTACACCAGGAATAGTGAAGTTAATCATTTCGAGTAACATAGCCATTCTATATGCGTGTGCTTCTTTCTCTTTGTCTCCATCAGCAGTAACGCCTATATGTCTCTCCCATCCAGCCGCTTTGTCGTTCTCGTCCCAACGCACAGCCCCACCAGCCAAAGAGATAAAACGACATTTATCGTGATTGCCGGAGATGTTACCCATTGTGTGGTGTGAACCATATGCAGCGAGTGACTCAAGAATAGTCTTGTTCATTGTAGTAAGTGACTGATTTGGTTTGCCCAATACATCAATAGCAGTATGGTAGATATTAAAATCGAACTGCGCATTAAGCATACCACTCTTCACATAACTGCCAATCAGTTCAGGATTTCCATAGGTTTCTCCAATCATCCATATATGACGATTTGGGAAGCGCAATTTCATTTTTTGTGTTAGTTGACGCCAGTAGTTCAGCGGTATATGCTTGCAGGCATCATGGCGGAAACCATCGAAAGCAAATTTCTCTAACCATACTAATGCTGAGTCAGTCATAGGTGAGCACACTTCAGGACGCTCCAAATCCAATGTAGGAATATGCACATCAAACCAAGTGGTTAAGCGCGCTTCATCCCATAGCTCAAAATTGCGGCGGCCATCAGGCAGAATAGAATCAGTATGCCAATCGGGGTGTGCCTGCAGAGTAGGAGAGTTGATATGCATATGGTTGGCCACGTAGTCCAAGATAACATTCAACCCATGTGCGTGAGCCGTATCCAACATAGCGTGCAACTCTTGCTCTGTGGTAAAGCGCTGCTCCACTTCGGTGGTATAGATAGGCCAATAACCATGATAACCAGAGAATTTTGTGTAAGCCTTGGTAGAGTCGTATTTGTTTCCATTAGCGAACTTATTCAGTCCCCATGCATCCCATGGGTTTTGTGTGATAGGAGAGATCCAAATAGTATTGATACCTAAATCCTCGAAGAATCCTTCTTCAATCTTCTGCTGAATACCCTTGATGTCTCCTCCTTGATAATCAACGATATCCAGTACTTCTGGCGAATTCATCTTCCAATCATTGGCAGTATTGCCATTGTGGAAACGGTCAATCATCAATGAGTATAAGACTTGTGCGTGGTCGTCCGAGCGAGTCAGCATAGCCACATCAGTAACGATTTTACCATCTTGTAAAGGCAAAAGGAGGTCGTTGTAAAGATGTGTCTCGTCTTCTGCATAGATACGCAGATATGCTCGACCTTGGCTACATGTGCGTATTGCTTCAGAATCAGCAAGACGGAGTGTCCATGTACCATCGTTTTCTTGTTGCCATAGATTGTGCTCAATAGCAATATTCTGTACATATGCTTCCAAGGATGGATTGGCTACACTATTAAGAAAACCGATGCGCAATACACCTTCTTCATATCCTATCGTAACGAGATTCTGGCAAACGGGTTTATTAGGCAAAACTGCAATGGCAAAACTGCCTTTTGAGTCTTGAAAACGAAGTGAATGGATAGAGCGATTCGTATTGACCAGATCCATTTCGCGAACAACTGGAAGTGTTCCTACCAGGTTGATACACGCCAATTGTTCTCCGGCTGACCACTGCATCCCCTTCCAAAGAGTGGTGTCCGCATACATAAGTGGCAGATAATCCGTGAGTACAATATGCATAGTATCACTAAACATGCGCATTGGCATGATAGGATCGGATACAGCTAATGTTTTGGCAGTACTATTAGTTTGTTGACAACTCGCCATTACCAATGCGAGTGAAAGAAAAATGATGGATTTTTTCATGGTTTATACATATTTAGAGCGCAAAATTACAAAAAAATTTTTATATATGCAAAAAAAAGTGTAACTTTGTGCCATAAATTCAAAACTTATGAATATCCAAGACTACATAGTCGCTCATAGAGAGCGTTTTTATGATGAGTGGGCTTCACTCATTCGCATTCCCAGTGTGAGTTGTCAAACCGAACATAAAGAGGATATGCTACGCTGTGCTGAGCGTTGGCGGGAGTTGTTGTTAGAGGCAGGATGTCAGAGAACAGAGATAATGCCATCTAATGGTAATCCTTTTGTGTATGCAGAGTATAAGTGTGGTTTGGATGATAGTCCAACTGTGCTCGTTTATTCACATTACGAT
>JAEIGA010004226.1_pt1 | contig 22234 bp, 18 predicted proteins | sample 9270691 | NCBI WGS metagenome assembly JAEIGA01 (sample SAMN17057246, study PRJNA624740) | gut metagenome | biome: biome; isolation source: fecal sample | host: Bos grunniens | place: China: Xizang | collected 2019 | reverse complement strand
AGTGGCGTAGCGATAGGGATTATTGCTACGCCACAACTATATTTGCCTAACGGCAAGTTATATTGCTAAAAGCAGTGATATTTTGCTACGCAAAGTTTTATTTTCCCATAGGATAAGTTGTGGCAAATATAATATAACTTTAACCATAGGTTAAAATATAACTGCTTACGCAGTTGGCGTTCGCTACGCTCGGCTACACTGTTTACTGCGTAAACAATATCACTTTTAGCCACAAGGCTAAAAATATAACTTAAATCTTTAATTTTTGTGATAAAGATAAAGCCCACCATATTTCGCTTTTTGCGAAGTATAGTGGGCTACACTTTTATTTTGAATTAATATCCCTATGATACACGCCCATTATTCACTGCGTTTTTTTATAAGTTTTAATTTATATAACCCAGTCTCCGCTCACGAACACGGGTATTTCTTTGCCGTCGTGGGTTATACCGATTACATCTAAATCGGGCGTGCCTATCATAAAATCAACGTGTTCAACGCTATCGTTTGCGCCAAGTTCTTTTAATTCTTTTACCGAAAGTTTTTCGCCGTTTTTAACGGTGGTGGGGTATGCCTTTCCTATTGCCAAGTGGCAACTTGCATTTTCGTCGAATAAAGTGTTATAGAATAAAATTCCACTTTTTGCAATAGGCGAATTTTTGCCGATGAGCGCAACTTCGCCGATATATTTACACCCCTTATCGATAGACAAAAGTCCTTTAAGAATACCATCGCCACGTTTGGCTGTGGCTTTTACTATTTTTCCGTCCTTAAAAGTCAAAGTAAAATCTTCAATAATTTGTCCGTTAAACGAAAGGGGCATAGCGCTTTTAACAACGCCGTTGGTTTTTAATTTGTGCGGAGCGGTAAACACTTCTTCGGTGGGCATGTTTGCAATAAATTCAATACCGTCAACGCTTTTTTCTTTTGCCGAAAGCCATACGTGTTCGTTTGCTAAACCCACTTTCAAATTTGTTCCCAGCCCGTTCTTAAAATGCAAATATTCAAAATTATAATGATTTAAGGCGGTAGCGTGCTCATTTAAGGTTCTAACGTGTTCTTCCCATTTTTTTATGGGATCTTTTTCTAAAAGATAGGTACACTTTGCAATTTCGTTAAACAAAAGTTTTTTGGGGTTTTTAGTGTTAGGAAACACTTTTTTCGCCCAGTTTTTAGATGGAAGCGACACCACACACCACCTAATTCCATTGTTCATAACGCTGTTAGAAAAATTTTTAAGCGCTTTACTACGCGCGGTTGCAATCTTAGAAAGTTTTTCTGCGGAAACGGAGTTAAAAGCAAACGGATCATCGTCGTCAATAGCGATATAACAATAGTTTTCTTTAAGTAAAAAGTTTTTGCTATCAATAAACCATTTAGGAATATTGGTTAGTTCACTAAGTTCGCCTTTCTCATAATTTATCGCTTGAATTCGTTGGTTAGTCCATCTCATCGAAACGATTTTAGCGCCTAACTCGTATGCTTCTTTAACAAAAATTTCGGCGACGGAAGCGTTTTCGGTCGAACAAGCAATCTCTAGACCTTGGCCTTTTTGTAGGTTAACGCCGAATTTTAACACTAAACGCGCATAATTTTTAATAACGGTTTTATCGTACATACTTTCACCTTGAAAAAGAATATTAAATATATTGTAAAACTAAAAAGTTGATAAGTCAAGCGCCTAAAAGGGCGTAGTAATGCCGATTATTATCGAAAATAATTGACTTAGGGGTGCTTTTGATATACAATATAAAAAAACAAATAAGGCTTTTATGGGAATTTTAAACGGAATAAAAACTTCATCAGACGTTAAAAAATTATCGGTCAAAGAACTTGAACAGTTATCTAAAGAACTTCGCGACCGTATTTTTGAAGTAACGAAATCAAACGGCGGACATTTATCTAGTAACCTTGGAGTTACGGATCTAACTACCGCCCTTTATTCCGTGTTCGATTTTCCAAAAGACAAACTAATTTTCGACGTTGGGCATCAATGTTACGCGCATAAAATGTTGTCGGGCAGGAACGATTTGTTTGATAAGGCGCGCACGGCGGATGGTATTTCGGGATTTCCAAACAAATTTGAAAGTGAATACGACACTTTTACCGTTGGGCACGCGGGCACTTCGATTGCATCGTCATTAGGCGTTTGCTCGGCAAGGGACGCTAAGGGTGAAGACTATTTCGTAATTAACGTGGTGGGCGACGGGTCTTTTGTTAACGGACTTAATCTTGAAGCCTTTTACGCAAAGACTTTTAAGCCTAAAAAACTAATCGTTATATTAAACGATAACGGAATGTCTATTTCCAAAAACAAAAACGGGTTTTATAAGTTTTTAAACAAGCGAACTTTGGGCAAGGGTTATCGAAGTGGTAAAGGCGTGTTAAAAAAGATATTCGGTGAGTCTTTTATAACCAAATTTTTGCGCAAAGTAAAAAATACAATCAAACGATTGTTCAATAGGAACGTTCATTTAGAAAACTTTGGATTTAAGTACGTTGGCGTCATTGACGGTAACGACATGAAAGAACTTACCAAGGTACTTAATTCTGTTAAACGAATAGCTAGCGAAAAAGCCGTTCTTTTGCACGTTAAAACTACTAAAGGGTTAGGCTTTAACAAAACGGAAGCCGATTCTGGCAAGTACCACGGCGTTGGTATTCATCACGAAGTAAACCAAAGCGCGTTTTCGCAAACGGTAGGCAAAGCAATAGACGAGATAATAGAAAGAGACCCTTCGGTAGTGGCAATTACCGCGGGTATGACGGCGGGTACGGGTCTATTACCTGTTGAGAAAAACCACCCGAACAATTTCTTTGACGTGGGTATTGCCGAAGAATACGCAGTAACCTTTTCGGCAGGACTATCTGCCGGCGGGCTAAAACCGATAGTGTGTATATATTCTACCTTTTTGCAACGGGCGTACGACCAAATTTTGCACGACGTATGCTTGCAATCTCTTCCCGTAGTATTTTTGATAGATAGGGCGGGGCTTGTCGGTGCGGATGGTGAAACGCACCAAGGCGTATTCGATTTAAGTTATTTATCACACCTTCCAAACGTAAAAATATTCGCACCGTCAACGGAGAGCGAGTTGGTTTGCACGTTAAAATACGCGCTTACGTTGTCTTGTCCCGTAGCGATACGCTATCCAAACGGCAACGGGTATTTAGATAGAGAGTTTTTCCCGTACGAACAAGGTTTGTGGGAAGAGATTAACGAAGGTAAAGACATAACCGTGCTTGCGGTTGGACCCAGAACGTTGAGTATTGCTAAAGAATACGCAAACCGTTCTAAAAAAAGCGTTAGGGTAATATCGGCAAGAACGATTAAGCCGTTAGATGAAAAAATATTAAAAGAGATATCGACTAAACCTATTATGGTTTTAGAAGAGAATAGCGAGATAGGTGGTTTAAGTTCTTTAGTAATGGATTATTACGCGAAAGAAAATATACAAGCAATCGTAAAACCGTTCGGGATAAAAGATGCTTTCGTTAGTCAAGGCACCGTAGCCGAACAGTTAGAAGAAAACGGAATAACCGTAGAAAAACTTATTGAAAACGAGTAAAATAAAAACGGCACTTACTAAGTGCCGTTTTCGTTTAAGCGAGAAATTAATTGAAAGAATCTTTATAAGCTTTACCAAATTTGAAAGTAGGAGTTTTGGTAGCGCCAATCTTAATTTTTTCGCCCGTTTTAGGATTAAAACCATCGCGAGCGCCTTTCTTTTTGATTTCGAAAGTGCCGAAACCGGAAATTTGAATCTTTTCGTCGTTGTTTAGTCCGTCAGTGATAGCGCCTATAACGCTGTCTAATGCTATAGTAGCATCTTTAAGCGTAATTCCCGCTTTGTTAGCAATAACCCTTATCAATTCACTCTTGTTCATAAAAAACAACCTCCGTTTAATATTAATTTTATTATAGCACATAAAAAAATTTTTTCAATAGTTTTCTAAAATTTTTTGTAAAAAACGGGCGAAAATCGTCAAAAATCGGTTAAAAAACGGCTAATCATTGACATTTTTACCTTTTTGGTATAAAATTATTTACGTTGTTATGAAAAACTGTTTTCTTTGTGAAAAACTTAATTTTTATGCAAAAGAGCATCTTGCTTTAACTACCTATGATCAACCCGCTTGCATTTTTTATGAAGGCGGGTATTCTATCGTTTTAGAAAACGTGCTTAAAAAAGAAGTACCCTTTGGTAAGACCGCCTTTTTAGCTAGCAACGCCACCTACTTAAAACACGCTAAAACGGTAAGTCGCGCAGTTGAAAACTCGGGTGGCAAATTTTTTGGTATACCCGCCAAAAACTTTTCTAACCAAGCAGATTTATCACAAATTTCATCGCTAGTGTTTCCCGAAGACGTTAGGGCGGTTGTTTTGTTAGAAGAGAAATTGTTTTCAGTTGCGTGTTATATTTGTTACACTAAAAACATACCGCTTATTTACGTTCCGCAAACGCTAAATCTATTTTGCGTGGCAAAAACTGTTTTCACTATAAAGAATGGCAACGTGCTAGATAGAGTTTGTTTGCCGTGCGCTCGCCACGTTATTATAGACGAGCGGTTTGCTCAAAAAAACGTAGTGGCTAATCTTTTTGCTGAAAATTTAAGCAAAATACCCGCGCTAATTGATTATAGGCTATATTGCTACGCTTTTTCGGTAGAACCAAATAAAAAGGCTTATTCTCTTTTTAAAAACGGTTTGCAACAAAGTTTTTCGTCGGGGGATAAAGGTTCGCTTATAGAGAGCAGTTTTATTTTATCTATTGCAAACAATCTAACAGACGGTGCGATTTGCGATTATTCTTCACTTTCGTTCGCAACGGAACTTATTGACGGCAACAAAAAGTTAACGGGCAACGACCTTTTGGCTCTTTCTTTTGACGTCTTGCAATTATTTAACGCGTACACGTCTTATAGAAGCGATCTAAACTATAAAATAGTAGAACTTTCTCAAAGGGCGGATAGCGTGTCTAAAACGTTGTCTATAGATTTTTATCAGTTAGCGAAATCGTTTATAATCCAAACGCAAAACTTGCGCACTAAAACGCCTTCGGCGCTAAATTATCTAAAACTTATGAGCGATGAAATTAAGAAGCATATTGTCCTTCAAAAAAAACTAAAAGAAAAATATTTATCGTTTGGCGGGGCAAAAACGCTAACCGTGTCTAACGAGAAAAAACGTTTTGCTCTTTTACACGCGGGGGATACGCCTTTTTATCTAAACGGCATAACTCTTTTGCGCGAAAACGGTTTACCTGAAGAATAAATAAAAAGTATAAAAACAATAAAACTTGTTAATACTCTCCTTAAAAAAAGGGGAGTATTTTTATGTTCAAAAGGATTGTTTGTCTATTTTTAGTCAGCGTATCGTTACTGTTTTTCTTTTACGCCAACAAAAAACCCGTTTTAAGCGATTTTTCTAGAACTTACGAAATAAGCATAAAAAACTATTCTTCGGCGGAAAATTTACTAACCGTTTCGCAAGCAGAATTTCTTGCTGTATACAAGGTGTGTGGTGAGAGTGTAACTCTTTCTGTTGATGATATTAGCGAAAGCGAACTTATTGAAAAACTTCATGCAATCAAAGTGTTTGAAAACGAGATAAACGGCGAAAAACACACCTATTATTTTAGCTATAAAATCAAATACGGCGTTACGCTAAATGGCAGGACGGTTAATCTACATATAGCATTAAACGTCGATAAAATCAAAATAGGCACGCCAATAATTTACGGTAGTTTTTAATTTTTTTACGAATAGGTATAAAAAATTTAAGTTGGGGAATAATCACGTCAACAAAGATAATTTGGAGGAAAACAATGAAAAAAACAACAAAGGCACTGCTATTTCTAAAAAAGAACGCCGTATACTGCGTGTTGGCATTATGCATTTTGGCGATAGGTTTATCTATAACGGTTGCGGTTATACGTGGTAACACCGCAGACGAGATGACCAACGCTGGAATAGAGCAACCCCTACCAGACGACGAAAACGAACAGACGGGCACTACCCCCGAGCCCGACGACGAACCTGTGGTGGAAACCGTTACTTTTTTAATGCCTATTACTAATTGTACGGCAATACTCGATTATTCCGAGCAAATGGTATTTAACCAAACGTTAAACAGGTATTCGGCACACATGGCAATAGACTTTTTTGCGCCCGAAGGAACGCAAGTTTACGCCGTATCAGGCGGGGTGATAGAAAGCGTTACTAACGACGTTATAAAAGGCGTATCGATAACGATAGACCATGGCAACGGGTTAAAAACGGTGTATAATTCTCTTGCGGATGGGGAGTACGTTTATATCGGTAAAACGGTTAATAAAGGTGACGTTATTGGCGAAGTATCGGTTAGCAACAAACAGGAATACAAGTCTGGCGCGCACCTTCACTTCGAAGTAATAGAAAACGGCGAAAAAATAGACCCTTCTAAGTATTTAGTTATAAGCGAAAAATAAACGATAGTTATTAAAATTAAAAGCCCCGAATAGATTAGTTATATAAACTTTATTCGGGGTATTTTTATGAAAAAAAATAGCGTGGTTATGGCGATAATACTGTTATTTTCCCTTTTCAACTTTTCTTGTTCAGGGGGGAGAACGGTTTGCGCCACTTCTTACGAGATAAATTGTAGTTTAGAAAACGACGTTTTATCTGGCGAAGAAAAGGTGGTTTTTTATAACGATAGCGACAACTCTATAAAACAGTTAAAATTCAATTTATTTGGCAACGCTTTTAGAAAAGATGCAAAATACAAGCCGATTTCTGAGCAACACGAACACGTCGCCTATCCAAGTGGGGCAAGTTACGGCGAAATGCAAATTATTTCCGTGACGGAAAGGGGTGCACCGCTAAATTTTAGTATAGACGGTGAAGATAAAAACGTTTTAACGGTAGAACTTTCTAACGAGATATTCCCGTGCGAGAGCGTGCAAGTTGAAATTTCGTTCAAACTAAAACTCGCAAACGTACTTGCAAGAACGGGTATTACCGAAAAAGCGGTTAATCTCGGCAACTTTTATCCCGTTTTGTGTAAGCTTACCGACAACGGCTTTTACGAATGCTTATATTATCACAACGGAGATCCGTTTTATAGTGACGTTGCAAACTATAAAGTCACTATAACCGCAAACGAAGATTACGTTATTGCTTCTTCTGGGAAAGAGCAAAGCAAAGAATATTCTAACGGCAAGGTTAAAAAAACTTTTTGCATAAACTCGGCGCGCTCTTTCGCCATGGTTTTATCAACGGAATTTAAAACGGAAACCGCTTGGTGTGATAAAACTAAAGTGAATTATTACTATTATAAGGACGAAAACCCAAAACAATCAATAGAATACGCAGTAAAATCGCTAAAATATTTTTCTAACGTTTTCGGGGTATATCCGTTTGAAGAATATACCGTGGTGCAAACGGGCTTCGTTCAAGGTGGAATGGAATACTGCTCGCTAGTATACGTTTCAGATGCGGTAGAGCAAATATCAATAGGTGAGGTAATCGTTCACGAAACTGCGCATCAATGGTGGCAAGTAATGGTTGGGAACAACGAAATAGAGCACGGATTTTTAGACGAGGGGTTAGCCGAGTATTCGGTTATATTGTTTTACGAAAATTATCCGGAATACAATTTAACTAGAGAGCAATTAGTGTTAAGCGCAGAAAAAACTTATAAAACGTATTGCTCGGTTTACGAAAAACTTTTCGGCAGTTTAGACACTAAAATGTTGCGCAGTCTAAAAGATTTTACTAGCGAATACGAATACGTTAATTTGTCTTACATAAAGCCGTGCATAATGTACGATTGTTTAAGAAAAACGATAGGCGATAAAAAATTTTTCGATAGTTTAAAAAAATATTTTAACGACTACAAATATAAAACGGCCACTCCCGACGATTTAGTAGGCGCGTTTGAAAAAAAAGGCGCGTCTTCTAACGGATATTTTTATTCGTTTTTCGACGGCAAAGTAGTTTTGTAGCTATAAATACCCTTTTTCAGTAAAGGGTATTTTAATTTTTAATAAAAGACGAACAATTAACACTTAAAATAAATATAATAATTGACAAACTTAATTAAAAATGATAAACTTATTCAAAATGGTGGCAAAGTATATAAAAAAGGAGTCTTTATGAAGAGATTTTTTAAAATAGCGTTTCTTACTTTGGTTATGGCGATATGTGCTATCTCGGCGGTTGCATGTTCTGCACCAGCAGGTGGTGAAAACGCAAGCGGTTTGCTTTATAAAAAATTTAAAGGGGACGATTTTTATACCGTTTACGGTTACGTTCAAGAAGAAGGCGTAACGGAAATCGATATAGGCGATTACAATAAAGACGGTGTAGTTATTGGCGCAATCAAAGCGGGCGCTTTTAAAAACAACAACACCTTAAAAAGCGTTATCGTTCCCGATACGGTAACCGAAATTGGTGCCGGTGCTTTTGCGGGTATGCAAAAGTTAGAAGAAATTACTCTTCCGTTCGTTGGCACTTCAGCAGTGTCCGACCCAAGTTATAACGATCAGTCTTCAACCGAAAAGGCAACCGACGTTAAAAGAACTTTTTGTTACGTTTTCGGTACCGAAGCGTTTAACTACGGAATTTCAGTAACCCAAAAATATAATTCAGGCGAAGGCACGGCGACTTATTATCTACCCATGAACTTAAAAACGGTTAATATTATGCCGAAAGAAGATTATGCAATTCCTATGTTTGCGTTTGCTCAAAACAACTTGGTAGAAAACGTTGTTTTAACCGAAAAGGTTGTTGGAATAGGCGACAGTGCGTTTTTAGGTTGCACGGCGCTGAAGAGCGTTACGGGAGTGGTAAACGTTGAAATCATATACGAAAACGCTTTCAACGGTTGTTCTAACTACAACGTAAATTTAGCAGAGTATACTGCGCTTACCGAAATTAAAGACGGCGCTTTTGAAAGTTCGGGAATTAAAACGGTTAACTTAGTAACTGGCGTTACTTACGGCGACAGAGTGTTCAAAAACAGCGCGTTAACAAGTGTGACTGTAAATTGCGATAAATTAACTTACGCTATGTTCTACGGGTGCAAAAACCTTGCTGAAATTAAAATCAACGTAAGTTCTCTTTTAATTAAAGATTACGCATTAGATTTACAAAACGATGCTAAAGTGTGCGTTATTAAAATAGCTGGCGGAGAAACGGCGTTTAACGGCGCTAACGTGGTTAAAGGAAGTATGTATAAGGGTATTAGCGATGAAAAGACTTCGCTATCTATCGAAGAAATCTAATTAAACAAAAAAACATAGCCCACTATACTTCGCAAAAGCGGAATACGGTGGGCTTTTTTTATTCTCAAAAATTAAATATTTTAACATTAAAGCTTTTGTAGTTAGGTAAAAAAGTTGTGGCGTAGTGAAAAAATGATATCACTACGCCACGTAATTTATAAAGGTTTCTTTCTTATATAGTTTTTATAAAAATTTATTTGTTATAATTAATTTCGCTTAACGTGTATTCTAGTGCACCCATATGCGTATACGAGCCATAAGTGGTTAACGGTTGAACGTATTTAATTATAAACGCGTTGTTTTTAAGAGAGCCAACCGCTCCGTTTTGAACGAATACCAACTGCCTTCTACCCGTGTTAGAAGCGTTTATTCCAAACGATAAACAGTTTACGGGAACTTCTAAATTTTCTGTTAGACCGTTGTTAATTTTGACATTGCAAATTTCGTCTTTTTTGAGATAATTTTTAACGATAAGCGTTTGATAATTTCCATAGGTGAAATCTGCAACGGGTACGTTTTTAGTTTTATCTTTTTCAATGGACAAGTTTCTTAACGAGAATAATAGTTCGGTGTTATCCACAACCGTTCTATAAGAATATCCAATCGTTCTAACTGCTTTTGCTTGCACTGTCGGGTCTAAAACGAACGAATCGTAATCGTAGTCCTTTATGGTATAAGAGTGTTTGTTGTAAATAAACTTGCAAGCATATTTTTCATTATCAAAGCTAACGCTTAAATTATTATTTTTAACACTTAACGAAACCAAGGTGCAATTATAAGTTTTTTCAGAGTATATAGGCGATAGCGAAGCGTCCGTTTTAAAGAAATAAGACTTAGTGTAACTTTTATCGTTAAACGTTTGCTTTTGGTCGTCTATTAGCGTATATACTGCATTAAGGTCAAACTCGGTTGTTTGTTCTATCACGCTAGGTCTTGGTTGACCAGGTTCAACGATTAATAAATCGCTTTCTTCACTGCCGATATCTATATCTGCTTGTTGAATTACTTTAAGACTAGTTTTATACGTCCCGGTGTACTCTATATCCTTGATGCATTGTTTAACCCCGTCTTCCACGTCGAAAATATACTCGTCGCTTGAACGGAAGTCTTCATTAAAAGAAAGGGTATATACGGCATTTTCAACCGCGCCTTCTTCCGACTGACCGCCCGACCAGTTGTTCGAGAAAGAAAGGGCAGGTAAAGAAGAACAGCTACACCCCGAAAACAATGTTGCAACGGCAAGGAAAAGGGCTATTATAACTTTTTTCATTTTTTCTCCTGAAAATATTAAAAGGTATTAAAGATATATTAACATAAATATAAAAATTTGTAAACCAAACTGATAAAAACTTTAAAAAAGGATTTATAAAGTCAACTAAATATGTTACAATAAAAATATGGAAAGAATAGCTAGGCTAATAAAAACAAAAAATCAATACGATAATTTTTCTGCGCTATTATGCGAACTTGACGGTAAGGTCAACGACCTAGACAGTAAAAATTTAGTTTTTTCAGAAGAAAAAATCTCGCTAATGGCAGAACGCGCAATATGTTCGCTTGCAAACGGAACTTTCAATACCGAAGTATTTTCGTTCGGTAACTATTTGTCGTGTAAAAAAAGGGTGGAGAACGCCCTAACGAAAGAAGGTTCGACAATGGTGGTAATGCGTGTTTTAAACACCATAGAATTATCATGTTATAAAAACAGTAAAAACAACCTATCGCCCAAGCTATACGACCTAATAATTCAATTAAAAAGCGCTAAAATATCGCCAAATGATTTAAAATACGCTAGCGAAAACGTGCGCGGTGTCTTAAAAAACAAACTGTGCGACCTATACGCCGTGTATAACGAATACGAAGAATTTTTGTCGCAAAACAATTTAATTGACCAAAGTTCGCTACTGTCTTTGTTGCCGGGTGTAATAGAAAACGATAACGAGATTGCTGAAACGGACGTGTATTTACTAGGCTATTCTTCGTGGACTAGACAGGCTAGGGAAGTGGTTAGCACTTTACTTAAAAAAGCCAAATCCGTTACCGCAATTTTAACGGTGGGCGATAACGAGTTTGCCTTCGTTAACGAAACTGCGACAGCCTTTGAAACCCTTTGCAGAGAAAATGGCATGCCCGTTACTACAAAAGAGTTTAGTGCAACTTTCAGTAAAGAGAACAAAATAATAAGAGAACAATTATTAAACCCGTTTAGCGAAACTAAAAATGAAGAAACGGACAAAATTTTATCCTTTTTATCGCCGTCTACTAGAGAAGAAATATTAACGGTTGGAGAAACGATAAAACGAACGGTTATCGACGGCAAGTGTAGATATAAAGACGTGACTGTTTGCGTGCCGGACGTTAACGGGTATTACCCCTTTGTTAGAGAAATTTTCGAACGGCTTGAAATACCTTATTTTTTAGACAAAAAAGAAACTGCCGAAAATCATCCGCTGGTTAATTTAATAAACGATTACGTTAGTTGTTTCATAAAGAAGTTTTCTATTGAAACGCTTATTTCGTTTATAAAAAATCCGCTCGTTTGCAACGACAAGCGGTTAACCGACGCGTTTGAAAAATATTTAATCAAATACAACGTTAATTACATTAGGTTTAAAAAGCCTTTTTCACCCGAATTTGCGCCTGACGAAGACTTAGAAAAATTCGAACTTCTTCGCCAAGAACTTCTTCCCGTGCTTGAACGGTTTAACGTTCAAAAAATGTTTAACGATTTATCGGTCAAAGAAAAAATCGAAGATTATACTTTATTGCTTGAAGACAAGGGAGAAAGGGTTAAAGCGCAAGTAAACGCACAAATATACCAAGCTATTGAAATCATTTTTGAACAAATCCAAATGATTTTAGGGCAAACAAAGGTCGAACCGTTTGAGTTTAAGAAGATTTTTGAAAGCGGGATTTCGGCGCTTAAACTTTCGGTTATTCCCGAGTATAACGACGCGGTTTTTATCGGTAGTTATAGGGAAGTTTCACTCGCAAAAGCCAAATATCTATTTGCAACAGGCTTAACTTCGAGCGTGCCTATCGTTACCGAAGACGTCGCTCTTTTAACCGATGAAGATATAAACACTCTATCAAATATAAAGGTGATGGTAGAGCCTAAAATTAAAATAGTAAACAAGCGCGCTATTGAAAATACCGTGCTAGCCCTTTCTTCGTTCGATAGGGCGTTGATAATTTCTTATCCGCGCGTTGATATAGGCGGAACGGTAAACGCGCCAAGCGAAATAATAATTCAGTTGCGAAAATTGTTTACCGTAAAAAATTATTCGTTTAGCGACGGATATTTAACTAAAAAGCAAGGACTACTAACGTTTGCAAAAACTTGTGGCAAGTTTGTCGAAAACAAAGAGCACGATTTATCTAAGGCGAGCGCATACTACGCCGTGAACAAACAAGACCCCGCAGTTTTAGCGGTGCTTTCGGCAACGAACAAACAGTTTGAGACAAGGTTAGACGGTGGTGCGTCTACCGTTAGCGATAAAGTTTCTCCCACGCTATTAGAAGAATTTTATACTTGCCCTTATAGAGCGTTTTTATCTCGCACGTTGTCGTTAAAAGAGCGTGACGAAGGTAAAATTACTCCATTATCCGTCGGTAATTTTGCGCATTTAGTATTTGAAAAATATCTTGCTAACGTAAAAAAAGTCAAGGATTTAGAAAGTTCGAATTCGTTGGTAGACGAAATAGTAAAAGAGCAACTCACTTCGCCTGAATACGTTAGATATTTGCAAGAAAAAGATATGGAATACGGCGTAAACGAAATGGTCAAGGAGTGCAAGCACTTTTGCTATAAAATTTACGAAGAACTCCAAACAAGCAAATTCAAGCCCTATCAATTTGAGAAAGGGTTTAGCGTACCGCTTGAAGAAACGCAAGTTAAACTAACGGGTAAAATAGACAGGATAGACGAATGCGACGGTGCGGTGCGAATTATAGACTACAAAACGGGCAAAGTAGACCCTAGCGAAAAATCGCTGTTTTCGGGTACTAAATTACAATTGTATTTATACGCGTTAGCACTACCCGATAAAAAGGTTGAAGGGGTGTATTATCTCCCCGTAGCCGAACCTTTTATGGAAATAGGTCAAGAAAAACGTTCTCTAATGCAGGGTAGAACGATAGCAGAAGAGCCTACGGGCGAGTTTTCTCCGTTTGCGGTAAGTAGCGAAGAAACTTTTTTGGCATACACAAATTACGCGCTGGCGATGTGCGTTCAGGCGGTTAAGCAAATGCAAGAGGGCATTATCGTGCCTTCACCATACGGCGAAGCATGTGAGTATTGTGCGTACAAGAGTATATGTTCGAGCGAAAATTTATCGGTAAGAAAGATAAGAGCGGTTAACGAGCAAACGATTATTGATTCGGTTACGGAGGTGGAATAGTATGCCTGAAATAAAAGAAGAACAACTATCAGCCATTCATCACAACCATGGCAACTTATTAGTTTCGGCATCGGCAGGAAGCGGAAAGACCTTCGTTATGATAGAGCGACTTATTAGGCTCGTTAAAGAAGGCAAGGCGACAGTAGATAGCGTGCTTTGCGTAACTTTTACCGAAGCGTCTGCTTTAGACATGAAACAAAGACTTAAAACGGAGTTATATAAAACGGCGCGTGAAACCAAAGACGAAAGGGTTATTTCTCAACTAAGTGAAATAGACCTTGCGGATATTTCTACTTTGCACGCTTTTTGCTTAAAGCTTATCCGTAAATATTTTTTCATAGCGGGAGTTTCTCCCGATTTTAAGATTGCCGACTCTACTTTGTCAGCCGAACTAAAAAGAAGGGCGATAGACGGGGTATTTAAAAATCGGTACGAGCAATTATATATCGGTAACGACTTAGACGGTGCGGGTTTTTCTTCAATAGTTAACCGCCACTCTAAAAAGCGTAGCGACAAACAATTAAAAGAACTAATAACGTCGCTATACGAATACGCGCAAGCCGAAAAAGACCCGCAAGCCTTTTTAGAAAAGATAGAACAATATTACACGCCGACAGGCTTTACAAGTGTGCTAGAAGGTCTAAAAGACAAATTTTACAATCGCGCGCTAAGTATTTTAAGGGTTTTTTATGAAAGCGCAAGCTTATTTTTAAAAAACGGAGCAGTTACCGCTCACGATAGCGTTACCCAAATTATTAGCGATATAGAAAAGGTTATAAACGCCGATAATATTTACGCGATAAAAGAATTTTTTCCTTACGGAAGAAGACTGCTTTTTGGAAGGTTAAAAGAAGAGCTTAAATTAGACAAAGAGAAATGCCAGCTTGCCTTTCACGAGTGGAAAAATTTAATAGGAGATTTTGTACCCTATTTAACGACTTACGAGCAAGACCTTCTTGTCTCCAGCGAAATTGCAGACCACACCCGTTCGCTAAACCAACTTGTTAAAGAGTTTAGTCAAGAGTACTCAACGTTAAAAGGTGAAGAGAACGTACTTGACTTTAACGACTTAGAAAAATACGCGTTAAAAATACTTTCTTCGCCCGAGGTGTTGCAAGCGGTAAAAGAAAAATACACCCACGTTTTCGTGGACGAATATCAAGACGTTAACGCCGTGCAAGAAAGCATTATACAATTGGTTGCTAATGATAACGTGTTTATGGTGGGCGACGCTAAACAGAGTATCTACGGTTTTCGTGGTTGTAGAGCGGAATTTTTTATGGAAAAGTTTGACCGTATGCAAAAAGTCCCAAACGAAACAGTTCTACTCAACCATAATTTCCGTTCGTCAAAGGCCGTTGTTGAAATGGTAAACCAAGTTTTCGATTATTGCATGACGAAAGAGAGTTGTGATATAGATTATAGGGCTACTTCACGCCTAAAATACGGCGGATTATTTCCTGAAACTGCGTTGGGCAGGGCGCAACTACATTTTTTAAGAGATAGTAGGAAAATCACGCGCATAAAAGAAACGCCCCGTATATATAATCCGTTAGAGCATATAGACGACGCGCAAGAAGATTCAAACGTTTTTCCAACCTCAACGCTTATTGCAAACATAATTGAAGATGAACTAAATAAAACCTATTTCGACGTCAAAGAAGGCAAAGAGAAAAAGGTTAACTATGGCGATATCGTTATATTAACGCGAAATAAAGATAACGCCTACGTTAACCGTTTGGTAAAGGGCCTAACTAAATTGAACGTACCCGTTATAAGCGAGTCTTCGGACAACGTGTGCAATTATCACGAAGTAGAAGTGCTTATTTCTATCCTAAAACTTATCAACTGTTTTTCGGATGACGTACCGCTTGTTTCCGCACTCAAAAGCCCTATAGGTAACGTTACGAACACCGAGTTACTAGCAATAGTAAACCATTACCGTTCGGCATATCCGTTAGAGAGTAAGCGCCACACTTTTCATACCGCATACGAATACTATTTGCAAAAGGGCGACGGCACTCTTAAAGAAAAACTAACGGCGTTTGACGAGTACTATAAAGACGTTAGATTTTTAGCGGATTTTAATAGCGCGTATTATATTTTAACAAAAATAATTAAAGACAAAAATTTAGAAAGTTATTATTACGCCACCCGTTCGGGCGAAGAGAAGGTCAAACGCATTCACGCGTTCATAAACGCGTCCGTTTCGGGAGAAAAAAATCTTTCGGTCAAAGCGTTTTTAGATAAAATCGCAACCGACCCCGATAGCATAACTCTTAAAGAAAACGCTAGCGAAGACAACGTTAGGGTTATGACTATTCACGCTTCTAAAGGGTTAGAGTTCCCCGTGGTAATAGTGTGCGGGCTTGAAAGGAAAATCAACGCTATAGACGAGCGCGAAGAAGTTATGAGAGAGAGGAGTTTCGGTTACGCGGTTAAAAGATATAACGACTTAGATAAAACGTTTGCCGAAACACCCGTTCGTGGCTTAATAAAACAAAAACTGCGTGAGAATAGAATAAAAGAAGAAATGCGTCTATTCTACGTTGCGCTAACCCGTGCAAAATATTCACTTCACTTAACTTGTGCTATTGATAAAGAAGAGCGCAGCAAGATTTTTAGTGATGCAAGTAAACTTTGCCACTATTTGCCCTTAAGCTTGCCTTTTAGCGAACACTTTTCGTTTTTTGAAGAAAGCGCTGATAAAAACAATCAGGTTAGACAAGTGCTTATAGGCAAGGCGGACGAGAGCGCGCTAAATAAAATGCAAAAAGATTTTGCTTTCGTTTATCCAAATTTAAGCGATACGACTTTGCCTATTAAAAGTTCGGTAACCGAAGCAAATAAACGCAGTAAAGAAGAGTATTATAAGGTAGAAGAGTTGTTTTCTACCGAGAACAAGACTAGTATCGAACTCGGCAACGTCGCTCATAAAATTATGGAGCTTGCCGATTTTGATAGCACAGAGAATTTTATCGTTCAAGCCGAAAAAATCATAAAAGATTTTGGTTATACTGAAAAAGCAAAAGGTCTTAATTTAGATAGAATTTGCAAAACGAAAGAAAAAGTTTCGAACGTGATACTTAGTGGCGGGAAAATGTTTAGAGAAAAAAGTTTTTTATCTAACGTCCCTGCGAACTTATTATTTGAAACGGACTCTAATTCGCCCGTGCTCGTGCAAGGCACGATAGACCTTCTCGTTATAAATGGTGATGAAGCCGAGATAATCGACTACAAATATTCTTCTAAAAGCGCCAAATCACTAATTGAAAGTTACAAAAAGCAGATAGAGTTATATTCTTACGCGGTAGAAAAAGGATTGAAAAAGAAAGTGACAAATAAATATTTAGTAAATTTACTCAGTGGCGAACTGTTAAAAATCGACTAGAAAGCCTAAAAAACAACAACTTTTTTCACTATATACGCCGTAAAAAAAGGTAAAATACAAATAGTATGGAAACCTTTTTTAGTCAACTAGAAAGTTTAATAACCGCCTTGCCAACGCTAGCCGTGTTTTTCGTAGTGGCTCTTTTGCAAATACTATCGACAATAATTCTTTGCGTTTTGAGTCGCTTTGCCGAAAAGAAAAATAAAACCGCAAGATATTTAACGGCAAATTTTTGCGTTTGCGGATTTTTTCTTTTTGTGGTAGTAAGTCACGCAATAATCGGCAAAACTGATTTTAGCATTGTATTTTATTGTTTACTAGAGCTTGCCGTATGCTTTTTATCTTTCGTTCCCTTTTGCTTAAAAAGCAAAACGAAAATCGGAGTAGAAAATTCAAAAAAAGGTTTTGTTGAAACTGTTTGTAGGGCGCAAACGGAAAAGCCCCTTTCTATAATTCGCGCTCTTCCTAAGCAAAACGAAGTGGATAAAACCGACCTTAATTTTTCTCACGTAAAAAACGTTATAAAAAGACTATCGGTTTTGCCCCTAAGCCCGTGCGACAAAAAAACGGTTAACGACTTATACGATAAGATTTTACTTTGTGAGAGAGGGGGATTAAACGGCGAAAACAAGTTAGATATCAACGACGGACTGGGTATGCTTTTAAAAATAATGGCAAAGCATAACGTTTAGCGTAAAAATATCGCGTTTTTTTCAACTTGACAAAAATTATAATATAGATTACAATAAATACAGTAAAAAAGATACGTATGATATTTATGAAATTAAAAACGAAGTTAATTAGTTTTTTACTCGTCGTGTTTGCGATGTTTTCGTTAGTAGCGTGTTCAAATGCTCAACCGCCCGTTTACCACACGATATATTTAGACGCAGGCGAAGGGTCTGTTTCAGTAGACGAAAAGTCGGTTGAATTTTACGCAGAGATAGGGGAACTACCCGTTCCTGTTTTAGACGGTTATAATTTTGCGTGCTGGACGTATTATGACGAAGAAGTTGATAGACTTCAAATAATAACGCGAAAAAGCATATATAATTTCAATAAAAATATAACTCTAAAAGCGAACTACGTTAAAGGCGAAGTTGCGACCGATAGATATTATATAACGGTAGTAACCACCTATAACGACAAAGGTCACGTGGTAAGTATTCAGAACCCTTATACTAATCCGATAGAAGTTCTATTCGGCAAGAAGTTAAGTGATTTTTTAAGTCCACTTGACGAAAATCTTTCTACCGACGGTAAATACGGGTTTAGCGCTTGGGTTATTATAGACGAAGAAGGCAACGAAGAAATTTTGTCGAAAGACACTTTGTTCTCGCCTAAGAAATTTGGGTTTGAAAAAAATATAACGATAACCGCAAAACTAAAAAACGTTTGGTTAGGGGTATAAGAATTTCCGCGCTAAATTAGCGCGGATTTTAATTTTTAAATTAGGCAAAAAGGTTTTCACAATTGCGTTTTATCTTCTCATATTAATAAAGTAGAACAAAAAAGGGGGAAGAAAAATGCCAAAACCACTGGCGGTAGATTTGCCTTATCCAAAATTGGACGGTATAATAGAAGACTATAATTCGGCGCGAATAATAATGCCGGCTTATGCGAGTTTACATAGCGAATTAGGCGCAATACTTCAATACGTTTATCACAATTTCTTTTTTTCTAGGGAAGGTTTTTACGAGACGGCGGAAATTTTAGAAAGCATATCAATATGCGAAATGAATCATTTAGAACTGCTTGGCAAAACTCTTTTAAGATTAGGTTGCGACCCCGTTTACGCGGTCAAGAACTTGCTGTCTTTGGAGTATTTTTCCACAAGCGAAATCTCTTACAGTAAAACGCCACAAAAAATGTTGCTAGACGATATTTCGGGCGAGATGTACGCGGTAGAAGAGTATTCAAAGATGATAAAGAAATTAACCAACGAAAAAGTTTCCGCAATAATTTCAAGAATTCGTCTTGATGAAGAACTGCACGTGTTGGCGCTTAAAGAACAACTTAAAAAAATAAACCAAACACCGTTTTTATAACGAAATCCGCTTAAATAAAAGCGGATTTTTATATTTAATAGATTAAAAAAACGATAAAGCATTGATTTATTTGAATAATTGTGTTAAAATAATAAAATAAAAAGTTAAAAGTTTTTGCGAAGGAGGGCTTACTAATGTTTTTCAAGAAAAAAAAGGCAAGGCCAGAAAAAGAAAGCATTGTAATAACCAACGAAAAAAATTATAAACAAATAGAAGAGTATAACCGTCTTAAAGACAACATTATGTTTTTAAATGCCGACGGTAAAAACAAAATTATTCAAATAGAATCGGCAATGCCACACGAAGGTAAAACTTCGGTTTTGTGTAACTTAGCGGTAGCCCTTGGTTTGACGGACAAGAAGGTAGTGGTGGTGGATTTAGACTTTCGCCGTCCTAAAATTCATAAACGTTTTGAAGTTAGCAACAAGTTTGGTATAGCCGAATTCATGCTTGGCGAAGTTCAAAAAGAAGATATCGTAAAGGAAACAAAATATAAAAACGTTTCGGTAGTAACCCGTGGTGGCGAAATTAACAACGCGTCACTCGTGTTGACTAGCAAAAAATTTAAAACTTTTGTAAAAGGTCTTGCAAAAGAATACGATTTCGTATTGATAGACTCTGCGCCCATTTTGCAAGTTTCCGATTATATTCATATACTCAGCGTTTCAAACGGCGTTCTTTTCGTTGTTGCGTTTGGTGAAACTACAAAGCGTCAAATAACTGAAGCAATTAACGAATTAAAGAAGAATAATGCAAATATTCTTGGTACGGTATTTAGTAAATACGATAAGAAGAAAGACGGTGGATACTACGAAGGCAATACTTACGGAAGCGGATATTACAATTATTACGTAAAAAAAGCGGAAAAAGAAGCTGAACAAGAAGAAAGCGAAAACAAATAAAAAAATAGGTTATAAAAATATATGATAAACGTACATTCACATATATTATACGGGGTAGACGACGGAAGCGAAAATCTCGAACAGTCTATTGATATGCTTAATGAATGTGCCAAACAGGGAATAACAGACTTAGTATTAACACCGCATTACAGAGGCGCGTTTAAACAAAGTTATCAAAAGCTAAAAGAAAAATTCGACGAATTTTCTTTGTTGGTAAAAGAACAAAACTTAAACATAAACCTTTATTTAGGGCAAGAAATAACTTATCGCGACAGTTTTTTCGACTTGTATAAAGCGGGGGAATTTGGCGGAATAAATGGCGGTAGGTACGTTTTAATAGAGTTTGATTTTCATAAGAGCATCGACTATTCTAACGTTATGCACGAAATCAAACTTATGAATTTAGTGCCGATAATAGCTCATCCCGAGCGATACGACCACTTTACTTTGGCGGACGCTTGCGAGATACGCCAAATAGGCGGAATGATTCAAGTTAACGCTGAGAGTATAGTGGGCAAAAATAGGCACAGGTATAAAAAACTTATAAACGCTATGTTTAAAGAAGGTTTAGTAGATATCGTTGCTGGGGACGAGCATTATTCTAGGCCTATCCTTATGGAAAAGGCGTATAAACACGTTCTAAAACATTTTGGAGAAGACGCGGCGAAAGTAACTTTCTACATAAATGCAAAAAAAGTAATAAAAGGTTAGACGTTGTCTGACCTTTTTATAAAGAGAAAAATATGGACAAAATTTTAGTAGTTATCGGCGGTGGCGAAATCAAAAATAAAACCACGCTAGAAATTGACAGATACGTTGCGTCGCTTGCAAAGGCGCACGCGGGCGAAAAACGAGCGACTGCTCTTTTCGTCGGCACGGCTTCACACGATAGTATGCCGTATTTTAATAGTTTTAGAAAGACTTATACTTCGGTGTTCGACATAAAAGCCGAAGTTGCCCTTTCGGTGCACGGCGAAATGGATTTTGAACACATAAAGCACAAGTTCGAAATAGCGGACGCAGTGTACGTTGGCGGTGGCGACACCGTTTTTATGCTTGAAAAATGGAAAGAAAGTGGGATTGAAAAACTTATTTTACAAGCATATGACCAAGGCAAAATTATTGCGGGGCTTTCAGCGGGCGCGATTTGTTGGTTTGAGAATATGTTTACCGACTATCTATTGATGCGTGGCGAGAGTTCAGAATACGTATTAAAAAAGGGTTTAGGCGTAATAAAAGGGACTATGTGCCCACATTTTAACGAACGTGAAGATGATTTTATAAACGCTACCAAAACGGAAAAGGATCTTTACGCATATGCTTTAGAGAACGACTGTGCGCTAGTATTTAAAAACGGCGAACTTGAAAGGAAAATTTCAAGCGGTGGAAAAGCGTATGTTTGCACGAGAGATGAAAACGGGTTTAACAAGGTGGAAATAGAGTGATAAATTTCGATAAAGAGTTAGACCAAATTATAAAGACAAATGTAGAAGAAAATAAAAAAAGCAAACTATTGCTTCACAGTTGTTGTGCACCCTGTTCAACTTGGTGCATAGAAAGGCTTTTGCTAGGGTTTGATATAACGGTATATTATTATAACCCCAACTTAGACAGTGAAGAAGAATATTTGCTTCGTTCAACCGAACAAAAAAAGTATTGTGATAAGATAGGCGTTAAAGCGATAATCGAACCTTATAGGAACGACGACTTTTTAAAAATCGTTCACGGATTAGAAAACGAGATAGAGGGCGGAGCGCGTTGCGAAAAATGTTTTGACCTTCGGCTAAAAAGGACGGCGGAGACGGCGGAAAAGTTAGGATGCGAATTTTTTGCGACTACGCTAACGGTAAGTCCCAAGAAAAACGCCACGCTTATAAACGGCGTGGGCGAGAGAGTGGCTAAAAATTATTCGGTAAAATATTTGCCAACCGATTTTAAAAAGAATAACGGCTATCTAAACTCGGTAAAAATTTCAAGCGAAAACAAAATGTATCGGCAAAACTACTGTGGGTGTGTTTATTCTAAAACAAACCGTGGGATATAGGCGGTATATAGGCTAAATAAATTATTACAAAAGGTTGCCAAGAGAAAACTTAAAAGTTTCGGGCACTTGTTCAGTCAGTTCAATAAGAACTTCTATTTTAGAAACGGCGTCTTGCCATTCTTTATCACGGACTAAAGTTATCGTTTCGGCAAGCCATAAATCAACTTCTTTAATTTCTGT
>JAEIGA010004225.1_pt1 | contig 22235 bp, 23 predicted proteins | sample 9270691 | NCBI WGS metagenome assembly JAEIGA01 (sample SAMN17057246, study PRJNA624740) | gut metagenome | biome: biome; isolation source: fecal sample | host: Bos grunniens | place: China: Xizang | collected 2019 | reverse complement strand
CGTATAATTTAATCATAGGAACTAGTTACTATCGTTATTATGAATGTTGGGTTTTTACATTAAGGGAAGGCGTAATAATGGAATAAGAATGAAGCTGTGTACTCTCTATACGGAAGTCCCTATATTGGGACAGGCTTTTTGTTACCATAGGGGTATCATAAAAGGGGGAGTGCACGATTTTCGCGGCTGTCAGATATTTTCGATATTTTGTAGATTATTGTTGCAAACAAGTGTTCGTGGTGATATACTTTCAAATAGGAAGATTGCATACCATAAGAATGAGAAAATAGTATGTAATCTTTGTAAAAGGCAGCTCCTTGCGCCTGTTGTTCGATAACGAGCGTATCGGAAGGCAGAGGAATGTGTGGTGTATCTAAAGTATCCACTCTGTCTTCTGAAAAATGCGTTTGTAAAGCTCCTCCATCAATTAAATCGTATTTTTCTAAAACACTAGAACCGCTTTTGGTAAAATAACCTACATACAGGCTGTTATCGTGATAGGTAAGAAAAGAAGTTTTTGCAATGGCATACAAATCATACGATTTCGAATAGGATATTGGTAAATATTTTTCTTGAAACGAATAATTTTCTATGTTTTTCATAGAAATGGCACTTACCTGCGGAACACCATTCGAGGTACCACAAAACCATATATTTTTATTGACAGGGTCATAGGCAAGACCGCCAACATGCGATTTGTTGCGCAATACAATTTCTTTCACAAAGTTGTGTGTATGTTTGTCGATGACATAAATGACGGAATTATGGGTTTTCGTCTGGCAATAAGCACTGACAAGAAGATAATCTTCTGTAACGGTTAATCCTTGCGGAGTCATGGAAGTACAGATGTCATGTGTTTTTTTCTGTCCATAAAGCTGTGTCTGTGTAGCGGATAAACCAGGAATGATATAGGTGCCTTCATTAACCTCCAAGGAACGCTCCGTAAAAGCTGCCTTTTTTACTTTTGGTGTTAAGGTTAGAAGGAGTTTTTGATGTTCAAGCGTGTAGGTGGACTCCTGCGTGGTTTCCTGGGCGGTAGTCAGTGGCTCGTGATTTCTTCGATAGATATAGGCATAAAAATAATAAGCAAGAAAAAAGGTTGATAACCACAGAAAAAGAACCAAAAAAAGGGCAATGGTTGTTTTTTTAATATGGAAATGTTTTTCTGATGAGATAGTTGCGCTCGTTGTCTCTTTTCTGATTTCGTTCATAATGTTCTCCTGAAGGGGGATCGCGTAAGTGTGCGAAACACACTTTATTACATCATAAAGTATTTGCAAGAAAAATACAAGGCAATTATAATACTATTGTAAGTTTTTTGTAAAAAAGAGGAAGGGCCGATACCCTAAGGATATCGGCCGTATGAAAAAGGAAATCTAAAAATAACTTTACCACTTATGAGGGGGACAGGAGATGAAATCTCCCGAACAAAGTGTGGTCCGCTTTGTTAAGATAAATAATACAGGATAAATGTGTCGAAAGTATGTTGAGATTATGAAAAATTTCATAAGAAAAGAAAGACTTTCTTAAGATTGCCTAAAGTGGTAGATAGAAAAAAATAGAAAGGGAGATAAGACATGTTAGAAATTGAAAGAAAGTTTCTTGTAAAACAATTACCAGATAATTTGGAATCGTATCCGCATAAAGAGTTTGAACAGGGATATTTGTGTACCTCACCTGTCGTTCGTGTACGACGAGAGGGAGATCTGTATGTGTTGACGTATAAAGGGGGAGGATTGATGAAACGCAGGGAGGAAAATCTTCCATTAAATGAGTCTGCGTACAAGCATCTGATTGCAAAGGCAGATGGAATCATCATTACAAAGACTCGTTATGTCATTCCGGAAAAAGATGGTTTAAAGATTGAACTTGACATTTTCCATGGGGTTCATCAGGGCTTGATTTTGGCAGAGGTAGAATTTACTTCCGAGGAAGAAGCAAATGCTTATATACCTCCAGAATGGTTTGGGGAAGATGTCACGAACTGTTCTTTGTACCACAACAGTGTATTGAGCAAAATGACACGATAAATTGAGATTGGAAAAATATACATTTGATACAAATATAAAAAAATATATATTTTTCTTTCTATTTATGATACAATTTTATGGATTTTTAGTTTATGTACTAAAAGGATGAAACATGTTCTGAAATGAGGAGGAAAAAGAAGATGAAGAAAAGAATGGGCATTTTACTCAGCCTTGCAATCGTGACAAGCACATTGACTGGCTGTGTAGGAACACCAGTAGTTTACCATGATTGTAACTGCGACCAGTGTTCTTCTCATGCTGTAAAACCAGATACAGATGATAAGAATGACGAAAACAACGATAACGTAAGTGAAGGTGCAGTAAAAACAGGTTTGTCTGTTATGGTATCTTTAAAGGAAAGTACAAATGCAGATGCAGAAAAAACAGGAAATGCAAAATATGATATCACAGTAGTTGCTGTCAGCGTAGATGACAAGGGTGTGATTGATTCTTGTTTGATTGACAGTATTCCAGCAACTGTAAGTTTTGATGCAACAGGGGTCATTACTTCTGATTTGAAAGCTGCGATTCTGACAAAAAATGAATTGGGCGAAAATTATGGAATGAAGCTGTATGGCGGTGCAAAATACGAATGGAACGAACAGGCAGCTGCATTGGCAAAATATGCAGAAGGAAAAACAATCGCTGAGTTAAAAAATGGTGCGGTTGGTGAAGATGGAAAAGCAGTAGATGCAGATTTGGCTTCTACAGCAACCATTTATCTGGGAGGATATGTATCCGCAATTGAAGAAGCAGTAAATCAGGCACAGCATCTGGGAGCGAAAAAAGGAGATGAACTTCGCCTTGCAACAACTTCAGCTGTAGCAAGTAGTAAAAGCGCAGATGCAGAAAATGCTGGTCTTGCACAGTTGGATTCTGACTTTGTTGTAATGACCATGAAAGATGGCATTATTACAAGCTGTTATCTGGATAGTGTACAGGCAAAAGTAAACTTTGACGCAACAGGTAGCATTACAACCGATTTGAGTGCAGATGTTCTGACCAAAAATGAATTGGGTGAAAACTACGGTATGAAAGCGTGGGGCGGAAGTGCTTACGAATGGAATGAACAGGCAGCAGCTCTTGCAAAATATGTGACAGGAAAGACAATCGCAGACGTAACAGGTATTGCCGTAGATGACAGAACAGCTCCTACCGATGCAGATTTGGCAAGTACAGTAACAATTGCTGTTGGCGGTTATAAAGCATTGATTGAAAAAGCTGGCAAATAATATGCATAACAAATTGCATTTGAATTTTGCGAGGATTCTTTCTATTCTAATGATTTTGTGCATGATATCTGGTTGTGCAAAGCCGATGCATAATCCTGCAAAAAAACAGTATCGAGCCACATTTTTGGAAGTGTTTGATACGGTTACAACGATTGTAGGTCTGGCAGAAAATGAAGAAACTTTTCGTGCCAAAGCACAGGCGATACACGATGAATTAAAGGAGTATCATCAATTGTTTGATATTTATCATACCTATGAAGGTATAACAAACTTAAAAGATATCAACGACAGTGCAGGCATACAACCTGTAAAAGTAGAAGAAAGAATTATAGAATTACTTTTGACTTGTCAGACATTTTATAAGGGAACCAATGGAAAAGTAAATATCGCGATGGGAAGTGTCCTCCAACTTTGGCACGAAACTCGTACAGAGGGGATAAATGACCCGTTGCATGCAAAACTGCCTGATCAGGAGGCATTAGAAGATGCCTCCCTGCACATGGATATGGAAAAAATGCATATTGATGTGGAACAATCCACCGTATTTCTTGAAGATGAAAAGATGCGTTTGGATGTAGGTGCAGTTGCAAAAGGCTGGGCAGCGCAAAAGGTAGCTGAACACTGTGAAAGTGGATTTTTGATTAGCGTAGGTGGAAATGTATGTGCAACAGGTCCAAAGGATGAGAAAAATACTCCTTGGGTTGTGGGGCTGGAAAATCCAGATACGACAGAAGAATCCTATCTTCATACGGTAAATATCACAAAAGGTTGTGTGGTGACAAGTGGCGATTATCAGCGCAATTATGTCGTAGACGGTCAGTTGTATCATCACATCATAGACCCAGAGACCCTATATCCTTCCAAATATTGGAGAGCAGTATCTGTGGTTTGCGAGGATTCTGGTGTGGCAGATGCACTTTCTACTGCATTGTTTTTGCTAAATCAGGAAGAAGGTCAAACCTTGTTAGACAAATACGATGCCGTTGCCATGTGGGTAGATGCAGAAAAAAATATATATTACAGCCATGGTTTTAAAAATATAATAAGAACTTAATGAGGTGAAAAAAACAATGAAACACCTGTTTTTTGGTGGAATACATCCAAAGTATAATAAGGAAATGTCCACAAGTACTAACAAATATATCGAAATTATACCAGGACAGGTTGTGGTGCCATTGCAGCAGCATATTGGTGCACCATGTAAACCACTGGTAAACGTTGGAGATCAGGTACTTCGTGGTCAAAAAATTGGAGATGGGGAAGGACTTTGTGTTCCTGTTCATGCTTCCGTTTCTGGTGTAGTAACTGCAATCGAGAAACGTCCTCATCCAAGCGGACAGATGGTGTTGTCTATCGTAATTGAAAACGATTATCAGGATACAACAGTACCTATGGAAGAACGCTCCGTAGACAAGATGACACATGATGAAATCCTTTCCGCAATTAGAGAAGCTGGTATCGTAGGTATGGGTGGAGCAGCGTTCCCTGGAAACGTAAAGGCACTTTCAGCTATGAAAAATGTAGATACCCTGATTGCAAATGCCTGTGAATGTGAACCATATATTACAGCTGACGATACGTTATTAAAAACAAATCCAGACCATGTACTGCGTGGTATGAGAATTTTACATCAGGTATTACAGCCACAGCGCGTTGTACTGGCAGTAGAAGACAACAAACAGACTGCAATTGCAATGATTCAAAAACACCTGCCAAATTTCCCAGAAATTGAATTGAAAGTTTTGCCAACCCGTTATCCACAGGGAGCAGAAAAACAGTTAATTCAGGCTTTGACAGGCAGAGAAGTACCTCCAGGAAAACTTCCTGTGGCGGTAAACTGTGCGGTATTTAACGTATCTACCTATGCAGCCATCTACAAAGCGGTTTGTCTTGGAATGCCATTGACACAGCGTTTTGTTACCGTTTCTGGTGAGGCAATTGAATGTCCACAGAACTTTGTGGTACGCATTGGTACACCATTTGAACTTCTGATTAAAGAAGCTGGTGGTCTAAACGATTTGACTGAGCGCGTCATCAGTGGTGGTCCTATGATGGGAATTGCGCAGAGTGATTTGTCTGTACCAGTGTTGAAAGCGACAAACTCTATTTTGTGTCTGTTGAAAGACAAAAATGGTGCGGCTGAAAATCCAGTGTGCATTCGCTGTGGAAAATGTGTAGATGCCTGCCCAATGAAATTACAGCCATTGTATATGTACCGTTACCAGAAAGCTGGCGATGTGAAAGCATTAGAAAGACTCAATACCATGGATTGTATTGAATGTGGAAGCTGTGCATTTACTTGTCCTGGAAAACTTCCTTTAGTGGAAAAATTTAGATTAGCAAAAAAAGCAATAAGGGAGGCCAGTCAAAAATGAAATTAACCGTTGCTTCCTCTCCTCATATCAGAGGAAATTTTAGAACAAACCGCATTATGTTGGATGTGGTTTTGGCATTGATGCCAGCATTAGCAGTTGGTATCGTAAAATATGGCGTACAGGCATTGATTCTTACTGCGGTTTCCGTTTTATCTGCAGTTGCAACCGAATACTTGTACAGTCTAGTAATGAACAAAAGAAATACCGTTGTAGACTGTTCTGCAATGGTTACAGGTATTCTTTTGGCTATGACACTTCCTGCAAGCGTACCAGTTTGGCAGGTTGTGATTGGAAACGTATTTGCAATTTTATTTGTAAAAATTCTTTGTGGCGGACTTGGTCAGAACATATTCAACCCAGCGCTTGCAGGGCGTGCTTTGATGATGATTTTATGGCCAGCATCTTTGACAAGATTTTTTGAAGGTGGAGTAGATGGAGTTTCTACTGCAACCCCATTGCACCATATGGTAATGCCAGCAATTCCAGAAGTAAGTCTTGGAAATATGTTCCTTGGAAATGTAGCAGGATGTATTGGTGAGATTTCTTCTCTTGCACTTATTTTGGGAGGCGCTTATCTGGTTTACAGAAAAGTCATTAGTCTTCGTATTCCAGTGGCTTATCTTGGAACCGTAGCAGTATTGACACTGATTTTCTTCCGCGCAGGAAATCCAGTTGAATGGATGCTGTATCAGTTGCTTTCTGGAGGTCTTTTACTCGGAGCGATTTTCATGGCAACAGACTATGTAACTTCTCCAGTAACACGCAAAGGTCAGATTTTGTATGGTATTGGATGTGGTGTGCTGACGGTTGTATTCCGTTACTTTGGTATCTATCCAGAAGGCGTTACTTATGCAATCTTGTTGATGAACGGATGTGTATGGGTGATTGACCGTTATACACCAGCGAGAAGATTTGGTGTGAAGAAAGGAGCTTCTGTATGAATTTTAAAAATTTAGTAAAATCATTGGCAGTTCTTGGAATTACAGCCTTGGTTTTGGGCGGAACTTCTTTTGGACTTTCTTCTTTGGAAAAGAAATATGAACAGGAAGCCTTGGAAATTATGTTACATACTCTTTTGCCAAGAAGCGAAGGCTTTGTAGAAGAAGAATATACTGGGGAAGATAGTAACATTCAGAAAGTTTACAAGGCACACAATGGATATGTCATTGAAACCTGTACCGCAGGCTATGTAGATGATATTACCATGTTGGTAGGAGTAAATAACGATGGAATGGTAACAGGAGTGGTTGTACAGGAAATGGCAGAAACTTATGGACTTGGTCTTAAGGCAGTCAATAACGTAGAGTTTTTGAAACAATTTTTGAAAACTTCTGGAGAAGCAGAAGTAGGAAAAAATGTAGATGCCATCAGTGGCGCAACAGTAACTTCCAAAGCAGTTACAAGATGCGTGAATTCTGCAGTTGCTTTTGTTACAGGCTCAGATATTTCTTCTGGCGCAACAAGTTGGGGAGGTTGAGCGTATGAAAGATACAACATTTCGTTTGAGTAGTATTTTAACAATCGTACTGGGAATTGTTCTGTTGGCAGGAATTTTTGTTCGTGTGTTTGCTCCAATTGTGATGCTTCCAAACTTAGATATTCCAAATATCGTGTTGGTTTCTCTGTTGGCATTGCTCGTAGACCATTATGTAAGCAAAGACCATACACGTCATTATGTGTGGATTTTTGTTCTGGCTGTGCTGACATTTGCACTGCTTCCTTGGGTAGCTGGATTTGTAAATGGCGTAGTAGTTTTCAAAACAGCCGTTGTGGGTGGTGTCGTATTTACGGCAGTTGCCTGGATGTTTTCTTCTGTTCAGGAACGTATTCAGTCTGGAAAAAGTACAAAAATGACATTGCTTGTGTGCGCGATGGGAATTTACTTCGCGGCACAGTGCTTTGCAGGAATGATTCTGTAAGATAAAAAAAGAACAAGTTAGAACGTGTATGGATTCTGACTTGTTCTTTTTTGTTTTTCCTGTTTACTGTTTCAGGGCTGTCTCGGCATATTTGGTAGTGACTACTTCATTATAATCTGCTCGGCGTTCCAGTTCCCCAGCCGTTTCCAAAATATCCTGTAACAATTCAAAACTATCTTTTTCGAAAATAAGATTTTCTTTCCAGGTATCCTGTTCCAGATAGCGCTGTACAATCGTGGTAATGGTGTTTAAATCATACTCGGAAAATTGTGGTGCGATGACTTGGGCGATTTCCCAAGCGGAATGTGTATTCACATAATCTACCCCTTTTTGGAGTGCATTGGTAAATTTTTGAATCATTTCAGGATGCGCCTCCATGTAGCTGGATTTTGCGCAATAAGAGGTGTAAGGAACATAACCAGAATCTACACCAAGCGATGCAACGACATATCCTGCATTTTCCAATTCGAGTGCGGTAGCAGAAGGTTCAAATTCTACAGTGAAATCCCCCTGTCCGCCTGCAAAAGCTGCAGCAGTAGAACCAAAATCAATGCTTTGGTCAATGATTAAATCCTTTTCAGGGTCAATGCCATTTTTCTTTAAGATATATTCAAAGACCATCTGAGGCATCCCGCCTTTTCTTCCACCAAGTACTTTCTTTCCTATTAAATCTTCCCATTCAAAATCCTTCTCACTTTCTCTTGCTACGAGAAAATTTCCCGCGCGTTGAGTGCCTTGTGCAAAGTTTACAATCGCATCTGTAGCTCCTTCCAAATGGGTATATACAGAAGCTTCCGCACCCATAAAACCAATCTGTGCTTCTCCAGAAAGGACAGCCGCCATGGTTTTATCTGCACCATAGCCCGTTACAAGCTCTAGGTCTAAGCCTTCTTGTTCAAAATATCCATTTTCGATGGCAACATATTGGGGAGCATAGAACATGGAGTGAGCAACTTCATTTAATGTGATAGGTTGTAGATTGGTTTTGCTGGCATTATCCTGACAGCCAGTGAGACTAAAGGTAAGAAGGGTAAAAAGCATTGCCTTGGCAATCCATTTCTTTTTCATAAAGACCTCCATATCGTTTTATGCTATTAAGATATGAAAAGAAAAAAAAGGAGTGACAAAAATCACTCCTTAAAATTCAACACCATCTGGCAATGGGTCCCATTCGTTAATTCCGAGTCTTTGCTTAAACTTCGCCTGTTCCATCGTAAGCTTTGGCAAATCCTCTCGCAAATATTCAAGCAGTTCGTCAATTCCCTCGCGTGTGACATTATTCACCATGAAAATACGGTCACATCCTGCATTCTGAAGCCACTGTGTAACCATAGGAATATTGGCATAAGGGGAATCTGGTTTTGTAATAATTCCAATCAAAGGTCTTTGGATAAAACAGTGAGAGCTTGCACCAAACAAACTAAATGGCTCATCGGCTGCCTGTACAATCGCTACCACATCTGCCTCAAAAGAAAAGCAGGCAAGTCCAACACTAAAACGCTTAGACTCTGCATATTCGCCTGGTGAGTCGATGGTGTCATCGTTGGTATTGGTATATTGGGTTTTGTGGTAATGAAGCTCCTCGCCTTTTAGTGCCTGTGTAAGAGAAGTTTTCCCAGCTTCACTTCTTCCCATCAAAAATAATTTTTTCATGCCACCATCACTTCCTTTCCTTTGCGTATGTTCAAATGGTTAACTTTTATGTACTTCGCACGTATCAAATCCCAATTCTTCCTTGAAGAAGCGAACCACTTCACGAACGGCTGTTTCCACCTGTGTAAGCCCGCCCAATAAAATCAAAGAACCACAAAAACGGTCCAAAAAGCCAATCTGCACATCTGCACTTTTCATCGCGACGTCAGCTGCAACCACCACAGCTTCCCAAGGAGTAAAGCGAACCATTCCAATGGATTCGCCTGTGTGGTCCTCACCTTCATGAACACCGATGTGCAAGCCGAGATTGTGATAAATGCAGGAATCGGCAGGTCTGCTGATTACATGTGCCATGCACACTTCCTTGCCTGGAATGCGCATACGAACCATACGAAGTCGCTTGCCTTTTAGATTCTCATAATCATCTTGGAAGATTTTCTCTAAGAGTTCTTCTTTCGTTATACGCTCCATTGTATCACTTCCTATCTAAGTATTAGCGTTTGGTAATGTTGCAGACAACATATCCCATGGCATCGCGGAAATATTCCACAATTTCTGTCATAGCAGAGTGTACGTCCGAGATACTGCCTGTAATAATCAAAGTTCCTGTAAAACGGTCTGCGAATCCAAGGTAAATATCACCACTTTTTACTGCGATGTCAGAAGCAATAACAGCAGATTCTGGTGGTGTCATATTCATAATTCCAATTGCAGATGAGCGATAATCAACCTGTGGATTTAAACCTAATTTTTGATATATAATAGGATCAGGACTGCCCATTACATGTGCAAATGTAATTTCTTTTCCAGCAACCGTTTCCTGTACGATTCTAATTTGTTCATCTTGTCTGTATGCCATGTCACCGTTCCTCTCTTTCCGAGTGTTCATATATAGAAATTATACTATTAGTGGGAAATGATGTCAAGAAATGGGCAAATACCTTTTCGTAGGCTTTCAATTTTTCATTTCATACTGCATCATTTCATAATGAAGGGTACATCCTTCGTAAATATCCCATGGCAAAAGTGCGCGAGCTACTAATTTTAATTCTGCATCTGGCATATCCACTCTTTTTAAATAAGCGTAATCTCCGTCGATGGAAACTACGATATAATCACAAATCAGCATAAAAAAATCCTCCTGAACGTTTATAAAAATAGTATAACAAATGTCGAGAAAAAATACAATGGAATGCTTGCGAATGATTCCGAGGAGTCTTATAATTAAAGTTAGTTTATTTAGTGAACGCAAGGAGAAGATATTATGAAAATCGGATTTATTGGCTGTGGCAACATGGCATCTGCTATGATTGGCGGAATTATCAAAAATAAAATTGCAGACTGTACGGAGATTATGGCATCGGATAAAAGTGACTTTATGAAAGAAAAAGCAAAAGAACAGTTTGGAATTTGCGTAACAAGTGAGAACACAGAAGTTGCCCAGTTTGCAGATGTTTTAGTGTTGGCAGTAAAGCCATTTTATTATGAAAATGTGATTACTGAAATTCGTGAAGTGGTAAGAGAAGAAACCATTATTGTTTCTATTGCGCCAGGAAAGAAAATGCAGTGGATTGAAACCCTATTTAATAAGAAGATTAAGCTTGTTCGCTCTATGCCAAATACACCAGCATTGGTTGGGGAAGGGATGAGTGGCATTTGCAGTAACCCATTTGTAAGTGAGGAAGAATTAAATCAGGTAAAAGAAATTTTCTGTGGATTTGGAAAAGCAGAAGTAGTTTCGGAAGATTTGATGGATGCTGTGGTTGGAATCAGTGGAAGCTCTCCTGCCTATGTGTTTATGTTTATCGAAGCAATGGCAGACGCTGCAGTTGCTGACGGTATGCCAAGAGCACAGGCTTATCGTTTTGCGGCACAGGCAGTCTTAGGAAGTGCTAAGATGGTGTTAGAAACAGGAAAACATCCAGGTGAATTGAAAGATATGGTTTGTTCTCCAAAGGGAACAACCATTGAGGCAGTGCGTGTATTAGAAGCAAAGGGAATGCGCAGTGCAGTGATAGAAGCGCAAAAAGCATGTGTAAAAAAAGCACAGGAAGTTTAAGAGGAAAAGCATATGGCAAAGGTATTTGTATTTTTAGCGGATGGATTTGAAGAAATTGAAGGATTGACAGTTGTAGATTTGTTGCGTCGTGCAGGAGAAGAGGTAACTACCGTTTCTATTATGGGAAGAAAAGAGATTTATGGTGCGCATAAGATTACTGTGATGGCAGATGCATTATATGAAAATGTAGATTTTTCTTGTGGAGATTTGTTGGTGCTTCCAGGTGGTATGCCAGGAACTCTGAACCTTGGAGCATATAAACCTTTGACGGATATGCTTCTTGCATGGAATAAAGAACAGAAAAAAATCGCTGCAATTTGTGCTGCACCAAGTATTTTGGGAGACTTAGGGCTGTTAGAAGAAAAAGAAGCAGTTTGTTATCCTGGATTTGAAGAAAGACTGACAGGAGCTCTTCTTGGAGACAGAAGTGTTGCAGTTGCTGGAAATATCACAACAAGTCGTGGACTTGGAACTGCAATTGACTTTTCATTGGCGTTAATTTCCCAGCTTCAGGGCGAAAAAAAGGCAGAAAGTATCAAAAACTCCATTATTTATGGTCTTTTCTAAAAAAAGGCTAGCCTTTTTAAAAATCTTGTGATATACTATCACGATGTATGAGTATAAATGTAACTATTTATCCCGTTGGAAGTTTTTAGATCATAAATATAAAAATAAAAAGGTTTTAGAAAATAGGAGGAATCATAATAATGGTTACTGTAGAAAAATTAGAAAAAAATATGGTGAAACTGACAATCGAAGTTTCTGCTGAAGAATTTGAAAAAGCAGTTCAGGCTGCTTATTTGAAACAGAGAAAAAATCTTACAATCCCAGGATTCCGTAAAGGAAAAGCTCCAAGAGCAATGGTAGAAAAAATGTACGGAGCTGGTATCTTCTTTGAAGAAGCAGCAAACTCTCTGATTCCAGATGCATACGAAAACGCAGCAAGAGAATGTGGTGAAGTTATCGTTTCTCAGCCAGTTATCGATGTTGTTCAGATTGAAAAAGGAAAAGCATTTATCTTCACAGCTGAAGTTGCTGTAAAACCAGAAGTAACTTTAGGTGAATACAAAGGACTGACAGTTCCAGCAAGTGAATTAGAAGTAACAGAAGAAGAAATCGCTGCTGAACTGAAAAAAGAACAGGAAAACAACTCCAGAACAATCAACGTAGAAGACAGAGCAGTTGTTGATGGTGACAACGTAACTTTAGATTTCGAAGGATTTGTTGATGGTGTAGCATTTGAAGGTGGAAAAGGAACAGATTACCCACTGACAATCGGTTCTAACTCTTTCATCCCAGGATTTGAAGCACAGTTAGTTGGCGCTGAAATCGGTGTTGAAACAGAAGTAAACGTTACATTCCCAGAAGATTATCACTCTGCAGATTTAGCTGGAAAAGCAGCAGTATTCAAATGCACAATTAAGAAAATCGAAGTAAAAGAACTTCCAGAATTAGACGATGATTTCGCTCAGGACGTTTCTGAATTCGATACAATGGACGAATACAAAGAAGACGTTAAGAAAAACCTGGAAGCTAAAAAAGCAGAAGCTGCAAAACAGGCAAAAGAAGATGCAGCAGTTGATGCAGCAGTAGCTAACGCTACAATGGAAATTCCAGAAGCTATGGTTGAAATGCAGGTTCGCCAGCAGATGGATGATTTCGCTAACAGAATGAAGAGCCAGGGTCTGTCCATGGAACAGTATTTACAGTTTACAGGTATGACAGAAGCAGCTTTAGCTGAACAGATGAAACCACAGGCTGTTAAGAGAATCCAGGCTAGATTAGTTCTTGAAAAAATCGCTGAAGTAGAAAATATTCAGATTTCCGATGAAAAAGTAGATGAAGAACTGACAAAAATGGCTGAACAGTACAAAATGGATGTAAACAATCTGAAAGCAATGCTTGGTGATGCTGAAAAAGAACAGATTAGAGCAGACATCGCTGTTCAGGAAGCTGTTACACTGATTGCAGAAGCAGCAGTAGAAGCTTAATTTTAGAAGCTTAATTTTAGAAGCTTAATAATAAGAAAAAAGGAAGGCATGAATATGAGCGTAGTACCTTACGTCATTGAACAGACCAGCAGAGGCGAACGTAGTTATGATATTTACTCTCGTCTGCTGAAAGACAGAATTATTTTCCTCGGAGACGAAGTAAATGATGTTACTGCAAACTTAATTGTTGCACAGCTGTTGTTTTTAGAATCAGAAGACCCAGGAAAAGATATCCAGTTGTATATCAACAGTCCTGGAGGATCTGTAACAGCGGGTATGGCAATTTATGATACCATGCAGTACGTTAAATGCGATGTTTCCACAATTTGTATGGGATTGGCTGCTAGTATGGGCGCGTTCCTTCTTGCAGGGGGAACCAAGGGCAAACGTATGGCGCTTCCTAATGCAGAAATCATGATTCATCAGCCATCTGGTGGTGCAAGAGGACAGGCTACAGAGATTCAGATTGTGGCAGAGCAGATTTTGAAGACAAAACACAAACTGAATACAATTCTGGCACAGAATACGGGACAGCCATTGGAAAAAATTGCATTGGACACAGAAAGAGACAACTATATGACAGCAGAAGAAGCAATGGCATATGGTTTGATTGATAGTGTTATTACCAACAGATAAAATTAGTAAAATAAGAGGGGGCTGCTAAGGCAGCACCCTTTTCTAAATATGTGCCATTTGATGTCAGGAAAAGACAATTTTGGACAATTTTTGAAAGGAATTATATAGACATGGCATTAAAAAACGGAGATTCCAAAGTACGTTGTTCCTTTTGTGGAAGAACGGAAGATGAGGTCATGAAGTTAATCGCTGGTCCACAAGGAGCTTTTATCTGTGATGAATGTGTTGCGATTTGTTCGGACATCATAGCGGAAGAATTTAGACATGATTATGCAGATGGAAATGGTAGTCAAGACTATGACATTAATTTGATAAAACCAAGAGAAATGAAAGAATTTCTCGATGAGTATGTAGTTGGTCAGGATGAAGCGAAGAAAGTGCTTAGTGTAGCGGTATACAATCACTACAAAAGAATACTTTCTGCACAGAATACAGAAGTAGAATTACAGAAAAGTAATATTTTGATGCTTGGTCCAACAGGTTCAGGTAAAACCTTTTTAGCACAAAATCTGGCAAGAATTTTGAATGTTCCATTTGCCATTGCAGATGCTACCACTTTGACAGAGGCTGGATATGTAGGGGAAGACGTAGAAAACATTTTACTGAAAATTATTCAGGCAGCAGATGGTGACATCGAAAGAGCCCAGACTGGTATTATTTACATTGATGAAATTGATAAAATTACCAAAAAATCAGAAAATGCTTCGATCACTCGAGATGTTTCTGGTGAAGGTGTTCAGCAGGCTTTGTTAAAGATTTTGGAAGGAACCATGGCATCTGTTCCACCTCAGGGTGGTAGAAAACATCCACAGCAGGAATTGATTCCAATTGATACAACAAACATTTTGTTTATTTGTGGTGGAGCCTTCGAAGGACTGGAAAAAATTATTGAAAAACGTATGGACACCAAGACAATTGGTTTTAATGGTTCCTTGGGAATGAAACATGAAAAAAATGTGGGAGAAATACTCAAAGAAGTTATGCCACAGGATTTCATTAAATTTGGTCTGATTCCAGAGTTCATTGGACGAGTACCAGTAGTAGTTTCTTTGGATGCATTAGATGAAGAAGCTTTGGTTCGTATTTTAAAAGAACCAAGAAACTCTTTGGTAAAACAGTATCAGGCGTTGTTAGAAATGGATGGAGTAGAATTGGAATTTGAAGAAGAAGCACTTCGTGAAGTTGCAAAAGTTGCGATGGAACGTAAAACAGGTGCTCGTGGTCTTCGTTCTGTCGTTGAGAAAACGATGATGGATGTGATGTATGAGTGTCCATCTGACCAATCCATTCAGAAATGCACAATTACACAAGGGGCAGTAAAAGGAATCGAGCTTCCAGTATTAGAATATGGAGAAGTGAAAAATACAAAAAAAAGGGGTTCCAAACGATAAAAGAAAATGAATAGTGCGAGAAAAAAACTCGCCTATTCATATGGAGGAGAATAAAATGAACGATTTAATTAGGGTAATGCCGGCAATTGCTCTTCGTGGCATAACAATTTTACCGGATATGATTGTCCATTTTGATATCAACCGCCCAAAATCCATCAAAGCGGTGGAAGCGGCGATGACACAAAATCAGAAGATTTTTCTTGTTACCCAGAAAAATGCGCTGGTAGAAAATCCTGGAAAAGGTGATTTGTATCAAATAGGTACAGTTGCCCGCATCAAACAGGTGGTAAAGTCACAAAAAGATATTCTGCGTGTTCTGGTAGAAGGGGTAGAACGAGCAGAGTTGATGGAGTTAGATGAAGAAAAACCTTATTTATTGACAAAAGTTTCGTTGTTTGAAATCGAAAATGAAGAATTTTCAGAAGAAACAAAAGAAGCGATGATTCGCAACTTAAAACAGACTTTTGTGGAGTTTTGCAAAGCAGAACTTAAGATTAATAAAGAGATTGTTACACAGATTTTAGAAAATAAAGAGTTAGAGCGTCTCGTAGACCAGATTTGTGTAAATATTCCGTTGGAATACGCGAAACGACAGCAATTATTAGAAGCAATTTCCTTGAAAGAAAGATATGAACTACTGTGTCTGACCTTAAATCAAGAAGCCCAGATTATCAAAATTCAGCAGGAAATTCAGGAAAAAGTAAAAGTTAATATTGACGAACACCAGAAAGAATATATTTTGCGTGAACAACTTAAGGTGATCCGCAAAGAACTTGGCGAAGATGACATGGTATCGGATGCCGAACACTTTATGGAGCAGGTGGAAGCATTAAAGGCTTCCAAAGAAGTGAAAGAAACATTGGTAAAAGAAATCAAACGTTTTAAGAGTTTGGGATTTAATAATTCGGAAAGCAATGTGTCTCGTACTTATATTGAAACTGCTTTAAAAATGCCATGGGACAAACGTTCCAGAGACAACAACAGTTTGAATCATGCAAAAGATATTTTGGAAGAAGATCACTATGGATTAGAAAAGGTAAAAGAACGTGTCTTAGAATATCTGGTGGTGCGTGCTTTGACAAAGAAAGGGACTAGTCCAATCCTGTGTCTTGTGGGACCTCCAGGAACTGGTAAAACTTCGATTGCTCGTTCGGTTGCGCGCGCGCTGAATAAAAAATATGTGCGAATTTGTCTTGGCGGTGTCAAAGATGAAGCGGAAATTCGTGGTCATAGAAAAACGTATGTGGGTGCTATGCCAGGAAGAATTGCAAATGGTCTGATTCAGGCAGAAGTCAAAAATCCACTGATGCTTTTGGATGAAATTGATAAGTTAAGCAGTGACTACAAGGGAGACCCATCGTCTGCACTGTTAGAAGTCTTAGATTCAGAACAAAACAATAAGTTTGTAGACCATTACATTGAACTTCCTGTGGATTTGTCAGAAGTGTTGTTTATTGCGACTGCAAATGATGCACATCAAATCCCAAGACCTTTGTTAGACCGTATGGAAGTGATTGAAATTTCCAGTTATACGCAGAATGAAAAAGAACATATTGCGAGAGAATATCTCGTGCCAAAACAGATTTTAGCAAATGGTTTGAAGGAAAGTCAGATTCAGATTACCGATGAGGCTGTGTCTGCGATTATCACAGGCTATACAAAAGAGGCTGGTGTGCGTAATCTGGAACGAAAATTTGGAGAAATTTGTCGTAAATCCGCAAGAAAGATTTGGCTGGATACACAGACGATGTCTTTGGCAGAAAAAAAGGCATTTCGAGTAGAAGTAACCGCAGACAATCTGGAAACGTATTTGGGAAAAGTTCGCTATAACTATCAAAAAATTAATGAAAAAGATGAAGTGGGTATTGTTCGTGGTCTTGCATGGACTAGTGTAGGCGGAGATACTCTCCAAATAGAAGTAAACGTAATGCCTGGCAAGGGAGAAGTTCTGTTGACAGGGCAGTTGGGCGATGTGATGAAAGAATCTGCGCAGGCAGGTATTAGCTATATTCGTTCCGTAGCTGACTCTTATGAAATTGATTCAGAATTTTTCAAGAAACACGATTTACATATTCACATTCCAGAAGGAGCAGTGCCAAAAGATGGTCCATCTGCTGGAATTACGATGGCAACTGCAATGATTTCTGCGATTACAGGGCGTCTGGTGAGAGCGGATGTTGCCATGACAGGTGAAATTACATTGCGTGGACGAGTTTTGCCGATTGGCGGATTAAAAGAAAAACTTTTGGCAGCAAAAAATGCAGGAATTACAAAGGTATTGGTTCCTGCTCAAAACAGACCAGATGTAGAAGAAATTGCAGATGAAATCAAAGCAGGTCTTTGCATTGTTTTTGTAGAAACGATGAAAGAAGTATTGCAGGAAGCGTTAAATGGTGTAACTGCCTGAGTATCAGGTAGAAGGAGAAAAACTATGGTAATTAAAAATGTATCATTGGATATTGTGTGTGGGATTACAAGTAAACTTCCAAGTACGGGGCGTCCAGAAATTGCTTTTGCTGGAAAATCAAACGTTGGAAAATCTTCTTTGATTAATGCTCTGCTCAATCGCAAAGCATTAGCACGTACGAGTGCGGCTCCAGGAAAGACACAGACGATTAACTTTTATAATGTAAATGAATTGATTTATTTGGTAGACCTTCCAGGATATGGATATGCAAATGCTTCAGAAGAAGTGAAAGCAAAATGGGGAAAAATGATCGAAGATTATCTTCATCAGTCAAAAGAAATTCGTTGTGTATTTCTTCTGATTGATATTCGCCATGAGCCAACCCAGAACGATAAAATTATGTATCAGTGGATTTTAGACCATGGATATGAGCCTGTGATTATTGCGACGAAATTGGATAAAATCAAACGTAGTCAGCTGCAAAAACAGATGAAACTGATTCGTGAAGGATTAGATGTAGTTCGTGGAACGAAAATTATTCCATTTTCCGCAGAAACGAAACAGGGAAGAGAAGAAATTTGGGCACTGATTGATGAATTGACTGAGGCAGAGGAAACAAATGGGAATTATTAAAGCGGCAAAGCTTGCTTATGATTATTTAAGATATGGAGAAGAAGGGGAAGAACCAGAGGTAAATCGTGCGATTGATGGTTTGGACCTTGAAGTAGAGGAAGGTCAGTTTATTGCCATTCTTGGTCACAATGGAAGTGGTAAATCGACTTTCGCAAAGCATATCAATGGTTTGTTAGTTCCATCAGAGGGTACCTTGTGGGTAGATCAGATGGATACTTCTTGCGACGATGATGTATGGAAAATCCGTCAGAAAGCTGGGATGGTATTCCAAAATCCAGATAATCAAATTATTGGTACCGTAGTAGAAGAAGATGTAGGATTTGGACCAGAAAACATTGGTGTACCTACGGAAGATATTTGGAGACGTGTGGAGAAAAGTTTAGGAGAGGTAGGAATGATTGCTTATCGTCATCATTCTCCAAATAAGCTATCTGGTGGCCAAAAACAACGTGTGGCAATTGCTGGTGTTATGGCAATGCAGCCAAAGTGTATTATCTTAGATGAGCCAACGGCAATGCTTGACCCAAATGGAAGAAAAGAAGTGCTAAAAGCGGTACGTGAGTTGAATAAAACAGAAGGTGTGACGGTTATTTTGATTACACATTATATGGAAGAAGTGGTATTTGCCGATGATGTGTATGTCATGGATAGCGGAAGTGTGGTAATGCATGGAACACCAAGAGAAATTTTCTCTCGCGTAGAAGAATTGAAAAAATACCGATTGGATGTACCACAGGTTACTTTGTTGGCATATGAATTAAAACAGTGTGGAGTGAATATTCCAGATGGTATTTTGACTACGGAAGAATTGGTGAATGCTTTGACGAAAAAAGAACTCACCGCACCAAGCAATTGGAAGAAACATATTGTGAAGACTGCGTCTTCCAATGTGGTTGAAAAAGAAGAAAAACGTACAATTTTACAGCTGAAAAATGTAACTTACACGTACAATCCAGGAACTGTCTATGAAATGCATGCCTTAAAGGATGTAAATTTAGATATTCATCAAGGGGAATTTATCGGAATTATTGGTCATACAGGAAGTGGAAAATCTACCTTGATGCAGCAGTTTAATGGTCTGATTCGTCCAACAGGCGGAACGATTACCTTTGAAGGAGATAATATTTGGGCAGATGGATACTCGCTGAAAGGTTTAAGAAGTCAGGTTGGTTTGGTATTTCAGTATCCAGAGCACCAATTGTTTGAGGCAGATGTGTTAACGGATGTTTGCTTTGGACCAAAAAACCAGGGATTGTCGAAGGAAGAGTGTATCGTTCGAGCAAAAGAAGCATTGGCACATGTTGGTTTGGATGAAAAATATTATGGCAAATCGCCATTTGAATTGTCTGGCGGACAAAAACGTCGTGTGGCAATTGCAGGTGTGTTGGCGATGAATCCAAAAGTGTTGATTTTAGATGAGCCGACAGCAGGTCTTGATCCAAAAGGGCGTGATGAGATTTTAGACCAGATTGCACAGCTACATGATATGCGAGGAATTACGATTTTATTGGTATCTCACAGTATGGAAGATATTGCAAAATATGTAGACCGTATTGTGGTTATGAATCAGGGTGTAAAAACATTTGACGATATACCGAAAAATGTTTTTGCCAAGTACAAAGAATTAGAAACGATTGGATTGGCTGCTCCACAGATTACGTATATGATGCATGCCCTGAGAGAAAAGGGAATGGTAGTTGATACGATGGCGACTACCGTAGAAGAAGCAAAAGTTTCTGTTCTTAGTGCGTTAAGAGAAAGGAGAGCCTTATGATTCGAGATATTACGATAGGTCAGTATTATCCTGCGGATTCTATCTTGCACAAGTTAGACCCACGTGTAAAATTTGTTGCAACGATGGTGTATATTATTTCTTTGTTTGTGGCATCCTCTTGGGTTGTGTACGCACTTTCTGCGGTGTTTTTGGTGGGAAGCATTGTGTTGTCTAAAGTACCATTTGGATTTATGGTGCGAGGACTAAAACCAATCCTTATGATTTTAGCAATTACGTTGTTTTTTAACTTGATTTTAACACCAGGTGATGTGGTATTTTCAGTGTGGATTCTGAAAATTACAAAAGAAGGTATTGTCCTGGCGGTTAAAATGGCAATCCGTTTGATATTTTTGATTATGGGTGCATCGGTGATGACATTGACAACCACTCCAAATCAGCTTACGGACGGATTGGAACGTCTGTTAAGTCCGCTGAACGTAATTCATGTACCAGTACATGAAATTGCGATGATGATGTCAATCGCATTGCGATTTATCCCTATTTTATTAGAGGAAACCGATAAAATTATGAAAGCCCAGATGGCACGAGGTGCTGATTTTGAAACGGGCGGTTTGATTCAAAAAGTAAAAAATATGGTGCCATTGTTGGTGCCACTGTTTGTGTCTGCGTTCCGTCGAGCAAACGATTTGGCGATGGCGATGGAATCTAGATGTTACAACGGGGGCAGTGGAAGAACACAGATGAAACCACTTGTCTATAAAAAGAGAGATTATATTGCGTATACAATCGTATTTGCTTATTTGATAGTATGTATTGTATTGCGCATCGTGTTTTGACCTTAATATCAATTTATAATTATATGGAAAGGTATGGAAAGATGAAGCGAGTGAAGTTGATTGTTTCCTATGATGGAACAAATTATTGTGGCTGGCAGGTGCAGCCAAATGGCGTGGCTGTTCAGGAGGTGCTAAACCGTTGTTTGAGTGACTTGCTAAAAGAAGAAATTCAGACGATGGGTGCGAGCCGAACGGACGCAGGTGTACATGCACTTGGAAATGTTGCGGTGTTTGATACCAACGCAAGAATGCCTGCAGAAAAAATTTCCTTTGCTTTAAACACCAGACTTCCAGCGGATATTCGTATTCAGGATTCTTGTCAGGTTCCAGATGATTTCCATCCAAGATTTCAGGAAACTATCAAAACATACGAATATAAGATTTATAATAACAAATTTCCAGACCCAACCAAACGACTCTATACTGCATTTTATTATTATCCACTTGATGTGGAAAAAATGCAAAAGGCAGCTAATTATTTGGTTGGAGAACATGATTTTAAAAGCTTTTCCACATACAAACCAGAAATAGAAAGTACAGTGCGTACGATTTATTCGTTGGATATTTTAAAAACGGAAGACCATGTCATTACCTTGCGTATTCGTGGAAATGGTTTCTTATACAATATGGTAAGAATTATTGCAGGAACTTTGCTTCGTGTAGGGGGTGGATATTATCCTCCTGAGTATGTTAAAGAAATTTTGGAAGCAAAGAACCGCGAGCTTGCAGGTGAGACTGCAAGACCAGAAGGTTTGACCTTGGTGCAAATCGAGTATCCAGAGTGGAAAACAATTTAAAAAATCTTGTCAAATGTGGATAACTTTTCTTTGCGCAAATTGGAAGAAAAAGTATAAAAAAGTTGTTGACATGACAAAGTGAATATAATATAATGTCCTAGTGTGACGTAGTGAGAAAGTGCGAAGCCAAAGCCCCGGCGAAGCATTTTACATTATACATTTATTAGCTCGAAGAGCATTACCTAAGCGGAATATTCGGACATTGTATTTTGTAAGGGTATTGATGATTACAGTTAAGTTTAGATGATAATAGGAGGCAAAATCCATGAACAGTTTTATGGCTAACCCAGATAAGATTGAAAGAAAATGGTACGTTGTTGATGCAGAAGGATGTACATTAGGACGTTTAACTTCTCAGATCGCAAGCGTGTTAAGAGGAAAAAACAAACCAGTTTTCACACCTCATGTAGATACAGGTGACTATGTAATCGTAGTTAACGCTGACAAAGTTAAAGTTACAGGTAAAAAAATGGATCAGAAAGTTTACTACAACCACTCTGATTATGTTGGTGGTATGAAAGAAACTAACCTGAAAGAAATG
>JAEIGA010004224.1_pt1 | contig 22236 bp, 15 predicted proteins | sample 9270691 | NCBI WGS metagenome assembly JAEIGA01 (sample SAMN17057246, study PRJNA624740) | gut metagenome | biome: biome; isolation source: fecal sample | host: Bos grunniens | place: China: Xizang | collected 2019 | reverse complement strand
GATTCTTTTAGTCCTTGTTCTAAATTGTACTTTGCATTAAATCCTAAATCCTTTTGGAGTGGTTCAATGTCGCATTTCCAATTTCTAGCTGTTAAGATGTAGTATTTGTCCAAATTTAACGTTGGCGTAGTTCCTAAACATCCTCCTACTTTATCAAAGATAAATGCGATTCCTTTGACAATAGGAGCAGGGAATTTTAGCGTTAAAACATGCTTTATCCTCAAAAGTTTTTGAGCTAATTTGGCATATTCATCAGATGTCCAAACATCACCATCAGCTACAAAATAAGCTTTCCCTTTTGCACCATTCTCCAAGGCTTTGAAAATTACATCCACCAAATCTTTTACGTAGATGAATGTAATGTATTGAATTCCCACATCAATTCCGGGATTCAAGTATTTCTGCAGCGTTTTCAGCATCACTAAATAATCTTTCTCTTTCGGACCATATACACCTGTAGGACGAAGAATTGTATATGGAAGAGTTCCTCTTAAGGTCTGAATAAATTGTTCTGCTTTTAGTTTGCTTTTTCCGTAGTAAGTATTCGGATTAGGAATGTCATTGGGTTTTATCTCTGTGAAATGGATAGAATCTCCCTCTCCGAATGCCGATAAACTGCTCAGATAGATAAAATGTTGAGGAGTCATCTCTGTTTCGAGCAAAGCTTCTATAAAATTTCTTGTATAAAGATAATTTACTGTCTCAAAATCCTCTTTTTTTTTGCATTTGGTGACTCCCATGGTATGAACGATGTAGTCCCATTTTCCGTACGACTTTTTCCATTCAGAAAGATAAGAAATTAGTTTATCTTTGTTAGCGTATGGAAGATCGATAAAATGAGGTGTAAGTCCCTTTAAGTTCGATTTGTCGCTCGAAGAACGCATGGCAGCGTATGTTTCATATCCGCGTTTTTGAGCTTCTTCAATGACAAAACTTCCAATGAAGCCATTTGCTCCGGTAACTAAAATTTTCATAAATTAGTTTAAATTGAGGTAATGTCCATAAACGTCAACCAGTAGATATGGAACCAACCTATAATTATTTAATAGCTAAATAAAAAGTACAAGTCTGTAAAGTAAACTTTTTTATTTCAACTTTTGAGAATCCGGACTCTATCAACAATTTTTTCATCTCTTCTCCTTGGGGAAATGCTTCGATGGAGGCTGGTAGATAATTGTAAGCATTAATTTCGCCAGACATTAATTTTGCCAAAACCGGAATGCCGATTTTTGTGTAAATTTTGTAGCCCAATTTAAAGAACACATTCTCGGGTTCTGTCATCTCTAAAATTGCAGCCACGCCCCCCCTTTTCAGCACCCCGGCCATTTGTTTTAAACCGTCCGAAAGACTAGAAAAATTACGTACTCCAAAAGCAACTGTAACCGCATCAAACGAATCCGAAGGCAATGATAGAGCTGTTGAATCACCATATTCAAAAAAGATTTTATCAGATAAACCCAATTGTTGCACCTTTTGTTTACCCACCTCCATCATTCCTTCAGAAATGTCAATCCCCAATACATAGTCGGGATTTAGAGATTGAGCAGCTTGAATAGCAAAGTCTCCTGTTCCGGTGGCAACATCTAAAATACGTTTCGGCGAAAAGTCACCTAATCGTTGAATAGCCTTTTTTCTCCAACGTTTATCTTGTCCCAAAGACATTAGCCTATTCATTGGGTCATATACATCTGCAATATGATCAAACATCTTAGAGATTTGTTCCTTTTTGCCTTCTTCTGAATCCGTGTAAGGCAATACCTTTTCACATTTAAATTCTGTCATAAACCTAAAATTTGTTGCAAAGATATAATAAAGATACGAATGAAGAATAATTCATACAACCCAATTCACTGTTATAATTGATTCTTCTTTTCTGAAAACTAATTGTTAAATTAATGTTTCAGAAATCTTAATAAAGGTTCTTAAGGTAACATCTACTAATTAACCATTAAAGTATCAATCAAAGCAAAAAACAGTGTAAGCCGGAATATGTTTCGGGAAAGAATCCTCATAAACAGAATTCTGCATGAAAGTCAGGATTAAATACTAAAATTAAGTATGCATTTATTTATAGAACAGATTTAAGAGATATAAAATTTTTTTGAACATTTTCTTTGTTATCTTTGTCTTCAGCTATAGTTGTAGTTTCGGTTTATATTTATGAAAGGAGATTATTTACGTTTGAAAAACTTTGTTGGTATTTTTATTCTGTTGTTTTTTTATGGCGGAATCCATTTATATGGTTCCGATACAACCCAATATCCAGACCGGAAGTCAGTTAATAAAAGACAACTTCTTTGGAATGCAAAAGCTAAATATGGTTTTGTTCTGCCCTCTAATGATATGGTGAAAGGAGGTAGTTTTGATATTCCAACCCAAACATGGACTTATTCTGATGACCGGAAAGTAACGAATTTTGTGGCTTGTGCTATGGAGTTTCATTGGACATTAAAACCCGTTGATTGGAGAGCAAAAGCTTATCGTAATCCCTATTTAGGGATCGGACTCTCAATGACAAACTATTTCGATGACAGATTAGGGTGGCCGTGGACTTTATATATGATTTATGGCGGAAGATTTGCAAGAATTAACCAATGGTTATCATTTGATGGAGAGTTGAATTTAGGTTACTCTACCAATTGGAATCATTATGATCGATTTGATAATCCTAATAATGTGGCAATTGGTTGGAAAAATAATATTTATGTTTCGTTAGATCTTTATCTAAGAGTTTTATTATCAAAACATTGGGATGTAAAAATAGGATGTTCTTTTGACCATTTTTCAAATGGTGCGACAAGAATGCCTAATAGGGGAATAAATATGTTGACACCTGTTATAACACTCGGTTGTCGTGTTCATGATACAGAGGAGACATTAAGAGATGCTGAGCCATTTATTAAACCGCGATTAAAATATCGAATAGATCATGATATTTGGGCTATTTTGTCGGTCAAACAATTTTATTTTGACGGAACGAATACCTTCTTGAGTACAAATTATGTTGATTATAGACACAGAATCTTTGCTTTTAGTTATGCTGCTATGTTAACGAGAAGCTATAAGTATAAATATGGATTAAGTCTTGATTTTTTGTATGATGAAAGTGTTGGATCAAAGGCGGATTATATTGCCAATCCTCATGATAATAAATTCTATGAGCATGTAACGTTGGGAGAGCGAGAAGATCGTTTTTCGTTGGGAGTTTCTCTAAAAGGAGAGATCGTTTTACCATATTTTTCCGTCTTTGCCAATTTAGGTTACGCTTTTTTGCATAAAAATGAAGACCTTCCTCGTTTTTACCAAATGTTGGGGGTTAAAATTCAACCTACAGGAACATTTTTCGGAACGATGGGTGTAAGGACGGCATATTTTTCGAAAGCCCAATTTATTACTTGGGGGATAGGATATACTTTTCGTGGCAAAGAGTTTGGAACGCATAAAGATAAATTGTAGAAGTTACCCTTAAAAATACGTCTCAAATATAAATGAAATTAAAATTAAACAACTTCCAAGCAATTGCAGTAGGCAACTTCTTTAAATAAGGTTGATTTTTATTTTTTTCTATTTCAATAAAATTCAATTCAACATCTTAAAATTCGGCAAAAAAATGTATTTTTGCAAAAATCAAGTTTTTATATGGCAGAATTGGATTTTGAAATAGAAAATTCCCAAGTGGGTGATTATAATGAGGATAGTATCAAACATCTTGAGCCGTTAGAGCATATCCGATTGCGTCCGGGTATGTACATAGGTAAACTAGGAGATGGTAGTCATTCCGATGATGGTATCTATGTCTTGCTAAAAGAGGTACTCGATAATGGTATCGATGAGTTTCGTCAGCAAGCAGGAAAACAGATTGATATCACATTAGAAGAAGGAGCTGTAACTGTTCGAGACTATGGTCGAGGTATTCCTTTGGGTAAAATGATTGAAGCTGTATCGCAGATTAATACCGGAGGAAAATTCGACAATAAATCTTTTAAGAAATCGGTTGGTATGAATGGTGTGGGTACAAAGGCAGTCAATGCATTGTCCTCAGAATTTAAAGTTCAAGCGTTCCGAGAAGGAAAAACTCGTTGGGCCATTTTTCAACACGGCGAGTTGGTGGAAGATTCCGGAATAGTGGATACCGATGAACCTAATGGGACTTTAATCTATTTCCGTCCGGATGATAGTCCGAATATCTTCCCTAATTACAAATTTCGAGAGGATTTTGTCGAGACAATGTTGAAGAATTATACCTATTTGAATACCGGTTTGACTTTGATTTTCAACGGTAAAAAGTATAATTCGAAACATGGGTTGTTGGATTTGTTGAATGATAATGTATCAGAAACACCTATCTATCCCATTATTCACTTAAAAGGAGAAAATATAGAATTTGCATTGACGCACTGCATTCAGTATGGTGAAGAGTACTATTCATTTGTAAATGGACAACATACAACACAGGGAGGAACTCATCAATCTGCCTTTCGTGAGGCATTAGGAAAGACAATCAAAGAGTTCTATAACAAAAATATGGAGTTGGCAGACATTCGTTTAGGAATAGTGGCTGCCATTGCCATTGATGTAGAAGAACCTATCTTTGAGAGTCAGACCAAGACCAAATTAGGATCAAAAGATATGGCCCCAGATGGTGGCGTTTCAATCAACAAATATGTCAATGATTTCGTAAAGAAAGAGTTAGATGATTATTTGCATAAGTTCCCGAATGTAGCAGATGTTTTGTACGAGAAGATTCTAGCTGCAGAAAAGGAGAGAAAAGCGATTGCTGGAGTTACAAAAGTGGCTCGTGAGAGAGCTAAAAAAGTGAGCCTTTGCAATCGAAAACTGAGAGATTGTCGTTATCATTACAACGATGTAAAGGGTAATTTACAAGATGAAACATCCATCTTTATTACGGAGGGTGATTCTGCAAGTGGTTCTATCACCAAGAGTAGAGATGCCAATTACCAAGCTGTTTTCAGTTTAAGAGGAAAGCCTTTCAATAGTTATGGATCGACCAAAAAAGTGGTCTATGAAAATGAGGAGTTCAATCTTTTGCAAGCGGCATTGAACATTGAAGATGGAATGGATGGATTGCGTTACAATAAGGTTATTATTGCTACTGATGCCGATGTGGATGGTATGCATATCCGAATGTTGTTGTTAACTTTCTTCCTTCAATTCTTCCCGGAATTAGTGAAGCGAGGACATGTTTATATTTTGCAAACTCCTTTGTTCCGTGTTCGAGATAAAAAACAGACATTCTATTGTTACACAGATGAAGAAAGATTATCTGCCATCGCTAAATTAGGGAAAGCTGCAGAGATAACACGATTTAAAGGATTGGGAGAGATCTCTCCGGATGAGTTTAAGTGTTTTGTAGGAAAAGATATCAGATTGGATCAAGTATCATTGAGAAAAGAGGATAGTGTAACATCTATGTTGGCTTTCTATATGGGAAAAAATACTCCTAAGAGACAAGATTTTATTATTGATAATTTGGTGTTAGAGGAGGAACTTCCGGAAGATTAGGAATGTTAATTAGAGTATTGCTCGAATGGTCAATATCCTTTTGATTTTTGGTTCGAGAGTGATAGCGGAAGAATTAATGAGAAGTTTGATATTGTGAAAATAATCATAATTTAGAATAGAATACAATGAAAGAGTTAAAAGATTTGACAGTAGGTATTTGTAATGACCACGCAGGAGTAGAAGTAAAGAATTTTATTATAGAAAAATTGAAGGAGGCGGGTGCTTCTGTTTCTAATTTCGGTACCGATACAACAGATAGTTGTGATTATCCTGATTTTGCTCATCCAATGTCTTCGGCGGTAGAAACAGGTAAGTGTGATATGGGAATAGCGATTTGTGGAACAGGAAACGGAATTAGTATGACTTGCAACAAACATCAGGCAATTCGTGCAGCATTGTCATGGGAGGTTGAAATAGCACGTTTAGCTAGAGAACATAATAATGCTAACGTGGTAGGAATTCCAGCTCGTTTTATCTCAAAAGAAAAAGCATGGGAAATTGTTGAGGCTTTTTTGACTACCGATTTTGAAGGTGGAAGACACGAAGCAAGAGTGGCAAAAATTGCGTTGAAGTAAGATGTTATATAAAGTTTTATCCTAAATATCAGGGTTTATAGAAGTTAATTTATGGTAATGTCTATAAATTAAGTCGAGATAATTTTGAAGAGCAATTTGCTTAGGTTGTTTCTTTTAGGACAGAGCGAAGAGAGTATAGTGACCGATTGAATCGGAGTAAGATAAGTAAATGAATTCAAAAGCATCCGTATAGGTGCGTTATTTTTAACTTTTCGTCCGGATTTATTTCCTTTTGGACGAGATATTGAGTTTTTTTTTTATAAAAAGGTGAAAATAAATTTAAAATTCTTATCTTGTCGCAGTTTTTTATTAAAATATAATAGGATCAAGAATTATGAGTAAGTTTAAAGTTTGTTTTATTTTGTTGGTTGTAACCCTCTTCCCGACTGTAGGAGTGTGGGCGCAAACTCCATCGTTTTCAGATGATCAGTATCAGAAAGCATTATGGATGACAACCCGTTTTTATGGTGCACAACGTTCCGGAGTTGGACCAAATTGGTTATTGGCGACTCATAATCCCACAAGTGTAAATGTTTCATGGGATAAAAGTAAATTTGTGCCGGGACAATCGTTTGTAAAAGATGCAGATGGAGATTATGATTTGTCCGGAGGTTGGTTTGATTGTGGAGACCATGTAAAATTTGGTCAAACCGAGTTTTATTCAGCTTATATGTTGCTGTTGGGTTATTCTGAGTTCCCTAAAGGGTATGATGATTATTATTCATTTGATTATAGCGGATATATTTCGGCTGATGATTATTCTTGGGAAGGGAAAAAGGGGAAACCAAATGGAATTCCGGATATTTTGGATGAGGTAAAATATGCCACAGATTATTTAATGAAATGTGTGAGAGATAAATCCACTTTTTATTATCAAGTAGGAGATGGAGATGCGGATCATAAGCATTGGGTTACAGCATCTGTGATGGCAACATTGCCAGTGTCTGAAGGAGGTGAAGCTGATGGGTCGAGAAAAGTTTCAAAGGCAACAGGTAATGTTACTTCTATGGCTGCACTTTGTGGTTCAGCCTTGGCTGCAATGGCAAGGCTTTATGCCCCATTTGATGGAGATTATGCTAAAAGGTGTTTGGATAAGGCTTTGGTTGCGTATGAATTTGTTAATGGTACGCCAAAAGGGAACTCGGCAGCAGGAGGATTTTATGGATCTAAACCCAAGTATGTTGCTGATTTGGTGACATTTAGTGTTGAGCTTTATCGAACGACAGGAGATAAAAAGTATTTGGCTGATGCAGAAGCAAATTGTTCTTGGATGAATGCAGAAGCTGATTATAATTATAATTATACGTTGTGTTATAATAATACGGAGGATTTAGCAGCTTATTTGATAGCATCTACAAAGGAATCTTCTTACTCTGAGAAAGCTCTCAAAGTTATGGATTTTTATGTTAATTCGATGTATAAACCAGCTTCCGGATATTTCTTGAATAAGAAGGTTGGAGGTTGGGGTAAACTTCGTTTCCCTGCCAATCAAGCATTTGTCTATGGATTATATAGTAAATTGAAGGGCGATATGTCTTCTATAAATCAATACTCACTTACTACAATCGAATACATAATGGGTAAGAACTCAGGTAATTTGTCTTATATTACCGGATTTGGAGAAAAATCGCCAAAGTATGTTCATCACAGAAATTATTATCGAGAAGATACAGATAAAGAGACAGGTGTTACCGTTAAGGATAAGTTCAGACAGTTTGGTTATTTGGTTGGTGGTGATTTAGATGGTTCTTATAATGATGTTCCTGGTGCAGATTATACCTATTCTGAGGGTGGTATTGATTACAATGCCGGCTTGGTAGGAGCTTTGGGGTATATCAATTCTATTCTGTCTCCTGTTGATGTAAATAAGTTTGGTCATCCTTCTCCTGAACTTGGTGAGAATAAAACTCTTTGTGGTGTTGGATCTGTAACTATCAATGCTGTTGTTGATCTTTCTAATTTGGACGAAGGTGAAAAAGTTACTTACAAATGGTATAAAAATGATTCTCCTCTATCTTCTTTCGATGGAAAGGAGAGTATCTCTGTTTCTGAAGCCGGTACGTATAAATGCGAAGTGGTTGAAACTTCCGGTGCTTGGTCAACTAGTGATGAGGTTGTAGTGTCTGATGTTCTTCCTGATTTTACTATCGGAGAGGATATACAACTTTGTAAAGAGACTTCGGCTACGTTTAAAGCTTCTTTGCAAGGTCAAGGCTTGACTTACTCTTGGTCAAAAGATGGAAAACAAATTGCTGATGCGATTGATTCTATTTATACAGTTTATACTGCTGGTACTTATGGTTTAACTATTTCTGCAACCGGTTGTGAAAGTAAAACGGTTGAGGTGAATGTTACTTCTTTGTTGCCTGAGGTTGAAGGGGCTGTAATTTGTAATCCGGGTATTGTTTCTCTTGCAGTTTTGTCGGACGGAGATTATGAGTGGTATGCTGATGCAGAAGGGGGCTCTCCTTTGGCAACCGGCTCTGTTTATTCTACATCGATTTCAGAATCAACTACGTTCTATGTTCAGGATGCAGGTTCAATTTCTGCCACAGCCGGACCATCTGAAAAGCAATTGTCTAATGACAGAACTTATGGGGATAAAAAAGTCCATTTCACAACTTCCGGAGAAGTGCAAATTACTCAGATTTCTGTAAGTTATAGTAGTGTATATCACAAAAGTGAACAAACTTTAACCGCCACTCTTTCTGGTGACGCAGAGGGCGTGTTTGTTTCGGCTGCGGAAAATGTTCAAAATGCAGGTAGTTATACTTTCTCTTTTGAACAAAATCCTATAAATATAACAAAAGCAGGTACATACGTTATTGAATTTAAACCAGGTAATGCAGAGTTTAACTATTCAACAAATTGCAATTATGATGAGTTTGCTTACTCGGACATCATTAAATTTAATTCGGGTAGTACAAATGATTATGCATTCCCTGTTATTTTTGATTGGAAAATATCTGCCGGCTCATCTTGCTCAAGAACACCGGTGCTTGCTATTGTTGATGAATCTGATAATTGTGTAGGAGGTTATGTTGATTTGAATGTTGTTGAGTCTTCGGATTTAGCTATTTTCCCTAATCCGGTAGAAAATCAGTTGTTTGTTAATTTGGATGAAATGGATGTTTTGTTACAATCAAATATCTATTCTTCTACAGGAGCTGCTTGGGAAGTAGAACCTATGGGTAATAGGGGACTTATCTCATTTGATGTGGCAAATTTAAATCCAGGTATTTATGTTTTGGAACTTGTTACGGAAAGTGGTGTGAAGAGATCTCAATTTATCAAACGTTAGTAGAAATACATAAACGATTTGAATTGTAAATAAAAAGATGAGACCGAGTTAAATAATAGATTAGGTCTCATCTTTTTTTGTGAAGTTAATTCTTGAAATGGATGACTATGTTTTTTATTGTTTATGGTAAACTACCTTAAATATTTTCTTTTTGTAACGTAGATGGAAAGTAAAAAATAGATGAGTGTTTGTATCCATAATCCAAAATATTCAAATTTGATATCTGCTAGTTCTGCATCCATTGAATTAATTTTTATGTATCCTTCTATTCCAAATGTACAAGGAATAAGATAGCTTAGTAGTCGCCACGCATTGGGGATAGCAGATGATGGCCATGAAATACCCGATAAAAATAAAAATATTAGCGATGTAAATACTATATATAGGTAGGATTCTTCCATTTCTTTAATAAAAATTGTTAGTGATATTCCTAGAAAAATTGAGGCGAGAATATAGGGTAGATAGATTGAGATAAGATCAATAAAATCACCCATCTGAGGAAATGAAAATAGAGTGGGGATGGTAAACATTATATACAATCCAATGAATAGGTAAATTAGCACATAGCAGAGCGCTTGGCCTATAATTTGAGATATTGGGTGGAGTTTTTGGGGAATCGTTCTTTGTTTTATGAAATATCCTTCTTCTCTTCGTTTCCCGTTTAATGCACAGATAGATAGTAAAATTGTTTGTTGAATGATTAACATTAAAATAGCAGGAATCAAAAATGAAGCAAACCCATTAGACGGATTAAATAGTATGGTTTCATTGTATTTTATTGGTTGTATGATTCTTCTTTCTTCCTCTTTTGTTTTATTGGTTGTGTGCTTTCCTTGAAGGTCTCTATTCATTTGTAATGATACGTTGGTTGCCGTTATTAAGAAATTTTTGTAGTAGAGTAAACTACTCATATCAGAGTAAAGAGATATGTAGCTTCTTTCTTTTTGAGCAATTTTTTTAGAAAAATTGGTTGGAATCTCCATTATGCAATAGGCTTCCTTTTTGTAAAGGGATTTTTTTGCAGATTCTAGATCGTTGAAGGTTGAAACAATTTTAACCTCTTTTGTCGCATCGCATAATCGCATAAAGTATCTACTCTCGTGGCTATTACAATGATCTACAACAACCATTGGGGCTTCTTTTACAACTTCATTGTCGTATATACAACTATATAACGCAGGGTATAGTAGTGGTGCTACAAATATCACCAGCATAATATTTTTGTCTGAAATTAAGCTGGAAAATTCTTCTTTCCAATAAAAAGTCACATTAGATATAAAAAACTTAAATTGGGACTTCTCTTTCATGGTTAAAGGTGGTATTGTTGGTTGTTGCTTACGGAGACTTTGGGACTCAGTCTGGTACAAGAAATTATTGTTAGTATTTGATATGATATTAAGTAGAAAAAGGGCTTCCAGCCATAATGAAAAGGGACTTCATTTAAACAGTTATTTACATACAAAAGGAAATAATGACGTAAGGGGAAAAGATTGGATATAGCTTGAAAAATTGGAGGAAACTCTGTAACAGGAAAGGTAAATCCACTCATTGGAAATGATAGAATACTCAAAATTGCTGTAATACTTAATGCAGTTCCGGTTGATGGTAGTATTGTAAAAGCAAATATAGCTATAGCTTGACTTGCCAATACTAATAATAATCCTCCTATGATAATTGGTATGATGCCATTCTTACACGGAAACTCGAGGTATTTATATAGAATTATATTGATACAAGTTAACACTAAAAAGTAGGAAATTGTGTAGGGAAACATTTTCCAAAGCAAAAGTTTTTTGGGATTATTTCCACTTTGTGCCAATAGTTTCTTGTATTTATTGTGTTTTATATCGTCTCCTAATGTGTAGATTGTAGTTAACATTACAAATAAACTTATAATGCCGGGAAGTATGGTGCTACATAGATAGACAGAGTAGTTGATTAAGGGGTTCGACAATGGATGGATGATAACGGTAATTGGTTGTAATTCTGCAATAATGTTTTTTTCTTGCTCTCCTTTTGTTTTCCTCATTTCTAGGTTAATAGATATTCCACTCAATATATTTAGTGATTTTATATCTCTAAGTAGTAGAGAACCAGCAACAAGGTAAGTGTTGTTTATATAAAAATTGATTTGAGGGCTTTGAAATGAGTATATATTTTTTTCAAAACCTTCGGGTATGCAAAATATTCCATAAACGTTACCCTTTTTCATCTCTTTCAATCCTTCGTTAAAATCTTTGGCATGAAATGCTATCTCTGTTTGCTTATAGTTATTTAGTTGGCGTAAAATTTTTCGTGACGTTATACTTTTATCTAAATCTACGACGGAAATTGGTAATTCTTGTGGTAATCCGTTGTCCATCAGTGTTAGAAAAAATAGTGATGAAAAAAGGGGGAATATGAAGATGAGTAATAGGTACTTTTTTTGAGATACAATATTCTTCCACTCTCCAATTGCTATTTTAAGTTCGTAGGAAAACATAACTAATTTGTAATTAATAGAAGTTGTCTAATGATTAATTATAACGGTCATTCCTTCAATTAATTTGCGAGTGTTTGTCTGGGGAATAGCTCTAATTTCAAATGTTTTAGAATCTAATTCACCAGTCTGTTTAGTCGCTTTCCAAATGGCATAGTTACCTAAGTTTTTTGCAGATGTTATTTTCATTGTTATCTTTTCATTATTTAAGGCCGGGATGTAACCATAAAGGGATTCTCCAATGCTGAATTTATGGTAATCTTCTTCCCGAATGGAAAATAGTACAAAGACTTCGGATGTGTCTATTATATTCATTATGGGAGCTCCTGTTCCAACTAACTCGCCTCTTTGTGGAAAAATTGTTCCAACTTTTCCAGAAATAGGAGCTGTTAATGTTGCTTCTTCAATGTATGATAGAACTTCTGCTACTGTGGCTTTGGCTCGTTCTAATTGTGCAAATGAAATCTTTTTATCCTCTTTATTTGCCCCCTTTTTTATTAAATCATATTGTGCTTTCGCTATCTCTTCATTCGCTTTCATTGCTTTAAAGTTGGCTTCAGATTCGTCTCTCTTTTGCGTTGAAACCACTGACTTTAAGTGTAAATTTTGCATCCTTTCGTAACTCTTCTGTGCAACTTCTAATGCAGCTTTTGCTTTTATCCAAAGTTCATAGGCCGACTTAATCTGCTCCTTGTCGGATCCATTTAATACTTTATTGTTTATAGCTTCTGCTGCTTTCATGGCAGATTCAACTTGTTTTAATTTTGCATCAATTTCCGGTGTACTTATTGTTGCTAATGTATCTCCTAGCTCAACATAATCTCCTTCTTGTACAAAATACTTTTCTATTCGACCGGGAAGTTTACTTGAGATTCGTACATTCGTAAATTCTATATCGCCTTGTAAGGTTGAATCGGACTCAACTGTTCGGAATACTCCGGTTAGTATAATTCCAATGACTATGAAGAGTAGAAATACAAAGGCTATGGTTATTCCATCTTTTCGTTTATTATTCATTGTTGCTTGGGTTTATTATTCCTATTACTTTTTGATAGTTTGACTCACTCATTTTTATCTCTATTTGGGCGTCTATTTGCTCTGAAGTGGCTTTAACCCATGTGGTTTGTGCTTCTAATAGATTTGAGGATGAAATTATGCCTTCTCGGAATCCCTCTTGGGCAATGCGCAAATTTTCGTTTGCTTGTTCTAAGTTTCGGCTGGCAATTTCAAATTTTTTCTTAGACTCAATCATTTGTATGTATTTTTGTTCAACTTCTAATTCAATTTGCTGTTTTACGTTTTCTATGGTTAAATTATGGATGTTACTTTCACATTTTGCTGCTTTTAATGTGTAGATATTTTCACCCCAATGAAGCAATGGTATTTTTATTGTTATTCCTAAATGCCAATCAAAAGAGAATTTTTTTTGAAATCCATTGTAACAGGATGGATTGGTTCCCAAGTATGTTCCCAATAAAGAAATGGAGGGAAGCATTTTTGAACGTTCGATATTTTCTTGTTCTTTATAAATCTTTTTTACTATTGATAGTTTTTGTATTTCTATTCTATTGGAAAATACTCTCTCGATAGTTGTTTCAAGGGGAAGTTCATCGCTCTTAAGCACTTTTTCTTCATCGGTTAATATGTAATCGCTTTCTATGGGTAGTCCGCAATATTGTGCTAAAGCCATTTTGGATAGTCGAATCCAATTTTTTACTTTAAATTTAGCTATCTCTGCTTCGTTCCTTTTAACGTTTATTGTTAATTGCTCGTTTGGAGTGCTTATACCATTTTCAATGAGAATTGTAACATCTTTTTCTATTTGTATTAAAAACTTTATAGAAGCTTCTATTGTACGTAGTTTATTTTGTAGAGAAATAATTTTCCAATATTGTTGTATTACATCGTATTGGAGTTGCTCTGTTGCGTTTTTTAGATCGTATTTTGCCAACTGCTTTTTTAATGAAGCGATTTTATTGTATGCAATAATTTTTCCGCCCATGAATAGAGGCTGGATGATATTGATTGATGCAATGTAGGTGTTTTGTATATCCAAGGTCAACTCTTCTTTTGGTATGGTCGTATACTCTTTCCATTGAATTTTTGATGGCTCGGTCTGTGGATTAAATGGATTTCCGGATTTGTCTAATAAGACAATCTGTCCCATTCGTATTTCATATTTATTATTGATTTGATCTAGCGAAAAAATAAAGTTATCTCCGTTTTTTGTTCCTATTGGCAAAAAAATATCTTCGTCAATGAGTGAGATGTTTTTAAAGTTTTTAAAGTAGGCTCCTTCTATGTTAATGTTGGGTAAATATTGTGTTCTAACGGATTTTTGATTATATTCTGCTTGTTTTATTTTCTCTTTTTTTAGGGTCAGATTTTTATTGTTTTTTATTGCCAAATCACATAGAGTATCTAAAGAATAGCTTTTCTGTCCTAGGCTGGGTTGTAGTAATACTATTCCAATTAATACTAGTAATATTTTTTTTATTGTTATTGTCATCTTTACATTTCCTTTGGTGAGTAATTGTTTGAGTTGAGTTTTTTCTTTAGATTAATATACGCATGCTCAAATAATCTCTCTTAGAACTCCGAATAATACTTTAAATAGTTTTTTACGCTTTCTGTTAAGACTTTTTTTAAACGATATTAATTATGATTAAGTTCTTCAAAAACGATTTTTTTCGAAAAAATTAAGGCTTACTGTTCTTGTCCGAGTGAGGGTGAAAAATAAAATTTCCCCTATACACACTGTGCACAGGGGAAATTTTTTATATAAGTATATTTCTTAGAAACTGTTTAAATTTTATTTTTTTTAAATTATACTGATTCTTATATTATCAGCATTGCATCTCCGTAAGTACCAAAGCGATACCCCTCTTTCAAGGCAACGTCGTAGGCGTTCATAACTTTGTCATAATCACCAAATGCGCAAATCATCATCAATAATGTAGAGTAAGGTAATTGGAAGTTGGCAATCATCGAATCTGCTACGGTAAAATCGTATGGAGGGAAAATAAATTTGTTGGTCCATCCGTCATATGCCTTAATTAATCCGTCGGTTCCAACGCAAGTTTCTAATGATCTCATAACAGTTGTACCAACTGCACAAATACGATTTTTATTGCGTCGAGCATTGTTGATTATCTCTACATTTTCAGGAAGAATCTGCATTTGTTCTGAATCCATCTTATGTTTTGTAAGATCCTCTACGTCTATCTCTCTAAAGTTTCCTAATCCTGCATGTAAAGTGATAAAAGAGAATTCACAACCCTTGATTTCCAAACGTTTTAAAAGTTCTCTACTAAAGTGCATTCCGGCTGTAGGAGCAACAACCGCTCCTTCGTTCTTTGCAAAGATTGTTTGATAACGAATCTCATCATCAGGTTCAACAGGGCGATTTATGAATCTAGGTAAAGGCGTTTCTCCTAATTCATATAGTGTCTTTCTAAACTCTTCGTAAGAGCCATCAAACAAAAATCGTAAAGTTCTTCCTCTTGAAGTTGTATTATCAATTACCTCTGCAACCAAAGAATCGTCTTCTCCGAAGTATAGTTTATTTCCAATACGGATTTTTCTTGCAGGATCAACCAATACATCCCAAAATTTCATCTCCTTGTTAAGCTCTCTTAAGAGGAATACTTCAATTTTTGCACCTGTTTTCTCTTTATTTCCATATAGACGAGCAGGGAATACTTTAGTATCATTGAATACAAATACATCTTTATCATCAAAATATTGAACCAAATCTTTAAAGATTTTATGTTCAATCTCTCCCGTTTTCCTATTAAGAACCAACATTCTTGATTCGTCCCTGTTTGGAGTAGGGTAGAGAGCGATTTGCTCATCAGGCAAATCGAATTTAAATTCGGATAGTTTCATATCTTTGTTTATTTATAAATTTACTTTCTCCTTGTTTATAATCTCTTTAAAGTCGTCGATACTTATACATTCTTTTAGTGTTATATCTCCGATTCTTGTTCTTTCTAAATCGCTTAAGTGGGCACCACTTTTTAAAGCTTCTCCAATATCCCTTGCTAATGCTCTAATATAGGTTCCTTTGCTACATACAACCCTAATCACGGCTCTCATCTCCTGAAAATCTAATAATTCGATTTCATCAATTACCAATGTTTTAGGTTTTATCTCTACGTCTTCTCCATTCCTAGCATATTCATAAGCCCTCTTTCCATTGATTTTTACGGCCGAATATTTGGGTGGGATTTGTTGAATCTCTCCGATAAATGTTTTTAGCGTTTCTCGAAGTAAATCTTCTGTAATGTGCTCTGTCGGAAAGGTCGCATCTATCTCTGTTTCTAAATCAAACGAGGGGGTTGTGGATCCTAATTGTAATGTTGCAATATACTCTTTTGTTTGATACTGAAACGACTCAATCTTTTTTGTTGCTTTCCCTGTACAAACAATCATAACTCCTGTTGCCAATGGATCCAATGTTCCTGCATGTCCGATTTTTAATTTCTTTACCCCTAACTCCTTTCGAATGAGGTATCGAACTTTATTTACCAAATCAAATGAGGTCCATGTTTTAGCTTTATTGAAATAGAGAACTTCTCCTTTCGTATAGCGATTTTCTTCTCCTACTTTCTTCCCTTCTTCCATTAAGCAACCTCCAAATTATATCCGTAAGCCATTAAAATAAGGATTAATGCCCCAACAATGATTCGATACCATCCAAATAGTTTAAATCCATATTTGGAGACAAAGGATATGAAGAATTTTATCGCTAATAGTGCTACAATGAATGCAACAACATTCCCAACTATCAAGATGATAAGGTTGTCAGTTATCAATTGCACGCCATCGGGTGATAAAAATAGTTTTAATAACTTATATCCGGTTGCTGCTAACATTGTTGGAACTGCCAAGAAAAATGAAAATTCTGCAGCCTCTTTTCTTGTAAGCTTTTGAGCCATTCCTCCTACGATAGTTGCCATAGAACGCGATACCCCCGGGATCATAGCAATGCATTGAAAGAGACCAATATAAAATGCTTTTTTCTCTGTTAATATGGTATCTTCTGAACCTTTGTTGAAGATTTTGTCGCAGAACAACATAAAAACACCTCCTATAATCAACATTATAGCTACTACTTCTACACTTTCTAATAGAGCATCAATAGTGTCGGAGAAAGCTAAACCAAAAATTGCTGCAGGAATAAATGCAATAAGTAGTTTCCAGTAAAAATCATATTTATGAAGTAGCTTTTTTAACGTGTTACTGTCTTCTGGTACCGGTGTCGAGTTTAATTGAAAAAAGCGTTTCCAATAGAGACATACAACGGAAAGAATAGCTCCGAATTGAATGATAACCGTGAAAGCTTTTACAAAATCAGTACTCTTAACTCCCAATATACCTTGAGTTATGATCATGTGTCCGGTCGATGAAACGGGCAAAAACTCCGTCAAACCTTCAACTATAGCTATGATAATTGTTTCAAATAGATTCATCGTTGGTTTCTCCTTTCTTTGGACGCCATAGTATAGCGAAAATTTCAAATACAAATCCAAATAAAGCGATCATCGGAGCTATTGTAATGCGTTGTGTACTGAAAATCTCCGGATTGAATGTAACTCCGTCTGTACTATCTCCTCCAATCATCAATGCAAAACCTAATATGATAATCATAAAACCGATTGCCATTAGGTACAAATTTGTTTTTTGTAAAGCGTAAGAACTTTTCATCTTTTTTATTTTTAATTGTAATATAATTCGTCGGAATTTTGTTTTAAATATTTGTTCACTGCAAAGAATGAAGCACATGTGGTGATTACAATGCTACAGATTGTTAAGCATCCAAATAGTGTTATGTAATTCTTAAAGTTATACAATTCCAATAGTTGAACAATTGAGTTCTCTTTGAAGAAATAACCTATTGCAACGAAATATATAAGCGCAAAAATTACAGCAATGATGGCAATTATCATTCCTTGTAAAATGTAGGGTTTGCGGATGAAATTGCTTGTAGCTCCTACTAATTTCATGGTGTGAATCAAAAAACGATCCGAACGAACCAAAAGTTGAATTGTATTGTGAATCAATCCGTATGATATAATCAACATAACAATCATTGCTATACTCAGCATTAGTGCTACTCGGTTTATGTTGCGAACTATTGTGTGAACCATCGTCTTGGGATATTCTGTCCGTTTTATAAATTTGAACCGATTTAAATCTTTAACAATCAGTGTTAAACTGTCATTGTTGGCGTATGAGGCCTCCATATTGATGACAAATGTGTTTGGTAGTGGATTGTCTTTTTCAAACTCTTCAGGATTTTCCCCAATCTCAGCACATAACTCTTTTATTGCATCTTCTTTGCTGATGTATTGTGTCTTTTTTGCGTAACGTTGATTGGATAAAAAATAGGTTAACTCTTCTATTTCCGAATTTTGTGCCTTATTATCCAAATAGATGGTTAGCGTAACGTTTTCTAATAATGAACTTGTTAGTTGATTTGAAATATGACCCACGATTAATATACATCCCAACAGAAATAAAACCAATGAGATACTTATGGCGGATGTTAATTTTGAATTTAAAAACTTATATTTGCTTTTTTTTGTCATCTTCTTCCTAAAATTACAACTGATAGGGTACCAACCCCCCTAATTACGTTACAAATTTGCGTATATATATTCGCTCAACAAATTTAATATTATTAATTTTTGTTAAATAATAAGTTTATTATCTCTTTTAAAAACTATTTTTTATTATTCAATAAGAAAAATTTGTTAAAATATTAAAATTCAATTATGTTTGTTGCAGTGAAGGATACATTTGAAATGTATTAATGTAAATCATGTTGGTATTTAATTATTTAGTTATGAAAACAAATAGAATTTTATATTTTTTATTTTTGCTATTGTTCTATCCGGCTTATGTGTTTTCTTCTGTTCATATTAATGAAATAATGGTGAAAAATATTTCGAAACATATCAATGAAAATTTTAATTTTGAGGGTTGGGTAGAATTGTATAATTCTGGGAATGAGCCGATTGAATTGTCTAATTATTTTTTCTCCAACGACCGTGACAACAGTTATTTGTGGCAGTATGAGGGGAATATGACTATACAACCACATGGATTTGCTGTTTTTTATTTCGATGAATTGGATACGCTTAATCATACTAATTTTAAATTAGATAGTGATGGGGGCTGTTTGTATTTATCTGATAGCGAGGGGGCTGTTGTGGATTTGGTGAATTATCCTTTACCAACTCGAAATGTTTCGTATGGTAGAACTGTTGACGGGGGAGATGTATGGGCTCTTTTGTTGACTTCGACATTGTCTGCTTCAAACAATGGTGTGGGTATCGCTTCTGCTCAGACGGAGTCTCCTGTCTTTTCCCCAAGGGCTGGTTTTTATTCAAACTCGTTGAGTGTGGAGATTACAGCAACTAATTCGGCTGCAAAAATTTACTTTACTACGGATGGTTCGGAACCGACAATTTCTTCTAAGTTGTATTCTGCTCCTATTCCAATTAATCAAACAACGCCTTTGCGTGCTATTGCGGTTGTGGATGGTGAGGTGTCAAGTTTGGTTTCAACAGCAACTTATTTTGTGAATCAGGCTAATATCCCTACATCAACGAAGGTTGTCTCCTTGTCAACAAATGATGACTATGTGAGAGGGGACGAATTGGGGATTTTAGTTGCTGGACGAAATGGTAGTACGGTTCCTTTGCGTTGTGGTTCTTCTGATAGAACAGCAAATTATATGAATGATTGGGATCGTCCTTGTAATTTTGAGTTGTTTGATGAAGAGAGTGTTAGTCAAATTAATCAAGAGGTTAAAATTGGTACTTTTGGGGCTTGTTCTCGTACTAAACCGATTAAATCTATTAAGATTAAAGCAAATAAGTCTTTCGGTAATAATAAATTTGATTATCCGATTTTTAATGAAAAACCTAATCTTAAGTGGAAAAGTATCGTTTTAAGAAATTCTGGTAATGACTTTGGTCGAATGTTGTTCAGAGATGGTTTCTTGCAATCGTTGGCGACTTCAACAATGGATATAGATCATCAGGCTTATGAGCCTTCTGTTGTTTTCTTAAATGGTGAGTATTATGGAATGTTGGGGGTTAGAGAGCGTACGAATAAGGATTTTATTTACTCTAATTATGGTTTGGATGAGGGGCAGTTTTGTATCGAGGAGACTCAGTTAAAGGCTGTTGAATGCCTTGCATTTCAAGAGGTTTTAGATTTGGCTGCACGCCGGGATATAAACTCTCCGGAGTTTTTTAGTGATATGGAGAAGGTGATTGATGTGGATGAGTTTTTAAATTATTTTATGACGCAAATTTATTTTTGTAACCAAGATTGGTCTGAAGGAAATAATAAGGCATGGAAGCCTTCTGAGAATGGTAAGTGGAGATGGATCTTGTATGATTTGGATTATACTACTTCTGTATATATGGATTACATGCAAACAAATGGTTTTATTTATGCTGCAAAGTGTAAATATTTCTCGCAATTTATTAAAAATGATGAGGTGAGAAATCGTTTAATGACCAAGTTTGTTAGGCATGCGGGAACTACTTTTAATCCGAAGTATGTTTCAAACTTTATGGATAGTATGGTGGCAAATGTGGAAGCAGAGGCTGATTACTTTTTTGATTATTTGACTGAGAAAAAATGTAATGAGGCGGGGGATTGGCGTAATGAAGTTGAAAAAGTGAGAAATTTTGTTTCAAACAGAAAAGATTATTTAATGAGTCATGTTAAAGATTCTTTAAGGTTGGGTGAACCGTTACCAATTCATATCTACTCCGATATAGATGGTGCCGGTTTTGTTTTAAATAATTTGGAGAGTGTTTTAAGCAGGGATTTTAGAAGTATGTATTTTACAAATTCAGAACTCTCGGTCTCTCCAATTGTTCCTGATGGTTATATTTTTAAAAATTGGGAAGTTCGTCAAGAAAATTATTTGGTTAATGTGAATGATACTTGGAAGTATTTATACAAAAGTGAGTCGGTAGATCCTTCATGGAAAACATCTTCTTTTGATGATTCGGCATGGAGTTCCGGACAAGCTCCATTGGGTGCAGGTGTCTCCTATTATCAAAAAACGTCACTATCTGGTTCTTCTACCGGTGGCTTTGGTGGTGGTTTTGGTGGTGGTTTCGGCGGCTTCGGTGCGACAGTTAATACAACTACTTACTTTAGAAAAGTATTTTCTATCGAGAATGTAAATCTCCTTAATGATAAGTTGGAGGCGTTAGTGCATATCAATGATGGTGCTATTATTTATATAAATGGAACGGAGGTTTATCGTCATAATTTACCATCTGGAGTTGTCGCTGATACTATAACCGCAATTCGAGAAATGGATTCGTATGCAACAATTCAGTTTGATGTTCCTCGAAGCCTATTGATTTCCGGAGAAAATATTATTGCTGTCGAACTTCATAATGCAAAGGGTTCTTCGTCTATCGTATTTGATATGTCTTTGTTTGATTATAATACAGGGTCGTCTGTGCTAAATAGTTCTTCTAATCAAAATTATACGGCTAATGTTACGGATAAACTTGTGTTAAAAGCTGTGTATGAGAAAGATTTGAATTGGGTTCCTTCTGAGGTAAAATTGTTTATCAATGAGATATGTGCTTCAAATAATCAATATGTTGATGAGTATCGCCAAGATGAGGATTGGATAGAGATTTATAATGATGGTACTTCTCCTGTTGATTTAGCGGGTATGTATATCTCTGATAAAAGGAAGGATTTGACTAGATTTCAAATTCCTACTGGTTATCCTGAAAAAACAACGGTTCCGGCTAAGGGTTATTTGATTATTTGGGCTGATGCAGATTCTTCTTCTCAAGGGCCTTTGCACACCAATTTTAAGTTGTCAAAATTGGAAACTCAAACTATTTCGTTGTCAAGAAATGTAAATGGTACGATAGAAGTGATAGATTCGATTCGCTATAACATTCATAATGAGGGGCAATCTTATAGTCGTTTCTCGTATGCTGATAATGGGGCTTGGTGTGTAACGGCTCGACCAACTTTTGCTGCAAAAAATGCCTATTTCCCGATGGCTGAGTCAGAGTCTAATCCTGAAGAGACGGATAATACCTTGACGGATTTAAATGGTATTGGTGTTTTGAGTGTTTACCCTAATCCTGTTGAGGATTATTTGTGGTTTAATTTTGAAAATGGACAGGAGGGTTGGCTATCTATCTCAGATTTGTCTGGAAGAATTTTGATTAGTAAGAAACTTCGTTCTGGTGAGTCTATCTCTGTTCGAAACCTAACTAGTGGTATTTATGTGGCAAATGTTTTATTGGGTAAAAAACAATTTGAAAGGAGATTCGTAAAATTTTAAGAAG
>JAEIGA010004223.1_pt1 | contig 22236 bp, 14 predicted proteins | sample 9270691 | NCBI WGS metagenome assembly JAEIGA01 (sample SAMN17057246, study PRJNA624740) | gut metagenome | biome: biome; isolation source: fecal sample | host: Bos grunniens | place: China: Xizang | collected 2019 | reverse complement strand
TTTGATACCTTCTTCAATCAGGGTTTTCAGGTGATGGATCGGAGTCGGAACAATGTGGCATTCGCCGATTGTATGAGGAAGGATCAGCTCTATCGTATCACCGCTGCGTTTTTTATCCAGCAAAACGGCATCATACAGTTTGTTTGCAGGAATGGAGGTGGAAGTAGGCAGGCCGAATTGCTGCAGCAGCGACAAAATACGTTGAGCATCCTGGCATTTTGTGCTGCGGGCGACCATTGCCATACCAATCGACACTGCCTTTCCATGAGAAATGACGTAGTCACTGCATTTTTCAATGGCATGGCCAAAGGTGTGGCCGAGATTCAGCAGTTTCCGCACGCCATTATCAAATTCGTCATTTGCAACCACATCACATTTTAATGCTATACAGCGGGAAATGACGGCTTCCGGATCGAAATTTGTACCCGTATTTTCCAAATGGGCAAACAGATCAGAATCGAATAAAACACCGTATTTGATTACTTCAGCGCAGCCATCCAGGAAAACATTCTGCGGTAGGGTCTTGCAGGTATCCGTGTCGCAAAGCACAGCACTGGGCTGCCAGAAGGCACCACAGAGATTTTTTCCGGTGGGCAGGTCTATGCCTGTTTTTCCACCGACAGAGGCGTCCACCATAGCCAGTAAGCTGGTGGGCACTTGGATATACGAAATGCCGCGCAAATAGGTTGCGGCAGCAAAACCAGCCAAATCCCCCACAACACCACCGCCCAGGGCGATGAGCTGGTCAGTGCGGGTAATTTCATTTTCAGCTAGGAATTGAATGGTCTTATGGTAGTTTTCGAAATTTTTGCTGGCTTCTCCGGCGGGGATCAGAAAATGACAAACAGCAATGGCCGCATCGGAAAGAATGTTCGTTAGGGAATTGCCATAGAGCGGCCATACATGATCATCTGAGATAATGCAGACCTTTTTGGCGGTGATATATTGCGTGATCTGTGGCAAGATGCCACTGCCGACAATGACGGGATAGCATCGGTTCGTTTGTACCTGAACGGTTTTCATAGGAGTGCCTCCCGAACCTTCCGGATTCTCTGTGCGAAATAACTAAATTCATCACAGGTCAGGGCCTGGGCACCGTCACATAGAGCCTTGGCGGGATCATTGTGGACTTCCACCATAATGCCATGTGCCCCAGCGGCAGTTGCAGCCAAAGCCATAGAAGGCACCAATGCTGCGTGGCCTGTTCCGTGGCTGGGGTCAACGATTACCGGCAGATGGCATAAACTTTGCAGCACAGGAACGGCGGAAAGATCCAGGGTGTTCCGGGTGCGTGTTTCAAAGGTTCGGATACCCCGCTCGCAGAGAACAATTTGGTTATTACCACCGCTCATAATATATTCAGCACTCATCAGCAGTTCTTCCAGGGTTGAGGATAGGCCGCGCTTGAGTAGGATGGGTTTTCCACAGCGTGCAACTTCTTTCAGAAGCTCATAATTCTGCATATTACGCGCACCAATTTGGATCATATCTACCTCTTCCAGCAGGGGGAGCTGCTGAATATTGGTAAGCTCCGTGCAAATGGGTAGACCGGTTACCTCTTTTGCAAGCTGCAGCAGTCGCAGCCCCTCCTGGCCCATACCCTGGAAGGCATAGGGGGATGTGCGGGGCTTGAATGCACCGCCACGGAGGATGGTGGCACCAGCCTGTTTCACGGCCATGGCAATCTGAATAATCTGGGATTCCGATTCCACACTGCAAGGTCCGGCAATCATAGTGAAATGATCACCACCAAGGAAGGTGCTGCCCACTTGTACAATGGTATCTTCCGGATGGAATTTCCGGTTGACTTGCTTGAAAGGTTCGCTGACCCGAGTTACTGTGTCTACGATCTCCATGGACTGCAGCAGTTCTACATCAACTTTCCCCGTATCACCGATCAGGCCTATAAGGGAGGTGCCGTTTGCGGTATAAGAACGCACATGCAGACCGCTGTGTTCCAACCAGCGAGTCAATGCTTCTATTTGTTCCGGGGTAGCGGTGTGCTTCAAAACAGCAATCATAAGCGTATCTCCCAATCATAGAATTCATTACCCTATATTTTAACACGAGATATAGCCGAATGCAAGGAAAAGCATAGAAAAAAGCAGCCTTTTCGTAAAAAGGCTGCTTTCAAGCTTAATGAATTTGGAAAATTTGGGTCGCGAGGAATTGTCCGTTCAGACAGATCATTACACTGTATTCGCCGGGAGCCTGGGGGATTTTAGGAATGTTCAGTTCATAGAAGCCCTGATCCCACATGGTATTCCAGATTGCTTCTGTAGAACTGAAAGAGATCAATTTGTCCTGCGCATCCCGAATCACAAAACTGAACATAACAGTTTCGGCTACATCCTGCAGTTCTCCGCTGCACCAAACTACGAATCCGGCGGTTTCGCCATTGGTGAACATCGTTCTGAAGTCATCCTCCTGCACCTCGTTCCAATGCCAATCCGGTGTTTCCGGAGTGGCACACATGGTCAGCTGCAGCTGATCAGCAGTAATGCCAAAGCCGTTGAACTTTTCTGCTTCGGGAGCGGTGACTGTTTGGGTGTGCCCAAAAATATCCGTGTCATCGGCAGGAATCAGTGAGAAGGTATAGTGACCGCCCGGGACAAAAGGCAGCAGCAACTGCGTTTCCATTGTTTCCTGAAACTGCGGTTGGGAACCGTCGCAACTCCAACTGATGCTCCAGCCACCATCGGGGGCAGTTCCGGTGTAGTCCCAACTGACCAGTAGATTACCGGCTCCATCGGGAACCAGAGTAAAGGATTCCACATTAATGGGATTGGCACAAACGGAGGTGAATACGCTTTGCGTCATACCCTCAGCTGTAATCTCAACATTGCAAGCGGTTGCATGGGTGAGACCGTCAAATGTGGCAGTCAAATCACTGGTAGTGATGGTTACATCATAGCCGGAATTATCCCTGCAGCGAACAGTCCATTGGGCTACATCCACATCGGCAGGGGGTTCCCATATGACTGTCAGAGATCCATTACCACAGGCGGTGATCATCGGATTTTGGGCCCGGGTGATCCGGGCAGCGGTGTATTGGATCTCGGTTTCTCCAATCACATTGCAATCATCACCGGCAGAAAGGGTAAAGGTATAATTCTTGCCGATCATCAGGTCATATACTGTGCAGGAATGACCGGTGAAGGTGGTGCTTTGCGGTTCCACATTGGGCGCAGACCAGGTTAGTATCCATTCATCACATTCAACGCCATTTACCTGGAAAGTAATATATGCAGAACCGTCTGACGGGCCCAATACGGCAGTCAGGTCGGAAACGACAGTTTGAGATGCCGTGGTAATGGTATCTGTAACAATGCCATTGAGCTGGTAATTGCCAATGGTGGTTACACGGATCGTATAGCGGGTCTGGGGCATCAGACCGGTGAAAATTGCGTTTCCATTGAGAACCTTGCTGGAAAGTGTGTTACCGTAGGTGTCTGAACAGGTGATCCGCAGCTCCGATTCGGGCACATCTGCCCGGACATAAACAGAAATAGAGTCAGCGGTGCAATGCAGTGTCAGTTCGTGCACCATTTTCTTGTGTTCATCCTGATAGTTACGGAAGCTGGATATAATAAAGGTGCCTAACAGCAAAAGTACCAGCACTGTCAAGCCCATCCGTAGAAGCATTTTCCGCTTTGGATGGGGAATCTTTTCTTTAATGGAGGCAGAATATGCCTCTTTTTCTTCCGCTGGAATGGGTTTTTCCTGAGAAGCGGGGAGAGGGGGCATAGGCGGCTGGGGAAGATCCTCCGTTTCCGCTGTTGCATCCTCTGTAGTTTCTTCCGGGATCATAGAATTCTGCTCTTCCGGTGTTTCCGCAGCTGCAGAATCTGCTTCGGCAGTCAGGGGGATCTCCGCCACTACTGCTTCTTCGATTTTCTCCGATTCTTCTTCAACTACCGGATCGGAATCATCGACAGCTTCCGTCTCTTCAATGATTTCCTCAGGAATAGGATCCGGCTCCAGCACAATGGGGGCGGGGATGGGAACCTCAATAGGCTCCGGCGCAACCGCAGGCTCCGGCAGCACATGCGCAATCAGTTCATCAGCTTGGGCCAAAATTTCGGCCATTTCTTCCTGACGAGCTTCCTCTGTGGCAGGTGCTTCGGTTTCATCGGTGCTGTCCAACGTCTCAAAGATATCCAATTCGTTGATGGCATCCCATTCTTCTTGCGCAATAGTTTCCTCATCAGGCAGGAATTCCTCGCCAACATCCAGTTCCGGCGTGGAAACGGGGGCGGGGATAATGGGACCTTCGGGGACACCATTCCGATGCAAATACTGGATCAGTGCTTGGCCGAACTGCGTGGGATCTGCCCAACGATTGGCGGGGTCAGGGCAGCAGGCTTTCAGAATGATCTCTGCCATCTCATAGTCAGCGTATTGCGGCGGCAGCAGAGATTCCGGCAAATGACCATCATCCAAAGGCAGCTGACCACCATTGTAGGCTTGGTAGAGAATCAAGCCAAGGGCATAAACATCCAAAGTGGTGTTCAGCTGGGACATGGCATCTTCAATTTCCGGAGGTGTATACACGCTGCGATACTTGTCCTGCAGAGAAGCAAAACGCAGGGATGCCAAAGATACAAAGCCCAAATCACCAATGCGGTGTTCCATGCCGTCGGTATAGAAGATATTGCTGGGCTTCAGGTCAATGTACAGATAACCTGCACGGCGGCAGGCTGCCAGTGCGGTGCACAGATCCATGGCTAAATCCACAATACCCTGATGGGTCATGATCTGCTCGCTAAAAATCTGTTCCAAAGACTGGCGGTAGGGGGCGATCAGGGAAACATCAAAGCCGCTCCCATCCTCTTTTTCCGTGATCTGAGAAGACTGGTAGGCTACAAAACCTTCCAATTTGCTCAGTTCGGAAAGAAGCTTGCACTCCTGCATGATCTCTTCTGCCAGGGATCGGTAGTACTCCAGCGCACTTTCCCTGGAGCTGTAAGCCCCTGAAAGCAGAAGTGCATCCAACAGGACACTGCTAGCAGGTACCTGAATTTTTTTGACAATATATTTGTCTTCACCGTTTTGGGGCATGGCAGGGTAACAAACCACACCGTTGTGGTCTGTCAAAGCTTCGCCCATCACGTAGCCATCCAAAATGGGATTCTGTTCCGACAAAATACATCGCCTCCTCTTTTGCATACTCTTTATATAATATTCTATTTTAATATAAATTGCAACCTATATTCTGTCGAAATATGGATGAAAAATAAAATATACTGAAGATTTATTGCTATTATGAAATAAATATAAATTTACATAAAATTTTATTTTGGGTGTTGTTTTCTGAAATCAAAGATGTTATAATGGAAAAAAAGATGCCATGTGCATCGGAATGGAGGAAACTATGAGCAAGGTAGTGTGTGAAGTGTGCGGCACGGCATTTGCTGAAACTGCCGATCAGTGCCCCATCTGTGGTACTGCAAAAACAGAAAGTTCCGCTCCCGCTGCAGGTGAAGGGGCAGATTCCACTGGTTATGCTTATGTAAAGGGAGGACGTTTTTCGCAGTCCAATGTTCGTCGGCACAACAGCGGTCAGGAATCTCTGCGTCGTACGGTGGACGAGCCCAAGTCCCAGCGCCGTGAAGAAACGCCTGCAACAGAAGAAGAGGAAGTCCCTGCGGAAATGCCCCAGCGCCGCCCGCGTCCTGAAAGGGAAGCAACGGTGGAGCGCAAGCCTCGCAAATCTTCCCGCGAAGAGCCGGAAAATGAGCAGCCCTCCAACATTGGTTTGATCATCATTGTGGTTGTGCTGTTGCTGGCCATTCTTTCCCTCTGCGCCTATATTGCTATTCGCTATATTAACATGAACAATGCTAAGAACGCTACCGAAGCAACGGAGCCCTCTACATCCGTTACAGAACCTGTGGATATTCCTTGTACAGGCCTTTCTGTAGCCGGTGGCATTACCGAGAAGGAATTCACCGATCTGACTCAGCAGTGGTTGGTGGAGATTGTTCGTGCGCCTTTGAACACCACCGATCTGCTGAACGTAAACTATGACGAGACCCTTGTAAAGGTAGAACGGGAGGGTGATTTCTGGAAGGTAACACCCATTGGTGTTGGTTCTGCTCAGATCGTATTCTCCTGTGGCGACCAATCTGTGACGATCAATGTCCTTTGCAACATTACCAACCTGCCCTGCGAGAGCATTGCCATTGATGGTCCTTCCAGCTATGCGTTTACGGACAAAAATCAGAAGCTGACGCTTGGCCTGATTTTGGAGCCTGCCACTACCACCGAAGAAATCACCTGGTCTTATGACAGCGCAGTGATCAGCCTGCTGCAGACCGAGGATGGCTGGGTCGTTACCCCGGTTGCTTCCGGTGAGACATTGTTGAAGGTCACTTGTGGTGCGCATTCTGCGTCTATTAATATCACAGTGAATCTGGAAGCAGGCTTTGAATTGCTGTGGCGTAATGGTGAGAAATCCTGGGATATTACCCTCACTGGCTATGGTGCAAAGTGGAAGATCTACAATGGTGAAGTAGATGTTTCTCAGATTGCTTTTAGCAGTAGTGATGAATCTGTCGCCACTGTGGAAGGCGGTTATGTTTACGTTTGGAAGAATGGTGACGCAACCATTACGGCTGCCTATGGCGATCAGGTGATCACTATGATCGTGCGCGGCAGAAAGATTGAAGAAACGACTGAAGAACCTAAGTATGCACTGAGTCACACGGATGTTACTATTAGTATCAATGAAACCTTTAAGCTGACCCTGAAAAATATTGAAACCGGGTTACCTGTTGACGGTGTAACTTTCTCCGTATCGGAAGAAGGATTTATCACTGTGGATGAGAATGGTAAAGTTACCGGTGTTGCTTCCGGTAAGGTAACTATCTATATCGAATACGAGGGTGTAAAGTACGAATGCATCGTTCGTGTTAGAACTGCATAAAAATAGTAATACGGCAGCCGTTTGGCTGCCGTATTTGTTTATTCTTCTCTGCAGCACAGTCTTGCTCTGCGGAAGAAAAAGCTTACGCACCAAAGGCCGGCCAGGCAAATTACAATATATACGGCTCTTGCCCAAAAGCTGCCGGAACCAAAGAGCCATGCCACCAGGTCAAAATCAAAAATACCGACCAGCCCCCAGTTCAGCGTGCCAATGATGCTCAGAATCAATGCGAGAATGTCCATAATCCGTATTACCTCCTTGTGTTTTCTGGATTATTTGTAGATTTCCCACAAATTTTTGATCTATACTTCTACATTGACCTTTTTTAGTTTTATGTTATAATAAATTGGATAAACCCCAAACTATTTTGAGAAAGGTGAATTACTTATGAAAATTTTTGGTTCTACTGATATTTTGATGCCCGCCTCTGCGGATATGCACCGTTGGGCTGTCATCGCTTGTGACCAGTTTACCTCTGATACTGCTTACTGGCAGAGAGTTGCCGACACCGTTGGCAATGAAGCATCCACCCTGCACATGATCCTGCCCGAAGCACATCTGGGCAGTGCCGATGAGGCAGCCATTGTGAAGGAAATCAACGCTACCATGGATCGTTATCTGGCCGGTGATGTGTTCACGACCTACGCCAATGCCTACATCTATGTAGAGCGTACTCTGTTGAACGGCTCTGTTCGCCCCGGCCTGATCGGTGCTGTGGACCTGGAGCAGTATAACTACAATATGGGTTCCGTTTCCGCTATCCGCGCCACCGAAAAAACCGTTTTGGAGCGCATTCCTCCCCGTCAGAGAGTCCGTAAGGATGCGGGTATCGAGTTCCCCCACGTGCTGATGCTGTGTGATGACGATAAGAAGCAGCTGATTGAGCCCATCGCTGCTGTGAAGGGTCAGCTGCCCCTGCTGTATGATTTTGACCTGATGGAAGGCGGCGGCCATATCTCCGGCTGGCTGGTCCAGGGTCAGGTTGCGGCTGATTTCGATGCTCGCCTGGAAGCTTATATTGCTTCTGTACCTGCTAAGTACGCCGACCTGAACGGCGCTCCTGTGACCCTGGCTGTTGGTGACGGCAACCACTCTCTGGCTACTGCCAAGAGCTGCTACGAGGCGCTGAAGGCGGCTAACCCCGGTGTGGATCTGAGCAATCATCCTGCTCGTTTCGCTCTGGTGGAGCTGGAGAATATTCACGATGATTCTCAGGTATTTGAGCCCATTCACCGCATTCTCTTCAATGTGGATGGCAAGAAGCTGCTGAATGATCTGCGCGCTGTTTGTGCAGAGGAAGGCTTCGCTGTGGAATATGTAATGGGTAACGAGCGTGGCACGCTGTACCTGGATAAGGCCAAGGGTGAGTTGGCTGTGGCCGTACTGCAGGAGTTCCTGGATAAGTGGATGCCTGAAAACGGCGGTGAGATCGACTATATCCATGGCGATGACGAAGTTGCTGAGCTGGCACAGAAGGAAAATGCCATTGGTTTCCTGCTGCCCTCCATGGAGAAGCATCAGCTGTTCCGCGGCGTTATTTCCGGTGGTGTGCTGCCCAGAAAGACCTTCTCCATGGGTCATGCCCGTGAGAAGAGATACTATTTGGAAGGCAGAAAGATCAAATGATTACTCTTTACGAAGGCGCTTTTGCGAAAATAAACCTGACCCTGGATGTGCTGGATAAGCGGGAAGACGGTTATCACAATATTAAATCCGTCATGCAGACCATCTCTCTGCGGGATGATATTGAAATTGATGTTGGTACCGGTAAACCCTGGAATCTGCTGTGCAGTGTGGAGGGTATTCCCACGGACGAATCCAACCTTGCCTGGAAAGCTGCCAAACTCTTCTTTGATACCATCAAGAAAGATCCTGATGGCCTGGAGATCCGGATATGGAAGCGAATTCCGGTAGGGGCTGGCCTGGGCGGTGGCAGCGCTGATGCGGCTGCTGTGCTGCGGGCACTGAATCGGCACTATGAATCGCCCCTGAGCTTGCCGGCTCTGGCTGAACTGGGCGCCCAGATCGGTAGTGATGTACCTTTCTGTGTTCTTTGTGGTACAGCGGTGGTAGAGGGAAAGGGCGATCGGCTGCGGAAACTGCCTAATATGCCGGAGTGCATTTTTGTAGTCTGCAAGCCCGATTTCTCCGTCTCTACACCGGAACTGTATGCTAAGATCGATTCCCATGCCATTGCCAGCCGTCCTAATCATCAGGCCATGGAATCTGCCATGCTGGCCGGTGACCTGGTACAGGTGGTCAATCATGTGTGTAACGTGTTTGATCCCATTGTCACAGAGGAGCATTTGGAATTGAACTACATCAAGTCTGTGATGAACAGCTATGATGGCGTTGGTATGCAAATGACAGGCTCCGGTTCTGCGGTATACTGCATCGTGAAGGAATTTGAAGCTGCAGCAGTAATCTGCAATATGTTAAAGGAAAACTATCCCCAGGTTTATATTGGTATGCCTGTATAATTTTTCCAATATCCGCCTATACTGATGTCAAATTCAGTATAGGCGGTGTTTTTTATTCAGAAAATTTTGAAAAGATTGTTATTTGTATGTCTGTCATTGTTTATATTTGTTGCAGGTTTCTTTGCAGGAAAACGTGTTTCTGAGGGAAAACTGTCCATCATGACTTTTGCACAGGTTTTGGATGAAGTGGCAGATAAGCACTCTATAAAAGAAATGGTGGATCATCTGCTGGATAGCTGCGATGAAGACCAGATCCAATCTGTGGTAGATTATCTGACACAATGGCTTCAAAGTTAGTTGTAAATCCCGCGGTTGTATGTTATGATACAACCAGAAAGGTGGCGAAATGGATGCTGACTTTGATTTTAGGAAGAGATTGGACAATCAATCGGGATGAAATTCTTCATCGGATTGCTGTAGATGTAAAGGAAGAAAAAACAGGTCGGATTTTGCTGGTGCCGGAACTGATCAGCCATGATTATGAACGGCGCCTTGCGGCAGTGGCAGGGGATACATCCAGTCGTTTCGCCCAGGTTTTGAGTTTCTCCCGGCTGGCCAGACGGGTCTGTGAGATCGTTGGCAGTGCTGCAGAGGAGTGTTTGGATAATGGCGGCCGGGTGGTAGCTATGGCTTCTGCAGCCCATCAGCTTAGCAGTCGGTTGAAATCCTATGCTTCCGTAGAAACAAAACCGGAATTTTTGACAGATTTAGTTGATGTAGTGGATGAATTTAAGCGTTGCTGCATTTCTGTAGAGGATCTTCGCCAAGTCGCAGCACGAACGGAAGGCTCTCTGGCGCAAAAGCTGGAAGAACTGGCACTTTTATTGGAAACTTACAATGCTTTGTGTGCCCGGGGTAAGCGGGACCCCAGAGATCAAATGAGCTGGGTGCTGGAACAGCTGGAAGATATTGATTTTGCAGACAATCATATTTTTTATGTGGATGGCTTCCCGGATTTTACCCGGCAGCATTTGGCGGTATTGGAGCTGCTGATGCGCAGATCCCAACATGTAACCGTTAGCTTGACCTGCGATCGGGTGGATTCCTTGGATTTGGCCTTTGAAAAAGCGGCACAAACAGCCCGGGAGCTGATGCAGTGCGCCAAGCGCAATGGTGTGGAAGTGAAAATTATATCCATGCCGGAAAAGGACCATCCGTTGAATGCAATTCGCCATGGCTTGTTCCAGGGAAACTGCGCGCAGAATCCTTCCTTGCAGGGGAAATTATTTGCCATTCGGACGGAATCCGTCTTTCAGGAATGCCAAATGGCAGCGGAAAAGATTTTGGAATTGGTCTGCAATGGTGCCCGGTATCGTGATATTGCGTTAGTCTGTGCAGATCCGGAGGGATATGGGCGAGCTTTGCAACTGGTGTTGCACCAATGTGATATACCACTTTATTTGTCAGGTACAGAGGATATTTTGCGCTCCGGTGTGATTTCTACCGTTCTTTTGGCACTGGATGCTGCGATTGGTGGCTTTGAACAGAAGGCGATGCTGCGGTATTTACGAAGCTCCTTGTCTCCTTTGGATCAGGATTTGTGTGATCTGGTGGAAAACCATGTAGTGATTTGGGGTATTACCGGTAAGCAGTGGGTGCAAGCGTGGACACAGCATCCGGATGGTCTGGCGGGGCAGTGGGATGCATCTGCAGACTCGCGCTTGCTGCAACTGGAAATGGCTCGTCAGCAGGTGATAACGCCTCTTGTGCGCCTACGACGGGGATTCCAGGAGGCATCAAACTTGCGCAGCCAGGTGCTTAGTCTTTACCAGTGGTTAGAAGACATCCATTTTGCTGAAAAATTGGGCCAATACAGTACATATTTGGAGGATAAAGGTGACCCCAGAAGTGCACAGATCTGTAATCAATTGTGGGAGATATTGCTTTCTGCATTGGAACAGCTGCATGATGTTTTGGGTGATACTGCCTGGGATAGTGAAAACTTTAGCAGACTGCTGCGGTTACTGCTGAGCCAGTATGATGTAGGCACCATTCCACCTGTGTTGGATGCTGTGATGGCTGGCCCGGTCAGTGCAATGCGTTGTCAAGAAGTGAAATATCTGTTTGTGTTGGGCGCCAAGGAAGGATGTCTTCCCAGTTATGCTGGCTCTGCCGGTGTATTAACTGATCAGGAGCGTACCCAGCTGCGTAGTTTGGGATTGACTTTAACCGGCGGTGCGGTGGAAGGTTTACAGGCAGAATTTGCAGAGATTTATGGTGTTTTTTGCGGTGCACGGGAATGTGTAACCATTAGCCACAGCGATGCACAGCCGTCCTATCTTTATCGTCGTTTGTCGGATATGGCCGGTGGAGAGGTATTGCTGCAGCCGAAGCTTGGCAGTGCCCTTGTGCGGCCCAGCGCTGCCGCTGCGTTGCTGGCTGGCTGGAATGCTCCGGATGCAGCAAAAAGATTGGGTCTCATGGAACAGTATGACCAGGTACAACAAAAGAAACAGTATCGTATAGGCAATATGCGGCCAGAAACAGTGGAAGCACTGTATGGAAAAACCTTGCGTTTGTCAGCATCTCAGGTTGATCAGCATGGCCTTTGCCGCATGGCATATTTTTTGAAATACGGTCTGCGGGCGAAGGAAAGAAAAGAAGCTACTGTGGATCCGGCAGAGTTTGGTACTTATGTCCATGCAGTTCTGGAAAATACGGTCAGGGATGTAATTCGTTCCGGTGGTTTCCAAGTGGTATCTTTGGAAGAAACTTTGGAGATCGCCCGTCACCATGCAAAAGAATATGGCGACACACATTTTAATCAGCTTGCCTCCGGGAGAATGGAATACCCTTTCCGAAGGAATTTGGAGGAACTGGAAATGGTGGTCGGAGAGCTGTGGCAAGAGCTCAGTGTTGCCCAGTTTGTCCCCCACGCTTTGGAGTTGCATTTTGCGCAGGATGGGCAAATGCCGCCTATATCGATCCAGGGAGAAACCATGTCTGCTCAGTTGGTGGGCTTTGTGGACCGGGTGGATATTTGGCAGCATGGTGACAGCTGTTATTATCGTGTCGTGGATTACAAAACCGGAAAGAAAGATTTTGATTATTGCGATGTGTTCAATGGCGTAGGATTGCAGATGCTGCTGTACATGTTTGCTTTGGAAGATTCCGGAAAAGATATTTTGGGTGAAAAGCGGGTCGGTGCCGGTATTCAATATTTTCCGGCAAGAGCGCCGTTTGTCACGGTAGATGGCACCCAAACACCGGATGAAGCGGCACAGCTGCGCAGAAAGGAATGGAAACGGCCCGGTTTATTGCTGGAGGATTCCGATGCGATTGCGGCCATGGATCCCAGTCCGGATCTGCAGCTTTTGCGCTGTGGAGTGGATAAAAATGGCCAGTTGACCGGAGACGTTGCATCTCGTCAACAAATGGGGATATTGAAAAGCTATGTATTCCATTTGCTGGAAAAGATGGTCAATTCCATTGCACAGGGAGAAACGGCTGCAGATCCCTACACCCGGGGTACCAGCTTTAATGCCTGTACCTTCTGTCCTTATGGTAATATTTGCCACAAAGATACGATAGCAAACAGACGGAATTACAAAGCCATTAAGGCAGCGCAGTTCTGGGAAGATGTTTACAGGGAGGTGGAGAATCATGGCTGAGAAATTAACACCGCAGCAGCGACTGGCTGTGGAAGATCGCGGTGGTCGGCTGCTGGTTTCTGCCGCCGCAGGATCCGGTAAAACCAAAGTGTTGGTGGATCGACTGATGGGCTATTTGACCGATCCTGTAAATCCTGCCAATATCGATGCGTTTTTGTTGATCACCTACACAAAAGCGGCTGCTTCAGAGCTTCGGGGCAAGATCGCTTCCAAACTGACGGAACGAATTGCCATGGATCCGGAAAACCGTCATTTGCAGCAACAGTTGCAGCGGCTGTATTTGACCAAAATATCCACTGTACATGCTTTCTGTGGCGATATTTTGCGGGAGTATGCCTATCAGTTACATATTCCCGGAGATTTCCGTGTGGGTGATGAGAATGAATGCGCCGAGCTGCGTTTTAGCATGGTTCAGCAGGTGCTGGATAGAGCCTATGAACAAGCATCGGAGGATCCTGACTTCTGCGCATTTGTGGATTCTCAGGGCGTAGGCCGCAATGACAGTCAGTTGCCTGAGATCGTGCTGAAGGTTTATGACAGCGCCCGTTGCCATTTGGATCCTGCGCAATGGCTAAATCAATGCCAGGAAGCTATGGCGGTTACAGAAATTGCAGATGCTTCGGATACTGTGTTTGGTGCTTTTTTGATGCAACGATTGTTTGATTGGTTGGATCTTCAGATCGAAGCGATGCGTTCTGCTTGTGAAAAAGCAGCCCAGGTAGAGCCTGGCGGGAAAGTAGCAACGCTTCTCTCGTCGACGGTGATGCAGCTGGAGGGACTGCGGCAATGCAAATCCTGGGATGATATTGTCCGTTATGACCCGGTGGATTTTGGTAGATTAACTTTTTCAAAGTCTTTTGCAGATGCGGAACTGGCAGAGTCTATCAAATCCGTACGATTGCACTGCAAGAAAGGTTTAGAAAAGCAACTGCGGCCTTTTGCGGATCCATCTGAAACGGTTCTGCGGGACTTGAACAGCTGTCTGCAGGCCACAAGGGGCCTTGTAAAGTTGGTGCAAGCGTTTGAAAAAGCTTATGATCAGGCGAAACGCAGTCGCAGGATCCTAGATTTTAGTGATTTAGAGCATAAGATGCTGGATTTGCTATTGGGAAAGCGTCGCAACGCGCCCACAGCAGTGGCTAATGAAATTGGAAATCGGTTCCGGGAGATCATGGTGGACGAATATCAAGACTCCAATGCCGTGCAGGATGCTATTTATCACGCGCTGTCCTGTCAGAAGCAGAATCTATTTATGGTAGGCGATGTGAAGCAATCCATTTACCAGTTTCGCCTTGCGGACCCCAGCATTTTCTTGAAAAAATATGAAGAATTTACACCAGCTGAAGATGCGTTGCGAGGGGAAGACAGAAAAGTAGTCCTTAGCCGTAATTTCCGCTCCAGCGGCGGCATTTTGGAAGCGGCCAATGCAGTTTTTCATACCTGTATGTGCCCTGAGGTGGGTGGCCTGTATTACGGAGCGGATGAAGCGCTGTATGAGGGCATTCCTCACACACCTTTGGGAAGCCCTGAAGCGGAGTTATACTGCATTGATGTTCAGCAGGATACCTATGGAGAAGAAGCTGCTTTTGTGGCAGGGAAGATCAAGGAAATGTTGGAGCAAGGAATACCGGTCCGTGATGGCGAGCATTTGCGCCCGGTGCGCCCGGAGGATATTGTCATATTGCTGCGTTCGCCCAATTCCTGTGGCTATCATTTTCAGCAAGCGCTGGAACGGGTGGGAATCCGTTGTGGCAGCGGTGGTGTGGATTTGCTGCAGACGGAGGAAATTGGTACCTTGCGTTCTTTACTGCAGACCATACATAATCCGAGACTGGATATTCCTTTAGTGGGTACATTGGCCAGTCCGCTATTCGGATTTACGGCTGATGATCTGGCACAAATCCGTGGCAGAAAAAAGCAGTGCAGCATTTATGAGTCCCTGTTAAATCACAAAGATCCAAAAGCTGAAGCGTTCTTGAAAATTCTGCAGCAGCTACGGCAGTCAATGCGTGAAAATCGTTTGACTGGCTTATTGGAAAATATTTGGCTTCTGACCGGTATCGAAGAGTTGTATGGTGCTATGGATGACGGCCAGGCAAAACGACAGAATTTGCAGACATTTTTTCAGTTGGCATCCGAAATGGAATCCGGTGGCAACTGTGATTTGGCCAGATTTTTGGAATATTTGGATCATATGGAGGAAAAAGGACTGCTGACTGCCGGGGAGCAAGCAGGTGGTGCGGTCAGTATCATGAGCATCCATAAGTCCAAAGGCCTGGAATTTCCTGTGGTATTTCTTTGCTGTCTGGGGCGGGAGTTTAATATGGAAAGTCAGCGGGCTAATATTTTATGCCACAAGAACCTGGGCCTTGGACTATCCGTAGCTGACAGAACGCAAAGACTGCGGTATCCCAGTGTTGCCAAGCGGGCAATTGCGGCCCAAATCGGTGAGGAAAGTGTTTCTGAAGAAATGCGTGTGCTGTATGTGGCCATGACCCGACCCAAGGATCGTTTAATCATGACCTATGCATCCAATCGACTGGAAAAAGATCTGCGGGAAATGGTAAGCAGAATGGGCCTGGACAGCAAGAAAATGTTGATTCGGGAAGCAATTTGCCCCGGTGAATGGGTGTTGCTGACAGCATTGCACCGCAGTGAAGCAGGAGAGATTTTTGCTTTGGGCGGTAATCCCATGATTGGGCAGTGCTCCGAATATCCTTGGAAGATCAGTGTGATGACGGCACCTAATTGCGAAGAATCTAAAAAAACGGACGATAAGTTCTGCTCCGTGCCGGAGGACTTGGTGGAACAGCTGCGGCAGGGATTGCGTTTTCGCTATGCCCATTCTGATGCAACTTTGATGCCTTCCAAACAGACCGCTACGCAGCGAAAAGGCCGTCAAAAAGACCAGGAAGCAGCGGAGCATACCCCCAATCCCACGCCAATGGCGCTGCAATGGCGTGGCGCGGCTTTTGCAGATCATCAGCCCAGGGGCAAGGATTATGGCAATGCCATCCATGCGGTGATGCAATACATTGATTTCTCTGTCTGCACCGGTGAGGAACAGGTGCGGAAAGCGATCGGTGATTTGGTAAGCAGAAAATATATTACACCAGAGCAAGGGCAGATGGTGGATCCTGGAAGAATCGCAGCCTTCTTTGCTACGGACATTGGTAAAATGCTCTGTAACGGTGCGGCTTGTGTCCGGGAGTTTAAGTTCTCCATTTTGGAGGATGCCGGTTTGGAAGCATCTGCTTTACAAGGGGAAAAGATTTTGTTGCAGGGTGTGGTTGACTGTGCAATCATTCAGGAGGATGGCATCATCCTGATCGATTTCAAGACTGATGTGGTTACACAAGAAACGGTGCAGACAGTCACTGCCCGCTATCGCCTACAAGTGCAAACCTATTGCTCTGCAATGGCACGAATTTATCAAAAACCGGTGAAAGCATCCTATCTGTACTTCTTCCACCTGGACCGGTTTGTGCAGATCTGATTTTTCTTTATAAACAACCAAACAGGGAGAACTGGGTGGATTTACCATCCTGTTCTCCCTGTTTTTGCCTATTCAGGCGCTGAACGATTAGCGATTGTTGGTGCGGTTACAGTTCTGCTTTTCGTTGGTCTGCTGATTCTTGTTTACTTCGTTACGCTCCTGGGTCTTGTTGGTTTCGTTACGATTCATATTCTTATCGTTCATCTTTCTTTCCTCCGAAAAAAGGTATTGCGGTGTTCCGCGGGGATAGCATATGCATATTCTCAGGATTTATCCTTGGGTTTAAACAATAAGCTTACCAGTAGTGCAGAAAGTACCGCCATAGTAATTCCGCCTGCGGTAGCTTTCAGGCCACCGGTCAATATCCCAAGAAATCCACCTTTGTCCACCGCTTCCTTTACACCATTTGCTATACAATAGCCAAATCCGGTTAGAGGGACTGTTGCACCGGCTTCTGCAAAATCCACCAAATGCTGATAGATCCCTACACCCTGCAAAATGACACCAAGGATTACAAAACTAACCAAAATGCGAGCGGGCGTCCATTTGGTTTTATCAATCAAAATCTGGCCCAAGAGGCAAATACTGCCACCAATCAAAAAAGCTTTCAGATAACTCATTCGTTTCCTCCTGTAATGCTGACGGCATGGCTGGTGCCTGGAATGGGCAGACCTTGCTGTGTGGAAGTAGGGGACAGTAAGGCTCCGGTCCCACAGAACAGGATCCGTTTCCATTTACCGCATGCTAAGTTGTGCAGCAAATGGCCGCAAAGGACCAATGCGCTGCAACCGCAGCCGGAGCCGCCTGCATGGACATCCTGACGTATCGGGTCAAAGACCAACATGCCGCTGTCGATGAGCTTTCCACCTAATTCCAATCCATCCCGTCGCGCCAACTCCTGTAAAAGAGCTACACCGTGGCTTCCAAGGTCGCCGGTAATGATAGCATCAAAATCCTTCGCACTTCGGTGCATATCTTGAAAATGGGCCTGAATGGTAGTATATGCTGCAGGTGCCATAGCTGCACCCATTGCATTGGCATCCGTAATGCCCAGTTCGCAAACCGTTCCAATGGTGCAGCTGTCGATCACCGGGCCCTTTCCATGCGGACAGACAAGGGCTGCTCCTGCGCCTGTAACGGTCCACTGGGCGGTGGGAGTTCGTTGACCGCCATAACCCAGCGGAAAGCGATATTGACGCTCAGAACTGGCAAAATGGGAGGAGGTCATGGCCACTACTTTATCTGAAAAACCGCCTGAAACGGTCATGGCGGCCAACAGCAGGCTTTCTGCCATGGTGGAACAGGCTCCGTACAGTCCTAAATGAGGGATGCCGGTATTATTCAAAGAAAATGAGGAGCCGATACATTGATTTAAAAGATCTCCGGAGTAGACCAAAGAGAAATCTGCCAGGGAAATGCCTGCTTTTTCTGCCAATTTTTCCAATGCCAACTGCTGCATTCTTTTTTCTGCCTGCTCCCAGGTTTTTTGACCGAATAGAGTGTCTTCGCTCAAAACATCAATTTGTTGATGCAATGGACCCTGACCCTCTTTTTTGCCGCCTACATTTGCCCATGCTGTAATCACCGGTGTACCCGGTAAGACAAAGCTTTGCTTGCCACGTTTATTTTTTGCGTCCATAATTTGCCTCCTTTTGTCCTAGTATGCCCCAAAATGCAAAAAAATGCCGACACAAATGTGTCGGCAAATAGATTTGCGTTAGATCACCCGGCGGGCACCATAATAATGGCTGGCCCAATAGCTATTGGACAGGTAGCTGACGGTAACGCCCTTGGAGCTGGAAGCATGAATAAATTGTCCATTGCCTACATAGATGCCCACATGGGAAATACCGGCTTTGTATGTATTCTGAAAGAATACAAGATCACCAATTTGTAATTGGTTTTTGGTAACATAAGATCCGTGCTGATACTGTGTGGCAGCAGTGCGGTTTAAGGCAATACCATGCTGTTTAAAGACATAATAAACCAACCCTGAGCAATCAAATCCGCTGGGGGATGTACCACCCCATACATAGGGAATACCGATGTATTGCTTTGCAGTGGCGACAATTTGCTGTCCTTTGGTGCTGCTGGAAATATAGTTGGCACTATTTTTTAGCGCAGCAGCACTGACGGCTGTGCCAGTAGACTTTCCGTTTCGGAAAAACAGAGGAGATTTGGCACTGGCCCGGTTTTCATAGGGGAATTCCGTCAATGTCAGATAGTCGCTGCGGATATAACAGATCGAATCGTTCCAAATCACTTTATACCATCCATTGTTGATGCCAATGGTGTAGCACAGATCACCTTGTTTACTTTTTCCAATGGCGGAATAGCTGGTGCTGGGGCCGGTGCGCATATTCACATAGTTGTGATTTACACGGCCATAGCCCAATTCTATATTTTTGACTTTGGAAATATTCAGGTAAGAACTGTGCATATAGCCAACCTGCAGGTTATACAGCACTTTATACCAGTTACCGGAGGATTCCAAGATCACAACAACTTCATTGGCAGTTGCAAAATCCAGGGTTTCAGAAGCGGTACTGGGGGAGGCACGCAGCCGCAGCGCAGACGCGCTGACATAGCCTACACCAGATTTGGTAGATTCACTGGCAGCATTGGCAGTAGCAGGAAAAACCGCCAAAAGAAATGCGCATATTAAAAAAGCGCTGATTAGTTTCCTTAAAAATTTCATACGATGCCCTCCGTCTTAAAAAATCGTTGCGTTACTTACCGGCCAGAGCACGCTCAAGCCAAATGCTGCCCAGATCCAGGGCAGTATATAGTCCGTCCTTTTCGCTCTTCTTAACAATGCGATCCCGGCTCTTGGCGGTGGGGTCGGTCAGTTGCAGTTGGATGGAGACCTTGCTGGCCACATCCTCATCGCCGACCTTTTTGCTCTCCAGAATCTGCAGCATCACAATGTGAGAATCTGCCATGGAACCATAGTAGATCATGTTGTCCTTACGCATCAGGGGATGGCCCTTATACATCAAAACGGAATTTTCATCAGCCATTTCCATTACCTCCTTTTCGTGGATTGTTACGGGATTGTAACATAAATCGGTGATTATGTCAACCGATTTGGAGAATATGGCAAAACTTACCAAATAGGAAATAAGACGGAGGGAAGTATGAAATTGTCAAGGAACGGATAAAGACAGGGGCCTTTGCCGTGGCAAAAGCCCCTGGACTCTATACTTATTTTTCAAACAGATAGTTTTTCACCAATTCTTGTAACAGTTCGTCCCGATCCAGCTTGCAGATCAAGCTTCGGGCGCCATTATAGTTGGTGATGTAGGTGGGATCTTCCGTTAGAAGATAGCCAACGATCTGATTGATGGGATTATAGCCCTTTTCATCCAAAGAGTCAAACACACTACGCAGGATCCGGCGCATATTTTCTTTTTCGTCACAGGGTACGGTAAATTTAATGGTATTATCCGTCATAGATAGATCCTCCTTGGTTGAATGTAACCATTATAACCGAAAATTCTTTCGGTGTAAAGCCCCTTAGATGGGAATTTTTTAGCGAAGAACAGCACCGCAGTGCTCCGCCAGGGCGGACAGCACCTTGCTCATAACCTGCTCAGAGTCTGCATCAGTCAAAGTGCGGTCATCAGCCCGCAGTTCCAGGGAGAAGGCCATGGACTTCTTGCCTTCGGGAACTCCGGTGCCGCGATAGATATCAAACAGCTTGACGCTGCGCAGCAGCTTGCCGGCGGAGGCAGTGATGGTTTCTTCAATTTGCGCCACGGTGATCGCCTCGTCGCAGAGCATGCTCAGGTCACGGGTAACACCGGGATACTTGGGCAGGGGGATATAGGTGGGCTCCGGTTTGCGCAGCTGGAACATCTTCGTGAAGTTCAGTTCTGCACAGTAAACTTCGCAGTCCATATCGTAGTTAGCGGCCACCAGAGGATGCACCTGGCCCATATAGCCCAACAGTTCACCATTGATGGAAACAGCAGCGCAGCGGCCGGGGTGATAGGAGGGATGATCCTTGACAGCGGTATAGGTAGCCTTCGGCAGACGCAGACCGGCCATGATGGCTTCCAATTCGCCCTTCAGACAGAAGAAATCCTCCTTTGCACCATAGCTGCCAAGCAGGAGCATCTTAGGCTCTTCCGGCAGGCTCTCGGTGGGCAGATAGATCTTTGCCAGCTCGTACAGCTTCACATTCTTATTGTGGTAAGCATAGTTGCGGGAAAGAATATCCAGCATGGAGGGCAGGGCCACAGTGCGCATAATGGAGGTATCCTCACCCAGGGGGTTTTGGATCTTCAAGGTGTTGCGCAGCGTGGAATCCTGGGGCAGCCGAATCTTGTCAAAGATAGTGGGGGAGACGAAGGAGTAGGTGATGATCTCGCTGAAGCCCAGGCTGCGGCACAGCTGACCGGCGATGTTTTCAGCGATCATAATGGGTGCATAGCCGCCCTGGGTGGAGGTGCGGAATGCAGTGGTGGGAATCTCATTATAGCCAAAGCTGCGGCCAACTTCCTCCGCAATATCTGCCATCTGAATCAGATCGGGGCGGAAAGAGGGAACCTGGATCATATTGTCATCTACGGAGATCTCCAGCAGATTCAGGTAACGAACCATTTCTTCTTTGGTGATGTTGGTGCCCAGCAGACGGTTGATTTTCTCAGGCTCCAGGGGGAGCTGGCGGGTTTCGGGAACATAATTCAGCACATCGATGATGCCGTCCAGCACTTCACCGCACTCCAGCAGCTCAACCAGCTCACAGGCACGTTGCACAGCGGGCACAGTCAGCATGGGATCCAGCTTCTTTTCGAACTTGCCGGAAGCTTCTGTACGCATACCCAGAGCCAGGGCGGTCTGACGAATGCAGGTGCCATCGAAGTTGGCGGACTCGAATACGACGGTAGTAGTATCGTCCATAATTTCGGAGTTTTCACCGCCCATGATACCTGCCAGGCCAATGGCCCGGTCGTCATCAGCGATCACCAGCATGCCAGGCTTCAGGTTGCGCTGTACACCATCCAAGGTGGTCAGAGTTTCGCCCTCCACAGCCTCACGGACAACGATTTTTCCGGAGGAAATGTAGCGGTAGTCAAACGCATGCATGGGCTGGCCGTACTCCAGCATCACATAGTTAGTGATGTCCACGATATTGTTGATGGGACGTACGCCATTGGCGCGCAGTCGCTGGCGCAGCCACTTGGGGGAAGGGCCGATCTTTACATTCTTCACCATACGGGAGGAGTAGCGGTTGCAGAGGTTCTCTGCCGGCACCTCCACATCCAGATGATCGAAGATGGAGCCAGCGTCACTGCCCTTGACAACGGGTTCGTGATGTCGCATGGTCATGCCAAAGGCAGCAGCAGACTCACGGGCCAAACCGATGAGGCTGTAGCAGTCGGGACGGTTGTTGGTGATCTCGAATTCCACAACGGTATCATCGTTGCCGATCACTTCGTTGATGTCCTGGCCGATATGGCACTCCTCTTCCAGAATGAAGATACCGTCTTCAATGGCGTAGGGAAAATCGTTCTTGGTCAGGCCCAGTTCCTCCAGGCCGCAGAGCATACCGTTGGACTTAACACCGCGCAGCTTGCCCTTGGTGATGTGTACACCGCCGGGGAGCCAGGAATTATGCTTCGCCACAGGCACCATGTCGCCCAATTTCACATTCTGGGCACCGGTAACGATCTGCACGGGCTCTTCCTCGCCCACGTCGATCTGGCAGACCCACAT
>JAEIGA010004222.1_pt1 | contig 22244 bp, 11 predicted proteins | sample 9270691 | NCBI WGS metagenome assembly JAEIGA01 (sample SAMN17057246, study PRJNA624740) | gut metagenome | biome: biome; isolation source: fecal sample | host: Bos grunniens | place: China: Xizang | collected 2019 | reverse complement strand
CCAGCAACGTTGTAGACAGGAGCGTCTTCGTCAGCAGCTGGAGCGATGTCTTCAATAGCTGTTGATGGGTCTGCACCGAGGTAGTAGAGCTTGAAGTTGTCGAATACACACCAGTGGCTGCCGATGAATGCAATGTTCTTGATACCGAATGTGAGAGAACCGCCTTCTTCAACCATCACTTCAATCTTGTTGATGTAAGCCTCTGGGTTCTTAGCGAAACGATGGGCTGATCCCTGTACAGAGTTTGGATAGTAGTAGATTTCACCAAAATCCTCAACAACCTGATCCCAAGGATGATTGTTCTTTGCGTCTTCTGCTGCATCAGCCTGATATACCCATGTTGGCTCCATTACGATGCTGCCGTCAGCGCCGAGCTCGTCAGCCTCTTTCCAGCCGCTGATGTACTGAGTCATCTGGTCTGTGAACATCTCAGAAGCGAGAGATACAACTGTTGTGTCGCGTTCGTTAGCATAGAAGAGCACGTTTGGATTCTCCCAGAATTCCATCTCTTCAACAGCATTGTAGTACCAGTTGTTGTATGCTGTAGTAGCATCGCCACCGTCGCGGTAGAAGATCTGTGCCTGAATCTGGTAGCAACCAGCAGGAAGCGAGTTGATAGTCTGGCTTACGTTGAAGTCGCAGTTCCAACGCTCTGCAATGTCCTGGATAGTGTCAACAGTGATTTCGCCGTCCCATCCCTTAGAACCTTCTTCGAACTTAGGATTAACGAGGAGTATGCTTACGTCAACTGGGTTAGTCTCAGAAGCCTTGTCAATGCCGAGAGAAGAGAGGAGAGCCTTGTTGTAAGGAGTTGCAAGTGCTGCCTTGAACTCGTCAATCTTAGCTGCGTTTGCATAGTTTCCAGTGAGGTAAGTGTTCTGCTCTGCGATAACAGTAGCGATAGCTGCATCGTTGATGAGTTCGCCCATGCCAGCGCGGTATGTGAGATAGTTTACGTATGCTGTGTAGTCTTTGCCAGAAGCGATAGCGTCAAGATAAGTGTCGTTTTCACCTTCGCCAAGACCGATAGCGTACATGAGAGCAACCTCAACGATAGTAGCCTCTGTGCTGCCTTCAACCTGTGCTGTAAGGAGGTTGTTGAAGTCGTCGATAGCCTTCCAGTTAGCGATAGCTGCATTAGCTGCAGAAACATAAGCGTTTGCTTCTGCGATAGTTGCTGTTGCATTCTGGTAAGCTTCCTGGCTGTCGATAGTTTCAGGGATGCTGTTCAGAAGAGCATTTACTGCTGCGATGTCACCAGCCCATGTGAGTGTAGCGGCATTGTCCTTAGCTGCCTGGAGAGCTGGAGCAATCAGTGAAGTGAAGTCTGGAGTTTCGCCGTAGTAGTAGAGCTGGAAACCTGTAGATGCATAGAATGCGTCTGAAGCTGTACCGATAGTAACCTTGCCGTCAGAAACATATACCATGTTGGTAGTCAGTTTCTCCCAAACGCCTGAACGCCATGATTCCTTGTTGCCACCCCACCATGGGTTACCCTTCATTGTGAGTGGAGCCTTTTCTTCAGCGTCAGCTGTCTTGATGTAAGCGTACTGCAAGTCAGAGATGTCAGCACCTGCGTTACACATGAGAGCAGACATAGCGTAGAATCCGTTTGGAAGACCTGTGATGATCTGGTAGAGGTGCTCTGGGTTGCCTGATGGCTCAGCTGTCCAACCTCCGATGGCAGGGTAGCTGTGCTGCATTGTTACGCCGATTGCGCCACCGCCGTGCCATGTAGTAGATTTGATGACCCACTGGCCTTCAACCTCATTCTGGCTGATTGTGAAGTTTTCACAGATAGGAATCCACTCTGAGCGGCCTTCTTCTGAAGTCTTAGCTTCGCTATAGCCCTGCTCCTGAATAGTAGCCCAAGTATTCTCTGGCTGAAGAGCTTCATCTACGCCTTCAATTGTTGGGAATACATAAGCATTTGCGTCTGCGCTCCAGATAGGAGTGTACTCATTGTCGCAGAAGAATGGCATGTTGATAGCAGAAGAGAAGTTGTAAGCACCGTTCACCTTTTCCTGAGTCATCAGGTAAGCGATGCGTGATGAAACGAGCTCGTTGTAAACATTTACAAATGTTTCGAATGTGTCTTCGTCGCCAATCTCATAGTTTACATCCACACAATTCTGAGCAGCAGTGATATTCTCACCGAAAGCAGCCTTGCCAGCATAGTCTGTAGAGTTGTAGAGCTGTTCCATAGTAGGAAGAACTGCAACAATCTGCTTGTAAGCTGTTTCTGCTGTTGAAGCGCCTTCGTAGAGAGCCTTGAGGATGTCTCTTGCAGCTTCGCAAGTTTCGATGTTGTCGATGCTCTCGATTTCACCATACTCGCTGTCGAATTCCATGATTGCGTCGCTGATGAGTGAGTACAGCATACCGCCGCTGTAAGATTCCTCGATGTCCTTAATCAAGTTGTAGTATTCTGTCACCTCTTCCTGAGCAGCCATCAGCTTAGCTACGTCGCCAGCTTCGCCCATGTAGTACATCTTGAAGTTAGTTACCATGAAGCAGTCAGCATCTTTAGCTTCAGTCTTGCTGACACCAATCTTCACGTAGCCGGGCTCGTCAATGTAGAAAGTAACAGTGTTGTACTTAGTACCCTTGCCGTCGTTGTAAGGACCATAATGACCTTCAGCGAAGTAAACCTTTGAACCATCGATAGAAGTTGGAGCCCAAACAGTACCATTCAGGTAGTTGCCGTCTGACATGTCCCAACCTGCAGCGAAGTTCTTGCTGCCGTCCTCATTCAGAGTGTAGTTCAAGTCTTCGAAGAGCTGTTGTTCAACGCCTGGGAAAAGACGTGGCATCAGAGGAGCCTTGAATGTACGGTCTGCAGTGAAAGAAGAATCTTCAAGGTTGTAAACACCTCCCTGAGCGTAAAGGATAGCATAGTCGTTCCAGTTTTCTGTTCCGAATGTTGCTGCGTCCTCAGCCCAAGAGTTACCGTGACGGTAGTAGCCCTGGCACTCTACCTTGTACATACCTGCTGGAAGTTCTACATACTGATAGAGTTCACAGTTTGTACCATTGTAAATCTCAACAAGACCTCCGGTTGTTGTAATGTTACCTCCGTCGCTTGTGAGAGTCCAGTAATCCATTGGGTTGCTTGTGAAGCCCAAGTTGCCCCAACCGATTTGATTAGAAATGTCATCTTCCACCTTCCATCCAGATGCGTCAGGCACCTGAGCGAAAGCAGAAATCACGCTCGCTAAAAGAAGCGATGATGCAAGTAATACTTTCTTCATAGTAACACAATTTAGTTTTAGATAAAAATAAAGATTGTTGATATCTGGTACAAAATTATATATACTATTATTATTGTACAATAGCGTTTTTCGAAGTTTGAAAAACTTGTTTAATTTTTGAAAGTAATTTAAGGAGCACATATACATCGATACAAAAAAACGAAAATTTATGTTACGACATTTAAAAAAGTAATTTTGATTTTTCGTTTTTCATAGTTTTAAAAATTGTAACTTTGCATCACAAACACAAACGAATACAAAAATTTTAAAATGAAAAAAAAGTATTATTTCCATGTTACATTTGTCCTGAAGAGTGTAACATCGCTTGTTTTTCTTTTTTCTGCGTGCATTTTTCATCTAAATGCGCAAGTGGCACGTTTGTACACAAGTGAAGATGGGCTGAAAACAAACTATTGCAACAGTGTAGATATTGATTCAAGGGGATTTGTATGGATTTCGGGCTTGAACACACTGGGGCTGTTTGACGGTGCGCATTTTCAATATTTGCCCACAACTACGACAGCAGACGGCCACCCTTTGTTTCAGTATGCTTATGGCGTGAAAGAGGTAGATGTGGAGAATTATGCTGTAGCCACCTCGCAGGGGCTGTATATCTTTGACGCACGCAACATGGACTTTCACCGTATTTATTTGCATGAGAGAGAGGACAGTGTGTATGGTTACGCCATCAATGCGATTACAGATTATCCGCAAAAAGATTGTCAGCTGATAACGACAGACGGATTTGGCACTTACGTTATCAACACACGCACAATGGAAGTAAATAGAGAGTTGTCGGACAGAATCAGCAGGGAAATCGACAATGCCTTTGTGTCAAGACCTATTGTTGACGGGAAGATGAGACTGTGGTTTACCACGACCAAAAAGGCGCTGATGTGTATTGACTTGAATGAGATTAAGAATTATACTTTCGATATCACGCCGGCTGCTCAAGCCATTCTTGACATCAGCACAGTGACGGATTTGCTTGAAACGGAAAAGGGAATCCTCATTGGAACGAACAATGGCTTGCTGATGTATAACGAAGAGGAGAATATGGTGCATGAATTCCCAATCATTTCCGGTCATTTGTGCGTCAGGTCTCTTCTGCGTACAACGGATGGACGCATTCTGATAGGTACTGACGGACGAGGTATCTGGGAATATGCCAACGGCGAAAATGGGATGACGCTTGTGCCGCTTTATGGAACGGCAGATGGATTTGACATCTCTTACGGGAAGGTGGCTGACATGGCGGAAGACTCAAAAGGGAATATTGTCGCATTCTTCTTGCAGAAAGGCCTGGTGATTATTCCTCCGCAGAACAACTGCTTCCACTATCATCCGATTTCTCCTAATGCAAACGGCCAGAATGCGACATGTGTAACGTCAATGATTATTGACGGGCAGAAAAACTATTGGGTGGCTACTGATGGCTGCGGTGTTTTCACTACCCAAGGCATGAGGCTTGCCTCTGCATACCCTGTCAATGAAGGGTTGCGCTCATTGCTTGTGCAAGACATTGAAATTGACAAGCATGGAACCATTTGGGCCGGTACGTTTGGTGGAGGCGTGCAGTACTTTGAGAATGGCAGATGGACTGGAGAATGGCTTTCGGATTTGAGTCAGGAACTAGTCATGGCTATGTTCTACGATAAGGAGACAGATCAAATTCTGGTCGGCACGAATGGTAATGGAGTGTACTGCATTGACATTGCCAAGAAGACCGTGAAAAAGATACGGTTCCCGTTCCCTTACAACAGCTGGGTGTGCAGCCTGCTCCTTGATTCGCAGCATACACTCTGGATTGCTACCAGCAGCGGATTATTCTATTATTCTGAAAAGGATGAAATTCATGAGGAAATCCAATTTGGCGACTACCGAATCTGCAATGCTTCTGCTATACAGGAAGATGGTGACAATATTCTTATTGCTTGTGACGAAGGACTCATCATATATAATAAGAAAACAAAAAAGAAGGAATTTCTTACGAGCGAGCAGAATCAATCCATTGAGTATATCCGTTCTGTCATGACGACAGAGCACCACATTTGGCTGGCCACTCGCTCCAATATTGTTTCCATTGACAAGGAGAATCGCGAGATACGGACATTTTCATCTTTCAACGGCTATAAGGTTGGCGAATTCCATCGCAATTCAGCTATTAAACCAGGAGAAGGCTACATCTTGTTTGGTGGAGACAATGGAATCATCTGTTTCACTCCTGAGCTTATCATAAGCCGTCAAACGGAGATAGGACATCTCTATTTTACCAGTTTCAGCACGCCACTGAATACAGAGAAGATGGATGCTCACATCTCTTATGCGAAAGAGATAAAGCTGGGTAGCGACAACAGTTCCTTCTCCATCGGCTTCTCTGCAGTTGAACTGAGCGACCCTGAGAGAATCCACTATGACTATATTCTGGAGGGACATGAGAGCATGTGGCACAAGGAAGCGCCATCACCCCATGCCAGCTACTCTTCTTTGCCTCCTGGCAACTATACGTTCCGTGTACGTGCCCACTTTGAGGACAATCCTACTCGATATACTGAAAACACCATTGAAATCCATGTCGCTGCACCTTGGTATGCGTCTGTATGGGCTTTCATTGTTTACGGACTCATTATTATCACAATCCTCTTTTTTATCCATCAACATATTCAGATACGCAAAAAAGAGAAAGAACAGCTGAGGCAATCAGCCGAGAAGAATCGTATGAAGGAGGCGAAATTGAGACTCTTTACGTCGATTACACACGAGTTGCGCTCACCGCTGACTATGATTGAGTCGCCATTGAAGCAGCTGATAGAAGAAGATAAGAATGCTGACCGCCGGTCGCTTTATACCGTCATGCTGCGCAACTGCAACCGTTTGCTTGACATCGTGAAGCAGATTACAGACATACGAAAGATTGACTCTGGTCAGTTTAAACTGAGGTTTGAAGAACAGAACTATGTACCTTATAGCAATCATGTATTTGAACAATTTAAGGGCATCGCTACTGTCAAGGGCATCAGTTTCATTGTTGAGCATAGCGAAGAGGAAGTTCCGCTGATGATAGATACCGTTCATTTTGAAAAAATCATCACGAATATTCTTTCTAACGCCTTCAAATTTACGCCTCAGGAGGGCAAGGTGATAGCAAGGAGCGGTATCGTGGGAGATAAAGCGGAACTGCGCTTCTACAACAGCGGTTCGCACATTAACGAAAAAGACTTAGGCCATCTTTGGGAGCGTTTTTATCAGGGAGATGCTGGAAGCGACTCTTCGGGCTCTGGCATTGGGCTTAACCTGGTGTATGAACTGGTGAAAATGCACCATGGCAGCATCAATGTCAAGAACATCGAGCCTGACGGCGTAGAGTTCACGCTTTGCTTCCCGCTGCTCAGCGTTCAGTCTCAAACCGAGGAAGACACAGGCACGGGCGAGATTACGGTAATGCTGGTGGATGACGACACGGAGATGTCTGCCTATCTAACTTCACAGCTGAAGAAAGACTATAAGATAATGACAGCATTCTCGGGCAATAGCGCATGGAAGAAAATTCTTCTTCAGCGTCCTGATGTGGTGGTAACCGACTACCGTATGCCTGATGGAAATGGAATGGAGTTGTGCCAGCTCATAAAGAACCATCCAGAGACTGACAGCATGCCTGTCATCATGCTGACGGGCGAGGGTGATGAAACGCTGCAACTGCACAGTCTCAACATTCAAGTGGACCATTATCTGGAAAAGCCTGTTAATGTGACGATACTCCGTTCTGCTATCAGTCAGGTGCTTCGTACCCGAGAGAAGATGCTCAATAAAATATATCGCACAGAGATGGGAAAGGAAACGCCTAAGCCTGTGATAGAGAGTGCAGAAGAAAAACTTTATAACCGTATCAATGAAACGCTGATTAGCCATATTGAAGATTCTGGCTTCTCTGTTCTGCAGCTCAGCGAAGAGGTGGGCATCAGCCGTGTGCATCTGAACCGAAAAATGAAAATACGCTACGGCATGTCGCCAACTGCTTTCATCAAGACTTTCCGACTGAAACAGGCAGCCTACTTGCTGGTTAATAATAATGTAAGCATTAGCGAAGTGGTTTACAAGGTCGGATTTTCCAGCCACTCATACTTTACCACAGCATTCCGCGAGTACTTTGGCATGTCGCCTAAGGAGTTTGTTGCTTACTATTCTGACGAAGAGAACAGAATCCAGCTGCAGAAGTTGCTGGAATGATGCTGCTGAAAGAGGGTAAAATGAAGGGCGGAATCATGTCAAAGTTTAACATTGATTCCGCCCTTCATTTATCATAGAGGCTGTGCTCTTATTTCAAGTGTCTTGAATGATGCTGATTCTCATCGAAAACCTTAAATTCATAACCCTCCTTTTGCAACCACTCAATGCTACGTGGCAGAGCTGTCTTGAGTTTGTCGATGCTACGCAAGGAATCGTGGAAGGTAATGATAGAACCATTGCGTACATAGTTCTTCACATTGTTGAAGACATCATCTGCCGTCAGATGCTTGGAGTAGTCGCGAGTGACCAAATCCCACATGATAATCGTGTAGTGGCGGCGAATGTTGATATACTGCGAGTTTTTCATCCATCCTCGTGGTGGACGGAACAGGTTGGAGTGAATGAGTTTGTCGGCTTTGTTAGCATTACGCAGAAAGTGACCGCTTGACACCGTAAATCCGCCCACATGATTGAAGGTGTGATTGCCCAGTCGGTGTCCGTGAGAACGTATCAGTTCCAGCAGTTCCGGATACTTCCTCACATTGTCGCCAACCATGAAGAAGGTGGCTTTCACGCCATAGCGGTCAAGCGTCTCTATCAGCCAAGGGGTCGATTCAGGTATGGGTCCATCGTCAAAGGTCAGATAGACTGCCTTTTTCGTCGGATCCATTCTCCATATCGCGCTTGGATAAAGCCAGCGCAGCCATTTGCTGGGTTGCTCTATAATCATTGTTCAGAAAGAAAAAGCCCCTTCTCTCTCAGAGAGGGAAGGGGGCAATTGTCTATTATCGAAGTTGAATTCCTGCATTGTCACACTTTGTGACGAATGCGCTGTACAACAGTTGAAGCTCGTCTTCAAGTTCCTTTGCCTTTTGGGCATAGTCAGCCTTTTTAGCGGCATTGGATGCGCCAAGCTTGCTGAAGATATCCTGAATGTTGGCAAGAACATAGACATCCTGATTACATTCTCGTACACTGTTGGCAAAATGTACGTTGTTCAGTGTCAAATACCATGCTGCATATTCTTTTGACTTTTGTTCTAGCTGCTCGAGGATAGGCACCGCCTTCTCCACTTGGCCACACGCGATGTAAGCTTCTGCAATGTCGAGCGAAGAACTATTTACATCATGAGGGACATTGTAGGAAGGAATCTCTGCTTCACACTTGTCGAGCGCCTTCAGCGCCAAATCATCCTTACCCTCTTTCAGCAAGTTGGTGATGAGGTTGGCAAACCAGCGGCGGTGAGTGAAGCACATGCGCATGGTGGTTTCATCGATATAGAGACCTGGCTGCTTCAGGTTGCCATACTGGTATCTGTTCATCATGTTGTCATACATCTTCTCCGTGTCGCACACTGTGTTTAATGGACTGTTGCTGTCAAATGTGAATGGAGTGATGCGCCATGCAATACCTTCCTGCATGAAATGGCGGTACAGATGTCCGTAGTTGTTGTGGCCAACAGTCGTTGACATGTAGAGAGGGCGGGAGAAGTTTGTCTGTCCAATGAGTTCCAGCATTGCAAGGAAACTCTTGGAGATACGACTTCTGTCTGACAGACTGATAATCATCTTGTCGGGGATGCTGTCGCCTGGAATCCTCATGCCTGAGCGCCTAACTGCTTCTTTGTCTACGTTGATGTAAAGTGTATCGCTTGGCAAACCTGATGGCAAGCTGACGAGCAGCTCCTTGTCTGATTCTGACAGGCCTTCGTAGTCTTTCAATACAAAACGCTTGATGGCAGTCGTAAGTTCAAAAGGCTCTCCTCCCCACGCGCGTTGTGTCAATGCTGGGTCCTGTTTCATGACTTGCAGAACCAGTTCTTTTAATGGGATGTTCAATCCTTTTATTATGGGATTGACTTCTGTCATTTCATGTTTGCCTTGAGTGTACTGGTAGCGTTTCCAAGAAATAGGCAGCGGGCTTGACTGGCCTTCGCCGGAGTAAGCTGGACGCTTCATCTGGTCAATGTACCAGTCTGTCTGCAGATAAGATAAGTTGCAGACTCTTACATCGGTACGCATTCCTTCTGTATCTTCGTTATACCAAAGCGGGAAGGTGTCGTTGTCACCATTAGTGAAGATAACGCCATCATGAGGCACTGTCTCAAGGTAATTCATACCAAAATCGCGACAAACGAAGCGACCTGTACGGTCGTGGTCGTCCCATGTCTGGCTGACCATCTGCAATGGTACGGCAACAGCTGGTACGAGTCCGACGCATCCGGCAATGACGCCCGCCATTCGCTTCTCCATCTTCTTGCCCAACCAGTTGCCCAGCAGTTCATAGATGGCTGCAATGCCCAAGCCGCACCAAATTGCAAAGGCATAGAATGAGCCCGCATAAGCATAGTCACGTTCGCGTGGCTGTCCTGGTGTCTGATTCAAGTAGATGACAATCGCGATACCTGTCATGAAGAACAGGAAGAATACCACCCAGAACTGCTGAATGCCTTTCTTGTCGCGGAATGCCTGCCAGAAGAAACCGAGCAGACCGAGTATGAGCGGGAGGCAATAGAATACATTGTGCCCCTTATTGTTTTGAAGTTCGGATGGAAGCAAATCCTGATCGCCGAGTCGTGCATTGTCGATAATGGGGAAGCCTGACAGCCAGTTGCCGTGCTGCAGTTCTCCATTACCTTGCATATCGTTCTGGCGACCTGCGAAGTTCCACATGAAATAGCGCCAGTACATCCAGTTCATCTGGTAAGAGAGAAAGAAACGGATGTTGTCAGCATAGCTTGGAATCTCCACTGTGTGCGATTCGCGGCCAGGTATCTTATATTCCACAGATTTGTAGGTGACATTGCCCAACCATGACTCATAAGCTTTGGCATGGTCTTCGCTATAGATGCGAGGGAAGAGCATGCATTGGTTGGAAGCATATTTCAAGGAGAACTTGTCACGAATCTTTACATATTCATCCTTTTCTTCTGGATTCTCCTTGTCTTTGCGCTGATAGACAGGAGCACCTAATTCGGTCTGGTATATCAATTCTCCCATGCCTGTTTCCTTCAGTTCTGGTTCAGACTTGTAGGTTGGACCAAAGAAGAGAGGACGGTCTCCGTACTGTTCGCGGCCAAGATACTCGCCTAGCGTGAAGACATCTTCAGGAGAGTTCTGGTCCATTGGAGGGTTGGCAGTAGAACGGATGACGATAACGGCATAAGAGCTGTAGCCAATGGTCATAACCGTCATGCAAAGAATAACGGTATTGAGAATGCGTGGAGTAGCTTTCTTGCTGAAGAAAAGGAAGCATCCAATGGCCGCAAGCACGATGATGCCTATTATGACAGCGGTGGCTCCATGTCCGTAGAACGGAATGCCGAGCAGAGCTGTACAAGCCAAGAATGAAATGTACATTCTCTTGGTGCTCTTCACTTTCGTAGTCTCCCACAATGCCCAGATGAGCACTGCTGCAAGCAAAGCCAAATAGATGTAAAGTCCTATATTATAAGAAATTCCCAACGTATTGACGAACAGCAGTTCAAACCATCCGCCTATCTTCACGATACCTGGCACAATACCATAAAGCACTGCTGCTACAATGATGACTGAAACACCCAGCACCATAAGCGAGCCCTTGCCTGTAGGATTCTTGCTCTTTTTGTAGTAGTAAACCAGCACGATAGCAGGAATACAGAGAAGGTTCAAGAGGTGTACGCCGATGGAAAGCCCCACCAAATAGGCGATGAAGACGAGCCAACGGTCAGAGTGTGGTGCATCAGCGTTTTCTTCCCACTTGAGAATAAGCCAGAACACCAATGCTGTGAAGAAACTAGAGAATGCATACACTTCTCCTTCAACAGCCGAAAACCAGAAGGTATCTGACCAAGTGTAGATGAGTGCACCTGCAATACCACTGCCTATCACAGCGAGTATCTGACCTACGGAAGGCTCTTCTTTCTTCTTGAAAAGCAAGTTTTTAGCTAGATGCGTAATGCTCCAGAACAGGAACAGGATACATCCTGCGCTGAGCAACGCATTCATAATGTTTATCATTTGGGCAATCTGGCTCGCATCGTTAGCCAAGAGCGAGAAGAAATTGCCAACGAGCATAAAGAATGGTGCACCAGGTGGATGACCTACCTCCAATTTGGCTGCTGTGGTGATGAACTCAGGGCAATCCCAAAAGCTTGCCGTCGGTTCTATGGTAGAGCAGTAGGTGAATGCTGCAATGGCGAACACAACCCAACCGACTACGTTATTGATAATGTGATACTTTTTCATGTGTGAGTTTTAAGTTTTTGAGCTTGCAAGTCCTTAGATTTGTAAGTTTAAAGCTGTTCGGATGGCTAACCTAAAAATCTAAAAATCTATGATGTTACTCAATTCCAAGAAGTTCTACGGTGAAGATAAGTGCAGAATAAGGCTTGATTTCGCCACCAGTGTCTCTATCGCCGTATGCCAGCTGATAAGGGATGTAAAGTTCCCACTTTGAGCCAACAGGCATCATCAGAAGTGCCTCTGTCCAACCGCTAATCACTTGATTTACACCAAAAGCAATGGGTTCGCCACGCTCGTAGCTGCTATCGAACACTGTACCGTCGATGAGTTTGCCTTCATAGTTTACTTTTGCTTTCTGCGTTCTGGTAGGCTTCTCGCCAGTTCCCTGTGTGATAATCTTGTACTGCAAGCCGCTAGCTGTAGTTACAACACCTGGCTTAGTCTTGTTTTCTTCAAGGAATTTTTCGCCAGCCTCTCGGTTGCCGCTGTAGAGTTTTTCCATGTTGGCAGCCTGACGTGCCGTCATTTTTTCCTGAAAAAGTTGGCTTGCAGCGTCTGTAGGCATTTTCTCCTGACCAAGCAAAGCAGCAACAAGACCGCTCGCAACAATGGATGGGTCAATGCTCATGCCTTCGTCTGCTGCATAATAGTCCTTAGAGAATGACTGTACCATGCCGAGAATCTGTCCACCCACTTGACTGCCGGCATTATAGGCAGATTGCTCCTTGTCGTTAGGATCTATCTTTACACGAGCCAAGATGCCTTCAGCAAATTTAGGCAAAAGTTGCTCGTCAACATTAAACTGCTGTAAAGCATACTGTTGTAATCCGTTTGACTGCATCACGCCAAAGATGTAAGCCAGCGAGTCGCCGCTATTCTGCATAGCGGGCTTCTCTATGTTTAATGCGGGCTTTCCAGACTTCTGTGCCTCGATGAATGACGCAAGCTCTTCTTTCTGCTTAGCTTTGAAAGCCTTCAAGTCGGCAGCATCTTGCGCCTTCTTCGCTTTGATAACGGCCTTGATGGAATCTTTTGCCTCTGTCTGTGCGAAAACAGCGCTTGCCATGGCAAACGCTGTTATTGTCAACATAAGTATCTTCTTCATCTTCAATGGTCAAATTATTTCAGAACCTCGACAGTGAAGATGAGCGTAGAGAATGGCTTAATCTGACCCATATTCTGAGAACCATAGCCAAGTTCCTGAGGAATAGTAATTTCCCACTTTGAACCTGCAGGCATGAGTTTGAGCGCCTCAACCCAACCTTCGATAACGCGTGGCTGAGCCATATCTACAGAGAATGGTTGGTTGCGCTCGTAGCTGCTGTCGAACACTGTGCCGTCGATGAGCTTACCTTCGTAGTTAACCTGAACTGTAGAAGTGTCTGTTGGAAGAGCACCGTCGCCAGCAACAAGCACTTTGTACTGCAAACCGCTTGCTGTTGTCTGCACACCTTCCTTAGCCTTGTTCTCTTCCAAATATTTCTCACCTGCAGCCTTATTGTCGCCATACTGCTTCTCAAGGTTAGCCTCGCGAATTGGCTCCAGCTGTGAGTTGAACTTCTCGTAAGCCTCGTCAGCAGTCATGCCTGCTGTGCCCTTCAAACCTGCAACAAGACCAGAGAGAAGGCTCTTCACATTTACGCTCTGAGTAGAATCTTCTGCAAAAACTTCCTGAGTGAGACCCTTTGCCATCTGCTGTACCTGACCGCCTACTTCAAGACCCTTCATGTAAGCATTTTTCTTAGCATCTACTTCGTTTACAGAACCTTCCTTCACACCCTTGATGAACTCATCTATATAGGCAGAGTCAACGCCGAGCTGCATAGTCATGTACTGCTTCAAACCGTCTGCCTGAGCTACACCAAGATTGTAAGCAAGTGTGTCAACTCCATCCTTGAGGTTAGCATTTGTGCCACCATCGCAAGATACCATAGTCATGGCAGTCATTGCAACAGCTGCTGCCATCATTGAAATTTTCTTCATTGTATTATTTGTTTTAAGTTAATATTTTTCTGTCTTTATCCACACACTCCACATTGCAACCGCTTTGGCGAAAACGATCGCTGCCGTGCATGATTTTGTGCAAAGATAGGTTTTATTTTGCTGATTTTCTGCCCTCAACTCCTAAAAAATGTGTTTTTTAAGTTTTTTTTTGCAATATTTCGACATTTTAGGTGTATATAAGAGTGGAAAGCAACAAAAAGACGGCCCTTTTGCAAGATTCCCGTAATATGAAAAATCAGAAAGAAGCAGACGAACTCATTGAAGGATTACGCAAGCAGCAGCGACAAGCGCAGCAGCGTATGCTCCTGATGTACGGCAAGATGGTTTTCTGTCAAGTGGCGAGAATCGTGACGTGCCAGGAAGACGCCGAGGAGGTGTTCCAAGATGTGTTTGTCAAGGCTTTTGACAACATCAAGACATACGACAGCCGGCTGGCATCACTCTCGACGTGGCTGAAATGCATTGCCTACAACGAGTCGCTGAACTTTATACGAAAATCCACCCTTCCCATCATCTATGTAGATGACCGAGATGTAGACCTTGAAATCATTCAAGATGAAACACTTGCACAAGTTTTCCAACAACACGACGAAGCGACCGTGCAGCGACTGGAAAAAGCGATAGAATTCCTCTTGCCTCACGAACAGGCACTCATCAATATGTTCTACTACGATGATATGAATATGAAGGACATAGCTTATGTGACTTCAACCAACATCAGCACCATTGGTTCGCAGCTGACCAGAACGAGAAAGAAACTTTACAAAATTATCAAATCCATGCCGTAATGAAAGATAAAGACCTACAATCTTTGCGAAAGCAGGATGTCAACTTACGCGAAGCCATCGCCCGACGCGAACAGCATTGCCCGCAGATGCCTACAGGACTGAACGACAGGCTAATGGAACGTGTGAGCCGCAAGCCTCAAAACAAGCATCGCTACTTACCGTGGATAGCTGCTACCGCAGCCTGTCTTGTGGGAACAGTCGTTATCATTCGCTTCCTGCAAAACAATGGGAATAGCGTTGTTCCCGACGAACTTTCTCTAATGGCACAGATTGAACAGCCCATGAAAGAAAGTGTAAAAAAAGGACCTGATGAACAAACTGACTCTGTGGAAGAAAAGGAGCATATATTGGCGAAGAATACAATGCCCGCAGAAAAAAAAGAAATGAAGCCATTGCAAAAAAAAGAAAAATCGTCCAACAGTGAATCGAAAGAAACACAGGAGATTACACCTTCAACAATATCGCATGAGGAAGTTCGTGAAAACGAAACACATTTGGAAAATGCTCTAGGACAGCACGTTGTCTATGCTTCCAAAGAAGCACAAGAAGACACAACTTATCAGCCACCACGCCTTATGGATGAATTTATCGCCAAATTGGCTGCCTACCATCAGATAGATCCGATTGAAATGGAGTGTTTTGCTCCTGTCGATAGCAATACAGAAAGATCTCTGTATATTTTCCCTGACAATGAGCAGGTGAATCTCTTTGGCAAACTGCTGCAAGTGGCATGCTGGTATGACAATAAAACGCCAGGATACCAGTTCTATTTCTCTCATCTCCAGTTCATTTTTGAACTTGATGATGAAAAGGAAGGGCTGAAATATCTGTGGACGGCAGAAAGAACAGACAACGGCATCTTGCTCTATAGCATGCATTCGCCAGTCGGAACGCCTGCTTCCACCGCTTGCTACCAAGAATTTAAACAAAGATATGTTACAAAATCAATAAGAAGTATTTATCACCAACTTTAACAAACTAAACGTATGAAAACTCACAAAATCGTAACGCTTTGCCTCTTGACAATGGGCTGCGTAACCATGCAGGCACAAAATGCTCCTGTTCGACTTATCAACAGTCAGTTAGGGCAAGCCGAGACACCTCAAGATGGTACAGCAATCCTTGCTGAAAGCCGCTTTATTTTTCTGGACACACCGGAAACGGTTGTAGATGAAGAGACTAAGGTAAAAACTGTAAAATTGAGGCAAAATGAAAATTGGCCAACAGATGACAAAATCCATTGGGTGAAAAATGTGAAAACTATCGATAGTTCAGAGCAGCTTAATCGATTATTAAGCGACAAACTTGTGGGTGATAAAAGCATCATCATATATTGGGCACTGAAGGAAGAGGCTGACCGAAGCGTTCTGCACTGCTACTTCCGCATGCCTGCCGATGCTGTGACCAATTTGTGGCTGGCATCTGAAGAAACATGTATCGTTGATTTAGAAACAGGTGTTCAGTATCGCGCTCAAAAGGGCAATCCAGATTACTGGAAAAAGTACTTTGGTGTAAAAGCTCCTGCTGGCACTATTCTCGACTTTCCCATCTATTTCCCTAAACTGCCAAAGTCTGTCAAGCATATTGCCATTTATGGTGTGCCACTTTGGCATTTAAGAGGCACTAAGGTTGGCATCGATAGAAATAAAAAAGTTGCTTTCTCTTTTGGAGTACCTAAAGATTATGATGATGCGCCTCAAATTTCTGCTCCACGCTTGGTGAAAGCAGAAGGTGAGTATGTGAAAAACGATGGGCACACATGGGCCGTTTACACAGACGCTCATTTGATTAAGCCTTTGCCAGATAACTATATGGCTCTTTGGCGCACACCAGAAACCACCTATCTGGCCGTGTCAAGAGAACAGAACTGGATGCGCGAATATTTTGGCTTCCAGTCAGACAATTTCCTTATTGACGAGCGGGGCAGGCAATATAAAATTAAAGGCGTGCAAGGATTGCCTCTGGAACATATCTTCTGGATGGAAGGGTACTCTGGCGATTGCATTGCGTTTGTGCTTGAGTTTGAACCGATTCCACTTGACATCACCACCATCTCTCTGATAGAACCAGAAGGAAGGCCCTTTGACTCGTGGGGTGCTGACTGGAGCGGAAAGACTTTTTTGAACATGAATATCGCAGACCTGCGAAAGAATCAGCAGAATTTCAAGCCGCTGAAAAGAGTGATTGTGGAATAGGAACTGACGGAATGCATCGAAAAAGAAAAGGTCTATTGCCACTAAAATGATACACACTGCATGACAAATAATAACGTGAATTTGTCGAATTGACGTAAAATAGTAATTGAAAGATTAGTTTAGACCGGTCAAGCCACGTTGGAACTGTGAAGTCCCGACGTGGCTTTTATTTAACGTGAGTTCGATGTAAGAATATTTTGTTTTTATTTGAAGCTATAGGAAAGTTATTGAACTCGTGTTTTTTTTACCTTTGGACAGACACCTGTTCGATGCCTCATGTTGTACCTCAAAAGGGGTGAGACTCTCACCTATGGTACACGTGAGAGTCTCACCTATGGTATAGGTAAGAGTCTCACCCCTTTTGAGGTTGTAAGCGGAGCTGAAAATAGAATGAATTTTGAGGATATCCGAAAGAGATAGAGATTGTTGTGAGTCTGGGGTTCTTCAGCCTTTAGTCAGACGTTAAAGATTACGCAACTTCTTATATCGAACTCGCGTTATTTACCTTTTTGTGTCATTTTTTAGAACTGATTGGCAAGCCTCATTCTAATTCATTCTTGCAATAGGCTTGTTCTTTTGCAGGTAGTCATTCGCTAAAAAAGGAAGCGGCAATTCCACTGGAATCACCGCTCTTTTATTTGTTTAAATAACTCTTGTTTCTTCTCTCTCTTCCGTGAACTCAAGTGCCGAATTGCACTGAGTTTTTACGGAATGTTTTGCTAATTTCAATCTTGAATTATTTGAAGATTGAAACGTTGCTGATAATCACTGATACAGCGACAACCGCAACTGCGATTACTGTAATCATTTCCATAAAACAATCCCTTTTCCTAAAATTAATAATTACTGATTCAAACTTTAACTAAACCAACTTATTAACCTAACCTAAAACCTTTAAGCAATCTTGCTTGCCCTGCTTCTGCTGAGCAGCTGCTGCTCTTATATGTTGCTTTTTACCTTATTTTCTAAAAATTGGAGGAGGGCCTCTCACGAGGACCTAACTCCCTAATAACAATCTTTTACTAACCTAAATCTAATACCTTTACCAAAACCTATATGATAGAATAACTAACTTTCTTTTTACCTATTGTCTCAGGATGCTTGTTGAGTGCTCGCCTGCAACTTAACTTGCTTTTCCTTCGTTGACGATGCAAAGTTATGGGGTTTTGAAAATTTAACCAATATTTTTTTTCTTTTTTCACTATTTTTTGCCGTTTTATTGATGTATATCAACATTTGTGTACGCACACATAATAAAAACAACCTGTTTTGTGTGCGCACACAGCCCCATTTTCTTGTTCGTGGACAAAACACGTTGGCGAGTGACGAGAAAGTGTTTTCTACATATATTTATGTAAAGATGAATGAACTATTTCAGACCTCATGAAACAAGGGTAGGCAAAAAAAGAAAGCAGAAAACAAACATTTTCCCAAAAAGACTTGGGTGTTTGAGAAAATAAAGGTATTTTTGCACTTACATCTTATTCAGCATACTATAAATAACTCAATTAATAACTTAAATTTTCAACATTCTTATGTGGTTATGTAACTCTTCAATCGGAAGAAAGGTGATCATGTCTGTCTCAGGCTTGGCGCTGATTCTCTTCCTGACGTTTCATGGATGCATGAACGTAGTGGCACTCTTCAGTGCAGAGGCGTACAACCAGATTTGTGAATTGCTTGGTTCTAACTGGTATGCAATTGTTGCTACATGCGCACTTGCAGGTCTCATGGCTATTCACATTCTTTACGCCTTCATTCTCACAATTCAGAACAAAAAGGCTCGTGGCAACAACAAGTATGCCATCACAGAAAAGCCTAAGATGGTAGAATGGGCAAGCCAGAATATGCTCGTTCTCGGCATCATCGTTGTTCTGGGTCTCTGTCTTCACATCAAGGACTTCTGGTACAACATGATGTGGGCTGAAATCATTGGTGCTGAAGGCCAGTTCTCTCCAACTGACGGTTTCGGATGGATTAAGTACACATTCTCAAATCCTGTATTTGTAGTGCTTTATCTCATCTGGATTGTTGCCATCTGGTTCCACCTCACTCACGGCTTCTGGTCTGCACTTCAGACACTTGGCTGGAGCGGACACACATGGTTCTGCCGCTGGAAGTACATTGGCTACATCTGGTCAACTGCAGTAATGGCTCTCTTTGCCATCGTAGCTATCGCATTTGCTGTATGCCCAGACTGCCTCGGCTGCTGCGACGGCAAGGTTCTTCCTTTCGAGATGTGAAATTAGTTAAAGTGAAAAGTGAAAAGTAAAAAAGTGAAAAAATCCAAGCTTCCGATTTCCACTTGTTCTGCTTGACACTCTTCACCATTTAATCAAAAGAAAAAAAATAACAACAGTGAAAAGAAAGTGTTGGTCTTATAGTAACTTTGATCTTTCACTTTTTTGCTTTTCACTTTTCACTCAATTAGAATTATGGCTATCAATATCGATTCAAAGATACCTGAGGGACCAGTTGCTGAGAAGTGGTCAAACTACAAGGCACACCAGCGTCTGGTGAACCCAAAGAATAAGCTGAAGCTCGATGTCATCGTCGTTGGTACGGGTCTGGCTGGTGCTTCAGCTGCTGCATCTCTTGGCGAGATGGGCTTCAATGTGCTCAACTTCTGTATTCAGGACTCTCCACGCCGTGCACACTCTATCGCTGCACAGGGTGGTATAAACGCAGCCAAGAACTACCAGAACGACGGTGACTCTATCTACCGTCTGTTCTACGACACAGTGAAGGGTGGCGACTACCGCGCTCGCGAGGCAAACGTGTATCGTCTGGCAGAAGTGGCTAACTCAATCATCGACCAGTGCGTGGCTCAGGGCGTTCCTTTCGCTCGTGAGTATGGCGGCACATTGGCAAACCGCTCTTTCGGTGGCGCTCAGGTGTCTCGAACTTTCTACGCAAAAGGCCAGACAGGCCAGCAGCTCCTCCTCGGTGCTTACTCTGCACTCTCTGCACAGGTGAACGCTGGCAAGGTGAAGCTCTACACTCGTTACGAGATGCTCGACGTCGTGATTATCGACGGCAAGGCTCGCGGTATCATTGCCAAGAACCTCGTCACTGGTAAGCTCGAGCGTTTCTCTGCTAATGCAGTCGTTATTGCAACAGGAGGTTACGGTAACACGTACTTCCTTTCTACAAACGCTATGGGATGTAACGTAACTGCTGCCATGTCTTGCTACCGCAAGGGCGCTTACTTCGCAAACCCATGTTATGTACAGATTCACCCTACTTGTATACCTGTTCACGGCGACAAGCAGTCTAAACTTACGCTGATGTCTGAGTCTCTGCGTAACGACGGTCGCATCTGGGTACCAAAGAAGCTTGAAGATGCAAAGGCTCTCCAGGCAGGCACAAAGGAAGGCTGGGAGATTCCAGAGGAAGACCGCGACTACTACCTGGAGCGTCGCTATCCAGCATTCGGCAACCTCGTTCCTCGTGACGTGGCTTCACGTGCTGCAAAGGAGCGTTGCGACAAGGGCTTTGGCGTGAACAATACAGGTCTCGCTGTGTTCCTTGACTTCTCTGAGTCTATCCAGCGTCTCGGCATCGACGTTATTCGCCAGCGTTATGGCAACCTCTTCGACATGTACGAGGAAATCACAGACGTGAACCCAGGCAAGAAGCGCGCTACAGTCAATGGCAACGATTATTACAACCCAATGATGATATTCCCTGCTATCCACTACACTATGGGTGGTATTTGGGTTGACTACGAACTCCAAACTTCTATTCCTGGACTCTTCGCCATTGGTGAATGTAACTTCTCTGACCACGGAGCTAATCGCCTCGGCGCATCTGCCCTCATGCAGGGTCTGGCTGACGGTTACTTCGTACTTCCTTACACCATCCAGAACTACCTCGCAGATCAGGCTATCTGGCCACGCATCTCTACTGACGCTCCTGAATTTGCAGAAGTCGAGAAGGCAACAGAAGAGCGCATTCAGAAGCTCATGAACATCAAGGGTAAGCGCTCTGTTGACTCTATCCATAAGGAACTCGGCCATATCTGCTGGGAGTACATCGGCATGGGTCGTACCAAAGAAGGTCTTGAGAAGGGAATCAAGCTCCTCGACGAGCTCCGCAAGGAATTCGACACAAACCTCTTCATTCCAGGAGAGCGCGACGGTCTTAATATAGAGCTCGACAAGGCAATCCATCTCGATGACTTCATCACAATGGGTAAGCTCATTGCTTACGATGCCCTCTCTCGCGAAGAATCTTGTGGTGGCCACTTCCGTGAAGAGCACCAGACAGAAGAAGGCGAAGCTAAGCGCGACGACCAGAACTTCTTCTACGTAGGTTGCTGGAAGTACGAAGGTACAGAAAGCATTGCGCCAACGCTCATCAAGGAACCACTCGAGTATGAGGCTATTAAGGTACAAACACGTAACTACAAGAACTAATCACCATGGCAGAGAAAGTTTTGAAACAATTCACAGTAAAATACTGGAAGCAGAACGGTCCAAAGGACACTAATGCTCATTTTGAAGAGAAGGTAATGAAGGACATCCCTGGTGATACTTCGTTCCTCGAAATGCTCGACATCCTCAACGAGCAGTTGATTGAGGAAGGCAAGGAACCTTTCGTGTTTGACCACGACTGCCGCGAAGGTATTTGCGGTATGTGTTCGCTCTACATCAACGGCACGCCACACGGCAAGACTGAACGTGGAGCAACTACTTGCCAGCTCTATATGCGTAAGTTCAACGAAGGTGATGTCATCACAATCGAACCTTGGCGTTCAGCAGGTTTCCCTGTTATCAAGGACTGCATGGTTGACCGTACAGCATTCGACAAGATTATCCAAGCAGGTGGCTATACCACCGTTCGTACTGGTGCGCCACAGGATGCCAACGCTATCCTCATTTCAAAGGAAGATGCTGACGAGGCAATGGACTGCGCTTCTTGCATCGGTTGCGGCGCTTGTGTTGCAGCTTGCAAGAATGGTTCAGCAATGCTCTTCGTGTCATCAAAGGTGTCACAGCTTGCTCTCCTTCCACAGGGCCGCATAGAAGCAGCTCGCCGTGCTAAGGCAATGGTTGCCAAGATGGACGAACTCGGCTTTGGTAACTGCACTAACACTCGTGCTTGCGAGGCTGTATGTCCAAAGTGTGAGACCATCGCCAACATCGCTCGCCTCAACCGCGAGTTCATCAAGGCAAAGTTGGCTGACTAATACACATTATTTATATATGGAAAAAAGGCCGCAGTTTTTTCTGCGACCTTTTTTTGTTAATTCCAAAAACAACACATATATTTGTAAGGTGAAACTTATTGATTCACTAATAGATCATGAACAAAATACTTGAAAATAATTATTATAATATAACACGAATTCGACGTAAAAGAGGTCGCAAATCAACTTGAAAAAAGATAAAAATTCATGACTAATTGACTACACCAAACTTTATTTCCGTCAGACCCACGTTAAATTAGCATATGCCGTACCCCTCGGGTCCACCATGGTGGACCCGAGGGGTACGGCATATCGTAGCCGAGGGGTACGATACAAATTTGCAATATAAGAATGGGCTGCATCTT
>JAEIGA010004221.1_pt1 | contig 22252 bp, 20 predicted proteins | sample 9270691 | NCBI WGS metagenome assembly JAEIGA01 (sample SAMN17057246, study PRJNA624740) | gut metagenome | biome: biome; isolation source: fecal sample | host: Bos grunniens | place: China: Xizang | collected 2019 | reverse complement strand
TTATATCTTTTGGTGATACAATTGTTGCCATACCAATCGATTCCATTAAACCAACAAATGATTCTTTATTGACTTTTGCAACAATCTTCTTAACATTTTGTTTATAAGCATACATTGAAATAATAATGTTTTCTTCATCTTGACCAGTTAATGAAATAACAACGTCACTATCTGATAAACCTTCTTCACTTAATATATCATGACTAGTACCATCACCATGAATGATTGTTGCACTAGGCAATAATTCACTAAGTTCTAAACAACGGTTATAATCTTTTTCAATAATTTTAACTTCATATTTATTTTTAGTTAATTCTTTTCCTAAATAACTAGTAATTGTTCCACCACCAATAATTAATATTGATTTTATTTTTTCTTCCATAAAACCTAGTTTATTTAAGAATTGTTTAATATGCATTCTTTTAGCTGTAACATGAATACGGTCTTTTGCTTTAAAAGTAAATGTTCCATTAGGAATATAAACTTCTTCGCCTCTTTGGACTGCACATACAAGTACTTTGACTTGATATTTTTGATGCATACTGATTAATGTTTCTCCAACAAGTGGACTATTCTCAGGAATATATAATTCGACTAAGTCAACTTTACCTTCAGCAAAATTATCAACTCTTAATGCTTCTGGGAAGTTAATTACTTTCATAATATCATCAGCAGTTTCTTTTTCAGGATTAATTACCATATTTATATCTAAGTCACGAAGAATATATTTTACTTGATCATTGTATTCATAACTTCTAACTCTGGCAATTGTTGATTTCGCTCCAAGTTTTTTAGCTAAAACACACGCTAACATATTAGTTTCATCACTTGCTGTAACCGCAATCACAACATGAGCACGACCAGCATCAGCTTCTTTTAAGATTTGATAACTAGCACCATTACCACAAATGCCCATTACGTCATAACGATTAACTATGTCTTCTACGACATTTGGATTTTTATCAACTACTACTACTTGATGTCCTTCTCGACTGACATGTCTAATAATTGCATTACCAACTTTACCATCACCAATTACGACTATTCTCATATTGTTCTCCTATTTTATTTTTATATTACTTGTATATATTTTATCACTTTAATGCTTAATAGTCAATTAAAGTAAAAGTAAAAAAGGTCAAACGTCATTTGACCTTTTATAATATTATTAACATAATAGATGTTAAGATAATTAAAAATGCAAAATTAAATAAAGTAAATAACCCTATATAATATTTTGTTTTATTTGGATAATGATTAATATATTCTCTAAAAGTTATTAAACTAGCAAGCGATGCAATCAAAGTACCAACTCCACCAACATTAACACCAACTAATAAAGCTTGGTAGTTATTAGTAAATTGTGAAAGTAAAATTGCTGATGGCACATTACTGATAACTTGACAAGATAAAACACTAAATATTAAAGTGTTTTTCTCAAGTAACATTGAAAATAAATTTCTAACTGCATCGATTCTTGACATATTACCAGAGAATATAAAGAAAAAGACAAAAGTAAATAATAAAGGATAATCAACTTTCTTAAGAGCACTTCGGTCCATAAAAAGTAAAACAATTGGAATTATAATTAAACCAATCCAATAAGGAATTACTCTAAATACAATAATAATTGATAATGCAAATAAAATCAAATAAATTATTGTTCTTCCAACCGGCAAATTAATTTCTTCTTCTGGAACTATTAATTCTTCTTTTTTTACAAAAATTAAACAACAAATTGTAATAAGTGAAACAGCAATCACAAAAGGTATCGCCATAATACCCATAAATTCAAGTGTTGGTATATTAAACTTAGAATATAGATATAAATTTTGTGGATTACCAAATGGTGTTAACATTCCACCTAAGTTTGCTGCGATGTTTTGCATAATAAACGTAAATGCCATATACTTTTCTTTTTTAGTAGAATATAACACAATAAAACCTAGTGGTAAAAAAGTAAGTAATGCCATGTCGTTTGCAATAAACATTGAACCAATAAAAGTAATATAAACTAACGCTAAAATAGCCATTTTTGTATTTCTAAAAAGTTCGACTATTTTGTGGGCTAAAGCATAAAAGAACTTAATATTTTTTAAAGCACAAACTACTGCTAATACACAAAATAAACAAGTCAGTGTTTTAAAATCAAAATAGTTAATATATTCTTTATCAATTGGTATAAAAAATGAAGTTATTATAGCTGCAAGCATTGCAATAAACATAACGATATTCTTTTTTATAAAAGCTAATACATTTTTAAATATTTGATTCATAAACTTTGTATTCTCTCTTTCTATAAAACAACTTTTATATTATATCATATTTTATGAGTTAGTTGAAATAATATGTTCAATTATTTATTGGATATAAAAAAAGAGAATCAAATTGATTCTCTTTAAATATTCTTGGATATTATTTTAAAACTGAAATAGCGTCTAGAATTGTTTTTTCTAAAGCTTCATGTCCATATTTATCAACTTCAGCTTTGTTCTTTTCACCGTGTGTTAAGCATCCTGCTCCACCGATACATCCACCAAGACATGCCATACCTTCAATGAAGTTAGCATCTAAAACATTTTTGCTTTTCTTTAATAATGCTACTTTACATTGTTCGATACCATCACAAACTACGGCTTTAAGGTTAAAGTCAATTTCTTGTTCTTTGAATGCTTGTGTTACAGCGTCTGATAAACCACCAGATCTTGCAAAGATTCTACCAAAGTATGAAGCATTGTCAAGATAATCTTCACCAAGAGTTGTAATGTCGATATCTTTACTATCAAATAATGCTTGAAGTTCTTCGAATGTTAATACGCAATCAACGTAAGGTTTAACATCACCTAATTGAGCTTCAGCTTTTTTAGCAGTACATGGACCAATAAATACAACTTTGCAATTTTCATTATGATCTTTAATATATTTTGCTAAAGCTGCCATTGGTGAATAGTTGTGTGAAATGTATTTAACTAAATCAGGGAATGCAGTTTTAATATATTGAACAAAGGCTGGACAACAAGAACTTGTTAAGAAACCTTTTTCTGCTAATTCTTCAGATTCAGTTTTAGCAACCATATCAGCACCTAAAGCTGCTTCAATTACAGTATAGAAACCTAATTCTTTTAAACCTTTAATAACTTGACCAAGTTTAGCATATGTGAATTGACTTGAAATAGATGGTGCAACAACAGCATAAACTTTATAGTTTTTGTTGTTATCACTATTTTGGATCATATCAACAGCATCTAAAATGTATGATTTATCCATGATAGCACCGAATGGGCATTGATATACACAAGCACCACATGAAATACATTTATCGTTGTCGATTAATGCTGCATTATCAGGTCCGATTGAAATAGCTTTAATTTTACAAGCATTTTGACAAGGACGTTTACGGTTAACGATTGCAGCGAAAGGACAAACTTTTGCACATTGTCCACATTCAATACATTTGCTCTTATCAATATGTGCTACGTGATTATTGTCAAAAGAGATTGCTCCTCTTTTACATACATCTTCACATCTGTGTGCTAAACATCCACGACATGATTCAGTTACTTCGTAACCTGCTGCTGGACATTCATCACATGCAATTTCAATTACTTCAATTACATTAGGGTTATTTTGATCTCCACCCATTGCAATTTTTACTCTTTCAGCTAGTATCGCTCTTTCTTTATATACACAACATCTTGTACTAGCTTGTTTTCCAGGAGAAATAATTTTTGGAATATCGATTACATTATCTAATAGTGTACCATTCCATGCTTGTCTTGCTACTTCTCTTAAAACTTTATATTTTAGATGTTGTACTTTAGTGTCAAATTTTCTCACTTTTTCCCTCCCTAAAAATAACTTACATTTATTCTTTTTCCCATTAATCTTAAACATTTAGTTAATTCTTCAACTAAATTCATTTTAATACTAAATGTGATTGGCAAATCTGGATTTTGATGGGCTGGATTGATTGCTCTTCCAACATAGAAATTAATGTCTGTTGCTTCTTCAAATAACAATCGACAAATTAATGATGCACCATCTCTTTTGTAATTCCAATGTTCATATAATAAATTTTCGCCAATATAATCTTTTGCATATTCTAAAACTCTGTTGATTGTGATAACGCCTTCTGTTACTAAATCTACACCTTCGATTTTAGCAATCGGCGGAAGATCTGAATTTTCAAAGTTTAAAGTTGCTTCTACTTTCTTACCTAAGTATTTAGCTGCAATTGATGAAGTAGTACCACCGCATACGATATGCTTTCCAGCTTTTGAAAAGAAAAGCGACATCATACGATCATTATCATCACGGCTAGCTGGTGGACCAAATAAAAGATTCATTGGTTCACGTTTTCTTATTCTAATAATACAAGCAGTAGTATCGTCGCCAGGTTTATTGCCATATAATTTATCACATTCATCGACTAATAATGTAGATAAATTTTTCGCAGTCAAACCACTTAGTGACATAACTTCTAAAAATTCAATAATTTCTTCTCTTTTCCAACCAAAGTTAAAAGCTAGTCCAATACCAGCATGTGGACATCCATCACTCATAGCAACGAAAATATCATTTTCTTCTAATCTGATTTCGCTTTTAAATATTCTCTTTCCACCAATATTCATTTCTGTTTTAGAATATTCATAATTTTTATTATTACGCAACACAATAACTTGTGGGTTATCATATTGGATAATTTCTGCATATTCATTATTCTTAATATGAATAATTGTAAAAGTTGAATATGCAACTCCTCTTGTTGAGCAAACTGGTAATGTAGCTGCAATCGTAGCTACACATTCTTCTAAAGATAGACCTTCGGCCATCATAGTCGAAATAATTTTAGACGTAAGAGTGGATAAAATACTGGCTTTAACTCCACTTCCTAAACCATCAGCTAAAACTACTACTGTTGAATTATCTCCACGTTCAATAATATCTACGTGATCGCCACATAGTTGTTCACCATAATGATTGATACTTTTATAACCAATATCGGCGCATAAATTATTCATCAGAAATTGACTCCTTTAATTTTGTTAGGGCAATTTTAGTTTCTGCTGCTGTTTCCCCAAGAAGTGAGGCAATTTCTTGAACAATCTTCATTTGTCTGTCAACTACTTTATCAGCAACCGCAATTGTCTTACGACTGATTTCTTCTTTTTTAACGCGTGTATATTCTTCTTCAGTAATGTCTCTCATTATACCAATTAATAAATGAGAATCTCTATCGTGTAAAACAGTTAATTCAATATATTTTTGATATTCAGCTAAGAATAAACGTTTTTTACGAATATTCTTTTTAGAATCTCTTGTACGAATGAATTCATGTGGATCTAAGATTTTAACAACTTGATCACCTAAAACATCTGCACTTGAACGGATATTCATAATATTCTTAGCAGCTTCATTAATTTGTTGAACTTCCATGTTTTCATTTAAAACTATGATACCATTAGGTGTATTCTTAACAATTGTATCTGAGAAGCTTTCAGCTTTATCTTTTAAGAATGGTAAACATGAAGATGCGTCTGCTTTACCATGACAAATAGCAATTGCTTTTTCACGACATGTGTTATAACCACATGAACCACAGTTTAATTCATCAGATTCTTTAAATTTACCCATTTGTCTTAATGCACTGTAAATTTCTGTTTCTGATGGTTTTTTATATTTTGGATCGATATATTTAAATAATTTTCTAATATCGTTTTTATTAGGTTGTTCAACAACAAAGTCTTTTTTACCAGCATATTTAGAAACTTTGATGTAATCATCAATAGGTGATGATTTATGGTATTTTTCCATAACAGGTCCACCAATACAACTTCCTACACATGCAGACATTTCAATAAAACATTTATGGATTTTTCCACTTGCGATATCTTTTAAAGCTGCTATACAATTTTCAACACCATCTAACGCCATATAAGTATAGTCAGGATGTTGTTTTGATAAAGTTTTTAAAATACCACCTGTTGTTGGGAAAAATCTAGCTTTACTTTCTTCTGTAATATCAATATTTTGTTCTAACTCAATATTTTTTTCTTTTAACCAACTAGATAGTTCATCAAAAGTTAAAACAGCATCAACAATACCTTTATAATGATCTGCTTCATCTTTTTTAGCAACACAAGGTCCAATAAATACTGTTTTAGCATTTGGATATCTTTTCTTAATATCCATACAATGGGCTTGCATTGGTGATACAACATCTGCTAAATATTCTAATTGAGCTGGGAAATATTTTTGAATTAATAAGTTGATTGAATGACATGCAGATGAAATAATAATATCTCGATCTTCTTCTTCAATCATTCTTTCATATTCATTTTTTACTACAGTCGCACCCATAGCAGTTTCTTCAACATCATAAAAACCAAGTTGTTTAAGTGCTTTACGCATTGATTCAATACCTACACCATGATAGTTTGCAATAAACGATGGTGCAAGACTGACAATTACTGGTTCATCACATTGTAAGAAGAATTTTACTTTTTCTGTTTCATCAACAATTTGTTTTGCATTTTGTGGGCACACAACAAAACATTGTCCACATAAAATACATTCATCATCAATAATATGAGCTTGGTTTCCAGAAAAACGAATTGATTTAACTGGACAGTGTCTTATACACTTATAGCAATTCTTACAATTAGACTTTTTCAAAGTTAAACAAATAGGCATAATAATCTACTCCTTTTTATTTTTTCAATACATCTAGTATATTTTTTTTGAAAAATTCATTAAAATTTACAGGACTAATTCCTGTAAAAATTTCTTCATCTACTTGTACAGTTACTCCAAAGCGATTACATTTACCTAAACAAAAACTCCCACAAAGTGTAATTTCTTGTTCAAGATGATATTCTTCAATAGCTTTGTTTAATAACTCGACAATTTCAGGTGATCCTTTAATATGGCATGAACTTCCGATGCACACATGAATTATCATATTATTTTACCTTTTGTAATACTTCTTTCTCAAAGAATTCTTCTACAGTTTCTGGTGTTACTGAATGGAATTGTTCATCAACTAATACACAAACACCTTTTTGACAATTTCCTAAACAGAATGTTCCACCTAGTTCTACAGTTTCAGCTACATTGTTTTCTTTAATTAGGTTATCTAATTTTTCAACAACTTGACGTGATCCTTTAATGTGGCATGAACTTCCGATACATACTGTAATTTTCATATTTTATTCTCCTTTATTTTTTTATAGTCAATTAAATAGGTTTTATTGATTCTTAAGAATCAACATAATTTAAATTATATGATAATTTAGATAAAAAAATTATCTATAATTCATATTTTTTGTATATAATAGTATAACACAAAATTCAAAAAAATTTAACATTTTTAATAAAGATTTTCAAAATTTGGCAATATCATCTTATAAATTACCTAATCGAATATCTAAAATATATTTTAATTATTTTCCATTTTTATTTTTTAACAATCAATTATTTCCTAACATTTAAGTATTATTTATTTATAAAAATAAATGGCATCGGTAAAACCGATGCCATATGTTTTAATTTATTTATATTAATTAAAATAATATAATAAGAAACTGTGATACAAGAACAACAGCAATTAAAGCAATTGGATAAGTCGCAGCATAAGCAGATGCAACATCTTCAGTACCTGCAGTACCAATTAAAGTTCCAAGTGCAGGAGTACTTGTCATACCACCTGTAATAGATCCTAAGTTATTAAGAAGACTTAATTTTAAGACATACTTAGCAAATAAGAATCCAACTAATAATGGAACAATTGTCATAATGATTCCGTATACAAAGTACATAATATCGAAGTTTGCAACGAATTCTGCACCACCAGGAATACCTGCACCAACTAAGAATAATACTAATCCTAGTTCTCTAAATAGTTTTAATGTTCCAGCAGAAGGCATAATATTTATTTTACCAATTCTACCAAAATGACCTAAAACTAAAGATACTAATAAACATCCACCTGTTGTTGTTAGTGAGAAACAAGTTCCGCTAAGACCAGCACCAGTAAGTGGGATCTTAACTTGTCCAATTAAAGTACCTAAAATTGCAGCTAATGAGAATGCAGCAATACCCATGTGGTCAATTTCAAATAATTTACCTACAAAAGGCTTTTTAGATTCTTCATTTTTAACTACTAATTTAGCTCTTTCTTCTTCCATATTTGCTTTAGCAAGTTTTGGTACAAGTTGTACAAATAATACAACACCAATTACACCAAAGATATAAGCAATACCATGACCTACAGAAACAAGTCCTTGATATTGAGGATCAACAGTTGCTTTTGCAGCAGAGAATGCTGGAGTTGAAGTAAGTGACCCTGAAAGAAGTCCAACGATCATTGCAACAAATCCATCTTGTTCTTTAATAGAAGATCCATATCCAACAACTTCACCAAGTCCAATACATCCAGCAGCAGCAGCGCCACCAGCTAAAATAATAATAAGACCTAATAAAACATAAGATTTAAAGTTTCTTTTAAAGTTACCAAAGAATTTAGGACCAGCAATGAAACCTACTGATGTTACGAATAAGATAAGCCCAAGACTTTCAATAAGTGAAAGACCAGCATTAAAATCATAAGGTTTTGATGAACCAGCGAAAATTAATTGTCCAAATTCATTAACATGGAACAATAATGCACCAAATACTAAAGCAACAATGAATACACCAGCATCACCTAATGAAATTCCTTTAAACGTAATTCTTCCAAGTGCGTAACCAAGTAATAGAACTGCAAATACTACGAATAATAAAGTATAATTGTTGCTAATAGAAATAACTCCATCAAATAAACTCATTTTCTATTGCCTTCCTTCCTATCTTCTTCTTGTATAATCAGGAAGAAGTTTAGGAGATACTTTATCAGTTACGATACCAGCTCCTGAAATTTCTTTTTCAAATTTTTCAATATGGTTAAGAGTAAGTTTACCTACTGTTACATTTTTAGCTTTTAAAGCGGCATTTTGACCAGCACTTCTACCAAATACGATAATATCTAGTAAAGAGTTACCCATAAGTCTGTTTTTACCATGGATACCACCAACAGCTTCACCAGCAACAAATAAGTTTGGAATATTTGTAGTCATACAATCAGCAGTAATATCTAAACCACCATTTTGATAGTGTAATGTAGGATATACTAAGATTGGTTCTTTACGAATATCGATACCATATTTTTCAAACATACGCATCATAGCAGGAATTCTTTTTTCGATTGTACCTTCACCACCAATTTTTTCAATCATTGGAGTATCAAGCCATACACCTTTTCCATTTCCTGTATCAACACCGTTGTTTCTTTCAGAACATTCACGGATAATTGATGCAGCAGCAACGTCACGAGTTTCAAGTGGGTGCATGAATACTTCACCGTTTTGGTTTACAAGTTTAGCACCTAATGAACGTACTTTTTCAGTAACTAACGCACCAAAGATTTGTTCTGGATATGCAACACCTGTTGGATGGTATTGTAAAGTTTCAGCATAAAGAAGTTTTGCTCCTGCTCTATAACCTAATACAAGTCCATCTGCAGTTGCTCCATAGTGGTTTGATGTTGGGAAACCTTGATAGTGCATACGTCCTGCACCACCTGTTGCAATAATAACTGTTTTAGCTTTTGCAACAAGTAATTCATTAGTTTCCATGTTCATTAAAACTGCACCAGCAGCATTGCCATTTTCATCTAAAATAAGTTCAATTGCTGATGTAAAATCAACTACTGGAATATTGCGATTTAAAACTTCATCGCGAAGAGTACGCATGATTTCTGCACCAGAATAGTCTTTAGCAGCATGCATTCTTTTTCTTGAAGTTCCTCCACCGTGTGTAGTAACCATTGTACCATCGGCTTCTTTATCGAATTCAACACCTAATTCACTTAGCCATAAAATAGCCTCAGGTGCATCACATACTAATTTAGATAATAATTCTCTTTTAGCAGCGTAGTGTCCACCACCAAATGCATCAACGAAGTGAATAGCTGGTGAATCGTTAGGTTTATCAGCAGCTTGGATACCACCTTCTGCCATCATAGTATTAGCATCACCCATTCTTAATTTAGTAACAATAAGAACGTCAGCACCTGCTTCATGAGCTTCGATTGCAGCAGATGTACCAGCACCACCGGCACCAATAATTAATACATCAGTTTCGTAATCAGGTTTTTCTAGATCAACACTGTTTGCAGTAATTCTACTATGAGCTTGTAAAATTTCAGCAAGTTCAGTTGGAACTTTGTCCCCTTTATTTGGACCAATTTGTAAAACTGAGAATTGATCTTGTCTATAGTCTGGATGGAATGCTGCAAGTAAATCTTCTTTTTGTTTTGCAGTCATACGTTCCGGTTCTAAAGCAATGTTTTTTTCTCTTGCAGCTTCTACTGCAGAAAGTGATTTTTGAAATTTATCCGAATACATATGTTTCCCTCCTATTTTTCAATTTCACGTGTGTTATATAGTTCTTTAATTTCTTCAATTGGTTTTTGCATTAAAGCTTCAATTAATTCATTAAAGTCACCATTTTTAATTTCTTTAACACGATCTTCTAAATGTCCACATCCAGGTGCTAAATATTTACCGTTAATTCTTCTAGCTAACATAGCAACTTGAGGATGTGAGATTCCAGCAGGACATCTTGAAGAACATACACCACACATTACGCAGTCGAATGATTCTTCAGCACATTTTTCGAATTCTCCACGTTGTGCATAAGCGATATATTGCATAACGTTAAGACCTTGAGTACAACTTTTTGTACATGCATTACATCCAATACATGAATAAATTTCTGGATAAAGTTGCATCATTACAGATTCGTTTACTGGAACTTTTTCAATATCATAGCCTTGTTTAACAAGTGGGAAGAATGGTAAAGTAGCAACATACATGTTATCTTCTACTTTAGTTTGACATGCAAGACATGCTTTTAGTTCTTTATCACCTTTAATACGGTAAATTGTAGCACATGCTCCACAGAAACCATTACGGCATCCGCATCCACGAACTAATTGATAACCAGCATATTCCATAGCAGTCATGATTGTTAAATTTTCAGGCACTTCATATTTTTTACCAAAAAGATATACACTAACTAATTTTTCCATGTTTTTTCTCCTTTTTAATATTCATCTGGAAGTTCATCAAGTTCAACACAACTAAATACTGGTCCATCTTGACATACATACTTAGAGCCAACATTACATCTTCCACATTTGCCGACTCCACATTTCATTTTTAACTCTAGTGTTGTATAAATTTGACTCTTGTCAAATCCAATTTCACAAAGTCCTTCTAATGTAAACTTAATCATAATTGGAGGACCACAAAGTACAGCTGTTTTGTTTGTATCAATGCCAAGTTCTTTAACATAACTTGGTACAAATCCTACATGTCCATCCCAACCTTCTTGAGCTCTGTCAATTGTTAAATGAACATTAACACCTGCATCTGTTGACCATTCTTCAATGATTTCTTTGTAATCTAATAAATCATCTTTACTTCTTGAACCGTAAACGATATCAATTTCTCCATAACGATCACGATAATGTCTACAATAGTTAATAACTGAACGTAATGGTGCAAGACCTACACCACCCGCAATAAATAGTAAGTTTTTACCAACAAATACATCATCAACTGGGAAATGATTTCCGTATGGTCCACGAATAGTAATTTGTTGACCAACTTCAGCTTGGTGTAACCATTCAGTTACACAACCACATTTCTTGATTGAGAATTCCATAAATTCTTCATTTGTTGGAGATGAAGTAATTGAAAACATTGCTTCACCAACACCAGGAATAGAAAGCATTGCACATTGTCCTGGACGATGATTAAAAGCTTTTTTACCATCTAATGTAACAACTCTGAATGTTTTGATATCTGGTGTATCAATACGAATATCAGTTATTACAGCAACAGTGGGAATTAAAGTTTCTGGTCTATTATTCACTTTTGTTCCCTCCTAACTTTTTCATTACTTTTACGATATTCATTGAAATAGGACATTTAGAAAGACATCTTCCACATCCTACACAACTAAATAATCCGTTGTTGTTTTCTGGATAATATACAAGTTTATGCATAAATCTTTGACGGAAACGTTCTTTTTGAGTTAGACGGTTATTACCATGAGCCATTTTTGTAAAGTCAGAATACATACATGAATCCCAGCATCTAAATCTAATTACACGATTTCCAGTATTAAAATCTTTTATATCATAACATTGACATGTTGGACAAACAAATGTACATGTACCACATCCAAGACAGCTTTGAGATAATTCATCCCAACTTGGATCATTAAAGAATTTACTTGTTTTTCCGGCACCAAAAGCATCAGTTGTTAAATCTTTTAATGGTAATCTGTCCATAATTTTATTGATTTTTTCAATTTCGGCATTAACTAATGTATCATCACATTCTTCAGTTAAATGATTGATTTTTTCTAAAAGAGCCTCACCCTTAGGTGTATTTGCTTTAAAGAATACTTCACTTTCAGTTTTCCAAGTTGTTACGTCACCTTCTGGTTGTTCTGGAGTTAAGCCAAAAGTTTTACAAAAACATGTTTCAGCTGGTTTTGAACAAGCAGTAGATACAATAACACCTTTTTCTCTTCTTGATTGATAGAAGCTATCAACAGGTTCTTTTAAGAAAACTCTGTCTAAGATTTCAAAGCTTTTTACGTCACATCCGCGAACACCAAAAACTACGAAATCTTCACTTTCACTTCTTGTATCAATTAAAGAAATATTTTTACCTTCTGTTTTGAATTCCATTAAATTTTGCATTTGTGGGAAGAATAAATCTTTAGGACTTCTAACAGTATTTAAAGCGTTAGACCATTCCATTCCTTTTTCCCATTGTTTAAATTTAGAACTACCATCACTTAATGTTGTTGGAACATAAAGTTTTGCAGTCTTTGCAATTTCTTCAAAAACAGTATATATTTTTTCAAGAGAACACTTACGCATTTTTATCCCCCTTGTCAAAAACTTCACTAGGTTCTAAATCTTCAGTTGTATAGTTAACTAAAGGTGCTCTAGATCCTACTTCTTCACCTGCTTGATATTCACCATAGAAAGTATTAATATCTTTAATAAATTTACGGTTTAATAAATGAAGAGGAATATTTTGTGGACATACTCTAGAACATTCTCCACAGTCACTACATCTACCAGCTACGTGGAATGCTCTAATAATATGGAACATTTTTTCTTCAAAGCTATTAGCTGCAGCTTTATTTTCTACACCTGATGTTGGGTTATCAAATACACATTTTTCACATGTACAAGCTGGACAAACATCACGACAAGCATTACAACGAATACAACGAGAAAGTTCATTTTGCCAGAAAGCAAATCTTTCATCTGGTGTCATAGCTTCTAATTTAGCAACTTCATCAAATCTATTTGAATCGATTACTTCTCCATCTTCACCTAATAATTCATCATAGGCTACATGTTTTTTACTTTTACAATTTACACAACGTTCTAATAGAACATCATTTTTTGCAACAACAACTGGTTTATCTTCATAAAGTGAAGTAACTAATAAGTTGTCGTTTTCATATTCTACGTTAGTGATTCCTTCACCAACTACTTTTTTAAGAGCATTTACATTAACCATACCATCACATGGAACACCAACAACGTAAACTTTCTCACGATCAAAACGATGTTCAGTTAAAAGTTGGTTAAAGCTATATGTATCACAAGGTTTTAAGAATACTAAAATTTTGCCTTCAAAACGGTCTGTTTTATAAACAAGATATTTTGAGAAGTTTAATCCACAAAAATCATTCCAAACAAAATTTTCCTTTAAATCTTCTTCATTTTTAAATAAAGTTGGAGTTACATCATAACCAAATTCACCTTTACTCCATCCAAGTACAGCATTAACAGTACCTGCATTAAGTAAAGAGATTGCTTTATCTAATAATTGATCTTTAGTTATTTTTTGCATCTTAAATCCTCCAATCTCTTATTTTCTCCAAGAGCTGTTACTTGAGCTACGAATTCATTCATTGTAGCAGCAAATTTTGCACCTTCAGCTGCAGATACCCATTCAACACGAGTTCTTTCTTTTTCAATACCAAGATAATCTAGCATAGAGAAAAGTAATGCCATTCTTCTTCTTGTATAGTAGTTACCTGATGTATAGTGACAATCACCTGGGTGACATCCACAAATAATAACACCATCAGCACCTCTTTGGAAAGCACGTAAAATGAACATTGGGTTAACACGACATGAGCAAGGTACTCTTATAATTTTAACATCAGCTGGATAATTAAGACGATTGTTACCAGCAAGGTCTGCCCCTGCATAAGAACACCAGTTACAACAAAAAGCAACAATTAAAGGTTTATGTTCTTTTACTTGCATATTGCGTCTACCTCCGCCATAATTTGATTGCTAGAGAATCCTTTTAAATCCATTGCACCTGATGGACATGCAACAGTACATGCACCACAACCTTGACAAACTGCAGGGTTAACTTTAGCAACTCTACGGATCTTAGTTGTTCTATCAGGCATACGGAATTCTTTATCTTCATAAGTAATTGCACCATATGGACATACTCTAGCACAAGTTGAACATCCATTACACATTAATTCATTTGAAGATGCTACACATGGGTTACCAGTAAGTTTATCTTTAGTTAGAAGTGCAATAACTTTTGCAGCTGCAGCACTTGCTTGAGAAACTGTTTCAGGAATGTCTTTTGGACCTTGACATGCACCTGAAAGGAATACACCAGCTGTAGGACTTTCAACAGGTTTTAATTTTGGATGCGCTTCAGTAAAGAAGTCATTTGTATCCATACTTGCAGTTAACATTGTTGCAAGAGGACGTGCAGATTTATCTGGTTCAATTGCAGCCGCTAATACAACAAGGTCAGCATCGATATGAAGTTGTTTATTTAAAATTAAATCAGATGCTTGAACTTTAAGTTTTCCATTTTCAGGAGTAACTTTTCCTACCATACCTTTAATGTATTTAACACCATATTCTTCAACAGCACGGCGATAGAATTCATCAAAGTTCTTACCAGGAGTTCTTACATCAATGTAGAATACATAAACATCTGTGTCTGGGTATTTGTCTTTTGTAAGCATAGCATGTTTAGCTGTGTACATACAACAAATTTTTGAACAGTATTCTTTTCCTTTTTCAGAACATGCACTACATCTTGAACCAACACATTGTACAAATACGATTGTTTTAGGTTTTTTACCATCTGATGGTCTTTCTAAGTGACCAGCAGTTGGACCAGCAGCATTTGTTAAACGTTCGAATTCTAAAGAAGTAATAACGTCTTTTGATTGATTGTAAGCATATTCATCAAATTTGTCCATACTAATAGGGTTGAAACCAGTTGCTACAACGATAGCACCATATTTTTCTTGAACAAATTCATCTTTTTGAGTATAGTCAATAGCACCAGCTGCACAAACTCTTGCACAAAGTCCACATTTACCATTTTTTAACATATTACATGCACTTGGATCAATTGTTGCAACTTTTGGAACAGCTTGAGCAAATGGAATATAAATAGCACTACGTTTATCCATTCCTAAGTTAAATTCATTAGGAACTTTTTTCATAGGACATTTTTCAACACATGCACCACATCCAGTACATTTGTCTTCTTTTACATAACGAGCTTTTTTCTTGATAGTAACATCAAAGTTACCAACAAACCCTTTAATTTCAGATACTTCACTAAATGAGAAAATACGGATTTTTTCATGTTGAGCAACATCAACCATCTTAGGTGTTAAGATACATGCTGCACAGTCAAGTGTAGGGAATGTTTTATCAAGTTGAGCCATTTTACCACCAATTGTAGGATTCTTTTCAACGATGTCTACATCGAATCCAGCATCAGCGATATCTAATGCAGTTTGAATACCTGCAATACCACCACCAATAACTAAAGCTCTTTTAGCTACTGGAGATTCACCTGGAACTAATGGAGCATTAAGATTTACTTTAGCAACTGCTGCTTTACCAAGGATAATAGCTTTTTCAGTACCAGTTAAAATATCTTTATGTACCCATGAACATTGTTCTCTGATGTTTGCAATTTCAACCATGTATGGGTTTAAACCAGCTGCTTTAGCAGTTTTTCTAAAAGTAGCTTCATGCATACGAGGTGAACATGAACAAACAACGATTCCAGTTAATTTGTGTTCTTTAACAGCATTAATGATCATATCTTGACCAGCTTGTGAACACATATATTGATAATTAGTAGAAAAGACTACACCAGGTTCATTTCTAAGTGCATCTGAAACTTTTTGAACATCAACTGTACCAGCAATGTTACTTCCGCACCAACATACAAAAACACCAACTCTTTGCATTTGTCTTTTCCTCCTTACTTACTATATTTTCTAAATGCACTTACTAATAATTGTTGTGGAACATCCTCATCTAAGAATTGTTCAACATCATTAGCAGTTAATCTGTTTTGACCTTGTTTTCTAATTGCTGCTAAACGAACAGCTTCAACTAATTTAGCAGGTTGAACGTTTCTTGGACATCTATCAACACAAGCAAAACATGATAAGCATTTATATAATGATTCAGATTTTAAAAGTGGTTCAATATCGCCATTTTCAATCATGCTTACAAATTGATGAGGATGGTATTCCATTTCATCATATGCAGGACATGTTGCAGAACATTTACCACATTTCATACATTTTTTAGGATTAACACCGCTTTGGCGGATTAATTCTTCTTGAAGATATTTATTACTATTACTCACAGATATCCTCCTTTACACCTAATGCTTCTGCTAAAAGTTCAGTAAAGTATACTACTTTTACATCAGCACCGTGTTTAACAAGATTATATTTACATAGTGGACAAGCTGTAATAATAATTTCAGCACCGTTAGCTTTAGCGTTTTCTACAACATCATTGCTGCATTTTTTCGCTAAATCTTTGCTTTCAAAACTTACATATCCACCACAACATTCATTACGTTTAGCATATACAACTGGTTCTGCGCCTAAAGCTTTAATGAAGTTTTCCATAATTGTTGGATTTTCTGGATCATCCATTTTCATAACTCCATTTGGTCTTAAAAGTAAGCAGCCATAATAAGCAGCAATTTTTTTACCAGTAAGTGGATTCTTTACTTTTTCTTTTAAAGTATCAAAACCAACTAAATCACGTAACATTTCAAGATAATGGTAAACTTTAGCTTCACCAAAATATCCACCATCTTCTGCCATATAACGATTTACTTTATCAGCAAATTCAGCATCATTTTGTATGGCATGATTTGTTTGTTTAACTACATTGTGACATGCAGAGCACACTGTTACAAGAGGTTGTTCTTTACTTGATGCTTCTTTTAAGATACGAACTGAAGATAGTTTAGTAGCTACTTCATTTCGATCTGTTGTAAAAACGCCTCCACAACATTGCCAATTTTCAATTTCTTCAAGAGTTACTCCTAAAGCTTCAGCAGATTTATAAGCATAAACTTCTAAATCTTTAGCTTTGTTTTTTAGAGTACATCCTGGGAAAAAACTAACCTTCATTTCTATCCTCCGATTTAAGCCATTTTTTCAGGGTGGAATACTTCGTCAAATTTTTCAGGAGTTAAGAATCCTAATTGAACGCAAGCTTCCTTAAGTGAGATATTATCTTTGTATGCTTTTTTAGCAGTTTTAGCAGCATTTTCATAACCAATATATGGGTTTAATGCAGTAACTAACATTAATGAGTTATGTAAATTGTGATGCATTTTTTCTTTGTTAGCTTTAATACCAACTGCACAGTTTTTATTGAATGAACGAATTGCTTCTGCTAATAATCTTGCTGATTGTAAGAAATTATAAATACAAACAGGCATGAATACGTTAAGTTCAAAGTTACCTTGAGATGCAGCTAATCCAACAGCAACATCGTTACCCATTACTTGAACAGCAACCATTGTTACAGCTTCACATTGTGTTGGGTTTACTTTACCTGGCATAATTGATGAACCTGGTTCATTTTCTGGAATAAAGATTTCTCCTAAACCATCTCTTGGACCTGATGCTAACCAACGAACGTCATTAGCGATTTTCATCATATCACAAGCTAAAGCTTTAATAGCTCCGTGTGCAAATACTAATTCATCTTTAGAAGTAAGTGCATGGAATTTATTTGATGCAGTGATAAATGGTTTATTTGTAAGTTTAGCAACAGTTTCAGCTACAAGTTCAGCAAATTGAGCTGGAGCATTTAATCCTGTACCTACTGCAGTACCACCTAATGCAAGTTCATATAATGGTTCAATTGAACGTTTGATTAATTCTAAATCTTTTTCTAAGCTTGAACGCCATCCACTAATTTCTTGACTGAATTTAATAGGTGTAGCGTCTTGTAAGTGAGTTCTACCACTCTTAACAATACCTTCATTTTCTTCTTCTAATCTTTTGAAAGTAGCAACTAATTCTTCAACAGCTGGAATTAATTTGTCTTCTAAAGTAAGAACAGCAGCAATGTGCATTGCAGTTGGGAATGTATCGTTAGAAGATTGGCTCATGTTAACATCATCATTTGGATGAAGTAATGTTTTTTCTAAAATTTGGTTACCTCTGTTAGCAATAACTTCGTTTGCATTCATGTTTGATTGAGTACCAGAACCTGTTTGCCATACAACAAGTGGGAAATTATCGTTTAGCTTACCAGCTGTAATTTCATCACAAGCAGCTTTGATAGCTTCAAGTTTTTCATTAGTCATTTTTTCTGGACGTAATACATTATTAGTGATTGCAGCAGCTTTTTTTAAGATACCAAATGCATTAATAATTTCAGCTGGCATTGTTTCAATACCAACACCAATTTCAAAATTTTGTTGACTTCTTTGAGTTTGAGCAGCCCAAAGTTTGTCTGCAGGGACTTTTACTTCTCCCATTGAATCATGTTCGATACGATATTTCATATTATTAATTTCCTCTCTATTATTAAATATTTAAATTTTTAATTAAGTCTTTTAAGACATTGGCACTATGGTGTAAAGCTTCTTGTTCTTCTTCATTAAGTGGTAACATAATTTTGCTATGAGCACCTTTTTCACCAACTACATTTAATACACTAAGACAAACATCTTCGATGCCATACTCACCGTTCATTAATGTTGAAACAGTTAATGTTGTATCAATACCACTTAAAATACATTTACATAAGTGACATACAGACATTGATACAGCATAGAATGTCGCACCTTTACGTTGGATAACTCTTGATCCAGATTTTCTTACATAATTTTCAATTTCTTCTTTGTTAAATTCAGGATATTTTACATCTGTTGTAATAGCATCAGCATAATTTTCAATTGGTACATTTGAAATGTTAGCAAATGACCATGGAACAAATGCTGTGTCACCATGTTCACCAAAAACATAAGCGTGAACATTTTTTTGGTTTACTGAAAAATACTCAGAAATTCTTGCACGAAGTCTTGCAGTATCAAGTATTGTTCCTGAACCAATAACGCGTTCTTGTGGTAAACCAGTATGTTTTAAGAATACATAAGTTAAAATATCAACTGGATTACTTACAATAATATAAGTTGCTTCCGGAGCAACAGGCACAATTTTGTCTGCTACGCTTTTAATAATGTCAACATTACATTGTGCAAGATCAAGTCTTGATTGACCTGGTTTTCTTGCAACTCCAGATGTGATGATAACAATATCAGAACCTTCTGCATTAGCATATGAACCTGCATAAACATTGGCTGAATTATAGAATGGAATACCTTGTCTAATATCCAATGCTTCTCCTAAAGATTTTTGTTCGTTAACATCAATGATAACAATTTCAGACGCTATTCCCATAACAGTAAGAGTGTAAGCAATTGTTGATCCAACATTTCCCGAACCAATAACCGTAATTTTATTCATATTTAAAGTCTCCTTTTAAATCGTATTTTTCAAGTTTTATGTGTTTTTTTCAAAACAGTTCATTCTACCCCGATTTTATTCTTATTATATCACAAAATTGTTTTAAAATCTATATAAATACTTATTTTTTGTAATATTTACCATTTTTTTATTTTATCTAGTCATATCTTTGTAAAATAAAAAAACAATAAGTAGTTAAACTTATTGTTTTTCAATCAATTCAAGTATTAATTATTATGCTTTGTTAACCTATTAAATGCCATAATTATTAAAGGAATAAAGATAATTTGAATAACAATTCCCGGCAATGCATTTACAAAAGCTCCCATCCAAAATGTCGATATTCCAAACTGATTTACATCAAATCCTAAAAAACAAAACATTGATGTTCCCCAAATCACTCTACCTAGAATCATTGCAATTAATAATGCCGGATAAATATAAAGTTCTTTTTTAGGTAATAATTGATACATAATACCAAACACCGCACCATATGCTGCAAGTTCTAATGACATACATATTGCTGTTGGAAACAAAGGTGGCATCCCAAGTGTAAATGATCTAAAAAGTGGTGCGACAAATCCAACAATAAATCCGTACTTCCAACCACATATAAAACCACAAAGTAATACTGGTATATGCATAGGACAAAGCATTGAACCTATTTGTGGAATTTGACCAGTTAGAAACGGCAACACATATGCTAAAGATAAAAATATTGCTGAAAAAGTTATTCGAAAAATCTCTTTATTTTTACTCATTTTTATTACCTTTCTTTCTACAACTAGATTGAATCAAAATATTTAGTTTTGCAATTATTTCCTACTTAAAATCTCTTTTAAATAAGATATCATTACTAATAGTTGTATAAAACAATTCTCTAATTTTCTCTATATTATTAGTAATTCCAAGTATCCACATTAGCTTTGTTACTACCGCTTCTGTTGTCATATCATAAGCTTCTAAAACATTCGTATTTTCCTTTAAAAAATGACCAACTTGGTATATTGCAATATCACTTCCTTCATTTGGAACTTGTGTTGTCATAACAATTATTTTACCAAGTTTAGTATATTTTTTTATTATTTCATTATACTTATTACCTTCATAATTAGGTAATCCACCAACACCAAATGACTCAATAACAAGCCCATCAAACTTCTCTAACATATATTCTAATAACTCTTCATTCGCTGATGGAATTAGTTTCATTAAACCGATACTTGGATTTAATGTGTCATAAAATACTGTATCTTTGTTTAAATCAGTAATATAGGATATTACATGACCGTCTTTAACGATCGCAATTTTTGGATAATCGATACTACTAAAAGCATCAAAAGACTTTGTTCTAACCTTTCTTGCACGTGTTCCAAGAATAACATTTCCATTAAAAATTATAACTACACCTGATGATTTTTCATCACATGCATATGTAAAACTATCATATAAATTGGTTTTAGCATCAGAAACATCTAAATTAATTGGTTTTTGTGATCCTGTTAAAACAATTGGTTTTTTCGAATTTTGTATCAAATAAGATAATGCACTAGCTGTATAACTCATCGTATCAGTACCATGACAAATAACAAAGCCATCATAATTGTCATAGTTATTTCTTATTTCTTCTGCTATTTTTAACCAATGTTTATAATATATATTCGTGCTATCAATACTAAATAATGTTTTTACATCAACCGTACAAATATTTTTAATATTAGGTAAAAACTCAATTAATTGTTCTCCACTAAGACCTGGATTTAATCCTCCAATAGTTTCGATCGATGCGATAGTACCACCTGTTGTAATCATCAATATTTTCTTCATATTATCACTCTCATATCTTTTTTTATTTGCTTTACTAAACTTTAGTTTATATGATATACGTTCACGACATTGTTGTTTATAAATTATTCATTAATTTTATTTAACAATTTAATTGCTTCTTCTTTATTCACTAAATTTTTAACAGATATTGTTATAAATTGATTCTAGATCTTTTTGTGCATATTTTTCAATTATAATATTATATTTTTTATCCATTATTAATTATTCCTTTAATAAATGAATCTAATTCAACTTTTTCTTTGTTTCTTTCTGGATCATTAAGTGCTTCATTTATTAAAATGGCTGCTTGCATTTTTGCAATAGTTTGTTCGTATAACTCAATGCTCATAAGAACCATATCACTGTAACCATTTTTAGTTATTACAATTGGTGTTTCACTTTCTTTACATATTTTAGAAATATTTGCTGTATTCTTAAGTTCATTTATAGGTAATATTCTTGGTAATACTTGCATAATAACCTC